>Ga0247730_1001741_pt1 | contig 11450 bp, 9 predicted proteins | sample UWRJL073202C2_FD_180959 | JGI IMG/M metagenome (GOLD analysis project Ga0247730, IMG submission 180959) | Plant litter microbial communities from Arlington Agricultural Research Station in Wisconsin, United States - UWRJ-L073-202C-2 | ecosystem: Environmental > Terrestrial > Plant litter >...
CCCCTGACGTCCTCACCGAAAGCACCGCCGACCTGGCCTTTGCCTTGCTGATGAGCAGCGCGCGTCGTGTGGCCGAGCTGGATGCCTGGACCAAGGCCGGGCAGTGGAAGGCCAGCGTCGGTGCGCCGTTGTTTGGCTGCGATGTGCATGGCAAGACCCTGGGCATCGTCGGCATGGGCAATATCGGCGCGGCCGTGGCCCGGCGTGGGCGGCTGGGTTTCAACATGCCGATCCTGTACAGCGGTAACAGCCGCAAGCCGGCGCTGGAGCAAGAACTGGGCGCGCAATTTCGCAGCCTGGATGAACTGCTCGCCGAGGCGGATTTCGTCTGCCTGGTGGTGCCGTTGAGCGACAAGACCCGTCACCTGATCAGCACCCGCGAGCTGGGGCTGATGAAGTCCAGCGCGATCCTGATCAATATTTCCCGAGGCCCGGTGGTGGACGAACCGGCGCTGGTCGAGGCGCTGCAAAGCCAGCGTATCCGTGGCGCCGGGCTCGATGTGTATGAACAGGAGCCACTGGCCGAGTCGCCGCTGTTCCAGCTGAGCAATGCCGTGACCCTGCCGCACATTGGCTCGGCCACCCATGAAACCCGCGAAGCCATGGCCAACCGCGCCCTGGACAACCTGCGCAGCGCCCTGCTGGGCCAGCGCCCGCAGGACCTGGTGAACCCACAGGTGTGGAAGGGCTGACACCCGCTTATCCTCTGTAGGCACTCGGCTTGCCGGCGATGGCGATCGGGCGGGCTTCATCGCCGGCAAGAACTAGGCGTCCCCCCGGCGCCTACAGTTTTGGGTGTACAGGTCGATAACCTTCCATAGAAGATCGTCATCCCTGATCCACAGAAGGTTTTTATGTCCACCACCAAAGCCCGCGCAGACTCACTCTCGCTTCTGCTCTTTACCTTGCGCAGCGGCAAGCTGATGGCGATCAACCTGCTGAAAGTCAGTGAAATCATCCCGTGCCCGCCGCTGACCAAGCTGCCGGAGTCGCACCCGCACGTCAAAGGCATCGCCACCCTGCGCGGTAACTCGCTGGCGGTGATCGATCTGAGCCGCGCCCTCGGCGAAATGCCCCTGGCGGACCCTGATGGCGGCTGCCTGATCGTCACCGACGTGAGCCGCTCCAAGCAGGGTTTGCATGTACAGGCGGTGAGCAAGATCGTGCATTGCCTGACCACCGACATTCGCCCACCACCCTATGGCTCCGGCGGTAACCGCGCGTTCATCACCGGGGTCACCCAGGTGGAAGGCGGCCTGGTGCAGGTGCTGGATATCGAAAAAGTCATCCACGGCATCGCGCCGGCGCCGATCGAAGCGGCGCCGACCGACCTCACCATGGAAGAAGCCGAAGTACTCGGCCACGCACGCATCCTGGTGGTAGACGACAGCCAGGTCGCGCTGCAGCAATCGGTGCACACCCTGCGCAACCTCGGCCTCACCTGCCACACCGCGCGCAGCGCCAAGGAAGCCATCGACGTGCTGCTGGAGTTGCAAGGCACGGCCGAGCAGATCAACGTGGTGGTGTCGGACATCGAGATGTCGGAGATGGACGGCTACGCCCTTACCCGCACCCTGCGCGAAACCCCGGATTTCCAGCACCTCTATGTGTTGCTGCACACCTCGCTGGACAGCGCGATGAACAGCGAAAAAGCCCGGCTGGCCGGCGCCGACGCGGTGCTCACCAAGTTCTCCTCGCCCGAGTTGACCAAGTGCCTGGTGGTGGCCGCGCAAACGGTGGCGCAAAAAGGCCTGTGAGCGAATATTTCCAACTGCTGCGCCGCGACCTTATCGGCAGCCTGCCCGCCCCGCAGTGGCCGGCGGGCACGCAGTTGGATCATTACCGTGACGACCTGGCCCCGGCGATTCACGCCGTATTGCGCCTGACCCAGGATCAGGGTGGCGGTCGCGTTCCCAACCTGGAAACCTGGCAGCAGCAGTTCACCACCGATGCCGAGTTCGACCCCACGCTGTGCCTGGTGGCCAGCAACGACGACGGCATTCTCGCCGTGGCGCAGTGCTGGACCAGCGCGTTTATCAAGAACCTCTCCGTTCACCCCTGCGCCCAGGGCCAGGGATTGGGCCGCGCATTGCTGTTGCACTGCTTCCACGCCTTCAAGCAACGCGGTGAACCCTATGTGGACCTCAAGGTGTTGGAGAGCAACCTGCGTGCCCGCCAACTGTACGAAAGCGCGGGCATGAGATTTGTCCTGCGCGATGTGGTGCCACGGGACTGACAGGCACTGGCGTGTAACTTGCTTCCAGAGAGCTAAAACGGTGAACAGAGGTAAAAACCCGTCACTGTTCCTGCGTACCCTCTGACCTTGCCTGGTGACAGATCCGCCATGAACACTCAATTTTCCTGCGTCGGTTGTGGTAAATGCTGCTCCGACCACCACGTGCCCCTGACCCTCGAAGAAGCCCGCCTGTGGGCGGCGGACGGCGGCAATGTCATCGTTCTGGTGGAGGGGTTCCTGGGCACTGGCCTGGGCCTGCCGCAGCAGCAACGCGAGCATGCCGAGCGTCGCTCGGTCATCGTGCCCAGCGGCAATACCCAGGCATTTGTGGCAATCACCTTTGCCGCCTACAACGCCGGACGCTGCCGGAATCTTGACGAAGACAACCTGTGCCGCATCTATGAACGCCGCCCGCTGGTGTGCCGCATTTATCCGATGGAGATCAACCCGCATATCCCGCTGAACCCCGCCGCCAAGGATTGCCCGCCGGAGTCCTGGGAACAGGGCCCGGCGCTGATCGTCGGCGGTGAGTTGATGGACCAGGAACTGGCCGAACTGATCCGCCGCTCACGCCAGGCCGACCGTGACGATGTACAGACCAAAGAGGCGGTGTGCGCCCTGCTGGGAATTCGCACCACAGCCCTCAAGGGGGATGGGTTTACCGCTTACCTGCCCGATATGGGCGCATTTGCCCAAGCCATCGAGCTGGCGGTGCAACGACCGTCCGTGGTCAGCGAGTGGGTGTTCCATGTGTCCGGCATGGACATCGCGGAGCAGGTGCTGGATGCCGGGGCGCAGATTGCGACTGAGGTGCCGGCCAACTATGCGTTTATTTCACTGCGCGCCGCCTAGACGCGCAGGTTTGCAGTGGGTCAGAGGCTGGCCATGCACTCGATCTCGATCCGCGCATTCAGCAACAGCTTGCCAGCAAATGTCGTCCGGGCTGGCAGGCGGTCAGCCTGGAAGTAGCTGGCATAGACGCTGTTCATTTGTGCAAAGTCCTTGAGGTCGGCAAGAATCACCCTGCACTGGGCAACTCTATCCATCCCGATACCCTTGGCCATCAGAACGCCGCGTATGTTCTCGAGAGCCTGCGCCGTTTCTGCACGAATACCGCCAGGTACCAGACGACCGTTTTGATCCAGCCCCAACTTCCCGGAAATGTAGAGGGCCTGACCGACTTGCACCGTTTCCGAGAAGGGCAACCCACCCTCTGCCGGCGTATACGTCATCCTGGCCGGCTCAAGAGGCGCAGCGCCCAGATAACGCTCGGTAATGGCCGCATACTCGCCGCTGTCTTTCATGCGTTGCAGCGCCTCGTTGAGCGCCGCCGTGAGATCAGGATTGGTTTTGCGAGTGGCAATGGCTACGCCGCCGCCCAACATGTCATCGACCACCGTTGGCCCGGCAAAGGCGAACGCAGCACCTTCAGCGGTGTTCAACAGCGCTTCGCTGATTTCGACGGTGTTTTGCAACGTGGCGTCAATTTCACCGGCCTGCAAGCTACGGATCAAATCAGTGTTGAGGCCAAAGCTGCGCACAATCACCCCCTGGGTCCCCCACCGCGTCAAGGCAAAGGCTTCACGGCTGGTTCCCGCCAGCACGCCCACGCGCTTGCCCTTGAGTGCCTGGGCGGTTGGCAGCAGGTTGGAGCCCTTAGGAGCCACCAAACGGCTTTGAAGGGCATAGAGGTCATGGGTGAAGTCGACGAGTTCACGCCGCGCGGCTGTCGCCGTCATGGGCATGATCGCGTCGAACCGGCCAGCCTGGAGCGCTGCGAGGTTGGTCGCATAAGGCTGCTCAACCCACACGCAACGCGCATCAAGCGCTGCACACAGGGCATTCCCCAGTTCTATATTCAGCCCCACGAGCTCACCCTGGGCATTGCGGTATTCAAAGGGCGGCACATCCGCCTCTACACCAAAGCGGATTTCACGCCACGAACTCTCGGGAGCAGGCGCCACAGCACATCCCGCCGCGGACAAAAGGGTCAGAAAAAACGTCACCAGCGCCAGCAGTCGTCTTGAAGTCTTCATAAGCCTGTCCTGTGCAAAAGGTATGGGGCAGACGGGCTCCGTGAGTCATGGCCCGTATGCGCCCGTTGTTCTAACAAGCACTGACCGGTGTTTTAACTTCAACACGTCTGTTTGACTGGTAGGAAAGCTCCTAAATAGCAGTAGCCGTTGAATTGGGTTACCGCTGCTGCCCCCAGAACTCCTGCGCCAACTGGCGTAAATCCTCCGCCAGCGCCGCCACATCGCCTGAACTGAGCTGGCTCTGCTGCCCGGCGCTGACCGTGGCCTCCCCGGCATTGCGAATGCCAACGATATTGCGGTTGATGTCCTCGCTCACCGTGCTCTGCTCTTCCACGGCGGTTGCTATCTGCTGGCTCATGGCGGTGATTTGCGTGACACGCTGACTGATGCCGTCCAGCGCTGCGGCGGCCCGCTGTGCCTGCTGGACGCTGGCTTCGACATGCTCGCCGCTCTGCGCCATCGCTTGTACCGCATCCCGTGCGCCGCCTTGCAGGGTGCTGATCATGCGCTGGATTTCATCGGTCGATTGCTGGGTGCGCTGGGCCAGGCCGCGCACTTCATCGGCCACCACGGCGAAGCCACGCCCCTGCTCGCCCGCCCTCGCCGCTTCGATGGCGGCGTTCAGCGCCAGCAGGTTGGTCTGTTCGGCAATCGTGCGGATCACTTCCAGCACGCCGCTGATTTCGCCACTGTGGCTTTCCAACTGGTGAATGACTTCGGTGGCGCGTGCCAACTCCTGGGACAGGCGCAACACGGCATCACGGCTTTCATCCACGCGCTGATGGCCTTCGCGGGTCTCGCTGCCGGCCTGGTCGGCCGCCTTGGAAGCCTGCTGGGCATGGTTGGCCATTTCGGCCACGCTGGCGGCCATCTGGTGGATGGCTGCGGCTATCTGGTCGGTCTGAGTCTGTTGGCCGAGGCTGCTGGCGTGGCTGCTGTCCAGGTGCCGCACCAACTGCGCAGCGTGGCCCGACAGGCGCTGGGAGGCGTCGCCGATACGCCCCACCACCGCTCCTACCTGGGCTTCGAGCATTTGGAAGGCGAATTCGATTTGCCCGCACTCGTCCCGGCGCCCGGTGTAGATTGCCTGGCTCAAGGGGTTGTCGGCCACCCGGCGTGCACGCTGCTGCAGGTGGGACAGAGGTCGCAGGATCGCCTGCGCGCCAACCGCACCGACCGCACACCCGGCCACCAGGGCCAGTAACTGCCAGCCCAGCGCGTAATCCGCCAAGCCCAAGCCCAGGGCTCCGGTGACACCGCAGGTGAAGGCGACCCAAGCGAACAGTTTCATGCCCAAGCCAAGCACCGGCCATGCCGGTCGTTTGCCCGCTCGCAAGCGCGCATAGACCCGCTCTGCTGCGGCGATCCGACGCGCATCCGGCTTGGTACGTACCGATTGATACTCCACGGTGGCCCCGTCCCGGCTCACGGGCGTGGCATACGCGCTGACCCAGTAATGGTCACCGTTCTTGCAGCGGTTTTTCACCATGCCCATCCACGAACGCCCCGCCTTGAGGGTTCACCACATATGGGCGAACGCCTCGGACGGCATGTCCGGATGACGCAGGATGTTATGTTTCACGCCAAGCAGCTCATCGCGGTCGTACCCGCTGATGTCGATGAAGTCCTGGTTGGCGTAGGTAATCGCGCTGGTCAGGTCGGTGGTCGAAAGGATGTTAGCGTCGGGGGCAAAGTCCACATTCCGACCGGTGACCGGCAGATTGATCTTCATGGAGAAGCGCGCTCGTAATTGTTGGAGGAGTCGGCAGGGCGTCGACTCTAAGCGCACCGAGGGGGCAAATACTGATCCAGCTCATGTTCCGCGCAATTAATTAGCCATCACGGTAGGTCGAGGCGATAAGGCGCAAGGATCCGCTGGTATTCACCATTGTGCATCAGCTGTTCCAGCGCACGGTTTAGCTCGGTACGCAGCGCGGTGTCAGTCTTGCGTAACGCGATCGCCACACCGTTGCCCAGCAGTTCGTTGGAAACGGCGGGGCCGAGGAAGTCGAAATCCTGGCCGGCAGCCGTGTCGAGCAGGGCCTCACGGATTTCCACGGTGCCCTGCAGCGTCGCATCGATATCGCCTGCCACCAGGCTGCGGACCAGTTCGTCGTTGAGCCAGAAGCTCTTGATGATCACGCCTTTGCGCGCCCATTTCGCATGCGCAAAGGCTTCGCGATTGCTGCCCAGCAACACGCCGACACGCTTGCCCTTGAGCGACCTTGGCGTCGGCATAAGGCCCGAGGTTCGGCGCGCGACCAGCCGCGTGGTGAAGGGGTAGAGGTTTTCGGTGAAACTCACCCAGCGCCGCCGCAAAGATGTCGGGGCTATGCCCATGATTGCATCGAATCGCCGCGCTTCCAGACCTTCGAAGTTTTCAACCAGCACCTGGTCAACCCACGTACAGCGCACATTCAACTGCTGGCAAAGGGCGTTGCCCAACTCGATATTCAGACCGACCAACTGCCCTTGCGGGTTGCGGCTCTGGAAAGGGGCAAATTGCGCGGCAACGGCGAAGCGGATTTCACGTCGCGGTTGATCAAGGCCTGCGACGGCATCCACCGCCAGTAATAGGGCAAGCGCTACACAGAGATGTATCAGGGGCACAGGAAACGTCCTTTTCCGGAAAGAGCGCCCTCCGCTGCACGCCCGTTAACCAAACCGGGGTGAAGCGGAAGCCGTGCAAGCTTTCAAGAAACGGTCGCAGACCTACAAGCAGAAACATCAACGGAGGCTGTAGGCAATATCCGTCAAATGTTACAGATGATTAATCTTAACGTTTACCCATGGAACGGCGTGTACCGGGCGGGGCCATACCCGGGCTCTTGGTGTGGCCGTTCTTGGCGCCGTTCTTGTACCAGGGCTGGGCGGCATTCTTGGCTCCGGCCAGTTCACCCGGTTTGAAGGGGAATTTGAACGCCGGGATCTCGGCTTTTTCAACGCCTTCGGCGCTGGCCGGATCGACGAGGTCGTCCGCTTCAACAGGGGGTTGTGTCGGGGAAGTCATAAGGGCTCCGGCGCGGGTATTGGTGTAAAAGCGCGAGTATAGCGGGGCCGGAGGGCCAAGCGGTAAGCTTCAAGCGGTAAGTTTAAAGCACTAGCTGTCATGGCTGTCAGTTTGACGTCACGATCCTGACCGGGTCGCCGCGCTATAAAGCTTTTATCCAAATCTCAACTTGCAGCTTGCAGCTTGAAACTTGCAACTGCGCCTCTGGTGTCCGTCGATGCACATTCAACGAAAAACCGCCTTGATCGTGGGGGTCCTCGTGGTGTTGGCCGTTGCAACCTGGGCACTGACCCGACCGGCCAAGTCCAAACTGGCGGCACCCACCGCTATTCCCGTGCGGGTGGTGAGCGTGGCGCAGCAGGACATTCCGCGCTTTGTCAGTGGGATTGGCTCGGTGCTGTCGCTGCACAGTGTGGTGATTCGCCCGCAAGTGGACGGCATCCTCACTAAATTGCTGGTCAAGGAAGGCCAGTTGGTCAAGGCCGGTGACCTGCTGGCGACCATCGATGACCGCTCGATCCGTGCCAGCCTTGACCAGGCCAAGGCCCAACTGGGCGAAAGCCAGGCGCAGTTGCAGGTAGCGCTGGTCAACCTCAAGCGCTACAAGGAGTTGAGTGTCGACGACGGCGTGTCCAAGCAGACTTATGACCAGCAACAAGCCCTGGTCAACCAGCTCAAGGCCACTGCCCAAGGCAACCAGGCCGCAATCGATTCAGCTCAGGTACAACTTTCCTACACTCAGATTCGCTCGCCGGTCAGCGGACGCGTCGGTATTCGCACCGTGGATGAAGGCAACTTCTTGCGCACCGCCGATACCCAGGGCCTGTTTTCCGTGACCCAGATCGACCCGATTGCCGTCGAGTTCTCCCTGCCGCAACAAATGCTGCCCACCTTGCAGGGCCTGATCGCGGCGCCCACAAAAGCCAGCGTCGATGCCTACCTGGGCGCCGACACCGATGGCCAGACCGGCGACTTGCTTGGCGAGGGTCACCTGAGCCTGATCGACAACCAGATCAGCTCCACCACCGGCACCCTGCGCGCCAAGGCCGAATTCAACAATGCCTCGCAGCGCCTGTGGCCGGGGCAACTGGTGACCATCAAGATCCAGACCGCCCTCGACAAAAACGCCTTGGTGGTGCCACCGACCGTCGTGCAGCGCGGCCTGGACTCGCATTTTGTGTACCGGGTCAACGGTGACAAGGTCGACGTGGTGCCGGTGCAAGTCACCTACCAGAACAGCGACGTGAACATCATCAAGGGCGTACAGGCCGGGGATGTGCTGGTCAGCGACGGCCAGTCACGGCTCAAGGCGGGTGCGCAGGTGGAAATACTCAAGGAGCCGCCGCAAGTCATTCAGACCGTTGATGCCAAGGTGCAGCCATGAGCCGTTCGCCGTCAGCCTGGTGCGTCGACCACCCGGTCGCCACCCTGCTGCTGACCTTTGCCCTGGTGCTGCTCGGGCTGATTGCCTTCCCGCGCCTGGCCATCGCCCCACTGCCGGAAGCGGAATTTCCGACGATCCAGGTGACTGCCACGCTGCCCGGCGCCAGTCCGGACACCATGGCGTCATCCGTGGCCACGCCGCTGGAGGTGCAATTCAGCGCCATCCCTGGCATGACCCAGATGACCTCCAGCAGCGCCCTGGGCTCCAGCCTGTTGACCCTGCAATTCACCCTGACCAAAAGCATCGACACCGCCGCGCAGGAAGTGCAGGCGGCGATCAACACCGCGTCCGGTAAGCTGCCCAGCGACATGCCGAGCCTGCCGACCTGGAAGAAGGTCAACCCGGCGGACAGCCCAGTGCTGATCCTCAGCGTCAGCTCCAACAGCATGCCCAGCACCGAGTTGAGCGACTACGTGGAAACCCTGCTGGCCCGGCAGATCAGCCAGATCGACGGGGTTGGCCAGATCAACATCACCGGCCAGCAGCGCCCGGCGATCCGGGTACAAGCGTCCCCGGACAAACTCGCCGCCATCGGCCTGACCCTGGCCGATATCCGCCTGGCCATCCAGCAATCGAGCCTCAACCTGGCCAAGGGTGCGATCTACGGCGAGAACAGTGTGTCGACCCTGTCGACCAACGACCAGTTGTTCCACCCGGAGGACTACGCGCAGTTGATCGTGTCCTACAAGGACGGCGCACCGGTTCAACTGCGTGATATCGCCAAAGTCATCAACGGTTCGGAAAACGCCTACGTGCAGGCCTGGTCCGGCGACACCCCAGGGGTCAACCTGGTGATCTCGCGCCAGCCCGGCGCGAATATCGTCGAGACCGTCGACCGCATTCAAGCCGAGCTGCCGCGCCTGCAGGCGATGCTGCCGGCGTCGGTGCAGGTCAGCGTGTTGACCGACCGTACCAAGACCATCCGCGCGTCGCTGCATGAGGTGGAAGTGACGCTGCTGATTGCCATCCTGCTGGTGGTGGCGGTGATGGCGCTGTTCCTGCGGCAGTTGTCGGCGACGATGATTGTGTCCAGCGTGCTGGGTGTGTCGCTGGTCGCCAGCTTTGCGTTGATGTACCTGATGGGTTTCAGCCTGAACAACCTGACGCTGGTGGCGATCGTCATCGCGGTGGGCTTTGTGGTGGACGATGCCATCGTGGTGGTCGAGAACATTCACCGCCACCTGGAAGCTGGGCTCGACAAGCGCGAAGCGGCGATCAAAGGCGCCGGGGAGATCGGCTTTACGGTGGTGTCCATCAGCTTCTCGCTGGTGGCGGCGTTTATTCCGCTGCTGTTCATGGGGGGCGTGGTTGGGCGTTTGTTCAAGGAGTTTGCCTTGACGGCGACCTCGACCATTCTGATCTCGGTGGTGGTTTCGCTGACCTTGGCGCCGACCCTGGCCGCGCTGTTCATGCGCGCGCCCAGCCACCCTGCGCACGACAAACCGGGCTTCAGCGAACGGCTGCTGGCCGGCTATGCGCGCAACCTGCGCCGTGCCCTGGCCCATCAACGCACGATGGCGGCAATCTTCGTCGTGACGTTGGGCCTGGCCGTGGTCGGCTACGTGTTCATCCCCAAGGGGTTCTTCCCGGTGCAGGACACCGGCTTTGTACTCGGCACCAGCGAAGCGGCGGCCGACGTGTCCTACCCGGACATGGTGGCCAAGCACAAGGCCCTGGCCGAAATCGTCAAGGCCGACCCGGCAGTGGAAGCGTTTTCGCATTCGGTCGGTGTGACCGGCAGCAACCAGACCATTGCCAACGGCCGCTTCTGGATCGCCTTGAAGGACCGCGGCGACCGTGACGTGTCCGCCAGCCAGTTCATCGATCGCATCCGCCCGAAACTGGCCAAGGTGCCGGGTATCGTGTTGTACCTGCGCGCCGGGCAAGACATCAACCTGAGTTCCGGCCCCAGCCGTGCTCAGTACCAATACGTGCTCAAGAGCAACGACGGCCCGACGCTCAACACCTGGACCCAGCGCCTCACCGAAAAACTGCGCGCCAACCCGGCGTTTCGCGACCTGTCCAATGACCTGCAACTGGGCGGCAGCATCACCCACATCAGCATCGACCGCCAGGCCGCCGCGCGCTTTGGCCTCACCGCCACCGATGTGGATCAGGCGCTGTACGACGCGTTCGGCCAGCGCCAGATCAACGAATTCCAGACCGAGATCAACCAGTACCAAGTGGTGCTGGAATTGGATACCCAGCAACGCGGCAAAGCCGAAAGCCTCAACTACTTTTACCTGCGCTCGCCGCTGACAAACGAGATGGTGCCGCTGTCGGCGCTGGCCAAGGTAGACCCGCCTACCGTGGGGCCACTTTCGATCAGCCATGACGGCATGTTCCCGGCCGCCAACCTGTCGTTCAACCTGGCACCGGGCGTGGCCTTGGGCGATGCAGTGATCATGCTCAACCAGGCCAAGAATGAAATCGGCATGCCGACCACCATCATCGGCAACTTTCAGGGCGCGGCCCAGGCATTCCAGAGTTCGCTGGCCAGCCAACCGTGGCTGATCCTGGCGGCGCTGGTGGCGGTGTATATCATCCTCGGCGTGCTGTACGAGAGCTTCGTGCACCCGCTGACGATCATTTCAACCTTGCCCTCGGCAGGGTTGGGCGCGCTGATCATGCTGTCACTGATGGGGCAGGACTTTTCGATCATGGCGCTGATCGGCTTGGTGCTGTTGATCGGCATCGTGAAGAAGAACGGCATCCTGATGATCG
>Ga0247730_1001742_pt1 | contig 11448 bp, 7 predicted proteins | sample UWRJL073202C2_FD_180959 | JGI IMG/M metagenome (GOLD analysis project Ga0247730, IMG submission 180959) | Plant litter microbial communities from Arlington Agricultural Research Station in Wisconsin, United States - UWRJ-L073-202C-2 | ecosystem: Environmental > Terrestrial > Plant litter >...
GAACGCCGAACTGCCCATGGCGCGCATCAAGTGTGGACGCTCATCAAGCGTCAGCCACTCAGGGAACAGACGCTGCCCGATGCAGCCTTCCAGAAACGATGACTTGCGATACAGGTTGCCGCCGGAGATCGCCCCGAGAAAGCTGCCGAACAACCCGCCGGCCAATTCAGCGGAAAACAACACCGGCACTTCACAGGTCGGCACCGGCCGCGCACCCAGGCGGCTCGCAGCGCGCTCGGCGGCCTTGCGCCCGATGCTCAGCGGATCAGCCAACAGCTCGCCCTGGCGACTCACGTCATACCAGTAATCACGCTGCATCTGGCCTTCGCCCTCAGCGATCATTACGCAGCTCAGGCTGTGGCGCGTCGAAGCGTAGCCACCGATGAAACCATGGCTGTTGCCGTAAACCCGGCAGCCCTGGTGAGTGTTGAGGGTGGTGCCATCAGCGTTCTTGATCCGCGCATCGGCATCGAACGCCGCAGCTTCACAGATCAGGGCCTTTTCGATGGCTTGCTCGGGGGTGATATCCCAGGCGTGGAACAGGTCGAAGTCCTGCTGCTCCTTGGCCATCAACGCCGCATCAGCCAGACCGGAGCTTTCGTCTTCGGAGGTGTGTTTGGCAATTGCCAAGGCGGCAGCGACGGTTTCGCGAATGGCATCGGCGCCACTGGCCGAGGTGCTGGCCGAGCCTTTGCGCTGGCCGACATACAAGGTGATACCGAAACCCTGGTCGCGATTGAATTCGACGGTTTCCACTTCTCGCTGGCGAACCGAAGTCGACAAGCCCTGCTCCAGCGATACTGCCACTTCACAGGCACTGGCACCCTGACGTTTGGCTTCGGCGATGATTTGCTCGACCTGATCCTGCAGTGCAGGCAAGGCTTGTGGGCCGACGCTTTGTGATGCACTCATGACTTTCTCCATCAAATTCTGCTTTCGGCACTGGCCGAATACCGAGCGGGCCGGACAAGAGGCCCCCGACTGGTTATCATGGCGGCGTTTATTTGCGGACTGCCCCCATGGTTGATTCTTACGACGACTCCCTCGACGGGGAGAAAAGCAAAACCCAGGTCAAACGCGAGCTGCATGCTCTGGTTGATCTTGGCGAGCGCCTGACGACTCTCAAGCCCGACTTGCTGGCCAAGTTGCCCTTGACCGACGCCTTGCGTAAAGCACTGGCCGATGCGCCCAAGCACACTGCGAACATCGCACGCAAACGGCACATCATGTTCATTGGCAAGCTGATGCGCGATCAGGATCTGGACGCCATTCTGGTGCTTCTGGATCAACTCGATGCCTCCACTCGCCAATACAACGAACGTTTCCACGGTCTGGAGCGCTGGCGTGATCGCCTGATCGCGGGTGATGACGCGGTTCTCGAGTCGTTTGTTACCGACTATCCGGAAGCGGATCGTCAGCAACTGCGCTCATTGATCCGTCAGGCTCAACACGAGCTGGCGCAGAACAAGGCGCCCGCTTCGAGCCGAAAAATCTTCAAATACATTCGTGAGCTGGACGAGAAGCAACGCGGTTTGCGTTAACTCTCGATGGGGACCCGGGCTGCAAACCAGCCCGCCCCCTCTCACCCTCAACCTCCCGTGCCGCCCACCGTGATCGCATCGATCTTCAGGGTCGGCTGGCCTACGCCTACCGGAACTGACTGACCATCCTTGCCGCAGGTGCCTACGCCGCTATCCAGCGACAGGTCGTTGCCGACCATCGACACCTTACTCATGGCTTCCGGCCCATTACCGATCAGCGTCGCGCCCTTGACCGGCGCAGTGATTTTGCCGTCTTCGATCAGATAGGCTTCGCTGGTGGAGAACACGAACTTGCCGCTGGTGATATCTACCTGTCCACCGCCGAGATTGGCGCAGTAAATACCGCGTTTTACCGAAGCGATGATTTCCTGTGGATCGCTCTGACCAGCCAGCATGTAGGTGTTGGTCATGCGCGGCATCGGCAAGTGAGCATAGGATTCACGACGGCCATTGCCGGTACGGGCAACGCCCATCAGACGTGCGTTGAGCTTGTCCTGCATGTAACCCTTGAGTACGCCGTTTTCGATCAGCGTAGTGCACTCGGTCGGCGTGCCTTCGTCATCGACACTCAACGAGCCACGACGGCCAGCGAGGGTGCCGTCATCAACGATGGTGCACAGTTTGGACGCGACCATCTCACCCATGCGACCGCTGTAGGCCGAACTGCCTTTGCGGTTGAAATCGCCTTCCAGACCATGGCCGACCGCTTCGTGCAACAGCACACCCGACCAGCCGGAACCCAGCACCACAGGCAAGGTGCCCGCTGGCGCAGGAATCGCTTCGAGGTTGACCAATGCCTGGCGCAACGCTTCACGGGCATAGCCCATGGCGCGATCGTCGCTCAGGAAATAACGGTAATCAGTACGTCCACCGCCACCATGTCCGCCCCGCTCGCGACGGCCATTCTGTTCGACGATGACGCTGACATTGAAGCGCACCAGCGGCCGAACATCCGCTGCCAGGCTGCCATCGGTGGAAGCAACCAGAATCCGTTCCCAGACCCCGGCCATGCTCACGGTCACTTGTTGAATACGCGAATCCAGTGCCCGCGTGGCCACGTCGACACGCTTGAGCAGTTCGACCTTCTCGGCGCGGGTCATGACTTCCAGCGGGTTATCCGGGGCGTAAAGCTGAGCCACGTCCTGCGAGGTAAAGGCCTGAACCGTGCCATTCTGGCCAGCGCGAGAAATTGAACGCGCGGCGCGAGCGGCGGTGGTCAGCGCTTCGTGGGTGATCGCGTTGCTGTAGGCAAAGCCGGTTTTCTCACCGGACTGCGCCCGCACGCCGACGCCCTGATCAAGGTTGAAGCTGCCTTCTTTGACGATGCCGTCTTCCAGCGACCAGGATTCGGAAATCTGCCCCTGGAAATACAGGTCGGCGGCATCGATGCCTGGGCCAGCCAGCTCGCCCAGCACTGATTGCAAGCTGTCGAGACTCAAGCCGCCGGGTGCCAGAAGGTGTTCGCTGACAGAGGACAAGTCGCTCATATTCACTCCGAGGTCTGCGCAGGCCGCAGCAATGCGTCCTGCGAAAAAAATCGCCGGTGACTGGACACCGGCATCCGCGCCCGTATGGACGCCTGTTCTTCACTGTCGCGTTCGGCCAGCAGCACGGCTTCACCCTGTGCCTGCTCGGCCAGGACCCGACCCCAAGGGTCGATGATCGCGGCATGCCCATATGTGTCCCGTGGCCCCGGATGAGTCCCGCCCTGGGCTGCCGCCAGCATGTAGCACTGGGTTTCAATGGCTCGCGCCCGGATCAGGATGTCCCAGTGCGCCGCGCCGGTAACCGCCGTGAAGGCCGACGGCGCAGTAATCAATTCAGCGCCCGCTTCACGCAGCGCGCTATATAACTCGGGGAAGCGCAGGTCATAGCATACGCTCAACCCCAGACGACCCACCGGCGTGTCGGCAACCACGACGTTACTGCCATGAGCATAGTCATCGGATTCGCGATAGCGGCCCCGGGCATCAGCCACGTCGACATCGAACAGATGCAGCTTGTCGTAACGTGCGACTTGCTCACCATGTTCATCAATCAGTAGTGAACACGCGGTAACTTTGCCATCAGGCCGATCACTCGGTGGCAGCGGCATAGTCCCGGCGACTATCCATAACTTGAGGTCGCGGGCGGCCAGTTTCAACCATGGCAGGATCGGACCTTGCCCATGGGCCTCGGCGCGGCCGATATCCGCCACATCGCGTCGGCCCATGGCGGCGAAGTTTTCCGGCAGCACGGCAAGCCGCGCACCGGAGGCCGCGGCTTGCTCCAGCAACTGCCGAGCCTGAGCCAGATTGCCCAGTACGTCGTTCTGGCTGACCATTTGGATCACGGCAAAAGACATGGCGCCCTCTTTATCAAAAAAATCGCAACGTTCTGAAAGGAATGCGCTTTCAGTAGGAGCGCGCTTGCCCGCGATAGCGTTGGTCCAGTGAAAAAATTATTGCTTGGCCGGACGCTATCGCGGGCAAGCGCGCTCCTACAGCTTCTCATGTTTGTTCCGTGACACCCGGCGATGGGTCTCACTCTACTCCACCGCCACCTACTGAGGCTTCTCGAACGGCTTGTCGAAAGTAATCTTGGGCTCTTTCCATGGGCCTTCGACCTTGTACTGAACGCTGGCGAAACGCGCGACCCTGTCGCCCAGCAGCTTGTCGACCAGAAACAATGCACCGCCAATGGCCGGCGCACCGACGATCAACGCGGCGATGGGCAGGTTATTGGTTACCGGTAAGGTCACCAGCAATTTGGCATCGACGCGATCCTTGACCATGTCCAGTGTGCCATTGAGCTCAAGGTTGCTCGAAGGCCCGGTCAGGGTGATGGGCTTGCGGGTCACATAGACACCATCGCTGGCAACCAGCAGGCCTTTGACGCGATCGTAGCTCAAGCCTTTGCCCAGCAGATCGGAGAAGTCCAGACGCAAGCGTCGACCAATGGAGTTGAAATTCAGCAGGCCAAAGACTCGCAACGCCTGCGCACCGCCTTCGACTTCAACGAACTGACCTTGACGCAAGGTCGCATCGAGGCTGCCGGAGAAGCGCTTGGCCGAAACCCAAGCGGGCGAACCCGGCCAACGTCCGTCAGCGTTCAGTTCAAAATCTTCGCTGGTGACCGTAGGCGCAAAGCCCCAGCCTTTGAGTACATCCGCCAGATTCTTGCCATCCAGGCGTCCTTTGTACCAACTGCTAGTCGCGCCAGGCGTGCCTTCCCACACCCCTTCGCCCTGCAGCAACAATCCTTTGAGGCCCATGCTGACGTCGGAAAAACGTATACCGGTAGCAGTCGACCGGGTCTTCAAAGACCAGGCGCCTACCAATTGATCACCCTGGAAAACCTGGGTGATCTTGATGTCCATCGCTGGCACTTTGCTGGGGTCCACATCGGCCAGTGGGTCAGGGGCGTTCTCGACGACTGCCGCGTTCGGATCAGAAGCAGGAAGCCGTACGTAGAGCAGATCGATGCCAATGGGGGCGGCTTTCGCGTCCGGCAGGGTCGCGCTGCCTTTTATCAACTGGCTGTCCAGCGCCAGCGTCCATGCGGTGGCACTGCGCTTGAGCTGGACGTCGGCCTGATCCAGCGTTGTGCCCATGGCGGTCAGCTTGCCGATTTGCAGGTCGACGTTATTGACCACCTGTTTGGCGCTGGAGCCGGGATCGTCTCCGGCGTACTTGGTCAGCATGGCCTGCCACGGCGCGATATCCAGTTCGCTCAGCGAGCCGCGAACCCGCAAACCCTTGGCCTCCGGCACAATCGCCCCACCATCACCGAGGAACAATTCGCCACGGCCATCAGCCAGCTTGCCGGGTGGCGAGGCGAAAGCCAGGTTGGCCAGCTTGCCGTAGCTAAAGTTGTATCGCCGCTCAGGGCCTTGCAGGCTCATGCGGAACTCGCTGTCACGGGTATCGTCAGCCAACTTGCCAAATGGCGCAGGCAGATCGATGACGGTGCCTTTGAGGCTGGAGTTGATCCGCAGTTGACTGTCGTTACCCAACGTCAGCTGCAATTGATACGGCAGTTCACCGGAGACCGGCAAGGCCTGGGTCACACCCAGCCACTCGCTGAGTTTTGGCACCGCGATCTGGCCATTGGCAACCACCCGAGTGAGGTTGGCGCCTGGCTTGCCCTCGGCGGCAATCTCGGCCGTGATCGGGCGGTCGAACGCCTGTGCGCGCACCCCTTTGCCGCTCAGGCCTTTGGCATTGTCGAAGCGGAAATCACCCTTGAGCTGAGTCAGCTCCAGTACCGGCTCACTGATCTTCAGGCGAGCCTTTTCGGTGCTGAAGTCCACGGCGATCTTCGGCTCCTGACCTTTGACCAGCGGGATGTCCAGTTTCAGCTTGCCATTTAGCGGCCCCTCTCCTTGCCATCCGGCGAAGGTACTGGCGGTGCCGATAGGTGCTTCTTGGAGAATCTTTACGCCATCAGCCAACGGACCGGCGAAATCGCCGTCCACCAGCAAATGGCTGGGTTGGCCCGCGGTCGCGTGAGGAATGTTCACCCGCACATTGCTGACATCAGTGTTCAGCAGCTTGCCCTTGCTGGCCTTGATCCGCACACCGCTGTTTTCGACATAGACCTTGCCGTCAACGCCGGTCAGCTGCGGCCAGCCCGGCTGGAAAGCCAGGGTCGCATCACGCACCTTGAAGAACAGACTGATGACCTGAGCGGTCTGCGGGGCGTTCTTGGTCAGCGAGCCCTGGTACTGGAAGAAACCCTGATCGACCTTGCCGCCAACGATGGCCGTGCGCAGCCATTCATCCAGCGCCGGGCTCAGCACTGCAGGCAGGTATTTGCTGGTGTAGCTGCCATCACCGTCGACCATGCCGACGCGCAGGTCCATGTAATCTTCCTGAGCGCGCTCATGATCCAGATGCAGGCGGATCAGGAAGTCAGCGGCAATCTTGCCTTCATCTCCCAGGACCTTGATATACGGGGCGATCAGAGTGAAGGTTTCGCTGTCGAGCCGCCAGGTCAGGCGCGCGTTGGCTTTGGGGTAAGTCCAGGGGTTATTGAAAATCGGGTAGAGGTGCAGCATGAAGTTCTCAGAGGCCAGGCGCAGTTCGCCCTGCCCCAGATCGCCACTGATCGCGCCGCTCACATTTCCGGCAGCAGGCGCGCCGTGGTATGCGTTGAAGCCTACGTTTTCAAGATTCGCAGCGAAACTCAAACGCTTGTCGCCTTCAGCCTGAGGACGAAGATCCAGCAATACGTTACGCAGCGCACCGGTAACCTTGAGGTTGTGGACCACCTCCATCAGCAGATCCGGCAGCGGCGCCATGGACTCCAGCAAGGGCGTAATGGGCGTCAGGTCCAGTCGATCGGCCTGCACATGCCATAACTCTTCGCGTTCAGCCGTCGCGGCAGTCTGATTGAGCTGCACTCGGCTTTCCCAGCGCTTGCTGCCCAGGTCCATGGCCAGCGAGTTCACATTGACGTCGAAGCCTTCGTCGGTGCGGCGAAACCATGCGTTTAAAGCAAGATTGTCGATTTTCGACGCTTTACGGGCGGCATAGCCGGCTTTGATCTGTGGTGCATTGAGCCGGGCGACCGCGGTCTGCAGCGTGCCCTTGCCCCAGGTCAGCCAGAATTCACCACCGGCCTTTAGGGTGGAAACGCTCACCTGACGGGTCAGGCTTTTCGGCAACCACTGCGCCCAATCGCTTTGGGGCAGGCTGAGGTACACATCGGCCTCACCGTCCTTCCAGGCTTTAGCTTCAACTCGCGAGCGCACATTCAAGGCCAGCGGCTGCCCATCGGGCAGAGTCAGGCGCGCATCCAGACGCTGACGGTCGGAACCCGTGGCCAGGCTGAGATTGACATAGGTGAGGGTCAGCGGTGTCTGCCCGAACGGCTGCAGGGTGACCTGGCTGTTGGTCAGAGACAACCGGGAAACCATCTGCATCTGGTTGAGCAATTGCTCGGGATCAAGCGGCTTGTCATCAATGACCGGCAGACCTTGCAATGCCCAATGGCCGGCCTGATCTTCCTTCACACTCAGTTGCAGACCTTCGACCTGCACATGAGAAAGGCGCAAATCCCAGGCCAGCAGGCTGGCCCAAAGATCGGGCTCGGCACGTACCTGATCCAGACGGACGGAATGGGTACCTTCGCCGAGCATCACATCATTGGCAATGAACACTGGCGAAAACCCTCGCCAGCTGCCTTGCAGACTGCCAATACCCAAAGGCATGGCCAACGCTTCTTGCGCCTTGCTCTGAACCTCGACGCGATAACCGGCGATCAATGGAGTCAGTTCACGACCCACGCTCACGTACAACGCAGCAAGGACCACAATTAGCGCGCAGAAACTCAGGCTCCAACGCGTCAACGTTCCGAAAAAACCTGTCAGACGGCTCATGTCAGAGCCCTCGCGAAACGCAGTGCGCTACCGACGACTTGCGTGGAATGGCCCGACTCAATAGTGCAGGTGCTGTCAGGGGTTTGCTCATTGCTCACGCATATTTCTCGTTATAACGGCTTCCTTGCCGCTGGCCCTGGGGCACCGTTATCAGTTCATTCAGCAAACGCTGCTCTTCAGGACAGAGCGATTCAGAGCACCACCACCTCAGAGCAGCACCACGTCGTATTGTTCCTGGGAATACATGGTTTCTACCTGAAAGCGGATCGTGCGGCCAATAAAGCTTTCCAGCTCCGCCACATTGCCGGACTCTTCATCGAGCAGCCGGTCCACAACTCTCTGGTTAGCCAATACACGGTAGCCCACCGCCTGATAGGCGCGGGCTTCGCGCAGGATTTCGCGGAAAATCTCGTAACAGACCGTTTCAGGGGTTTTCAGCTTGCCGCGGCCCTGACAGGCATGACAAGGCTCGCAGAGCACCTGTTCGAGACTCTCACGGGTCCGCTTGCGGGTCATCTGCACCAAACCCAGCTCGGTGATACCGATGATGTTGGTCTTGGCGTGATCGCGCTCCAGCTGCTTCTCCAGGGTGCGTAACACCTGACGCTGGTGCTCACCGTCTTCCATGTCGATGAAATCGATAATGATGATGCCGCCCAGATTGCGCAGACGCAGTTGCCGGGCAATGGCCGTCGCCGCTTCAAGGTTGGTCTTGAAAATGGTTTCTTCCAGGTTGCGATGGCCGACGAACGCCCCGGTGTTGACATCGATGGTGCTCATCGCCTCTGCCGGGTCGATCACCAGATAACCACCGGACTTGAGCGGCACCTTGCGCTCCAGCGCTTTCTGGATTTCATCTTCGACGCCATACAGGTCGAAAATCGGCCGCTCACCTGGGTAATGCTCAAGGCGATCAGCGATTTCCGGCATCAGCTCGGCGACGAATTGCGTGGTTCTCTGGAAGGTTTCCCGGGAATCGATACGAATTTTTTCGATACGCGGGCTGACCAGATCACGCAGCGTGCGCAGCGCCAGACCGAGATCTTCATAAATCACATTGGGTGGGCTGACGGTCTTGATCTGTTCGCCAATCTGATCCCAGAGGCGGCGCAGATAGCGGATGTCCATGAGGATTTCATCGGCACCTGCACCTTCGGCCGCAGTACGCAGGATGAAACCGCCAGCTTCCTTGATGCCTTCCAGCGCGACGCAATCGGTGACCACTTTCTTCAGACGTTCGCGCTCGGCCTCATCTTCGATCTTCAGCGAGATACCCACATGTGCAGTCCTGGGCATGTACACCAGATACCGCGAAGGGATCGACAACTGAGTGGTCAGCCGTGCGCCTTTGCTGCCGATGGGATCCTTGGTGACCTGCACCACCAGGCTCTGGCCTTCGTGGACCAGCGACGCAATGCTTTCTACTGCGGGGCCTTCACGCATGGAAATTTCCGATGCGTGAATGAAGGCGGCGCGGTCCAGCCCGATGTCGATAAACGCCGCCTGCATGCCGGGCAAAACCCGCACGACCTTGCCTTTATAGATATTGCCGACGATGCCCCGACGCTGGGTGCGCTCCACATGCACCTCTTGCAGCACACCGTTTTCGACCACGGCCACACGCGACTCCATCGGTGTGATGTTGATCAGAATCTCTTCACTCATGGCTTGTCACCTTCCAGGCATTGCCAACAGGGTATGCCGAAATGGCCGAGCAGTTCTGCGGTTTCGCACAGCGGCAGGCCGACCACCGCTGAATAACTGCCTTGCAGGCTCTCGACGAAAACAGCCGCCAAGCCCTGCACAGCATAACTGCCTGCTTTGTCCCGAGGTTCGCCACTGGCCCAGTAGGCTTTGAGTTCGGCAGGGGAAATCCGGCGAAAGCGAACGCGACTGCTGACCACGCAGGTTTCGCAACCCTGCGGCCCCAGCAGCGCAATAGCAGTCAAAACCTCGTGCTCTCGGCCTGACAATGCCGTGAGCATCGTCAGGGCGTCAGCCTCATCGACTGGTTTGCCGAGGATTCGCCCGTCCAGTACTACGGCGGTGTCGGCCCCCAACACGCAACCTTGCTCGTCACCTAACGTCGCCCGCCCGGCCTCAGCCTTGCCACGGGCCAGCCGCTCAACATACGCCGAAGCAGGTTCATCAGATAAGGGGGTTTCGTCGATCTCGGCGCTGAGCACCTTGAAAGGCACGCCGATCTGAGTCAGTAGTTCCCGGCGGCGCGGTGAACCTGAAGCCAGAAAGAGCTGGGGCATGGGGACATCTCCGTGTCGATGATCGTGATGTCGAGCGGCGAGAAGCTTTTCACACCGATCGACATTCACGCTGCGTCAATTGATTTTCAAACGCTTGCTCAACCCACGCATGCCATAGCTGACCCATGGCCACAAAAGCGCACTGACCAGCGCTGGCAACACCAGCGCAAGGGTCGGTTGGCGATTGCCGGTCAGGGCACTGAGCCACAGCTGCGCCAGTTGGGCGAGGCCGAAAATGACTAACAGAATCAGACACTGCTGCCACATGGGGAACATGCGCAAGCGCTGTTGCAGAGACATCACCAGGAACGTAATCAGGCACAGGGTCAACGCGTTCTGCCCCAGCAACGTGCCATACAGCACGTCTTCCATCAGCCCGAGCAACCAAGCGGTGACCATGCCCACTTTATGGGGCAGGTACAACGCCCAGAATGTGACCAGCAGCGCCAGCCACAACGGGCGGAAGATCTCCATGAATTGCGGCAAAGGCGAAACGCTCAGCAACAGGCCGATAGCGAAAGTGAACCAGACGACCCACCCATTACGTCCCGGGGCGTGACTAACCATCGATTCTCTCCCGAGGGGCGGCAGGCGCAGTGGCCGGAGGCTGGGTTGCGGCAGGCTTGACGGGCGGCTTGCTGGCTGGCTTCACCACCGGCTTGGGCGCAGGTGCGGCCGGGGTACGGGTGGCTGGCACGGCCGGGGCAGTGGCAGGAGTTGCAGCAGGAGCCGCAGCACCATGGCTGGCGGGCGCAGCATGTGTGGCAGCTGGCGTGGTAGCACTGGCGGCCGGAGTGGCTGCAGGATTAGCCGCCCTCTCGGACTCTTGAGCCTGAGCAGCTTCCGCTGCGCGTTCCTCAGGTGAGCGGCCATCAGAGAACACCAGCAGCAGATAACGGCTACGGTTCAGCGCTGCCGTGGGCACGGCGCGCACGATAGCGAACGGCTGACCGGAGTCATGAACGACTTCCTTCACCGTCGCCACCGGATAACCAGCAGGGAACCGCTGACCCAGGCCGGAGCTGACCAGCAGGTCGCCTTCCTTGATGTCGGCGGTGTCCGCAACATGACGCAGCTCAAGACGTTCCGGGTTGCCGGTGCCGCTGGCAATCGCCCGCAAGCCGTTACGATTGACCTGCACTGGAATGCTGTGGGTCGTATCGGTCAGCAACAACACCCGCGAAGTGTAAGGCATCAGTTCGACCACCTGACCCATCAGGCCACGGGCATCGAGCACCGGCTGGCCCAGGACAACGCCGTCGCGCTCGCCCTTGTTGATGATGAT
>Ga0247730_1001743_pt1 | contig 11432 bp, 13 predicted proteins | sample UWRJL073202C2_FD_180959 | JGI IMG/M metagenome (GOLD analysis project Ga0247730, IMG submission 180959) | Plant litter microbial communities from Arlington Agricultural Research Station in Wisconsin, United States - UWRJ-L073-202C-2 | ecosystem: Environmental > Terrestrial > Plant litter >...
CGGCGAGGGTGCCGGCGGTGGCGGCATGCTTGGCGGCCTGATGAGCGCGCTCGGCGGCGGCGGCGTCATGGGGCTTGGCCAGCAGCTGATGGCCCAGGGGCTCGGCATGGGCGAAATCACCGGTCTCGCCCGCGAAACCATTGCCATTGCCAAGGAACATGCCGGCGAAGAGGTGGTCGACCAGGTGGTCGCCTCGGTGCCGGGGCTCAGCCAGTTCGTTTGAGGACGATGTTGATTTGACGTTGGGGAAGGGCGTGCCGGTGGCGCGCCCTTTTTCATGGCGGACTGCGGTATCGGTGCTTGGCAAAAACCCCCTCAGTCAGCTGCGCTGACATCTCCCCCACAAGGGGGGAGAAGACGCGCAGAAACGGCGCAGTTCCAACCGCCTACGGTGTGGCCGGGTTAAGCCCTCCCCCTTGTGGGGAGGGTTGGGAGGTGTCTTGATTCCATATGCGATAGCCCTGCCCACAAGGGGAAGATTGGGAGTGTGTTGCGCCGTTTCTGCTTCGAAATGCAGCTAGCACGCTTGGCGTCTCCCAGTTACGGTCGTCGATGAGGTGCGAGATCGTGCCCCACCCGCTCTCCCCCCTTGTGGGGGAGATGCCCGACAGTACAGAGGGGGTTTTGCCATGCCCACCAAACTCACCCAAGGCTCTTTGCCAGATACCCGAGAATCGCGCTCCACCCCTTCTCATGCCCGTCGCGAGCCCCCTCGCTCCTAAACTTCACCTGCCGGAGCGTCACTTCGGTGGTGCCGGCATCGACTTCGGCAAAATCGATCGACACCACGCTGTCGTCCAGCGAATGTGGCGATTCCCAGGTGAACGACAGCCGCGAATGCCGGGTGATCTCCAGATAGGTGCCGGCATGCGGCACGGTCTTGTCCGGCGTTACCATCACGATCGAAAACCGCCCGCCCTCGACCGGATCGGTGGTCACCTCGGCGGCATCGAGATCGTCGGCAGCCGTGCGCATGAATTTCGCCAGCAGTTTTGGCGATAGCCAGGCGTCGAAGACTTTTTGCCGGGCAGCCGGAATGGTGCGGGTCACGGTCAGTTCAAGTTCAGTCAGGTCAAGCTCAGTCATCTCTTCCTCCTGTGCAACAAACAGATTTTCCAGCGCCGCAAGGCGCAGGTCCCAAATCGACTTCAATTGCTGAAACCAGCTTTCCGTCAGCTTCAGCGGTTCTAGCTCCGCGGCAATGAAATGCTCGCGGCCATGCGTCCGCCGACTGACAAGTCCTGCCTCCTCAAGCACCTTGATATGCTTGGAAACCGAGTTCAGCGACATGGCAAAATGCGCGGCAAGCGCCGTCACCCGCAACGGGCCCTCCTGGACCAGCAGGGTCAGGATATGCCGCCGCGTGGTATCGCCGGCCGCCTTCAGAATGCGTGACAGATGGTCGTCGTTCATTTATTCACCTTCGAGGTTGAATATAGACCGACGATCAAAATAGTCAACCATATGGATGAATGTTTTTTAAGGGCGGTTCTATCCCAGCCAGCCCAGCATCCACGGCACGATTACCGCGGTGATGATCGCGTTGAGCGCCATGGCGATTCCGGCAAACAGGCCGGCGGTGGCGTTGACGGCATAGGCGCGCGCTGTGCCGATGCCGTGCGAGGCGAGCCCCACGGCAAAGCCGCGGGCGGCGAAATCGGTGATCTTCATGGCGTTCATGAACGGCGTGACGATGATCGCGCCCAGGATGCCGGTGATGATGGCGCAGACCGCCGTCAGCGCCGCATTGCCGCCGAGCGATGTCGAAATCGCCACCGCCACCGCCGTGGTGGTCGATTTTGGCGCCAGCGCCGCAACAATCTCCGGCGAAAGCCCCGCCATTTTGCCGAGCAGGATCACCGAACCCGCCGCTGTGACGCTGCCGACCCCCAGAGCCGCGACGATAGGCAGGATCGCGCTTTTCACCACCGGCCATTGCCGTACCAGCGGAATGGCGAGCGCCACCGTTGCCGGCCCGAGCAGGAAGTTGATGTAATGGGCGCCGGTCATGAAGGTCGCATAGGACGTGCCGGTGACCAGCAGGATCGCGACCAGGCCGGCAATCGTCAGCAGCACCGGATTGACCAGCGGATGCCGTCGGCAGGCAACCGAGGCGGCGTTGGCAGCCAGCCATAAAAGCAGCGTCAGCACCAGCCAGAACAGCGGCAAGGCGGCCAAATGCCCCCAGAACTCAGTGACCATGACGCGCTCCTTCCGATCGCCGGAGCAGGGCGCGCACGGCAATGAAAACCCAGACGGTCACCGCCAGGGTGATCACGGTGGAGGCGAGCAGGATCAGCATCAGCGTCACCCCGTTTTGCGCCACCAGATCGAGATTCTGGACGATGCCGACGCCGGCCGGCACGAACAGCAGCCCGAGATTGGCGAGCAGCGCTCCCGATGTCGTCTCGACATCGGCCACCGTCGCCGAAAACCGCGTCTTCACGACCGCCAGTGCCACCGCCAGCAGCAGCAGGCCGACCACGAAGCCTGGGATCGTCAGCCCGAAGCCGAACACGATCGCCTCGCCGATCAGCTGACACAGCAGTAGCGCCGCAAAGCCCCGGATCACGCGCAAACCGCCGAAACGGCCGCACACGGCACCTCAGCCAGCAGGTCGCAGGCCCGGCGGCTGCGCTCGTCCTCGAATGTCAGATATTGCTCGGCCGACCATGCCATCAAACTTCCCCTGCGCTAGATGCCGCCGCCCAGACCCTCGTCCAGCGAGCGGATCCGAACTTTATCGATGTTGCGGCCGGCCAGTGCAACGATCTCGAAGGAGAAACCCTCGGCCGACAGGGTTTCGCCGGCTTCCGGCAGATGCCCGAGCTGCCAGAGGATAAAACCCGCGAGCGTCGAGAAACGATCGGCCTCGTCGACCAGGTCGACATCGAGCAGTTTTGACGCCTGGCGGATGTCGATCCAGCCATCGACCAGCAGCGAGCCGTCGGCGCCGCGCTCCAGCGTCTGCTTCTCGTCGCCTTCGTTCGGAAACTCGCCGGCGATCGCCTCGAAAATATCGGTGGGCGTCACCATGCCTTCCAGGGCGCCGTATTCATCGAGGATCATCGCCATCTGCAGCGGCGACTGGCGCAACTGCTCCATCAGTTTCAGTGCGCTGATGCTTTCATGAGCCAGGAGCGGCTGGCGCAGCGAGCGTTCCAGGTTGATCGTGCCGTCTTCGAGAATGTCGCGCAGCAGGTCGCGCGCCAGCGCCACTCCTAGAAATTCATCGAGAGAACCGCGGGCCAGCGGCACGCGCGAATGGCCGATTTCCAGAACCTGCTTGCGCAGTTCCGCCTCGTCCTCGTCGAGATCGAGCCATGTGATTTCGGTGCGCGGTGTCATGATCGAGCGGGCCGGGCGGTCGGCCAGCGCCAGCACACCCTGGATCATGTCCTTTTCCTCGTTGGAAAAGATTTCCGGGGTCGCCGCCTGTTCGGCGATCAGATCGGTGGTCTCGCCGTGGGCGGCCTGCGACCGCCGTCCGCCGAGCAGGCTGAGCACCGCGTCGGCGGTGCGCTCGCGCAGGTCGCCGGTCGACACGAATTGTTCGCGGTTGCGCCGGCCGATCTGGTTGAAGGCCTCGATCAGCACCGAAAAGCCGATCGCCGCATAAAGATAGCCCTTGGGAATGTGGAAACCCAGGCCTTCGACAATCAGCGAAAAGCCGATCATCATCAGAAAGCCGAGGCAGAGGATCACCACCGTCGGATGTTTGGAGACGAAGGCCATCAGCGGCTTCGACATCACCATCATCACCGCCATGGCGACGATCACGGCGATCATCATCACCGGCAGATGCTGCACCATGCCGACCGCGGTAATGACGCTGTCGAGCGAAAACACCGCGTCGAGCACGACGATCTGCACGATCACCTGCCAGAACACGGCATGCGCCACCTTGGCGCCGTCCGGGTCCTCGTGCCCCTCCAGCCGCTCATGCAGCTCCATCGTCCCCTTGAACAGCAGAAACAACCCGCCAACGATGAGAATGAGGTCGCGCCCGGAAAAACCGAAGCCGGCAACGGCAAACAGCGGCGTCGTCAACGTCACGATCCAGGCGATCGAGGCAAGCAGGCCCATGCGGATGATCAGCGCCAGCGACAGGCCGATCAGCCGGGCCTTTTCGCGCTGGTGCGGCGGCAGCTTGTCGGCGAGAATGGCGATGAACACCAGGTTGTCGATGCCAAGCACGATTTCGAGCACGATCAGGGTGGCAAGCCCGACCCAGGCCGAGGGGTCGGAAATCCAGTCGAAGAGCATGGTTACAGTCCGGCTTCGGTCATTTGGGACCGGCCGCTCCTTGTTGTCTCAAGATGAAAGGGATGATCGCAGGTCCGCGCAACGGGCGTTTGACGTCGGCAACCCGGCGCGATGACACGATGATGACAATGGTTTTGCGGCCAGGCGAGATGCCCGCCTTGCGCCAGGCTCCGAACCGCGCCGGCCATCCCAGGGGATGAACGGCGCCATCGCGCCGGCCCGCTACACTCGCCCTCGGCCTGATCCTCCCGATCGGTCTGATCGGCTCGGGCAGGGGCGGCGCTGGTTCGTCGGGGTTCGGGCATGGCAAATCTCTAGCGGCAACGGGCAATTGTGGCAAGTGGGTTCTCCTTCTCCCGACGGGGGCACGGACCCAGCAATGCGGGGAGAGGGCTAGGGTGAGGGGCCGTACGAAAACGCGCGGCATCCGCCAAAATCCATCACCGTCATTGATGTACCCATTCACACCGCTTCTGAGCGCACCAAATTTCCACGAAATCCGCGAAAACGAGCAATTTCGACTTGACCTTGACCATGGGCAGGTCCTTCACTCCGCGCTCAAAACACTGGAGAAAACGCAAATGGCCGTCGATACATCCCCGAAATCCGCCACCTGGACCTATGTCGACGGTGAATGGCTGACCGGCAATCCGCCGCTGATCGGCCCGACCTCGCATGCGATGTGGCTGGCCTCGACCGTGTTCGACGGCGCCCGCTGGTTCGACGGGATTTCGCCGGATCTCGACCTGCATTGCCAGCGCGTTAACCGCTCGGCGCTCGCACTCGGGCTGAAGCCGACGATGACGCCGGACCAGATCGAAAAGCTGGCCCTCGAAGGGATTGCCAAATTCGATGGCGCCACCGCGATCTACATCAAGCCGATGTACTGGGCCGAACACGGCATGCCCGGCAGCGTCGTCGCGGCTGATCCCGACAGCACCCGTTTTGCGCTCTGCCTGTTTGAGGCGCCGATGGGCACCGCCCAGCCGTCGTCATTGACGCTGTCGCCATTCCGCCGCCCGTCCAATGAAGTGGCGATGGCCAGCGCCAAGGCCGGCAGCCTCTATCCCAACAGCGGCCGGATGATTCTGGAGGCGAAAAGCCGCGGCTTCGACAATGCGCTCGCGCTTGACATGAACGGCAACGTCGCCGAAACCGCGTCCTCCAACATCTTTATGGTCAAGGACGGCGTGGTCAAGACGCCGGTTCCGAACGGCACATTCCTGGCCGGCATCACCCGCTCGCGCATTCTCGGCCTGCTACGCGAAGCCGGTTTCGAAGTCCAGGAAACCACGCTGACGGTCCAGGATTTCAAGGATGCCGACGAGATCTTCACCACCGGCAACTATTCGAAAATCGCCCCGGTCACCCGCTTCGAGGACCGCGACCTGCAGGAAGGCCCGATCGCCCGCAAGGCGCTGGACCTTTACCTCGACTGGGCCCGTGTTGGCGGCGACGCGTAACGACGATCAGGTCTGAAGCGGCCGCGCGGCGGTTGTCGCCGCGCGGCTTTGAAGCGTGCACGCCCTATGCCGTCCGGCAGGGCACCGGTCGTATTTCGACCGGCCTGCCATCGGCTGGCGTCCCGCCGGTTGCCTCGGTTAGCGACCCTTGGCTGGCGCCGCCGGCTTCATGGGAGGCAATTCACCGCCGATCTCGACGGTCTTTGTCCGCTTGTCGAAGACGCAGATCATGCTCGCCTGCGTCTTTGGCGCCGCCTTCAGATTGCCCGTGACGACGGCCATGCCGAAATGTTGGCTGCCGAACGGATCGACGACGGCGCGCGGGGCTGTCAGCGTCGCGCCGGTGGCGGCGGTGCATTTGGTCTTCACTTCGGCGGCGAATTCTGCCCAGGCGGCGTCGGAAGAGGCCCTGGCGGCGCCGGCGGCCAGAGTCAGCATCATGGTCACCATCAGGGCTGTGCCCGCCATTTTGCCGGTTTTGGTCATCATCGTCGCTCCCGTTGGCTCCGGCGCCAGGGGCAGCGCACGGTCGACATCGAGGCTTCCGCGACAATGCGGTTTTTATTCGGTGCGGCGGCAGAAACCGGCATCGTTTTTCCAAGCCGTTATCAATATTTGGCAAATGGCCGGTTGCCTCCGGCCGTCCACGCTCCTATGTTCCCGGTCACGCCGCATTACAGCATGTTGCTGAAAAAAGGAGTAGAGATCATGGCTTTTGAACTTCCCGCCCTGCCTTACGATTACGAAGCGCTGGTTCCTTTCATGTCGAAAGAAACGCTGGAATTCCACCACGACAAGCACCACAAGGCCTATGTCGACAACGGCAACAAGCTGGCTGCCGAAGCCGGCATGTCCGACCTGTCGGTTGAGGAAGTCGTCAAGAAGTCGTTCGGCACCAATGCCGGCCTTTTCAACAATGCGGCCCAGCACTACAACCACGTGCATTTCTGGAAGTGGCTGAAGAAGGACGGCGGCGGCACCAAGCTGCCCGGCAAGCTGGAAGCGGCCATTGCGTCGGATCTCGGCGGCTACGACAAGTTCAAGGCCGATTTCATCGCGGCCGGCACCACGCAGTTCGGCTCCGGCTGGGCCTGGCTGTCCGTCAAGGACGGCAAGCTGGAAATTTCCAAAACTCCGAACGGTGAAAACCCGCTGGTGCACGGCGCTTCGCCTATCCTCGGCGTCGACGTCTGGGAACATTCCTACTACATCGACTACCGCAATGCCCGCCCGAAATACCTGGAAGCCTTCGTCGACAGCCTGATCAACTGGGATTACGTGCTGGAACTTTATGAAGGCGCTTCCAAGTAATCTGGAAGTTGTGGCGGCCCCAAACGCCGTCGGCAGTTCTCCCTCCCCCTTGTGGGGAGGGTCGGGGAGGGGTCTTCAATCTAACGTCAAGACCCCACCCCTCGCTGCGCTCGACCCTCCCCACAAGGGGGAGGGTTGGCCCGCGCCCGGAGCGACTGTTCTCGCGCGCAAACATCTGTCACATGTCTGTCATGCGCCTGACATAACAGACCCGGCATGTCTGCTGATCACACTCCCCTGTTCCGCTTCGGCGTTATCGCCGATCCCCAATATGCCGATATCGCGCCCAATCCCGAGACCGGCCGCTATTATGCCAACAGCTTGCAAAAGCTCGGCGATGCGATCGACACGCTGAACGGCGAGGATCTGGCCTTCATCATTACACTTGGCGACATCATCGATCGCGGCTGGGACAGTTTTGACGCGATCCTGCCGCTCTTTGAAAAATCCCGCCACGAGCGCTTCTTCCTGCTCGGCAATCACGATTTCGCCGTGCCAGACAACAGGCTGGAGAACGTGTGCGACCGCGTCGGCATGCCCGCTCCCTATTATGATTTCGCCCGCGGCGGCCTGCGCTTCGTCTGCCTCGACGGCAACGATGTCAGCACGTTTGCGCCGCCACCGGGCGATCCGCGCCGGGCGCTGGCCGAGGTCCGGCTGCAGACGCTGAAAGACCGGGGTGCAATCAACGCCTATCCCTGGAACGCCTCGCTCAGTGACACCCAGTTCGACTGGCTGCAGGGCGTTCTTCGCACGGCAGAGGCGGACGGCGAACAGGTGATCGTCATGGGCCACTATCCGATCTATCCGGTCACCACCCATGCGATGTGGGACAGCCAGCGGATCGTCGCGCTGTTGACTAGGTCAAACAGTTTCCTTGCCTATTTCAACGGCCACGATCATGACGGCAATTTCGGTGAGATCGACGGCCGCTGTTTCGTCAATTTCAAGGGCATGGTCGATACTGAGAGCGACAACACCTTTGCCGTGGTCGACGTCTTTGCCGACCGGCTGGAAATCCGCGGTTTCGGCCGGGAAGAGTCCCGGACGCTCAAACGCTGATCCGCACGCCGGTGCATCACTCCACCTTCACCCGCCATCCCTCGACCCACCTGCGACGCAGGCCATCGCCGTCGCCCTTGAAGAAGCGTCCCGTGGCGGCGCATTGCGTGACCCGGTCGGTGCGGAAATTGCGGAAATCGGCCCGCAGTTCGCACCAGCCGACCAGATTGGCGGTTTCGGAATAATAAATGAGCGCCACCGGCCGTACCACGCGCGTGCTGCTGCGCCCTTGGTCGTCGCGATAACCAATATCCAGCTTCTCCTCGTCGCGGATGGCCCGGCGTACCAGTGCCAACTCGATTCCGGCCGGCACCGGTGCCGACGCGCCCTAGGCATGCAGCGCATTGGCGGTAAATGCCTGGCGCAGCGGCGGCGGCACGGCGGCGGCAATTTTCTGGTTGACGGTGCGGGCCGCATCCTTGAGTGCGGCGTCGCCGGTGCGGTCCAGCAGCGCCAAAGCCAGCCCGATCGCCTCCATCTCCTCGATCGAAAACATCAGTGGCGGCAGGTCGAAGCCGGGGCGCAAAATATAGCCGATACCGCGGCCGCCTTCGATCGGCACGCGCATGCCCTGCAGGGCGGCGATATCGCGATAGATCGAGCGCACCGTCACCTCCAGCCGCGCGCCGATCTCTGCCGCCGTCACCGGTCTTCCGGCCAGCCGCAGAATCTGGATGATCTCGAACAGTCGCGACGCCTTGCGCATGCCCAACTCCCCGGTTTTCGACGCGATGATCAAACGCTCCTGACAACACGCTGTCAGTTGGACTTCTGTAATCTGCAACCAGCCGATTGGAATGTAAGCCAAATTTTAGAACGTGCAATAATCGGCAGGGAGACAACTGACATGAGCTACGCAGAAAATCTCGGCCTGTTTTTCAGCCTGCTGGTCGGCATCATCATCGTGCCGGGCATGGACATGCTGTTCGTCATTGCCAGTTCGCTCTCGGGCGGACGGCGCGCCGGGCTTTCGGCCACCGCCGGCATCATGGCCAGCGGCGCGGTGCATACGCTTTATGGCGCGCTCGGCACCGGCCTTCTGGCGCAACTGCTGCCATCGCTGTTTCACCCGCTGCTGATCGCCGGCGCCGCCTACATGGTTTGGATCGGCTGGTCGCTGATGCGCAGTGCCATCACTATCGATCATGTTGAGATAGTCGACAGCCGCTCGTCGGCCACCGCCTTTCGCCGCGGCGCGCTCACCTGCCTGCTCAATCCGAAAGCCTATCTGTTCGTGATTGCGGTCTACCCGCAGTTCCTGACGCCCGCCTATGGCCCGATCTGGCGCCAGGCGCTGGTGATGGGGGCAATGACGGCTGCCGTCCAGCTTGTGGTCTATGGCGGGCTCGCGGTGGCCGCCGGCAAAAGCCGCGCCTTCCTGATCGGCAGTCCGCATGCGACCATCATCGCCGGTCGAGCCGTAGGTCTGCTGCTGGTGCTGGTCGCCTGCCTGACGCTATGGCGCGGCTGGTCGTATTAGCCCGGCTTGATCCCATTTCGCCCAGTCAGCATCCGCAAAAACTGCTGCAGATCCGCGGCATAGGCCTCTGGCGCTTCCCAGCCGGGGAAATGGCCGCCGCGCGCCGGCGTGGTGAACTGCCGGACGTCATAAAACCGCTCCGCCCAGGCCCGCGGCGCCCGCACCAGCTCCTTCGGCCAGACGCAGACCGCCGTCGGCACCCGCACCCGGTCGCCGGGCTTGAACGGCGGCAGGAATTGGCGCCGCTCCCTATAGCTACGCATCGACGACCCGATCGTCTCGGTTACCCAGTAGATCATCAGCGTGTCGATCAGCAGCTCGAACGAAAACGCGCTGAGCAGGTCGCCGTCGTGATCGCTCCAGGCGTAAAATTTCTCGACGATCCAGCTGGCAAGGCCAACCGGCGAATCCGCCAGCGCAAAGGCCGGCGTCTGTGGGCGGGTGTTCTGCAGGTGCATATAGCCGCCTTCATCGGCATTCCATTGCGCCACGTTCTGCCGGTATGCCTCTTCCGCATCGGTCAGCGGCGGCACGTCTTCCGCCAGCACCGGATCGGCGACCGTCGAAATATGGATGCCGCGCACGGCGTCGGGATAGCCGAACCCCAGCCGCGTCGCCACCCCGGAGCCGATATCCGTACCGGCGGCGATATAGCCGGAATAGCCGAGCCTCTCCGTCATCAGCCGATGGAACAGTACATCGGCCCGCACCTGGTCCGGCCGCGCCGGCCGGTCGGAAAAGCCGAAACCGGGCAGCGCCGGCATCACCACATCGAAGGCATCGTCCGGCGAGCCGCCAAAAGCGGCCGGATCGGCCAGCATTGGCGCCAGCTTTTGGTATTCGGCAAAGCTCGACGGCCAGCCGTTCATCAGCAGCAGCGGTGTCGGGTTCGGCCCCTTGCCCTTCAGATGCAGGTAATGCAGCCCGAACCCGTCGATCTCGGTGCGAAACTGCGGCAGCGCGTTCAGCCGCGCTTCCGCCGCCGCGAAATCATAGCTTTGTTGCCAGTAGTCAACCAGCGCGCGCAGGAATGCGGGGCTGGTGCCATAGCTCCAATCCTCCGTCACGGCATCGCTCCAGCGCGTCGCGGCCAGTCTCTGCAGCAACTCGTCGCGCATCGACGGCTCGAACCGCACTTGAAAATTGGATGTCGGCATCGTCTCTCTCCTCCGGTCCGCGCGGCTGCGAAAACCATTGCCACACGCCACCGTTACCATATAATGATATTGACCGGTAACATGACCGATGGCAACCACGGATTTATCTAATGCCGGAACATCGCGACACAACGCCTGAGCCGCTGCGCCTGCTGGAATCCTTTCTCTGGCATGATTTCGACGCCGGTCTGGCCGACTGGAGCGCGTGGCTGGCCCGCAAGCTGCCGACGGAACCGGAAAACGCGACCAGCTATGATCGTGCCATGCAGCTGCACGCCGCCTTGCGGCAGCTGGAAGCCATCAATAACGGTCTGCCGGCCGGCGCTGGCCTCCACGCCGACGCCGACGCGGAAGCCCAAGCTCAAGCTCAAGCCCACGATGCGCTCAACCAGCTGATCGAAACCTGCCGCATCCATCCGTGCCTGACCGGAGCAGGCACACTGGCGCTTGTCTGCGACAATGCCGATCCGGATCCGGTGGCCCGCCTGCTGCTGGTCATGCTGGCGGCATTGCAATCGGGCCTGTGGCGCCGCTTCAAGCTCTGCCGCGATCCCGGCTGCCGCGCCTCCTACTACGATGCCTCCAAGCCGGCCGCCAAAACCTGGTGCTCGATGGACACCTGCGGCAGCCGCAACAAGATGCGTCGGTTTCGCGCCCGCGGCTGAAGTGTGTCCGCATACAACGCAAGTAGAT
>Ga0247730_1001744_pt1 | contig 11430 bp, 5 predicted proteins | sample UWRJL073202C2_FD_180959 | JGI IMG/M metagenome (GOLD analysis project Ga0247730, IMG submission 180959) | Plant litter microbial communities from Arlington Agricultural Research Station in Wisconsin, United States - UWRJ-L073-202C-2 | ecosystem: Environmental > Terrestrial > Plant litter >...
AAGGTCTTTTGAATCAGATTCTGCCCATCGGGCAGCGTCATGAACGGCTTGGGGTGGGCTTCACGCGAAACGGGCCACAACCTGCTGCCTACGCCGCCTGACAAAATTACGGGAATCAAATCCATGTTTAAGATCCTTACGTGTAACCAGTGGCAGACAGGTCGAATGAACAATCTAGATGTTCGAGCGATTCGATCGAGCGTCGTCACAGGGGGGCGCCGAAGATGCTGGGCATTCCGGAACCGCCCCGGTGACGCGGACATGAGCAATTAATGCAGCGCGCAAGAATACCAGAGAAAACAGACGTTGACGCCGTGTCCAGACACGCTACGGGCCAAGCGTAAACACCGCAGCGATGGCGACTTCAATTGAAAAAGCTATCGGCGAATACGTGAGCCAACATTGATCACAAAAGGACTAGGTGGAATCTTAAGGCCGCTTCTATGTGTGGAACACCGCTTAAATGACTGCCGTGTGTGTAGAAAGACACGGATTGACGGCAGCCATCGCAGGATGAAAGCTCAATCAGGCAAGTTCTTCTCTCCCGGTTAGGAGGGAAGGCCGGGCTGATCCGCGATATTTAGTGCATCCGCAGCCATTGATCGATAGAACTGGACGCTCGGATCGTTGAACCTTTCCAAGTTAGTAATTGCTGATCGCCGCTGTGAATCGCTATAACCCGAGCATTTACGAAGAAGCTCCGTCTTCAGTGAGAATTTCGCACTCGGTGATTTTATGAAAAATCGAGTCGTCATCTCGGCAAGAAGGAAGTCGGGCTGCTCATTGTGAACGATCGACCAGTCAATATCTGCGCCAGAAAAAACGTGTACGACCCTGGCGAAACTGAATACGAGGTAAATGATCAAGGGTGTAGAGAATGAGTCGCCAAAGATAAGGCAGGTTGCCTTGTTTATGGTGTCATTATTTTGATAAATATGAACGCGTCCCCGATTCAACACCTTGTTGTCGAAGATCCTATATTGGTTCACGCTGGAGTAGTCCGGGAGGGGGACGACTTCCGTGCGAGGAGGCGAAAACTTCGATCCCAGATCACCACTGGTCCGAGTGTATTTATAATTAAAGTCCGGATTTACGAAAGTTTGGTTAAAGTGCTGGCAAACGAGTCGAGCAGCAACGCGGGCCCCATAGTGAGTCCAGTGCGTATCAACTTTTGAGTAGGTAAAATTTCGCTCGGTGATAAGTTGAGTTGTTGGGTTGATGATTGAAATATCTTCGCTGAAGTGAGATATGAATTGATCGGCAGGCGTCGTTCCACTTCTAATGACGGGGTAATGCTCTGGAAAAATATATTCCTTACCGGGTGCCATCAGGAATGCACTTTTAAATTTATGGTTCTGTTCCTCCTCAGCAATTTTTGCAAAATATTCTCGCCACAGAGTCAGGTTTTGCTTGTCAATCAGTAGGTCGCCTCTGAACTGAGATACACTTCGGTTGGAGTCATGGTCAAGGAACAAATAGTCATCGTGACCAATCAGTACACTAACGCGTTCAAAGACTACTGATGCAAGCCACTCCACACCGTTATCGCGCATGTAGCCGAGCTTGGCATTCACACCAAGCTCCAAGAGGGTTTCGAAGCCACAGCAGGCCGGGGCTTTGTCGTAGGCAAGGGCGACATCGGGACGTTCGATGAGTGCGGGCAGATTGACCCTGGGACCGGTATCAAGTACCAAGTCGGGAGCCTCGCCGACCTCCGAAAAAAACCACCCTTTAAGTTTGATAAAGTGTCGGTGGTCGCCTGCGACGGTTGACTCCTTAGGCGAGTCGATAGAAAACTTTATGCTGCTATCCGAAGACAGCAGCTTTGTGACTCTGATGGTGGTTTTCATAGGCAGTACCTGCATTCTTTATCTATTTTTTATCTATCTTTAGTCATTTTGGAACAGGTCGCGGCTATAGACCTTATCCATTACGTCTTTTAAATCATCGGATAATCTATTGGCAACGATTATGTCTGAGGCGCTCTTAAACTCCTGCAGGTCATTAATGACAGCAGAATTGAAAAACAGCGTATCTTTTATTTCTGGTTCGTAAACGACTACTTCGATGCCTTTCGCTTTGATGCGTTTCATCACACCTTGGATCGAGGATTTGCGGAAATTATCAGACCCTGATTTCATGATCAAACGATATATGCCAACCGTCTTCGGCTTGAGCTTGATTATCTCTTCCGCAATAAAGTCTTTGCGCGTAGTGTTGGAGTCAACGATCGCCCTGATCAAGTTGTTTGGCACGTTTGCATAATTGGCTAGCAGTTGCTTTGTATCTTTAGGAAGGCAATACCCCCCGTAACCGAATGAAGGGTTTCGATAGTGCGTACCGATACGGTTATCCAGGCCAACACCTTCGATGATTTGTCTTGAGTCCAAACCATGCACTTGGGAGTACGAATCCAACTCATTGAAATACGCTACCCGCATGGCGAGGTAGGTGTTCGAAAAAAGCTTGATCGCTTCTGCTTCGGACGGTGAGGTGATAAGCGTTGGGACGTTATCAGCCAATGCAGCTTGCGTAAGAAGTGAAGAAAATAGCTTCGCTTTCGCCGCGTTTCCGCCAACTATTATCCTAGAAGGGTACAAGTTATCATGCAGCGCCAGCCCCTCCCTTAAAAATTCAGGTGAAAAGAGTATGTCTGAGTCTGGATGTTTTTCTTGCATACGCTGTGTAAACCCGACGGGAACCGTAGATTTGATCACGACCGTTACATGCCTATTTGCCGCTAATCCCGCCTCGATGACGCTCTCAACCGAGGAAGTGTCGAAAAAGTTCGTCACCGTATCATAGTCGGTCGGAGTAGCGATAATAAGAAAATCAGCGCCCGCTACAGCTTCGCTCAAGCTTAGAGTTGCAGACAAATCCAAAGGTCGCGAATTTAGATATTCGTCAACTACTTCATCTACGACTGTGGATTTCTTCGCATTCAAGAGGCCGACGTTATGCTCATTCACATCGTAGGCTACGACCTGATTATGCACTGACAACAAGACTGCATTTGACAGGCCGACATAGCCAATCCCAGCGACAGCAATTTTCATAAACGTATCATCCCCAAGTTCATGCAACTCATTCTTCTGACACCGTTGCAATCACACGTCCTTCTCGCATTCCATGTACCAGGTAATGGACTAGGGTCGGAACTCGTGCATGTACGACATCGATATTGTTTCGTTTGTAGTATGCAGTTGAAAATCCTGCGCTTGGGTTTAATGCCAAGTCGTCGCCATACAGAATGAAATGAGTGATGGGCGACATGTGGACGGGGATAATGCCTCCTGAATTTTCCACATAGTAATCCGCATCGAACAGTTCACTGCCGATGCACAGTGCGGCCCATTTAGCAAGGTTGCTATAACGTGCGACATGCCACTTGCTGGATACCCTATAGGAAAGGCTCTTGTGGAACTCCCCTTCACTAATAGCGCGCAAATTCCAGCTCGCCTTCGTCGGCGAGTCAAGATACATGGCTGCGCTATTCATGCCTTGTTGCATTGGTAGCGCACCGAACACTCTTTCCATGGCATGAGCCCATGATCCATCACCCCCTGATTTAGCTGCTGCAAAGTCTCTCAATGCTAAATCACGAATCATCTGGAAATTCGCCGCAAGGCTGTGCAGGAGGCTCCCACGAATCCAGAACATGGTTCCTGCAAAGAATCCCCAGTCTGACTTAGGATAATTAGCATCAAGCGAGTTCAGGATGTCACGCACGCCTGCTGCATTTACGTACATTAGGCTTTCAGCTGAGCGATAGAGGAATTCTGGCCCGATGAGCCCGATTTTGTGATCGTCAGCGAATGCGTCAACGATTCGCTCAACCGCCGAGGGATTAGGCAAAAGAGACTCAAGACACATATTTCCGAAAATGGCATCGTCGTTGGTCTTGGTGTTTTTAGTGTGGAGCTTCAGAACTGATACATAGTTCCAAAGTGAAAAGTCGTGATTGATCTGCAGGAACGGAAGTACATCCATACCATGATTCTGCATACCCAAAATTCTGGCGTTTGGATACTCAGTCGTGATCAAGGCGATCACCGCAGGCAGATCTTCTTCCGTGCAGGTGACAAATAGGTCAAATCCCTGCTCTATATTGTTTAAGCGCGATTGTATGGTGGACCACTGATCAATATAGTAAAGGTGGATGCACACTGCCACTTGCTGAGATATAGAACCTTCAACCCGCTCGCGAGGTTCTGACGGCTTGTGTTCTGCTTGCAGTAATGGAAGCACATTCATAAGAGCCGAATGCGGAGAGCGGAGCTTCCATATGTATTCCCAAGCCCTATGAGCCATATTCAGCATGAGCTCTCTGTTATCCATCGCCATCGTTAGCGATCTAACCCAGTGCTCAGTGTGATTTTCAGTTGCGAGCACCAAACCGAGCTCCTGGACTTCGGAAAAAGGAACCGAGCGCGAGCTAAGGGTGGGGAGACCTAAAGCGCTGTAGTGCAGGAAGTTCGAGTCTGATGACGCGACGTGCAGGCTATCGGAAGAAACTGGAGCAACACCAAAGTCAAATTTCTCTGCATTTGCAAGCCAATTTGCGAATTGTGGGTATTCAGAACGCTGGCTATTTGGGCGAATAACTTTAAGCCACGGACGAGAAGGTAATGCCGCTATTTCTCCGATGATAACCAGTTCAAATATCTTGCCACGGCTTGTGTAAACAGCATCTAGCGCGGGGAGCAAGATATTCATACCGCTTGTATCGTCTGAATTCGGTAGGTAGAGAATTCTGAACTTCGGCGCCAGGGCAGGGCGAGGGATTGGCTTGCGGTAATTTCTCCAAAACCTTGGATCGATGGTGTCTGGAACTACGGACCCTTTCGCGTAGGCGTGGCAGTAAGACAGGGCCAGCCGGGCATTAGAGAACCAAACGTGGGTGGCGTTGTACATCACCAGATCAAATGCTTGCGCCTCGGAGTCGTTCGCTAATCCGCGTGCAGTGCTCGTCTGAGGTTTGTAAACGTCGAGGTATAGCGAAATACCGGAGGCGGCGGCGAGGTCGATTAGTACCTGTGCGTCTTCGATCGATGTGATTGCGTGCCCTTGAACGACCACCGAACTGCACTCCTGCAGCCTGAAGTCCTGCACACCGCCAAGTATGATCAGCTCGAATTCGGAATGAGCGAAATCCGTAGTCAATGGAGAAATTAGTCGCCGATAGGCTGCGTGATTCAAACCTTTCCAGTCTGGTTCGAGCAAGAGCCCAATTTTTTTACGATCGAGGCCGCTACCGTCATATTCGCAATTTCCTGCATCACGGTTATGGTCATCACTCCATGTGGTCGGTAGCCCTAGTCGTGTAAGGATGTCATCGCCTATAACGTGAGCGCGGGCCTTGAAGGAGTGATTCATCCTTACAAAGCTAGAGATTCTTTCCTTCTCCGCTTCTCCGCGTTCTTTGAGGCTTTGTAGCTGTCCAATCACGCTGTCCAGGCCTGCCGAATCCTCAAGTTGGACTACGCTATCGCCAAACAAGCGAGTGATACTCGGCAAGGAGTCACTGACGAGCGTACTGCCCGCCGCGAGCACATCAAAAACTCTGTTCGAAACATATCCAAACTCCCTCATTGACTCCCAGTGATCATTCAGCACTACTTCATGCGCCGCATAATGTCTGGAGAGTTCAGTGTTCGGCACGTTCTCCCCGCGGACATGTCGTTGGTCAACAAGCGCCTTCCAGCGAGTACCGTAGATGGCTAGGGATTTTCCACCCTCGATAGCTTTCCTGACAATGGGACGATATTCGTTGCGCGAATTACCCACAAAGAGCATGTCTTTGGATCGCGGTCTAATTGGCTTTTTATAAAAGAATCGCTGCGGGTCTGTGCATTGAATAAGAGGCGCAACCTTGGTATTCAGATTGAGTTTAAGTAAATTGGCATATGATGCGGACGCGACATAAACAAGATCATAAAGCTCAAATTCGTCCATGGAAACTTGATCTGGATGGCTAATGCTCCAGATAATATTAATGGCGCCTTTTTTAGGATTGTATGCAGTTAAGCCACGTATGACGATCACAACATCATCAGCGCTAGGAGGACGGTTATACCATGCGCCATGGAAATCCAGCGTGACTTTATGGCCCATCTCTTCCAGCGCTAGTCGGAGAGAGTCAGCATAATGATAATCACCCCATTGCTCTCTTTCTTCAAAAGGCGCAGGAATTTTTATAGCGAAGTTCAGTGATAGTGACCTTGCCAAGACCGCTGGACTACTGTCAGAAGTGCTATTTTTGAGTCGAACTACCTTCTGAAACGCCAGGGGCTCCGAAAGTGTAATTCTACCTTTATCATTTCTACTTTCAAGATATATGCAACCGATAAAGGGAGCATAAAAAGGGACGGCGGTCTTGGTATAACGCAGGATGAGATCCCAGTCCACCATGCGACGCAAGGTAGTGTCGAACATTCCATGGTCTGTTAATAGACTGCGGTGATGTCCGAACGTATTGATGTCAATGTAGTTCGCTTGCAGGCAGTGGTCCCATACGAAACTTTCCCCGCGATACCCGAGTACAAGCGCATTTTCGTCGACAAGGGTAATTCCTGCGTACCCGGTCAAAAGACCGGATTTTAGAAAGGCAAGATTCATAAGATACAGATATTGACTCGTCCAGGTATTATCAGAGTCTAAATAATATATGTAATCCCCAGTCGCTTTCTCTAACCCTTTATTTCGGGCGGCGCTGACTCCCTTATGCTCGCCTTTAATTATTTTTATCTTCTTGTCACGGCTATATTTATTTAAGATTTCTGCGCTGCCGTCCGTGCTGCCGTCATCGATTATTATCAGCTCCCACTTTTTATGTGTCTGCGCAAGTACGGAGTCGATTGCTTTCCCCAGCGTTGACGCCCTGTTATAGGTGGGCATGATGATGCTGACGGAAATCTTTTTTAGCCGAGCAGATACCGATTTTGATTCTTCAAGTGCTTTAGAGGTAAAGAGTCGCTCAAGGTCAGTGTCATAAGTGTTTAAGAGGCGTTTAGGAGGACCTATCAGCTTCAGGCTCAACATGTCTAACACACTGCTAGCGGCGGTTATCTCGGGATTTTGCGCAAGCTCCTCGGCTTCTTGAGTTGCCGTTACTGTGTCGTCTACAGTGATCGCCGCAGTCATGACCGGCTCATTCACCAACTCCAAGCCCTTCTCTATTAACCCGAAGGAGGTTGAGGATACTTTTTTCTTCAGTCGCGCGTCGGCGATAGCAATATTCATGCTAATGGTTTGCGCCAATTCCGGGTGCTGTCGGGCGGCCTCAAGGTATAATGAGATCGCCTCACTGTAATTACCTTGGCGAAATTTTTCGTTAGCCTGCGCTAGAGCTGTCGTTTTTTCTGGCATGATCATTTAGCACTACTTTGAATTGAAAGTTTTTGTTGATCGAATACGACGTCCACCAGCACAGCCTCGCTGTATGAGGACTCGGCACTCATATCGCCTTTTCCCTGCTGGGTCCGCTGTAAATAAATAGTAAGGGTGCTCGAATTCATCCAGTATGTTCGATCTATAACCGGCTCTGAAAATCCCATGTCTTCTTCGGATAATTTTACTACCGTTGCTACTTGTTCCTCGTCGTATGGCTTCAGCACTGAGTGCAAAACCATTCGATCTTCCGTTAAATCGCCCCTGTAAATGAAGTGCACGGTATCGAAGTCATCAATAACAATCTCTGGGCGACTTATCGGAAGGCGTAGCGTGCCAGCGCCCTGTAGCTCGAACGGCTCACTACGATGCGTCAGCTGCCTGGAATGCCAAGCATGGGCATCAAACCAGAGGTGGAAATATTGCGGAATCTGGCGGGCATCATTCGAGTAAAAGACAATATGAGGAGCGCCTTTACTATCCAAAGCCATGCTGCATTGGTTCATCAAGTTATTACCAGGCGATACCGCGTGTATAGTCTCTGTATTAACCGGAGTAATTGGGAGGCAATATGGTTGTCCCAATGATGTGACCCAAGAAATGCCATTGTCCGCGGAGCGCGCGTAGCAGATATTGATATTATTAATGCGCTCATTCGCACCGATTGAATGTGTTCGCCAAACATATGACAAATGTATCGTTCCGTCGCGGCCGATCGCGGGATGGTTCCAATACGCGTTGCAGGTCCAAGGCCGCTCGTCTTCGCCCGATAAAATAGGGCCTGGTCGGTCTTGCCAGGATCCAGTCTTTTCATCGAAGGTTTTCAGACGCGCTGATCCCTTGTTCCATGCACCATCCCGATATAGAAGCGTTAAGGGATGGTCACCACGTGGATTTATGAAAGTGGGATAGGTTACTTTGTCTTCGTGAGTCCCAGTCATGGGTATTTCGGATGTCCACTCGTCAATAGACATTGCTTTCAAGCTGCGTCGATATTTTAGCTTCGTGCCGTGATGATCGTACGTAATATGCAGGCAATCATCTTTGTCATGGCCCATTGAGATGCTGTTATGCGCATCTTTCAGGTTGAACGTTCCTGAAAGATCATGCATTTCAATATTGCCGTTGTTCAAGTCACGTTTCACAATTCGGATGCATGACTCGTCAGCATAGAATGCCGTGAATTGGAAATCCCTGATAGTGAGAATTCCGTGATGTCTGAATATAGTAGTGTTAACGCTACTGCCTGCCCACGCCTTACCTAATTGGATCGTTTTTTTAATTTGTGGTCGGTTGGCCGAGTTTCGATCGGCAGCAACCAACGTCGACGACTGTTTAGTCGTATCTCTCTCAAAGCGTTCGTTCGGTCGAAGCTTGCGGAACAAGCACATAATCTTGCGAACACTATTAATCCGCTGGATCATTTCGACGTGCCATTCTTAGTGGCTCTGATTACAAAGCCTCGTGCGCAGCGCTTTGACGAATCATGACTGCGTTGAGAAGCAAAGCTTTTGCATTCCGGTAGTCGATCGCTCGTATGTGCAGAATCGTGCAATGTGGTAGCAGAGGTGTACTCCATGTCATGCCTCTGCCTTGTTGTGAGTCATTGCGGCATTCTTCTGAAAAATATGCTTGATCGATTGCGCCAACCCTTTCCAGTCTTCCCAGCGTCCGCTCATGGAAGAATGGGTATGCGAGATTTCCGCTATTTGTTTTGGCGCGCTGCCTACTATCCCAGCTAACAGCATTTTATCGTTGATAGTGAGTCGGTTCCATATCTCGATATCCATTGCGCCGGGTTGGGCAAAACGTAACTCTAATCTATCTCCACGGTGATCGGTCGATTCGACGAACCAATTCTCAAAGGCATGAGCGCTGATTTCAGGGAATTCCAGCCTTGGGTTTTGCCCGAACTGGCCGTCTGGCGTATCAACCGTAGCAATACGGTAGACGAAGCATGGGGAGGTAACGTTTCCCAACGCCATGTTTTCGAGCTTAATTTCGATATGATGATAGCTATCACCGTGGAACAATTTCCCGGCGCGGATGGCGTCATATCTGAAAACGACTGGCCATGCATCGAGTATTTCCTTCAGTTTTATGAGCGCCGACCTTAACTCCTTTCGATCCAAGGCTTTCGGGGCATTCCAAATTGTACGATCTACTGCGATATCAACAAGTTTTTCAACTAAGGCCTTCAAAAAGGTCCACTCGGTCGTACTTAAGCTCGACAGGACATTATTGCTTCCAAAGTTTGGAGGCCCTTGTAAAGGAATGCAGGCCAAGGCTGTCCCAGGTTCTATGCCCGATGGCCAACGTACAGGAGTGAAGTCTTCAGAACTTTCCTGTGAGGTGCTGATCGCAATACCCGCCACCCCGTCTTTTATTATTGTTTCGAAGCGTAGTCTTGGGACTGATCTTCCATTCAGATATAAGTTTGTTATATCCCAAGAAAGGGTGGGGTGCTCGGCACCTTTAGGCTGAGTCACACTGAGCGTGTCATAGTCCCAATATTCTGGATATCGTTCCAGCATTTTTCTTGTGCGAGTGGTGGCCTCTTGCAGCTGGGAGTCGAGCGAGGCCGATACGTACAGATGTTCCTCAAGCAGTTCTTGCACTCTATGCAGCTCGGTTACAATTTCATTCTTTTCAATTGTTTCTTCGTTCAATTCTTGCTCATAACCCGCAATAATCGCTTTGAGTCGTTCTACTGTTGTATCTTTGACGACATTTTTGTCGAGACGTGACGCGTCATCACTGCTTGGCTTATTTATCTTGGTATTTTCTATCTTTACTTTTGCCGCCTGTTCATTGGCCGTGGTGAGATTTTTGCGTAAATTGGTTTCTATTGTTTTTAATTCCAACAACCTTTGTTGCTGATGATTGTTCGATGCGAGTAGGATTGCATACTCATTTGCAGCCGCCTCAATCGAAACTGTCTCAATGCCCGAACGTTTATCATTGGCACCGAATAAAACCGTTTGCACTTTCGCTTCTAACGCCACTAGTGCGGGTTTTTTTTGTACAATTTCCTTGGCCAGATAGAGAGCTACAGGGTCCACATGATAGTTTGTGCGACTTTGAGCGGCGTCGGGCAGTCCGAGGTTCCATCGTTCTATCAGCGAAGTTACGTATGACTGTTTGTTGTTCGAAAACATTTGAAAGCTGACGAGCTCGCTTTTTCCGGGATGTCGGCTATGAAATTGCAACATCGTTTCCGTCTTGGCGCGCCATCTGTCCATCAGATCGTTGATCGAATCTTGAGATGCTTGGTTGGCTAATATTAGATCAGCAATCAATCCTTCTAAAGGCGAGTGTAAGAGTATGAAACTGGTCTGTTTGTTAAAGCTTTCCCAATAGTCAAGATGATCAAGACTTCGAATATCCGCCCAGTGCCATACAGCACTAGAAGAATTAGAACGGAAAATTTCACCGGCTAACTCATTCCACTCTTGATCTGCTTTTGCCTTCGCCTTCCGTTGTAGCTTTGCAGCGGATTTTGCGCTTTCTGCCTTTTCGTGCCAGTTATGAATAGACAGCTTCTCGGGCGTTGCTGTTGGTAAAGCGTCTGCAGACCCACTGCTCCTAAGGTACTCAGCAAAATCGTCTAACTGTTTTTGAGAGGAACCTGTAATGCATATACTCTTCATGGTTTCTGCGCCGCTAGATTTCTATAAATAGATTGATATGCGGAATAGATAGGCTCCTGGTTCCATGTGGATGTCACTGCCTCTACTCCGTTTGTCAGCCGTGAATGTTCTTTCGCCTACCGATTGATCGCCGCTGGATAAGGTGTCGGCGGCTGATCTATTTCTGTTATCGACCTGCCACGCTGGGAGATGCTTCTCACCGGCATCGCCAACCCCCCATAAGGCCCACTCAAATAATCCAGGCTCAATGCCGGGTGATAGTGCGGATCGCTTTGTCCTGCGGCGAACCACCGTTGTACAAATCCTTGCTGCTCGCGAACGGCGCGCGCGCGTTTTTCGGCGCTTTCGTCTTTGCCGCGGCTGGCAGATTCCGCATGTATCAGTTGGGCAA
>Ga0247730_1001745_pt1 | contig 11427 bp, 18 predicted proteins | sample UWRJL073202C2_FD_180959 | JGI IMG/M metagenome (GOLD analysis project Ga0247730, IMG submission 180959) | Plant litter microbial communities from Arlington Agricultural Research Station in Wisconsin, United States - UWRJ-L073-202C-2 | ecosystem: Environmental > Terrestrial > Plant litter >...
GTTTTATAGAAATCGTCGATGGCCTGCTCGGCATTCGAAATGGTTTGTTGTTTACGTGCCTTGGAGGCTTCATCCCGAGCAGCTATTTCCTCAGCTTGTTTCTCCCGCCATTGTCTGATAACATGGTTCAGGTGAATACAGAAATTTCATCGCGGTTCAAAAGAGCGCCTTAACGTACTTGATCACCTCTGGCTCCTCCTCGACAGCAGTGTGGCTCAAGACAGGAGTAGATGCAAATGCAGACTGTTGTGGTCGTGGGGCAATTGTAGCACCTCCAAACGACGGCGGAGGCTGGGAGATGGGTGGTGACATCTGTAAATCCGTTCAGAAACGGAACAGGCTTCTTGTCTGCAGGAATGGTACGCACAGGTCCTCCATCTAGCTCAGGAAACTGGTCCTCGAACTTCTCAATCTCATCATCGCCTGTGACCTTGACTTCGTTGTGTACGGGAGAGCTTCCGAAGTCATCAAAGGAGAAGCCGGAACTTGTTTGTTGCGCGGGAGGAGCATTCGCATAAGATGGGACGTCACCCTCGCCATCGAGTGAAATGTCAGGGAATGCAGACGCTGCTGCGTCGAAGTCGATATCGTCTCCAGCTAAAATTTGTGCGGAATGTTAGTCCTCTGAGTTTGTCCACGAAAACTGTTACACGTACAGTTAAGAAAATCAGCCATGGTAGCAAGGAAGGAAGTGGTGGCGGTTTCAAGAGAACAACTCAGTCCACGTGGCTGTGTTCTAGCTTCTGTCCCTCCACCTTCCTCTACCATCGTTCACGACCGACTGAATGCCCATCAATATTCCTGGCATCTTGGCACCTTTTCAGCTCATATTTAATCCTAGACTCATAAGGCCAGAAGTTATCGTCAGAGGTATGTTTCCAAACGTCTTTAAAAGCGGACTACCGGCGCGACCATCTGAGAGCAGATATTCGACAGCTTGACTTTCATGCATTGAAAAGCGCTGGATTTCGGGGCGCAGTGTTTGACAAAGATAACTGCCTGGTACATACCCATTTTACACGCGCTTTTCACGAACGAAATATCTCAACAAGTTACTAGACAGTGCCATATGACGATCGCCTTGTTCCAGAGCTGAAAGTGAGCCTTACCTGCTGAAACTCGTCATTGTGACTCCGGCTCAACTTATTTTGTAGGAAGCTTGGGAGGAATGTCGCGACACATTTGGTCGGGAAAATGTGCTTATTGTAAGTAATTCTGCTGGGACGAGCGGTGATCCAGGAGGGCTGCAGGTTAGCACTATACTACCCCTTCCTTTCCGACACGAATAAGTGACGTTTGTTTCCCGTTAGGCGGAATCTGTTGCGCACCATCTCAACTCTCCCGTCCTCTTTCACCGTACACCAAAACCAGGCTATCCATGTATCAAAGCCATTCGCCGCTACTTCACCTCCCTCCCTTCCCCCATTCCAGATCACCAGCTTATAATAGTGGGTGACCGGATATTTACAGACATTCTTATGGCCAACAGGATGTCCAGTGGCGGCTGGTGGTCTTTCGGGAAAAGTCTGCAGACTGCACGCACTAACCCCTTGGCGGTCTGGACAACGTCATTATGGAAAAGAGAGTCGACAGTGATGAGATGGTGCGAGAAGAGGGTGCTTGGAGGGGTGGATAGGTGGATCAGCAAACCTGGCAACCCCCTGGCAGCGCACGGGAATATTGAAAGCAACGACAGTATGCGTTTCTTGAAGCCATTACCGCCGGCAGAAGTGCTTCCATCGAACCCTAGTGTCTGGTCGAGAATAACGGAGTACGCTGGCAGCCTTATTGCTCGCAAACCTCGGTAGCTTTGGAGAGGATATGCACAATATATATCATAGATCATTCCTTCTACATTCACGTCTCACAAATAGGCTGTATTCTGTACAGCCAGATATTCAGGCATCATTCAATCCCGCACAACTCTTCCATCCTTTTGTGTTCATGGGATTGTTGCGTTGCTCGCGCAGTGACGGTCATTCAGACAAAGGTTCTCTAAATTGGTTGTTGCGTTATGTTCTCGGGTTTCGTTCATCTGCTGCTTGTCTTCTCCCAAGCACCTAAATAAAACGTCAGTGCATAGAAGAAATGAGAGTAAAGCGCTCGAAGAAATATCATTGCTGGATGTGTGCGGCCCGACATAGCCGATCAAAAGTGCATTTTACAAGTCTTTCCTTTCGACCACCAACACAATGGCTCCTGCCGCCGGCGCCCCTCGTAAGCGCGTCCGCAAACGCAAAAGAAGAGCAGCGTCTCTGTCCTCTTCTAGCTCTTCTAGCTCCAGCTCCAGCTCTGATGAATCCGTGGCTCCCTCTCAAAAGGCCGGGTTGACTGCAGCTGCAGTACTTCCACCCTCTTCCAAACCCACTGAGGTCGCGTCGTCCTCAGATTCTTCTTCTTCTTCGTCTTCTTCTTCATCAGATTCATCAGATTCTGCCTCGTCCGATGAAGAAGATGCAACAACATCCATGCCAGCCCAATCCACCCAACACAAACGATCTCCATCTCCCAATATCCCTATCCCTACCTCCCCGCCCCCTTTCTTCCCCGATGACCCTGCAGAACGAGAGAAAGTAGAAGTGGAAATGAGAGCCAAATTCCGAAAATATTGGATGGCTGCAATGGCAGATGAGTTCAAAGACGATCTCGAAGAAATCCGTAAAGTGAGTCGTTCAAGGGCTTTTGTTTCCCCCTAACTATGCTCTGATACAATGTCATAAAAAGGAGCCAAATCTGACAACTTCGCGTCTCGCTCTTCTCATTGACTCTTTGGCATCAGGAGCCGATGTCTTCAACACAGATGAAATGGAGGTTGTTCTCGATGCGGAAGCTTCTACATCTAAATTATGAACATATGCAACATTATTGTTGATGTATGTATGTACGTGCTGCAATTTGTTAGTTAGCTGACGATCCTGAGCAATGAGATATAGATGGCCTAAAAGGCTGTTTGTGGCTTCGACTCAACTGCCTCAGACCCTTCTCTTCTTCCATCCTTCCTCCATAACCTCTTCGTCCTTCACTCTCACCCGCACATCCTATGGCACTGCCGCAGACTGCGCCGTCATGATATTCCGTTATAGATGGAAAGCCGCAACTGGAATACTCAACACCAGCAACTTATGTCACCTAATCCAACATGATGCTTGAATAGTAAGCGCCGAATGCTTGAGTACCAGAACGTTCTTGAAATATGAGAAGACTCGCGACAGAATTTAAAGTCTGGAAGACCTATGAAATAAGAAAAGCTAGTTGAAAGAACTACGAATATAAGAGGCCTCTAACTATTATGTAACAGTTAATTACAATAATGCCTGACACTGGACAGACCCCAATGATCACGAAAATGCCAGAACTTCAAGTCCATGTCCAATCAAAAGAGAGAGACAAATAAGCCCAAAAATTTAGTAATTAGGGAAGCGGAAGAGCTTCAGAAATATATTAGGTCGTGTCCATAGCATAGTGGTTAATGAGAAATCATACCTTGTCTATACCAGCAGAACTGGATATCATGTCTGCAGCGATGTGAGATACACCTTCGACCCAATCGATGGTGGTCTTGGCTGGAATACCACCCTCTCCGTATTTTAGCATATTGGCGAAATTTTGCCCTCGTTCCAGATGCGTTGATCCTTGCGTCTATAAAGGAGATTTCAACATTTGGAAGTAGAAGTACTGCACATTACACTTACGAATGCCTGGCAGCGAGTATCACCATTACCATGGTCGTTCTGATACATCAGGCAAGTCTTAGTTTAGGCGATTGTGTTCAAGAAAGATGTATTAGGTGCTTACGGTTCCCCATGCATAGTGCATGTTGCGTGACCTGTAACGATCAACGAGACCGCTTCGTCCAAGCCTTTTTGCGTCACTTCTGGAATATGCAGGGAACTCGCCACTAAATCCATACTTGTAGTCGTCGTAGCCTTCACAGACAGGATTAGGAACAGGGCGTTCCTTCGTCAACCAAAGCAGGGATCCTGGATTAGCCACCTTCGGAAATTTTTGAGTATCGTGGGAGGGTATCAAAGGCCGTAATTTGTTACCCAATAATGCAGTCTTTTGTCGTCTTTCTTCACCGGCCTCATTGCTGCGTAACGTTGGACCATCTGAGCACCCAAGCTGTGTCCAGCAAGAACTACGGTCTAGAGAGAGAAATGAGTCAGCTTGAATTTCGATGATTTGCCGAGCGTTGTGCACCTGAAGATTCGGGTAGGCATCCTTGTCCATGTAATGAGCAATCAGCAGATCTAACACTTTGTAGCTGCTAATCGAGTCAATCGAGTCGGGAGCTACGCTTTTGTGTCCGCTGGCCCAGGTGGTCTCTCCAAACAGAAGCTGTTGGTCTGTTGCAGCACCAGCACGGTCAACCTCGATGAGGAAGCAAGGGGCCATGATGGACACTTCATTCTCCTGTACATCTCCGAAGGATTCCGCAGCTTGCAACAAGCCGTTGTTTACGAGGTTGAAGTCTATTCTTCTGGTCAATGTTTGATCGAAGCGATATGCGAACATATCTCACAGTTCCAACAGTCCCGATGCTATGTTTGTATTGAATACCATCGCACATGTTTCATGAGGAGGATCGACGAACCTTAGCAGGCAGCACGATAACAGCACGCTTAATTTGGCTCTTCGTCCTTCCAGACGACTGATATAGAGGCTGATAACTTGTTAATACTGTTTGTCTAGCCGATCGCCACCCTGCGAAGCAGGAAGAGGAGGGAGGCTCACAAAATCGGCGTCTTCTATAGCCCAAGTTGACTTAATGTCACTATCGGGAGCGCTAGGAAGGTTCTTCCAACCATTGGTGGGGTCACCCTGAGCGGCGGGCGTAGGATTGACTGGGGCACGTCGATCCAGAGGGAAAGTAGGTGTCGGTCTGGGGATGACAAGAGCAGAGATAGTGGGGACAAGCAGAGACAGTAAGGACAGAGTGAAGAGAAACATGGTTGATAAAGAGTGTAAGGTCCTATGCTTGCGTGAAGAGCGAGCGAGGATTGGTGAAAGAGAGCCTAGACATGAATGAACCAGAAGCCGCCCATTTTATATGCAAATCGAGTTCGTAGTCATCTCCATGCCAAGCGTTCTAGAGATTAATGTTTGGGTGTTCTATTATCGGAAAGGGACCCGAGGATGTTTGGAGGAACCGTCCGAGTCTGTATTATCCGTCGAACTGTGGATGCTTGTATTATAAAAAAGGGTGTATGTACGTGCTACAAGATGGCAATAAATTTACCTAGCAATAAAGTTCTAAGTAATGAAATAAGAAACGGTCCTTAAATCTGTTCTATGGCTTTGACTCGACGACCTCTTGGGTCTCTTCATGAACAACCTCCTCTTCCTCTAAAACCGCTGGATCTGTCGCCTCTCCCGGCACATCCTTTGATGCTGCTGTTAGTTGCGCGGCCATAAGATTCCGGAATCGAGAATCTGGCTTGTTCACCTGTTACAATTTGGTTAGTAACGGAAATAATTCCAGAGCGGCAAGAAGCATACTAGTTCCCGATATGTGCCAGACTCTGTAATCTGACCATCCTCCAAGACGACAATACGTTCCGCTCGAGCAATCGTAGACAAACGGTGAGCGACGAATAGACAGGTCACCTGTTTAGAAGCGAGAATCTTGTCCACTGCATCGTTGACCTAATCACAGTATGAGCATGAATAGTATGTTGAAAGCTAATCCAGACCGTACCCTGTGCTCTGAGGTAGCATCCAGCGAGCTAGTGGCTTCATCGAGAGCCAAGATAGCTGGCTTTTTCAGCAAGGCTCGTGCAATAGCGAGTCGCTGTCGCTGACCGCCGCTAAGACTAAGGCGGCCAACTAAAAGAGCCAACGCCTAAGTAGGTATTCGAAGAATGGAAGAATAATTAAAAGCTCACTAGGGGTATCAAACCCTTGCGGCATTCCCCAGATGAACTCGCAATTGGCTAGCCGTGCAGCCTTCTCAATTTCTTCTCGTGTGGCTTCTGGGCGCCCATATGCGATGTTAGAAGCGATGGTCCCAGTGAATAACACAGGATCCTGTGGTACCAAACCGATAGCATCACGCCATGAAGAGACAGTGAATTCGCGAATGTCTTATTCAAACGAGTGAGCAAGCTAGTCTGGAAAAGAAAGGACAATAGTACCTTGGCCGTCAAATGTGATCCTTCCTTGGACCGGGTTATAGTATCGCAAAAGCAGCGACTGAACTGACGATTTTCCGCTTCCACTGCTTCCGACGATAGCCACGCTCTCCCCAACGCTCATCTCTAGGTTGAAGTTCTTCAAGATATCAATACCTTTCCTGCTTGGGTACTCAAATCGGATGTTCTCAAACCTGACTGAACCGCGACGATGTGGGGTCAAGGCAACTCCAGTGTTGTGGGGGATCAGCGACTTCCGGTCAAGAAGTTCAAAGATGCGAGAGCCGGCGCCCAAACCACGCATGAGAGAAGTCTATTGGCGAATGCTCAGTTCCACATCGCAGGTGTATATCAGGAATAACGCACGAAGAAAGATCTAACAGGATGGCACCATCATTAGTACACGTAGCAACGTTTTGAAATGGAAAACCTACATGAGCATCTGAAGACCGCTTCCGACATATGCCTAAGGAGAAACTTTGAGATGAAATGGCATCCGACATCCGTGTACACAGCTTACAGTGTAGAGCATGAGACTACTCAGTGAACCGATTGTCAGTTCGCCTGCAGCAACTAGAGATCCACCTAAATATGAAAGAATGATTAGGGATGATAATGAGAGCATGAACATTCGTCATACCATAGGCTAACAGGCCCAATAACGTCAGATTTCCACTCCAGCCGCTGCTTCCCCAGAATATGCCGGTCGCCACAGCTTCCTTCCTTGCCAACTCGAGAATTCCGGTTATTCTACCATGGAACTTCTCTCGCTCTTGATCCTCCGCATTGAAAGCCTGAACCGTCCGTAGTGCAGAGAGAGCTTCCGTGGCACCCTTGGTCATTTCTCCTACTGCCTCTTGTGTTTGGTTAGAGAGCTTCCGCAAATATCGTCCATAGAAAACCTAGTCAGCCAGCAATGAAATGAATGAGTGATTGCCTTTTCTATCTGCGTGACGAAAACGTACAGCGCCAAAGGATACAGGTGGGACGACCGCCAACATTGCAAGCGTTAACTGGGGTGATATGTAGAACATTGCTCCCACTACAAAGCTCGTTAGTAAATCTTGTCGTGAAGCGGTCCTATGTCATACTCACGACTGATAGTTGACATAAATGCGGCCCGTAAACCATCGGAGAGATTGCCAGTTATACTAGAAGCGGCGAATCAGCGAATGATATCGTTGAGAGATCCTGTTGAGCACATACCTCTCGCCCACAATACTGGTGTCTACGCTCAGTCTGCTAAGCACGTCACCCTCCCCGCGTTCAACAAATTCTACCTCCTGACGAAGTGCAGAAACATATGTGTCTTCTCTCAGTCTTGCAACAATGCGCTGACCTACGAAGACCTGTTAAGGCGCCTGTTAACATCAACGGGATTCAACGTTCGCACCTGCCATCTTCATAATATACGCTCTACCAGCATTCGCGATAGCTCCCACGGTAAACACACCTCCCAATATTGCACTAGTCTGCCAGACCGTTAGACCAAATGGTATTTGCTTCATAGGTGTATTTCATTAGTAGAGTTTGAAGAATTCATGCAATAAGTACTTACTGGATTGACAGTGGAATAAAAATCTATCAGTTTGCCGACAAGGAGAGGCACAGACATTGAAATGGCGGATGAAATCGTCAAGAGACCAATGGATATTGTCAAAGGCCCTTTCTCTGGCTTGGCCAGTGCGATGAGTTTTGGGAAGGAAGAAGAGTCGGTGTTGGCAGGAAACATTCGTGCAAATATCGACTTTGGCTTAGTAGGAGCTTCAGTATTGGCATGAGCAGCCTTCTTGGGGCGTTCTGTAGAAGATGGCTCTGCAGAGGAGTAGTGTCGAGCAGATAGAGTCTGAAGGAATGTGTGATGAGGTAGTAGCCGTGGCTGGGTGACCATCCGTCCTGACCAACATGGCGCCGCGACCGTGCGCGACAACAGCCGTGAGCTTCGTAAGGGAATCATTTGGGGCAGCTATCGGTTCCCTGCAACAACAGCTTGGTGGTCGCTGTCGCGTTCGGCGTCAATGGGTCGTGGAAGCGGAAAGATGAAGATGCTGCTTACGACGACGCTTGACGGTCATCGACTTGACGCCGGTCCGAGCGGCGAGAAACTTGGAGCACGTGCACGCGTTCAACAGTTCGCCTCAACCACCAACTTGAACGGACTACCGTGACTGACGCGTCCAACACATCGCGATGGCCGTCAGATTCCCCAGAATTGACTTGGAGTCTCTACTAAAGTCGAACAAGGATACCACGCCTGTCATCGACCTCAAACTAGAGAGCTACGAAAGGGCAACCAAGGGCTTTCTAAAGGCAGTTGAAACGTATAAACATCGCAGCCTCGCAGGCTTATCCGAGCGCCAACGGAAGCAAAAAGAGGAAAATAAACGTCTCAAGGACAAAACTAGAGAGATGCAAAATGAGACGAACCAGTATCGTCTCAAGGAGATAGACTTGATGCAGCGTGAGTTTACACTGCGTCCTCTTATCTCGCTGTTGCTGACTCGCGCGGTTAATGATAGAGATTGAGCGAGAGAAGGAGCTAGAAAAGGAAGTGGATCTTTCCGTCGTTACGGCTGAGCGACAGATATCAACTATGGAGAGCAAGTGCCAGGAGCTCGACGCAGAAGTCAGTCAGTATCAATTAAACATTAATAACGTTCAACTCGGTAAGCTGGAGCTTTTCTCTCTTTTACAATGCCTAAACTCTATTAGAGAGAGAAAAGGAGCTTGGTACTTTGCAGTCTCATCTGGCGAACATCCTACCGGAACTAGAAGTGTGTCAACAACGGCTGTTTTGTACAATTGAATGTTTGGAGAATCAGAGTCACCTCATCTTGGTGCAGTTTCTGTCTATCGACGATTCCGAACCCGACAGAGAATTCCGGTTCGTTATTGATATCTCAGAAAATACTTACAGAAGTTCGTCATTCCTGCTATTATACGCTACGACGCAAGCTAATGCAGGGTTTCTCATAGTTCAAACATGCTCCCCCATGATTTCTACGCTGTCATTACTGCTTGATGAACTCAACGAGACGCGCAACCTCTATTCGTTTATACATCAAATGCGCAAGGAGTTCGAGCGTCTGGCAGTAACATAAGTGTTTTAATCAATGACGGCAAGTAAGCCCCATCCAGGCTATCATGCATTCCCATTATTCTCAACTCAAGTGTAGAAATCATTGCAAGGCCTTCATGGCAGCAAGAACGCGACTTCTCCCTCAGCTCAAGGCCATAGGATAGGATCTGTGTTATCCCAGGCAATCTCACTGCAGAGGATTGAACGAGAGGAGAACTCTCGTAGGAGGATGAAACGTTGGTGTATGATCCGAAAGCGCACAGCTTGACGTGTATGTTGTGGTTTCTATTGTATTGTACGTGTTTTCAGCCAAAAAGAAGGACGTCAGCAGGTCCAAGCTACGTTCGCCTTCGCAAGCAGCTAGCATGACATGCCCTCTTTGTTGAAACTCTGTTCAGCTTCGCTCAAATGCTACGAGCCTTGACTGTCTGGGATGATCTGTCTAGCCGCTGGGAATTTCAATGAGAACTTTGGCGCTTATTGCAGTCCCCGAACGCACAATGCCCATTCCCATCACTTGCTAGCCGCCCTTTTTGATCACACGCCGCCACCCCATCCAACTGCTATATAAGAGCTTAAGAGCCTATCTTGAACTTCCCAAGACACCACCATGTCAACCGCTGCAGACTCCAATGCTCGTCGTACTGCAAACCCAGCGTCTGCCATACGGAAGAGCCTTGAGCCTCTAGACGTAGGTTGTCCTGGATGTGCTCATTTCTTGGTGGTAATCCAAATTTCTTCAGACGCGCCTAGACGGACTATATGCGCAGACAGTTCAAACTGGAATTTCTGACCAGAAGATCTCGAAAGCAATAGAGGAGTACGGGCTTGTTCTCTCTTCGAAGTACGTGTGGCGTCACTGATTCCCTCGGCATCTCAAGGCTCCGGCTCGAATTGTTGAGCCAGGCTTCTAACAATAGTGCCGCCAGGAAAGAGGTCGAAGGTAAGTTCGAATACGCACTGCTCTTTGCCGCTTCCATCTGTTGACACTGGATAGATACCATGGCTCAGATGTTCGATGAAGTCGAGGATGGGATCGGTGCTCAAGGTGTGCCGTTTTCGTGCTTTATGCGGACCGGTGGCGCTTACTCCTCGTTTAGTTAAAGACTTGATCGATACAGAGCTCAACACTTTGGTCGAAGCAGAGGTTAATAGGCTCTTGGAAGAGTTTATTCCGGCTGGCGACATTGAAGCTCTGGTGACTGACCGAGCAAAGCTAAAAGCTCGTCGGTATGACCTCCACAACGCGTGAGTCATAGCTGACTCTCTCTCGACTGCGAATTTAAAGTTGACATTTGCGTCTCAGTGAGAGTCGGATAGCAAATTCTCGACTCAGTGCAAAGTTTCTGGACGATCCCCTCAGTACTATCGTCAACTCAAACGGCGTTTCTAGCAGGTTCTTTCCTCGAACCTTTAGGGATCTCCGCAATATTTCTGGTGAGTACTACTAATCAAATATGTTGGTATACTTGCGCTCATATCACGGACTCGGGGCTGGCAGAGGGCAATGCGCGGGGATTACTTGAGTTCTATAGGCAAGATACCTCGGATATCGTGCCACCTAGCCGGGATGCGTTTGTCAATCGTCTGCTGATTTTCTTGGGTCTTGAGTATCAAATTGTCAAGGTGAGCACTACTCATGCTAACACGAACACGGGCTGAGTTCAGGTCATACATATGCAGGTCGGAGACAAAGAACGGCTATATAAGGCGGATGAAATCTGATATCCTCGTTTATTTACCCCTCTTGTGTATCTAGATATATATTTGTATTCAATATTCTGTATTTTTCATCCTTCCGGGAGTATTTTGCGGGTCCACGGCTCCCTCCGGGCTACCATGACATGATCCCAATTCCAGCGGTGGGTCCGTGGCGCAGATCTCTGGCTTACTCACTCCCATCATCTGCATTGGCACCTGCAACTCTGCAAGCTCCAAAAGCGAAGCAACTAATAGAGATACTATGAGCGATTCGTAAGTCCCAGCGTGATCGTGGTAATATTGATTGATACACGCACTGAATCTGCTCATCGACTTCCAGACATCAACCCACCATTAACATGTTTGGAGGCTCTGCGCTGAACCGCCTATCATGGCTTCGATCCTCAACCAAGTTCATGAATGCAATCACCAACTCGCCACAGTCCAAATGGCTACTGTTCAAAGCCGGAGCTCCTCTCGTCTCATCTTCCTCGTCTACGCCATTACAGCTAGCCT
>Ga0247730_1001746_pt1 | contig 11417 bp, 13 predicted proteins | sample UWRJL073202C2_FD_180959 | JGI IMG/M metagenome (GOLD analysis project Ga0247730, IMG submission 180959) | Plant litter microbial communities from Arlington Agricultural Research Station in Wisconsin, United States - UWRJ-L073-202C-2 | ecosystem: Environmental > Terrestrial > Plant litter >...
TCGGCAAGGCGCAGCGCGTCATCCGCCTGATCCGCGACTGCGGCTATGACGCGCCGATCTACATCCACGGGGCACTGGCCAAACTCTGCGATTACTATGTCGGCCAGGGCATCGCGCTTGGCGAGCTGCGCCCGGCCACCATCGAAAAGAGCAAGCCGGAAATTTTTCGCGGCGCCGTCATCGTCGGCCCGCCTTCGGCGTTTGCCGACCGCTGGGCCCGCCGCTTCAACGAGCCGCTGATTTCCTTTGCCTCCGGCTGGATGATGGTCCGCCAGCGCGCCAAGCAGGGCGGCGTCGAACTGCCGCTGGTGATTTCTGACCATTGCGACTGGCCAGAGCTTCTGGACACGATTCGCGAGATTGCGCCGAGCGAGGTATGGGTGACCCATGGTCGTGAGGAGGCGCTGGTGCGCTGGTGCGAATTGCAGGGCATTGCGGCCAAGCCGCTGCATCTGGTCGGCTATGAAGACGAGGGGGATTGAGATGGGGCTTTTGCATTCGACTGCGAGCCTTGCGGCCAGACCACAAACACCCCTCCCCAACCCTCCCCACAAGGGGGAGGGAGTGACCGCGCCTGCGGCGACTTCCCCCTTCCAAAGCGGCTTGGTTGCCCCAAGGTTGCGGCGGATGCGGTTTACCCTCCCCCTTGTGGGGAGGGTCGAGCGCAGCGAGGGGAGGGGTTTTGCGGCCGGACCAGAAAAATCCCTCCCCACAACGAGGGAGAGGGATTTCACGGTCGTCATTACCCCCAGAAAGGCTTGTCCATGAAAGCCTTCGCCACCCTGCTCGATCGTCTGGTGCTGACCCCGTCACGCAACGGCAAGCTGAAGCTGCTCACCGACTATTTTCGCGATACCCCCGACCCCGACCGCGGCTATGGCCTGGCCACCATCGCCGGCACGCTGGAGCTGAAAACCGTCAAGCCGGCGCTGTTGCGCGAGCTGGTGATGGAGCGGCTCGACGCAGAGCTGTTCCGCTATTCCTACGACTATGTCGGCGACCTCGCCGAAACCATCGCGCTGGTCTGGGATGTCGATCGCAAGGACACCGACGACCACACCGAGCAGCCGAGCCTCAGCGACGTCGTCAAGCGCCTCAACGCGCTTAGCCGCACGGAAACCCGTAGCTTCGTCCGCGACCTCCTGGGCGAACTCGACACCTCCACCCGGTTTGCCTTCCTGAAACTTGTCACCGGTGGGTTGCGCATCGGCGTCTCCGCCCGTCTGGCAAAACAGGCGCTGGCCGACATGGCGGAAGAGCGCGACGTCACCGAGATCGAAACCCTGTGGCACGGGCTGCAGCCGCCCTACGAGCCGCTGTTTGCCTGGCTCGAGGGCAAGGCCGAAAAACCGCTGCTGGCCACCCCCGCCATCTTTCATTCCGTCATGCTCGCCAACCCGGTACAGCCCGGCGACCTCGACAATCTCGACCCGGCCGATTTCGCCGCCGAATGGAAATGGGACGGCATCCGGGTCCAGATGTCCCACTACGGCGATACGCGAAAACTCTATTCCCGCTCCGGCGACGACATTTCCGGCGCCTTTCCCGATATCGTCAATGTCATCAGTTTCGAGGGCGTGGTCGACGGGGAGCTGCTGATCGGTGGCACCGCCCGCTCCAACAACCCGACCCGCACCTTCTCCGACCTGCAGCAACGCCTCAACCGGAAAACCGTGACGCAAAAGATGCAGGACGAATACCCGGCCTTCATCCGCGCCTACGACCTGCTGTTCGAAGGCGCCGTCGATGTCCGCCCGAAACCCTTCATGGAACGCCGTGAAATGCTCGGCAACATGATCGGCACCGCCCCGCACGACCGCTTCGACCTGTCGCCGCTGGTGGAGTTTTCCTCCTGGGACGAACTCGACCGATTGCGCGCCACCCCGCCGGATCCCGTCATCGAAGGCATCATGCTCAAACGCCGGGACAGCGTCTACCAGGCCGGGCGCCTCAAGGGGCCTTGGTTCAAATGGAAACGCGAGCCGTTCAATGTCGATGCGGTGATGATGTATGCCCAGCGCGGCCACGGAAAACGCTCCAGCTATCACTCTGATTTCACCTTTGGGGTCTGGGCCGAAGGGCCGGATGGCGACATCCTGGTGCCGGTCGGAAAAGCTTACTTTGGCTTCACCGATGCCGAACTCGAAGTGTTGGACAAGTTCGTGCGCGACAACACCACCGAGCGCTTTGGCCCGGTGCGGGCGGTGCGCGCCGAGCCCGGTTTCGGCTTCGTGCTCGAAGTGGCGTTCGAGGGCATCAACCGCTCCAGTCGCCACAAATCCGGCGTCGCGATGCGCTTTCCGCGCATTGCCCGGCTGCGCGCCGACAAGCTGCCGGTAGATGCCGACCGGTTGAGCACATTGGTGGCGATGATCGACGCAAAAACGCCCGAAACCGATGGCTGATCACCGCAAATTGAGTTGGCGGTCCCGTTGATTCGCGACACAATTCTCTCCCAGCTCCTGCCACGCCCAGACGGACCCACACATGACACTTTCGGATGGAAATGCGCTCCGCCTCAGCCGCCGCACGGTGCTCGGCGGCCTCGCCGGGCTGATGTTGCCGGGCGGCCTGCTGCCGGGCGTTGCATCGGCGGCAGCCGAGGAACCGTTCGAGCCGCCGCTGATGACCACCGGCTATGTCCACGACCGCCAGCGGTTCCAGACCAGGCTGCTGCAAAAGGGTCCCGCGCCCGATAAGTACGAGCCGCTGATCACGCCGGAGAATGCCGAACGGCTGATCTATGAAGGCAGCGAACTGCAGCTGGTGGCCTGGGTGTCGCGCTACAAGCGCACCAAGACCCGGGCGCCGGGTGTGCTGTTCCTGCATGGCGGCAATGCCATCGGCCAGGGCCACTGGAAGCAGATGACCCCCTATATCGAGGCCGGCTATGTCGTGATGATGCCGTCCCTGCGCGGCGAAAACGGCCAGCGCGGCAATTTCTCCGGCTTTTACGACGAGATCACCGACGTGCTGGAGGCTGGCAAGCGGTTGGCGCATCTGCCCGGTGTCGATCCGGACCGGATTTTCTTGGCTGGCCACAGCATCGGCGGCACGATGGCGCTGTTGGCAGCGATGAGCACCCGCCGCTTCAAGGCCGCAACCCCGATCTCGGCCAATCCCGATGCCTATGCCTTCTTCAAGCGCTATCCGGAAGACATCCGCTTCGACACCAGCGACGAACGCGAATTCCAGCTGCGCTCGCCGGTCTGCTATCCGCACAGCTTCAAATGTCCGCTGAAACTGATGCACGGCGTCGAGGAAACCCGCCTCGTCACCCGCCTCGGCCTGCTCTCGGCCCGCACGCGGGCCGCTGGAAAACACATGGAAATCGAAGTCGTCCCCGGCGGCCACGAAACCGCGCTGCCCGGCGAGATCCAGCGCAGCGTGCAGTTTTTCAAGAGCGTGGCGGCGTAAGCGGCGCCTTCGTCACTGCGTCACCCTGTCGGCTCCGGTTTGAGTGCCGGCAGGATCGTCATTGTGCGTCCAGAAACGTCCGGATCAACGTGATCGTCGCTTTCGGATTTTCCTCCATGATCCAGTGTCCCGAACCCGGCACAATCCCCTCCTGGACATTGGTTGCGGCAAAGCGCATCACCGTTGCCATCATCGGGCCAAAAGATTTTTCTCCGCCGACCGCCAGCACCGGCATGGTCAATTTCCCAGCCGCCAGAAAAGCCTGGTTGTCGATGGCATCCTGGTCGAAGGCCGCGAACTGGGCAAAGCCTGCATGCATGGCACCGGGCATGGCGTAAATTTTCGCGTAATGCCGACGTGACGCCTCGTCGAAATGACTGGGAACGGCAGAAAACTCGTTCCAGAAGCGATCGAGATAAATGCGCTCGCGTCCTTTGACGAGCCGTTCCATGTCGGGACCGCCAAACCGGAAATGCCAGAGCAGGGGGCTTTTCAAAATCTCGTCCCAGGGGCCAACGCCCGGCAGAGGAGCGTCGATCAGCGCGAATTTCGTCACCCGGTCGCGATGCTCTGCCGCAAATGCAAACCCGACCATATTGCCGATATCGTGCGTCACCAGCGCAGTCTTGTCGATCTTCAGATGATCGAGCACACCGGCGACATCTCCGCCCTGAGTCTTCTTGTCATAGCCGCCTGCCGGTTTTGACGAATGACCCATGCCGCGAAGGTCGGGGATGACGACGGTATGATCGCGGGCGAGATCACGGGCCATCGCCGCCCACATGTCGCTGCTTTCTCCAAAGCCGTGCAGCAGCACCACGGCGGGTCCCTTGCCGCCGGTCCGCACATGAATTTTGGCGCCGTTTGTCGAAACGGTCAGTTGCCTGAAGTCTTTCGGAAACACAAAATCGGCGGCGTGCAGGGTGCCTGCCAGCAGGCAGGCGGCGATCATCGGAAAAAGCAATCTATACATCGTGATTTCTCCTGTTGGGGCAGTCGATCAGTCGATATAAATTTCATTGGAAATGCGGATTACGATCGGTTTTTTTCGGCTGTGCTGTCCATGGCCTTTCAGACCACCGCAGGAATGTTAACCCGCTGCATGCAAACTGACGGTAATGCTTTGTCTCTAAAATTTCAGCAGGCAAACAGTCCCGCTGTCTATTCTCCGCGGGCTATGCTGCGCGGGCAGGCACGAAATTTTTAGTATTTAAAATGGTAAACTCTCAATCCGCAAGGCCGGATTTGTGACGAGTGCTTTCTCTGCGATGGAATGTCGATGACCGAAGTTTGGATTGCCGTTATAATATTGGGATGCCTGTCAACGGCCTCTGTCGGGGCGATGGTTCTGTCCCCGAAAATGCCCGCCCGGCACCGCGACGATGACACGAACGCGGTCGTCCGGCTGATTGCCAACATCTTCGTTGTCATGTCGTCGCTGGTATTCGGCCTCATGATCAACTCGGCGAAGAATACCTACGAGAGCATAGACACCAGCGTCCATGCATTCTCGACCAATATCATCCTGCTCGACCGCTCCTTGAGGACATACGGTCTCACGGGCGAGGAGGCCCGCAAAAGGCTCCAGCAATATCTGGTGCATGCTGTCTCCAATCCTGCCAGAGCAGACATGACGAAGCCCGATGATGCCGGGCGTGCGCTCGATGCTGTCGGAAACGCGCTCCTGTCCATCCAGCCTTCCGATGACTTCCATCAGAGTTTGCTGCTCGATATCCGCCAGCAGTATCATCGATTGGTCGAGCAGCGGTGGGGCATCGTTGAAAACGCTGAAGGCGCGATACCGATGCCGCTGATCGCCCTGCTGGCCGCCTGGCTCACGCTGATCTTCGGTAGCTTCGGCTATCGCGCACCTGCCAACGCGGTGGTGACTGCGTCGTTCCTCGTCGGCGCCAGCCTGATCGCGACGGCGTTCTACCTGGTTCTTGACATGGATATTCCGTTTCATGGCGCCATTCAGATTTCGGACGCCCCCCTGCGACGCGCCCTTGCCGAAGTGAAGTCCTGAGAGCATGGCTCCGGATTGCCGGCATGACGGTTTTTAACGACCAAGCGGAGATTCCCGAACCCGACGAGACAGCCAGAAAGGCACCACCTGCCGTTACATATCAGCGTTGCAGAATAAGAGGTATGCGTTTGCCCAAGATGAGATCATAACGCGCGTAGTTTGTGCACATGTGAGTCTTTGTTATGGATTGGGTTCCCATCGTCTTCGTCACGTTTAAGGTTTTAGCGTTGGGCATGGCCATGTTCTTCGCCATAAAGTGGCATTACGATCAGGGGGAGAAATGGGAGAGAGGAGCAGTGCTCCGCACGGGCGGCAAGATGGCCGCAGTCTTCGTGCTGGCGCTCCTCTGTGTGGGGCTCGTCGCCTTCGTCCTTAGCAGTATGCTCGGCTTGGACCTGAGCTTCCCATGATGGCATCAGTTCATGTATCTGGCCCCCGCAGGGCCGACTGAGGCCGCACGAGCAGCCTGAAGCGAACGTCTTCAACAGCACAGTTCCGCCATTTTGACTGATGCCGCCATTTCGCTCTTCACTTGGGATTGGCCCGCCGCCCCAACGCCAGCCTCGCGCCAGCCGCGCCTGTCACCCTCGCGGCAACCGAATCTGCCGAAATGGTCGCCGATGCCCCTGTCTGCCCCGATGTTCCGCCGCGTCCTTGCCGCTTGCACGGCGCTCACCGCCGTATCCGTTCTGAGCGGTTGCCTGTTCGTCACCGATACCAGCCGCATGAATCCGGATGTGTTTGCGCGCGAGACGGCGCCGGTGTTTTACGATCCGACAGCGATCTCGCCGACGGCGGTGCCAGGCTCGGTCAAGCCGGCCGTGGTGCAGCCGATCCCGCAGACGCGCGATCTCTACAAAACGCAGTTTCACCAGACCTATGGCCTGCCGGTCAGCAATCCGCTGCACCGGGTGATGTATGGCGGTATCAGCGACAATGGCCACAGCCTGCCGGCCATCCCGTTCAGCCGCATCGACCAGCGTTTTCTGCGCCAGGAGGTCGATTACCAGAGCGTGGAAAAGCCAGGCACGATCGTCGTCGATACCGAGGCGCATTTTTTGTATCTCATCCAGTCGCGTGGCCGAGCCATCCGTTACGGCGTCGGGCTTGGCCGCGACGGCTATGCCTGGTCGGGCCGCGGCACAATCCAGATGAAGGCAAAATGGCCGCGCTGGACGCCGCCCGACGAAATGGTGGCGCGCGACCCCAGCATCCGCTCGGTTTCGGCCGCCAATGGCGGCATGACCCCCGGCCTCAACAATCCGCTCGGTGCCCGGGCGCTCTACATCTTCAAGGATGGCAAGGACACGCTCTACCGCGTCCACGGCACGCCCGACTGGCAGTCGGTCGGCAAGGCGACGTCGTCGGGCTGCGTGCGCATGCTCAATCAGGACGTCATCGACCTGTTCGAGCGCGTCTCGCCACAGGCCCAGATCGTCGTTCTGTGAGCGCGGCTGACGCTACGACAGGCGACAGACTGTTGCTGGAATGCCGCACCCGTCTCTAAGCCGCCACACCAAGGCAAAACACACGCGCACGTGATGCCGTTCCGGGGCTGCGATCATTGCCGCCATCGCCGGGATATGGTGCATAGCAATACACGCATGAGGGTGTTGGAACGAATCGTTTCAGCATCCGTTCATGACGACTTTCAGCTCGAATAAAGGCAACCGGTTCGCCCCCATGACTGTGCCCAAACTCACCTCCCGCCGCAATTTCCTCTCCCTTCTGGGCCTGACCGCAACCTCCGCCCTGGCCAGCTGCGCCTCGATCGGATCGTCCGGTCCGATGCGCCAGATCATCAACTATCGCAGCCCGTTCGGTTCGCCGGACCTTGCCGGCCCGAGCGATGCCGATCTGGAAGCCATGTACGGCCCGCGCGAAGACGGCGGCTTCATGCTGCCGGCGATCCCCTACAAGCAGATGGACCCACGCTATTATCGCCAGCGCGTCGTCGATCCGACCGGCATGCCGGCCGGCACCATCGTCGTCGACACCCCGTCGCGCTTCCTCTATCTGGTCGAAGCCGGTGGCACGGCGATGCGCTACGGCGTCGGCATCGGCCGCGAGGGCTTTGCCTGGCAGGGCTCGGGCGTCATCCAGTGGCGCAAGAAGTGGCCGACCTGGAAGCCACCGAACGAAATGGTCGCCCGTCAGCCGGAACTGGTCAAATATTCGATCGCCAATGGCGGCATGGGCCCGGGCCTGAAAAACCCGCTCGGCGCGCGCGCACTGTACATCTTCTCCAACAACGAAGACACATTGTACCGTCTGCACGGCAATCCGGACTGGCGCTCGATCGGCAAGGCCGTATCGTCCGGCTGCGTGCGTATGCTCAACCAGGACGTCATCGACCTCTACGACCGCGCGCCTGAAAAGGCACCGATCATCGTTCGCCAGTAATCGTTCTTGAAAAAGACCGCCGCTCAGTCGTTGTGCTGGGCGGCGGCCATATGCTGGCGCACGCCGTTGAGCGAATCGCGCAACGCCGTCATTTGCTGCAGATCGCAGCCCGTGGCCGCCCCGATTGCCGTCATTACGGCCAGCGCTTCCTGCTTGAGAGCCGCACCCTTTTCCGTCAGCGAAATCAGTACCTGCCGCTCGTCCTTCGGATCGCGCGTGCGAACAATCAGGCCGGCCTGCTGCAACCGTTTCAGCAGCGGCGACAGGGTTCCCGAATCGAGGTCCAGCGCCTCGCCGATCATTTTCACCGGTTGCTCGCCCTTTTCCCACAGCGCCATCAGCACCAGATACTGCGGATAGGTCAGCCCCAGCGGCTCCAGCAGCGGCTTGTAGGTGCGGGTAAAGGCGTGGGCAGCGGCATAGACCGCAAAGCACAGCTGCCGGTCGACCGTCAGCTGCCGTTCCAACTCGCTCTGTTCCATCGTCGCCACCACCTTCATCATCCGGTCCGAGTAGGCTGCTAATCTCGCAGTTCCTGATCAAAATTGCAATGTGCAGAATTATATTGCGCGCAATCAAATTGTCCGCTACAAAGATCGGGTCGCAACACATTCAAGGAGAAACCCGCATGTCCATTCTCTATACCACCAAGGCTTCCGCCACCGGCGGCCGTGCAGGCCGCGCCGTTTCCGAAAATGGCGTGCTCGATGTCGTACTGACGGTTCCAAAGGAACTCGGCGGCGACGGCGCCACCGGTACCAATCCCGAGCAGCTGTTTGCTGCCGGCTATTCCGCCTGCTTCCTCGGCGCGCTGAAAAATGTCGCCGGCAAGGAAAAGGTCAAGATCCCGGAAGATGCCAAGGTGACCGCCACCGTCGGCATCGGCCCGCGTGACGATGGCACCGGCTTCGGCATCGAAGTGTCGCTGTCGGTCAGCATCCCAGGCCTTGAGCGCGACGTCGCCGAAAAGCTGGTCGCCGCCGCTCACATCGTCTGCCCCTACAGCCATGCGATGCGGACCTCGACCGAAGTGCCGGTCACGCTCGCCTGAACAGTCTGGCTTCAGCCGGATCATTTTGCGCCCTGGTCTCCGCAAGGAGGGCAGGGCGTTTGCGCTCTTGTCGCCAGCAAGAAAAATGCTATATTCTTTCAAAGGAAAGGATCTTGCGATGATTGCATTGCCCAAGGCCGCGCCCGCTGCCATCTCCGAAAATTCGGTGTTGACCAAGGCGACGGTCAATGCTGCTGAACGTCTGGGCCTGAGCGCCCGTGTGCTGGCTGCCGTGATCGGCGTTTCGGAAGCGACGGTGTCGCGCATGAAGCGACAGGATTTTGCGCTCGAGCGCGGCACCAAACCGTTCGAGCTGGCGGTGCTGTTCATCCGCCTGTTTCGCGCGCTCGACAGTATTGTCGGTGCCGACGAGCGGGTGGCGCGCGCCTGGCTGACCAATGTCAACACCGTGCTCAGCGCCCGCCCTGTCGACAAAATCATCTCCATTTCCGGATTGACCGATGTCCTTGCCTATCTGGACGCCCGCCGCGCTCTCGTCTGAGGCGCGCGCCATCGCCGGTTGCTACTGGCGGCTGGTCGAAGCCCAGCATCAGGTCTCGACCCTGAAAATCACCGGCACGCTGGAAGAGCAGGCGCTGCTGGAAGACCTGCTGGAAGAGAGCAAGCCGAGCCTGCCGCCGGAATGCGCCGGCCTGCACTACCTGCTGGCAACCCCGTTTCGGTATGGCGCCGTCTATCCGCACGGCTCGCGGTTTCGCCGGGCAGGGCGCACTTTGGGCGTCTATTATGCCGCCGAAACAGTAACCACCGCGCTGGCCGAAATGGCGTTCTACCGGCTGCTGTTCTATGCGGAATCGCCCGGCACGCCGCTTCCCGCCAACGCCACCGAATACACCGCCTTCTCTGCAGCCATCGCCACTGGACGCGCGCTGAACCTTGCCGCGCCGCCGCTCGACGCGCAAAAATCCGACTGGGAAAACCCGCTCGATTATACCGCCTGCCAGGCGCTTGCCGATCACGCTCGGTCAGGCGGCATCGAGGCGCTGCTCTACCGCTCGGTCCGCGATCCGGCCCATGGCCTGAATATCGCGGTCCTCACGGCCAACGCCTTTCAGGCAAAGGAGCCGCTGGAGCGGCAGAACTGGCGGATCCGGCTGCACTCATCCGGCGTCCAGGCGCTGCGCGATTTTCCGCCGATGCGGATCGAGTTCTCAAAAGCCGGTTTCGCCGCCGATCCGCGCATCGTCTGAGCCCAAACCATCAGCACAGTTCCGCCAGATCAAGCCGCAGCCGGTCGGCATCGCCCGAGCTCAGCCCGCTTTCGACCTCGGCATGCACCCGCGTCCAGATCGGCATCGCGGCGGACAGAATCGCGCGGCCGTCGTCGGTGAGGCTCAACAGTTTCCCGCGCCTGTCCTTCGGGTCGGCAGAGATGGCGATCAGCCCGCGCCGCTCCAGCGGTTTGAGCGCCGCCGTCAGCGTCGTGCGGTCCATCGCCAGCAGCGTTGCCACTGGCGCCATCGGCGCGGGGGCCGGGCGGTTGAGCGCCATCATCAGCGAAAACTGGCCATTGGTCAGCCCCAGCGGACGCATCGCCACGTCGAACCGGCGGGCCAGCGCCCGGGCCGCACGCTGGACATGCAGGCAAAGGCAGGTGTCGCGCACGAGAAGGGTGGTTTCGAAGGGAATCACGACAGCATTTGACATGGCCTATTAATGTTGATATCAACCTAAATAGTCAAGGGCAAACCACAGATGTCGCCGGAGGAGGGCGAAGATCATGCAGAATCCTGTCGTATCCCGTGAGGAATGGTTGACTGCCAGCAAGGCCCTGCTGGCGCGCGAGAAAGAGGCGACGCGCTTGCGCGACGCCGTCAATGCCGAGCGTCTGGCTCTGCCCTGGGTCGAGGTCACCGAGGACTACCGGTTCGACACCCCGGACGGTGAAAAATCGCTGTCGGCCCTGTTTGACGGCCGCAGCCAGCTGGTCGTCTATCACTTCATGCTCGGCCCCGGCTGGGAGGCGGGCTGCCCGGGCTGCTCCTTCCTCGCCGATCATTTCGACGGCACGCTTGCCCATCTCAACCATCACGACGTCACGCTGGTGGCGGTCTCGCGCGGCACGTTACCGGAGATCGAAACCTACAAGCGCCGCATGAGCTGGCATTTCCCCTGGGTATCGTCGGCCCGAAACCGTTTCAATTTCGACTACCATGTCTCGTTCACGCCCGAAGATCTGTCCGGCAAGACCCTGAACTACAATTTCACCGAAATCGACGTTGCCAACGGCAATGACGAACTGCCCGGCCTCAGCGCCTTCTACAAGGACGAAGCGGGCAAGATCTACCACACCTATTCCAGCTATGCCCGCGGCGGCGAAGAGCTGATCGGCACCTACATGATCCTCGACCGCGCCCCGAAAGGCCGCAACGAGCAGGAGATCATGGACTGGATGCGCCGTCACGACGAGTACCAGGACGCACCGGAACAACAGGCGGCGCAGGCCTGCTGCGCCTGATCGATTGAAGGTACAAATAGCCGGAAGGAAGACCCATGCAG
>Ga0247730_1001747_pt1 | contig 11414 bp, 17 predicted proteins | sample UWRJL073202C2_FD_180959 | JGI IMG/M metagenome (GOLD analysis project Ga0247730, IMG submission 180959) | Plant litter microbial communities from Arlington Agricultural Research Station in Wisconsin, United States - UWRJ-L073-202C-2 | ecosystem: Environmental > Terrestrial > Plant litter >...
ATAGAATCAGCGTTCTCTGCATTTGTTTGATCCCTTAGTGTACGTCGTTCTGTACGCCTTCCATCCACTCGCGTCAAATGGATATGGTATAATTATGTCGTATATTGAATCCAACGGCAATGGTACTCTGTAGGAAATATCCCGTTATTGGACTTTTTGAGTCGCACTGGCCTGGTACTTCCGTGATTGCGAGCTCAAGAGTGGTTGGCGATTCTAAGATATGAAACGGTGAATGTTTGCGCGAATATATATAGCCAATGGTCAGCATGCCCCTATATAAAACGTAGTGGACTTCAAGGCTCATCTACTGCATTCCCGGATTGGATTGATACCCCATTGACACCGATTGGAGTCGTCGATATTTTGAGTGTCCATCGATAACCTCGCTTAAGGGTCAGCATAAAATGTAACGCTATATATAAGGTTACGTTCTGTTAGAAGTCCTGACTGCTATGTGTTGAGAGAGTTTGCAGATACCTGTGAACGTTGCGAATCAGAAGAACAGGCTCGCTCAAGTTCGTGACAGTGACAGCGAAACGTGCTATTTATCACGTGCGTCTTGCACTTCATTCCGACCACCATGAGTTTGCGAGATTTGAATGTTATCGTCCTCGAGACCGGAAAGACAGTAATCCGCGCAGGATTGGGCTTACACGACCTCCTGAAGACCCCTTCAGTGGTGCGTTGCTATCTTATGCTCACTCCGACATATTCACTAAAAGAAAGGCGCGTCTGGAACCAGGAAATCCCAGCCCGTGTAGGGTATCGCATTTCAGAAGGAGACTTAGAGGCGGAACGCGTCGCTTCAACAAGTCGATCAAAAAGCACATCGTTTCCCTGCTTTCCACAGCCAAATGCTACAGTTCAAGACTATTTAGTTGGTACGGCACTGGACGAAGTGCTTGCATCTGGTTCACGGGATATTCTCGTTTCTTGGCCGTTTTCCTCGGGAGACATTGGGGACTGGGCCCAAGCAGAAGCGTTATGGTACGATTGGATTTGCTCTGCATTAGGCGCTCATGACTGATCAACCGTCAATAGGAAGTACACATTGTTTAACCAGCTTGGACGGAAACGCCTCTTGAATGAATCCCCTGTTCTTCTGACTTTGTGTCCTGGTCAGTCAAGAGCCTCATACGAAAGGATGTGCCAGATATTCTTCGAGCGCTTCAACGTAGCCGGCTTTGGTATCCTCGAAACCCCAATGGCACAAGCATACGCCGTCAATACCCTCACAGGCGTTATTGTTGATATTGGAGCAGAAGAAACAGATGTAAATGCGGTGGTGGATGGGGCTATCGTTCATCAGGCTCGTCTGACAACTGCTGTTGGGACGCGCGACTGCGAACGATACCTGGTCAGACTACTCAAATCCAATTCATCTGTCATGAGTACACTATCGCCACCAGACGCACCGTTGTCCGAAGAAGACCTTGAAACCACACTGCTCGCTCTTGTTCAGTTTATCCGGAAGGAAGGACATATCAAAGTTCCTTCAGACGGAGAGGCCATAGTGCAGGAAGACGAAGGGGTCACAGATATTGCCGCAATCATCATGGCAGGGAAAGAGAAGGCGGTCATTGAGAGTGGCATGAAGAAAAAGGCGAACGCGAAAGCATCAGCAGCCGAACAAGCTCGTGCGCGAGAGATTGAGGCCATGGATCTGTTGACTGTAGAATTCCAGGGGAAATCCGTGACGCTGGGGAAAGAGAGGCATCGCTTCTGCGAACCATTGTTCGACTCTCAGCTGTGGGAGAAAGCGGATGGATCAGAAATGCCTCTGCCCCTTCAAGATGCAGTCGCCCATGCAGTTGCTCAGACAGATATTGACAGTCGCCGTGACTTGTTCGCGGGCTTGGTGGTCACTGGTGAAGTGACAATACATGTTCGAGGTATGGCTTTCGCTGCTGATTCTTCCGCTGACCATGCTCATCTACTCGATGACAGGCATGTCAACAGCACTACAGTCGCGTGTTGCTCCTTTCCTACTAGGTAACAGCGACCTACCCTCGGATGTACAGCCCCGTTCCGCACGAGCTTTGAGTGTACCAGAGTTCTATCCTGAATACCGAGAGACAGGCGATGGTTATGCCGCGTTTCTAGGTGCAAGCATTGTTGCAAAGGTAAGAATGTTTAGCTCATTCGATATTGTTCGTCCTGAAACGAGACTGGCTAGATAACATTCATCAACGATTCAGCAAATAAAACCTGGGTTACGAAGACGGACTATAGTAATTTAGGACCTGCAGCTATCGTGGTGTCATCTGCATCTCTACTATAATCTAGACTTTTGAGCCTGAGTTCATAGGGGGTAAGACTCTGGACAGTCACAAAACATTTGAAATTACACTGGTGAAATACGAAACATAGCGTATTGATATTAACTACTGGATTTCTGTCGTTAGAATGTCTGTCAGCCAAGACTACCACTCTTCCGTTTCGAACCGATCGAGGACTGCATTTGCATCCTCTACATCTTTCTGTGCTTTCTTTCGCATGTAGAAGATCGGACAATCTTTACTACTGCATAGCACGTCCTAAAAGAGCAGGGTAAATATGGAACGGTGCGGATATTATTCTGTGAAATACTTACTTGATGCAGGGAGCCCTGACATCGTTGACATTGCGTCCAAAGCCGTGAGAACCGCACTTGTTGGAAGGACGCATTGGTCACTTGTTTCTGGTATAATTCTCCCAGCTTTGGCCTGCAATTTTTACAAACCGCTCCATCTACAATCAGTTAGCATTTGCTCAGAGGTACAAAGGAATAAGGACATACTCTTGATGCTGTTGTTCGCTTTCAACGGGGTCTTGCAGCCTAAGCAGGTCACAGTCTTCACAGCAAACTTCATCAGACCACCAACAGTTGGTGTCGCAATCGAAATTGTACGTGTGTGGTCTCCAGATACTAGAGGATATCGTTAGTACCCAAATATGCAGGTTGCCGAGTGAAGTCGTTGGCATACACAGAGAAGATGACTTCTCGCCCAGAATCGGCTCGAAAATACGCATGAGAGGCTTTGCAAGTTGGTTATCGAGATAATAGCGGGTGTCGATAGGGACGTTGTTCTCCAAAACGTACAGCGGATCTTCTGACTTTTCGTACGCAGCAGCACCTGAAAGAAGTCTGATTAGTGACTACGACTCTATAGAAGTCTAGGAGGAGCGACTTGCCTTTCGTGCCCTTGATAATCACATATGCAACACGATCACCTAATGCTGGTGCAGAACCAGCGTCCCGTACCTTCATTCGCTCAGCCAGTTCTACGTGAGCTTGCTTTCCGGCGTACTCTACGTCTCATTGTCAGATTCATGGTGAATACGGCTGCGCCAAAGAAATGTACCAGTCTTAGACAAGGCTTTGGTGATAACTAGTTGCGACATATCGACTTTGTTTTGAAGAAGATCTGAGATGGTCTGCTTCGTGTAGCTATGATATCACAGGTAAGTTCAAATCTTTCCACACCAAAAAGGAAGACCTACGCTTCTGCACCCTTGACGTCCCGGTCAATCAACATCTTATGCAGGCAAGTTTCAATGACTGTCGAGACTAGTCGACAATTGTCTCGTCGCACAGTCTAGCGAAAGACTCAGTTACAACCTTCCAGAATTACAATCATAACCACTAACCTCGATACCCTTCGAGTCCATTTTGTCATACTTTTCAGTCTTTGTCCAATACAAACCAGCATATCGCTTTTTGCTGATTAAAAGGTATGGGAAGTAAACCTTCTCGAATTCGAGTTTGATAGGTTTGATAAATTTCGCCGTGACTAAGTCTGCTGCTTCTGCGCCTGAAATTCGACACTGTAAGCGGCAAGATACACAGAGCGGCAAGATACATACCAAGACGCATGACTTCTGCTAGATCTGTGGGCCCAAATTTCACCATGACCGAATCGGTGTCACCGTATATTACTTCTGCATCGTGCTTCTGTCCATTTGCGATGCTATAATGAGCTTCCACTTCCTACGGAGGAATCAGATATCGTTTGCCACAATTCACATTTCACATAAACAACCCACCTGGCTGGTCTTTTCAATCATTTGCCGGCCATATGAGGTCACACTTGACGAGATGGCTAGGCAAGGTAATTTTCCAATGGTGGCTCCGGTGAAACCGTATACTGAGTTCGCGCTAATCTGTGTTTCAGTGTGAGCATTGGCCACGTATCATAAAGAGAAGGAGAAGATAGACCTTGAGTGCCAGTTGCCGACCGTCGAGAACGGCGCGTTTGAATGGATCTTTCTCATTCTTCAGATCATTCTTGGCCCGCTTTCGAGCCGCGATCAGGTCTTCCAAGATAGTCGGCAATAAACCTTTTCGCTTGCTAGTGGTAGCAAAGAAGTCTAGGATCGAACGTGGGATTAGATTCCATTTGTATGCAGAATTTTGGATAGCAAGGAACGTGCCGTTATTGGGAGTTTGAATGTAGTCCACATCTTTCACCAATTTATTGTTGTCAATATAGGTCTTATCAAGAAGCGTCGTGTAACAAAGATTGTGAGCCATCATGATGGATGGATACAAGGAGCTGAAATCGAGGGTGGCGATTGGAACATCATAATACCCCTTCTTCGGCTCAATGACTGTGGCTCCCTCATACTGCTCATCGGTACCTAGAAACTTGAGTGTAAGAAACTGCCTTTAGAGGGAATATATTTGTGTAATTACCTTCTGTCTTCATGTTGGGGACAACGTAGTCCTCGTCGTTGGCTTTCCGATAAAGCTGCGATAACACTTTAATGGACTGGCCACGGGAAAGCAGAAAGTTGAAGGGGACACCAGTCACACGCGACATTTCAACGTAGTTGACGAAGCACATGAGCTTGTCTAAAAGTCTTTGAGGTAGGTAAGCATCCTACGCGCAATATTGATCAGCATTTGCTCAGCATGAAATTACGTCAAGCTTTACCTTCAAACAGTAAACTGCGAGACGTCTACGTGATTCCGGAGTTCCATTCTGAAGTTCGGTGATAACAGAATGGTGCACATCCTCCTTTTGTTCGCCAAGGAATTGGGCGCAGACAGAGTTCAGAGTATAGCTTCGCAGTTTATGCTCGCGCTGCATAAACTGAAGGACATCTAACTGCAACCTCCCGTCAAGTACAGTCTCCTTTGAATCGCGCTGTCCATATGCTTTTGAAGAGAAATGCGTGTCTTTCACTACAGTCTGCATATCTAAGGCCCCGTTTAGTGAACGGTTCCCTGCAGAAGGGCGAGGACTTACTCTTCATCCTTCCCAGATATGGGAAGGATTTAGCTTTCAAGGCTTTCGCCCGATCGAGTAAGTAGGGGAAATCGAATCCCGCAATGTTGTATCCAGTGACGACGTCTGGGTCAACTTCCTCAACAAAGTCTCTCCATGCTTGCAACATCTCAGCTTCATCCATGTAGGATTTGACATCAGATCCCACGATGTGAGAGCACGTGTTGAGGGTAAAAATATTCCGTATGAAAGGTTGTTGCTCTCCTGAACATATACGTCAGCTGCGCTTCAAAGCGGAGGGTACGAGCTACATGCCTTGACGGGTGACCATGTTCGCAATTTGAATGACTGGGTCTATTGAGGCCTCCGGAAAGATACCTTTACGTCCTGCACATTCGATATCAAAGCTCAGGATGCGTAATGGAGCTATCTTTTGCCAGTCTCCCTCAGGAGCATGTGATATAAAGGCGTCCCATCTGTAGAATATCGCGTAAATAAGTGAGGATCATGGGGAGGGGTTTGGTAGGCTCACTGGACGTCAAATTCCAATTGACAACGGGATGTCTTTTTCCTGTCGTCATATAGAGTGTAACGTGAGCCCGGAACTTCGATCCAGTTCATTCCTACAACTCTCGTATCAATCATGAATCGTAAGGTGTATGGCATATTGCTCTCATATGTCGGACAGGGCATGCCCCCGGGATGGAAGAGATTGTCGTTGAAGCCACACTGCACGCGCTCGAACATGCGTAAAGAACAGTAATGTCAATAAACATGCATTATTCACAACAGTGGATAAGACTTATCTCGGACTTTGGGAAGGTCGTTCGGCGAAGACGTTGTTAGCTTCAAAAACGGTTGCCAACTATCGCCTTTATAGCCCCACAGACTGCGCCGGTTAACGACTTGGACTTCACGAAGAAAAGAGTTCCCAAGGAACCCCTATCCGGATGATGAATACACGAATGACTGGATATAAGCCGAGCCTTACATTTACATATTCCACGAAAGCTGGAATCTCCTCCAAGTCAAAGCCTCGTGGTTGTGCAACATAGAAGTAGGGTCGGAAGTCCTTTATGTGTGCTAACACGCTATGCCCAGCCTATTCATCATAGCGAATCAGGGAGTTGCTTGTAGGTAGAAGTGATCATCTTGCTCACCTCTGTCACGCCAAACATTCGTAATTCTGTCTTCCCGTCATAATCGCTTGCCACTTCGACATCAATTTGCTGGAATACTGCCAGAGGAGTAAATTAGCTCTGTTCTAAGGAGAGCTAGTGCGCACGCACTGATGGAGTCTTTCTTTGGATCAATAGTCGGAAGTGGCGGCCTTGCCCATTCATCTGCCCCTCCTTCAGCAGCTGATAATGACAGACAGTGAGTCAAGGAGCCATCTTTCTCGTTTGTACTAGCGTACCGGTCTGTATGTGAGCCTTTCCTTGCAACTCCTTGAGCTTCTCAGCAAACGATGGTTCTTGAGTGGGTTGTGAAGCTAATGGTGGAGGCGCTAATCTTCGTCGCTTTGCAGCAGGTCCAGGGGTTGAATCTGTGTCAGGCTTTGATCTAGATAGATATTCGCGCAAGAAGTCGCGTTAAATGTTAGATATGTCTCGCGCTGTGAAGTGTTTGCGCGCACCTTGAGCGAGCTAAAGGCGCATTCTCTTTGAATGAATCCGACATGGCTTAGGAGGTAGCGCTCGTTAAATATGTAAGTGGTATGGCACCGTGATGATACTACAGTCGCAATGAAGAGAGTCTAGGTGGCAGATTAGGAATTGCTGGTGGTCGTCCAGAGATGTGAGGCGCGTGCTTGTGACTGACGCGTGACATCACCTGTTGAGTAAACACATCCATGAAATGCCCTGAGCTGAGCAGTCTCTCCAAAGCTCCCAAATTCTCTTCACTTAGAGTGCGTCAAACCAAGTCTAGCAATTTCTAACTCATGTCCTGACGCGCACAGTTCCGACGTGTCACTCCTGGTGCGATTGCACGCGTTTGGTCGCCTACAGGACCTCGACCCAACAAACTGCTTGCCAACGACTCAAAGCATCCTTCGAATGATCTTCGCCCGCGCGATTTCCCCAAATATGTCGTTCCAAAGGTCCTGACGATACATGCCGTCCCCTTTGCTGCCTTAGCCCGACCCGAAACCCTTCAGGCTGCGCCCTTTATTAACGTATACAAAGCTATACCTCCGGGAGAGCGGAGGCTTCTGACAGTTAGCGAGACTCCCTTAAGTTCTGCGAAACCATACATTGCTCCAATGTCTGTTCTTGTGGCTGTTACAAATAAAGAAAGCCGAAATAAACCTACCATCAAGCGAGAACTAGGTCGTCGCTTAAAGATCGCACTGAATCTTCTAATGACCAGAGGGGCAGACACTGTGTCTCATGATGGCCAGCTCAAGTTGACCTTTGATGAGACCAAAGCAATTGGAAGTGGTCACCATCAACTATTACAAGGCAAGTCCTTCGTCCCAGCAGAGTTTTACGAGACTCATAAACCATCTAGATTGGAGCTACATCTTCCAACCTACACTGGAGATCTACCGAATGCCGTATCCCGAAATTGTTAAGCTGCTGAACACAAGTCTTCAGTCAATCTGGCTCCAAGCCCAGACACTGGAGATCTCATGGGGAACTAGTAGTGCAAGGACACCGGTATGACACTATCGTTACCACCCAACGCTCAAATTAACAGTTTTAAGCAGAAAAAGACCTCTCCGCACAAAGATGTGATCAAGGCAAAAAAGAATGGCATGGTGCCAGGGGCGTTCAAGGTCAAGACCGAGTGATGAATGCCAAACTACCGCTTCGTATCTGAGGCTTTCTCGTTTTATGGATACTTTTTTTTTCTATCCTTGAGATACACAGAAGTATAGGCTCAGGGACCCTCAGAATTCAATGGTATCATCACGCAGAGGCCCAACCAACTCCCACTGACCAGAGTCATCGTGAGCAAACAAGGCCACGCCTAAACGAGCTCTATCATTCTTCAATAAAGTGGCCGGCAAGACAGGAAGAAACTCGAACAGTAACATATACAAGACATTGCCGTGCGCCGTGATTGGACTCCTTGTGAAAGCTTTGGTGCACTATGTACATGCAGTAATCACGGTAGATGGCAAAGCGGAACTGCCAGTGAATGACATTCGCGAAACAAACTTTCGGCACTGCTCGCCAAGCTCGCAAGAAAGATGACAAAGAAAGTGCCTTTATTCATGTGAAGAAAGCCATTGAGGAAAGGAGATTCTATTCATCCCCTTTTGTTCTTGTAGTCAACGAAAAGAGTTCACTTGGTTGAAATCTTCTTCGTCCAAGAAAGTAAGACATTTCACGAAGAATTCTTCGAGAAATGCCGCTTCTCTCACTCGCCTTTTTCATATATTTCCTCGCATGGAGAAAACTGGCTTGGCCATTGTGTCATGTGCACCCATTTGATACCTGCAGATGAAGGATACAGTTGCTTGACATACATAGGCCCACCTATATGCCGATCACGGTAGCCCAATACTACGTTTTTCCGTAATTTCTCTCAATAAAAATCTCGCTCCTGCTATACTAACAGTGCTGTAGATGTGCTACTCACTAGCTTCAGCCCATCGTGCACATTCCGCTACTTTACATGCCTGATATCCTTGCCCTGACTGCCACTCGCTTGTATCAACTATTCGAACACCTCCATTAGTGCTTCAAATGCTTCATCCTTGTACGACCATATGTAGGAACAAGCGCGACGCAGACGGGCGATTGAATATGGATCGACTCGGAGCATACCTTCTCGACACCAATACTGTAGCGATATGTAGCCAAATATACAATCCATTTCAATCGATGACAAGTACTTGTGATCTTTTAAGAATTGAAGGAGACTTCGGTGACCCTTTTCCAAAGGTATGCGGTCAAATCTCGGTGGTCTCAGGCTGAGGTAACCAGCGGTCATGTCCACTGGCATGCCTCGCTCACTGACTTCAGCATTGAAAAGTTCATCAGGTACCAAGTGAGTTCTCGCCCCAGAAGCGTCAATAGGTGAAAGGAGTCCATATACTTGTTTTCAATGCCTATAGACGGTGGTGCACCTAGCTCAGGGGTGGCCGTTCCTAATGGGACTCCGAGTCGCTCTACGCCAAGAAATCTAACGACCACCGCAACACTGCCTGCAGCCACCTGTCTTTTCACCAGACACCCTTCGGTAAATCTTCTGCCTCTCCAAACACGAAGATTCCCCGCATGTGGGGTCATGCTAATTTACTGCCTTGATGCTTGTTTTGTTCGTGCTTTTTCCCATCTCCGGACTTCATCCATAATGCTGAGCAACTGGTTGGGCCTGAACGCTTCCACCCTAAGCATCTGGCAATACGACTCGTGAGTACTCCTGAGAAGGTGACTGCCACACCTTCGGCCTTCCGCTATTTTCCGCGTCGTCCCCTGAGACTCGTTTTCCAATGTGCATGCAGCGTCGCGATATAAACGCAAGGACCTTGTTTTGATGCTGGTTAGGTATATAAGCTCGACGACAAACCTTGGAGAAATCAGACAAAAATCGCCTCTCAGTCCTAGTCTAAAGTCGAGATGTTCTTCTTCGCCTATCTCATCGCCGCGTTAGCATCGCTTGCCAGCATTGCTGCTTCGCCTGTGAACGTCACAGAATCTTCGCTCCTCGAGAGATCTGGTACCCCCAGCTCTACGGGTACTAGTAACGGCTACTATTACTCCTGGTATGTTGTCACGACGAAGTTTTATTCGACCGTATGTTGATGTTGAACAGGTGGACCGATGGTGCTGGAAGCGCTACCTACACCAACGGAGGCGGAGGATCTTACACTCTGCAATGGTCCGGAAACGGTAACCTTGTTGGTGGAAAGGGATGGAACCCAGGATCAGCTTCCCGGTACGCAATCTTGACCTCCCTACACTCGCTGAACTGGATGTGAACTGACCATCTATTAGTACCATCAACTACTCCGGTAACTACAACCCTAACGGTAACAGCTACTTGTCCATCTACGGTTGGACTCGCAATGCTCTCATCGAGTACTACATCGTCGAGTCTTACGGTTCCTTCAACCCGTCTTCCGCTGCCCAGCTCAAGGGCTCCGTCACCTGCGATGGCGCTAGGTACGATATCCTGTCCACCTGGAGGAACAACGCTCCTTCCATCGACGGCACGCAAACATTCCAGCAATACTGGAGTGTCAGGAACCCAAAGAAAAACCCTGGAGGATATATCAGCGGCAGTGTTAATGTCGCGTGCCACTTCAACGCTTGGGCTAACTATGGAATGAAGCTTGGTAGCCAGCATAACTACCAGATCGTCGCCACTGAAGGATACTTCAGCAGCGGATCTGCTACCATCACCGTCTCCTAAGTGCTTGAGACTGGCAAGTGGATCCAATCGTCCCATGCAAATTGTGGCTAACTGAATCGCCCTCCAGAACAGACTTACAGTCTTTTTTCTTTTCTTTCTTTTCTTCATGTTGTAGTATGAAAAATGTGATTTTCTTGGTTGTTTTGCTATATATTGCAGGGATCGCATCTAAGTCCATAAGGCTCGTCGAACACACTCACTGGCTCCATAGGAGAAACCTCAAAGACGTTGTTCCCCGACTACCAAGATGGATCTTTAAAGTCGAACCTCAAGCTTCAATTTCGTGGCTATTTCGGTATCTTTACCAACAGAGGTGCATCACATCTTGTGCCGAGAGCAGATTCAATACATACTAATCTCAGGCTCAAAGCAATGTTTTGGAGAGTAGCTGTCGGATCATTGACAATGTTTTTTCAGCAATGGTTTGGCATCAGTGCCGCATTTTACTATGTGCTCTCTATTCTTTCCGCGCTCGGCATAAACACAGAGTCCGTTCCCCTTCATATCCAACAGCCTTATTTTAACTACAGATAGCACTACCCCTTTGCTCACCGATGGCATTATTGATGCAGTGTAAGTGATACATTACAATTCTTGCTTCTAAACTTATGCTTGCTACATATTAGCACATTTCTGGCGATGATTCCATCCCTTCTTTGGATCGACAAGCTCGGTAGAAAACCAGCACTAATCTCTGGAGCTTTCTTCATAGCTTCGTACGTTCTATGTACTTCAGCTATACCGCATCCATTCTCTGACCTGCTGGTGCGCTCCCCGCATAGATGCCATATTGCGATTGCGGTACTTACAGGATTACTCTTGCATTCTTGGTTTCGT
>Ga0247730_1001748_pt1 | contig 11406 bp, 4 predicted proteins | sample UWRJL073202C2_FD_180959 | JGI IMG/M metagenome (GOLD analysis project Ga0247730, IMG submission 180959) | Plant litter microbial communities from Arlington Agricultural Research Station in Wisconsin, United States - UWRJ-L073-202C-2 | ecosystem: Environmental > Terrestrial > Plant litter >...
TGGGATGGACAATCCGAGCGCCCTGACTGCCAGGCGTTTTGTGGCTTTGACCAACTCTCGTTTTGCAGGGTCCACGTCGTCAGCGGACGCTACATCCAAAAGAAGCCTGACCTTGAGCGGTTTGTTGTCAATGCCATCCACGGAAAAGGAAATCATGCTGGAGTTTTTGACGTTCAAAAGTCTGGCGGTGCTCTGGCAACCTTCGCGTCCGCCCTGCGCTTTGCTCCATTCGCCGGCACGCAAATGAGAGTCGGTGAGTAAGGTGCAGGCCTCGCTTGGCGAGTTGACGCGTAAATCGGCAGAGCATTGCAACGAGATCAGCAGGACTAAAGCACCGGGGATATAGCGAAGCATAAGATTCAGCCTTTTGGGTTGAGGAATATCTGATTGGCTTGAGGTTGGGAATGAAGACCTGATGGCCGTAGCCGACAGTAAGGGATAGGCCAACGGTCGGACGCTACGTAGCAATTATCAAGGTGTGAGGGGCGGTGGCTTAGTCATAAAACCCTTAATTACGGCCAATCATTCGAGCTGCGCATTATTGTCCTGTTTTGTTCTGCCGTTTTGGTTATTTGATTTCGATCCAGTCTTCGGTTAGGTCCATTTGGCACAGAGATAAGACCTGATGAAGGCTGGCCGATATGAAGTTCCGATCACACCTATGAGAATTGAAATATGCAGGAAATGAAATTTCGTGAGTTCGGAAATGCCGTGAATTCCGTGTCCGTCAGTGCTGGCGTGCGATGGCGAATCTGGGCGCCGATTGCTGTCACGCTCATTTACCCGTTCATGCTCAACGCGTTTCATGCCTTGGTCACTGACGCTCAAGGCGTTCATGTGGCGTTGAGTCCGGTTGGGTATGTGTTGGCGGCCTTATTGCTGTCGGGTGTGTTCGCAGTCCCGTCCATGGGCATGCTGCTCGCGTGCAGAAGAACCGCGACCAATGACCATCCTGGCCTGGACACTCGCGCTCGAAGGCTTGCGCTATTCATTGTGGCGGCGCCGACGCTTTACTGCTTCATCGGCGTCAACACGTGGATGTTGGGCGTGACAGTCCCAGATCAATGGATCTGGGTCGCCGGCTGGCTGCTCCTGGCTTGTGCCCTCACGTTCAAGCGTCAGTCTGTGTGCTTGAACTTGAAGACGCCGCGCGAGATGCCGGTGCTGCGAGTGGCGCACGGAGTGGCTGGCGTCATCGTTCTACTGTTCGTGCTGTTTCACCTGTTCAATCATCTGTTTGGGCTGATCAGTCCACAGGCTCATACCGCAGTGATGGAAACAGGGCGCAAGGTCTACAGATCTCCGTTCGTGGAGCCTGTACTGGTTGCCGCCTTGCTGTTTCAAGTTTTCAGCGGCCTGTGTCTGGCTTGGCGCTGGAGCGCTCACAACGTCGATGCATGGCGAATCGTCCAGTTGGGCTCAGGGGTGTTTCTGTCGGTGTTCATACTGGGTCATCTGAATGCGGTGTTCGTTTTTGCAAGAACAATTGCGGGTATCGACACCGGCTGGGATTTCGCCTCGGGGGATCCGGTCGGGATGCTCTACGATCCCTGGAGTATCCGATTGCTGCCTCACTACACCATTGCCGTGTTTTTTGTTTTGGCGCATCTGGCCAGTGGGCTGAGGATCGTGTTGCTTGCCCATGGCGTAAAGCACGCGCGGGTAAATGTACTATGGTGGACAGGGGCGACATTAAGCGCCGCCGTTTCATTGTTGATCATGTTGGGCATGACCGGTACGCGTCTTGTCTGAACGTCGGTGTTAGCTGTTCTGCGATTAGATGGCCGAGATTCAGGGGTATTCGTCCTGTAGAGCCTGATAGCTGCCGCGATAATCCTTACGTTTGGCGCTTATAGGCGTCTTGTCTGTATCAGGGGGCGGCGGAGCAATGCAGATCATTTGGCACGACGCGGAGCGCCTGGTATATCGAGAGCAGCGCCAAGCTGTGGACGGGTGTTTTGCGCAGTTGGTCGTCCAGACCGCTGCCGAGCAGCCATCGCCGGCAACCCTCGAACGGCTTGCCCACGAGTTTGCGCTCAAGGATGAACTCGATGAAGACTGGGCGTTGCGCCCACTGGACATGCGTCGCGACGCCAATCGTGTCCAGTTGGCCTTCAGCGACCCCGGCGGCGAGCTTTTGGCAAGTTTGCTGGGAACTCCACTGGACACCCAGACTTTCCTGGAGCTGGCGATCGAGATCGCCTCGGCACTGGCGAAGGTCCACCAGCGTGGCCTGGTGCACAAGGATTTGAAACCCGCCCATATCCTGATCCGTTGCACAGGCCGCCCGGTGCGCCTGACCGGTTTCGGCCTGGCGACACGTTTGCCCAGGCAGCGCCAGGCTCCCGAACCACCCGAAACCATCGCCGGCACACTGGCCTACATGGCGCCAGAGCAGACCGGTCGGATGAACCGATCCATCGATTCGCGCAGCGATCTGTACGCACTGGGCGTGACGTTCTATGAAATGCTCACAGGCTCATTGCCGTTCACTGCGACGGAGCCCATGGAGTGGGTGCACTGTCATATTGCTCGCCAACCACGACCGCCTGGCGAACAGGTTGCGAACCTGGCACCGACTCTCTCGCGCCTCGTCCTCAAGCTGCTCGCAAAAACGGCTGAAGACCGGTATCAGACCGCTGCCAGTGTGGAACATGATCTGCGCCGTTGCCTCGCCTGCTGGCAGACCGACGGGCGGATTGGCGAGTTTGAGTTGGAAGAGCGAGGCACGCCTGAAAGGTTGATGACACCTGAAAAGCTCTACGGCCGCGAGCACGAGGTCGCCACGTTGGTGAGGACGTTCGACCGCGTTGTCCGAACCAACACACCTCAGATGGTGCTGGTAACCGGTTATTCCGGGATCGGTAAGTCATCGGTCGTCAATGAGCTGCACAAAGTGCTTGTCCCCCCCCGTGGGCTGTTTGCCTCTGGCAAGTTCGACCAGTACAAGCGAGACATCCCGTACGCCACACTGGTCCAGGCTTTCCAGGGGCTGGTGCGCTCGCTGCTGGGTAAACACGAGGCACAACTGGCCTGCTGGCGCGATGACCTGCTCCAGGCACTTGAGCCGAACGCGAGGCTCATCACTGACCTCATCCCGGACCTCAAACTGATTATCGGCGAACCGTCGCCTGTACCTGCACTTGAACCCCAGCAGGCGCAGCGACGCTTCATGCTCGTGTTCCGTCGTTTCATCTACGTCTTTGCCCGGGCCGAACACCCGCTGGCGTTGTTTCTGGATGATCTGCAATGGCTCGACGCGGCCACCATGGATCTGCTCGAGGATCTGCTGAGCAGCGCCGACATGAACCCGCTGATGCTGATCGGGGCATACCGCGATAACGAAGTCGATCTCACTCATCCTCTTTCCCACAGGTTCAAGGCACTGCGTGCCGCCGGTGTGCGGATTGATGAGATCGTCCTGCCGCCGCTCAAGCTCGAGCATATCGAGCAACTTATCGCCGATGCCTTGCACAGCACACGTTTGCGGGTGGGGCCTTTGGCGCAGTTGATTGAGGGGAAGACCGCAGGCAACCCGTTCTTCGTGATCCAGTTCCTCCACGCGTTGGTCGAGGAGCAGTTGCTGGTGTTCGATCATGAGGCGCGCGAGTGGTGCTGGGACCCGGCGCGCATTCATGACAAAGGCTACACCGACAATGTCGTGGATCTCATGGTCGGCAAACTCGCACGCCTCCCGGACACTACGCAACAAGCATTGCAGCAGCTCGCCTGCTTGGGCAACGTGGTGGACATTGCCACGATTTCTATGGTGCTCAACCTGGCCGAGCACCTGGTGCACGGTGTCTTGTGGGAGGCATTGCGACAAGAACTGGTCGAGCGCTCGGAGGGCGTTTATGCGTTTGTGCACGACCGAATCCACGAGGCGGCCTACTCGCTGACGCCACAGGCTTTACGCGCCCAGGCGCATTTCCGGATAGGCCGGTTGCTTGCCCTGAACACCACGCCTGAACGGTTCGAGGAGCGGATTTTCGAGATCGTCGGCCAGTTAAATCGCGGCATAGCGCTGATCGACCTGAAGGAGGAGCGAGCGCAACTGGCGCGTTTCAATCTTGTCGCAGGCCTGCGTGCCAAGGCAGCCACGGCCTATGCGTCTGCGCTGACCTACCTGAGTACCGGCATGGAGTTGCTGGAGGGCGCCGACCCGCTGCAGTATCGCGATCTGCAATTCAGTCTGACGCTCAACCGCGCCGAATGTGAACTGTTAACCGGGCATCTGGCCGTTGCCGACGAGCGCCTGACCGGGCTTGCGACACAGGCCCTTGATACCGTTGAACGCGGCCGGGTCGCCTGTCTGCATATGGATGTCTGCCTGCTCATGGACCGCAGTGATCATGCGGTTACGGCCTGCCTGGCGTATCTGCGGCATGTCGATATCGACTGGTCACCTCACCCGGACGATGCTGCAGTGCGGGTGGAATACGAGCAGATCTGGACGTTACTGGGCGACAGGAGTATTGAGGCGTTGATCGATCTGCCCTTGATGACCGATGCTGCCTCGCTCATCACGATAGAGGCGCTGAGCAAGCTCTTCGCGCCGGCCTTGCAGTTCGACGCGAACCTTGCATGCCTGACGGTCTGCAAAGCCGTCACACTCAGCATGGAGCGGGGCAACAGCGATGCGGCCTGTGTGCTGTACGCCAATGTCGGCAGAGTGGCGGGGCGGCATTTTGGTGATTACCAGGCAGGCTTGCGGTTTGGTCAACTGGGCTGCGATCTGGTCGACAGCAAAGGCCTGACTCGATTCGAAGCCAGCACCTATCTGTGCTTTTCGGCATTCGTTGCTCGATGGATGAAGCCGACCCGCGAGTGCCGCGAGCTGCTGCGACGTTCTTTCGTGGCCGCCAACCGGATCGGCGATCTGGCCTACGGCGCGTACGCCGGCAACAGTCAAACCTCGGATTTCCTCTTTGCCGGCAACCCCTTATCCGAAGTTCAGGATGAGGCGGAGCGTGGCTTGCTCTATGCGCAGAAGGTTCGGTTTGGTCTTGTCACTGACTTCATCACCACGCAACTGGGCTTCATCCGCATGTTGCGCGGCCTGACGCCATCCTTCGGTTGTTTCGACAGCGATGATTTTGATCAAGCCCGTATTGAGGCGCATCTCACCCGTTCACCGGACCTGGCGCTAGCCACATGCTGGTACTGGATTCGCCGATTGCAGGCCCTGTATCTGGCAGGTGACGCGATCGCCGCCCGACAAGCGGCTTCAAAAGCGCAGTTGCTGCTCTGGACTTCGTATTCGTTCTATGAAGAGGCAGAGTTCTATTTTTACGATGCACTGGCCCGCGCGGCATGTTGCGCACATGCGGCGGATGATGAGCGTGCCGGCCACATGAAGATAATGGCTGCACACCTGTGTCAGCTCCAAAGCTGGTCACAGCAATGTCCGCAAAACTTTGCAGGCCATAGTGCGTTGGTCGCTGCAGAAATAGCCAGAGAAGAGGGGCGCGTGCTCGATGCACAGACACTCTACGAACAGGCTGTGTCTGCCGCGCAAGAGAGTGGGTTCGTCCACATTGAAGCGCTGGCCAATGAACTCGCTGCGCGTTTCTACATGTCTCGCGGGATGACCCGGATTGCGCGGCTTTATTTGCAGGATGCCCGATACGGCTATCGCCGATGGGGGGCCGACGGCAAGGTACGACAGCTCGAAAGCGAGCATGGGTTTCTGATCATCGAAGACGTCCCGCCGGACGCGACCAGCACCATCGCAACGCCAGTCGAGCACCTGGATTTGGCCACCGTGCTGAAGGTCTCGCAGGCGGCCTCTGGGGAAATTGTCCTGGAAAAACTGATGTCCACGGTGATGCGCACGGCCATCGAACAGGCGGGTGCCGAACGTGGTTTGCTGATCCTTTTAGACGGCGGGGAGCCCCGGATCATGGCGCAGGTTACGGCCGCAGACAAACTGACGCAGTTGCAGCTGGAAGATGTTCCGATGAGCAGTGCGCTATTGCCGGAGTCGGTACTCAACCATGTCCTGCGTAGCGGCGAAAGCCTGTTTCTGAATGACGCCATCGCCGAGCCTTCATTCTCTTCAGATCCGTACATTCGCCAACATCGAGTGCGGTCGGTACTGTGCCTGCCGCTGCTGCATCAAGCCCGTACGAAGGGAGCGCTTTATCTTGAAAATCGCCTGGCTGCCAAGGTGTTCAGCCCGGCACGCATTGCCGTTCTCAAATTGGTGGCCGCACAGGCAGCGAGCTCGTTTGAAAACGCGCGCCTGTACCGTGAGGTCGCGGAGCGGGAAGCGAAGATTCGCAGACTGGTCGATGCCAACATCATTGGCATCGTGGTCTGGAAAACCGACGGCGAGATCATCGATGCCAACGACGCATTTCTGCGGCTATTGGGGTATCAGCGTGAGGATGTGGTTCGCAGAGCGTTGAACTGGAAAAGCCTTACGGCACCCCAGGCGCGGGAAGTCAGTGAACAGGCGCTCAACAATGCAATCCGCACCGGCGGGGCGGGGCCATATGAGAAGGTTTACCTGCGCAAGGATGGCAGCCGCCTGCCAGCTATCGTGGGGCTGGCAATGTTCGAACCTCATCGTCGGGAAGGGGTGGCGTTTGTCCTTGATCTGACTGAGCGCAAACAGGCCGAGGAGATGATCCGCGAAAGCGAACAACGCTACCGCGACGTGCAGATCGAACTGGCTCACGCCAATCGCGTGGCAACGATGGGGCAATTGGCGGCTTCGATTGCGCATGAAGTCAGCCAGCCGATCGCCTCAACTCTGAACTTCGCATCCGCCGCGCAACGCTGGCTGAGCATGCAGCCCGCCAACCTGGATGAGGTAGATCAAGCGCTCACTCGCATCATCCAGAGCGGTCAGCGCGCGGGCGCGGTGCTGCAGCGCATACGCGGTTTGATTCGCAAGACAGCGCCGCACAAAGAGCCTCTGGATCTCAACGCCGCGGTCCGCGAGATGGTTGAGCTCACCCACACTCAGGTCAGCAAGAGCGGCGTCTCGATGCAGGTCGATATTGCCGATCCGTTGCCGGCCGTCATCGGTGACCGCGTCGAGCTTCAGCAAGTGTTGCTGAATTTGATCATGAACGCCCTGGAGGCTATGAGTGCGGTCAGCAAGGATTCCCGGCGCATACATATCCGGGTCGAACATGATACCGAGGGCACTCTACTGGTTTGCGTCAGAGATACAGGCCCCGGGTTTGATGCGGTCAGCGCCGAGAAGGTGTTTACGCCGTTCTACACCACCAAAACCACAGGCCTGGGTATGGGCCTGTCGATCTGCCGGTCGATCATCGAAGCCCATGGCGGTCGATTATGGGTCAACGCAGACCCCTCGGGCGGCGCCCGGGTTCAGTTCACTCTCCCTGTTTCGCTGCCAACAGTCGCAGACAGACAGCTGGCCCCTGAAGGTCTTTGAACAGCATGGCAGAGAAGCGCAAAACACCGCGCAAATGTATACCTGGGTATGTATCGCACGGTGCGGATCGGCATGCACACTCGGGTCTGCAGGCTATCCGCTACGGTGGTTTTTACGGAGCGTCCCAAGTTCTGCGAATTGCTGACTAACCATAGGTGAACGACCATGACAACGCATCTGGACTACCCCGTTCAACAGGACGATAAACAAGCAGGCGGGCCACAAGCCTTAGGCAACGACATGTCAGAACTTGCGCCTTTCGGGGAGTCCGGAGTCGAGGAGCTTGTCTCTTCGCGCTATGCGTTAAAAGTCGGGGAGATTGACGTCATGGTGGTAAGTGACGGCGTTCTCCCGTTGCCAACCCAGACCATGTCCACAAACGCAGACCCCGCCGCCCGTGCTCTTTGGTTCAAGGAAATGTTCCTGGGCCCTGATGCATTCGACTGGGCGTTGAATGTCCTTGTGGTTCGCAGCGGCGACAAGACGATTCTTATCGATGCAGGACTGGGAGGGCAGTTCCCCGGTTTTCCTCGCGCTGGCCAATTCCCCAAGCGACTCAAAGCCGTTGGTATCGAACTTGAGGCAGTGACCGATGTGGTTATCACCCACATGCACATGGACCATATTGGTGGTCTGCTGGTCGATGAGGTCAAGAGTCGGCTCAGCCCCGATCTGCGCATCCACGTAGCCTCTGCAGAAGTTGCATTCTGGGCCGCACCTGACTTCACTTTGACCGACATGCCTGAGCCTGTGCCAGACGTGCTGCGGGCCACCGCCCAAGCGTTCATCCGTGAGTTTGAGAGCCGGTTGTGCCTGTTCGAGAATGAACACGAAGTGGCGCCTGGGGTGACGGCCAGGCTCACAGGGGGGCATACCCCAGGGCATAGCGTTGTTCATGTAGTGTCCGGCGGTGAGCGCCTTACCTTCGCAGGCGACGCGTTGTTCCCGGTTGCGTTCGAGCACCCTGATTGGCACAACGGCTTTGAGCATGATCCTGAAGAGTCGGTGCGTGTCCGTATTCGTTTGATGCAAGAGGCGGCGGCCAACAGCGAGTGGCTGGTTGCCACGCATCTGCCGTTTCCATCGGTAGGGCGGGTAGTGGTCGATGGTAACGCCTTCCGCTGGGTGGCAGCGTTCTGGGATTACTGATCCAGGCGATTCTCCTAGCCTGTCACGAGGCACTGTTCACGTGACAGGCGGGGATTCTCAGAGGGGTAATTTGAGAGCAGTACTCGCCCCATCGAGGGTTCAAGTCATGAAGGTAGTGGATTTGATTGCATTGGAGCGGGTGCATCTGGTCAGCCTGATTCGCGCCAAGAATCACTCAGAATGAGTATCGTCTTACAGGATTAGGCGAGGAAGTATCGGTGCGTCAACCCTCTACCGGCACGTGAATCTCGATCAGCGCAATCAGCCGACTGATGTGATACACGCAATATATGCAGTGCGCCGTGATCATCTCCCATTACGGCACTGTCCATCAGTGTTTTTGCCCTGGCGGCAAACCCCATCAGCACGTGAGTACTCTCACTAATCCGTAGTAGTCAACCTGCGAAACTCAAATCGCTCCATCGATCTGTCTGGCTCAAATCTTCAAGGCAATCGGTGAGCATTGGAGAAGTTCTGAGATCATGAAGGCGGCCATGAAGGAATGTTGCACAGCTTTCAGCACTCTCCCCTATTCGGTGAAACAGCTGGCGCAGTTCCACGAAGCTCACTTGGCGCAACCTAAACTCTAAACTCTAAACTCTAAACTCTAAACTCTAAACTCTAAACTCTAAACTCTAAACTCTAAACTCTAAACTCTAAACTCTAAACTCTGAGCGTACTGACGAATCGTTATCGTCGTTTTTAAGTATTCGTACAACATATCAGTAAGCGCTTCACGTTCTAATACGAGTGCCAGAGCGTCAGGTACGTATGTCGGACCGAGTCGATCCGAAGAACAAACTGAGTGAGAAGGCATTTGATGGTTCATGGCGGGTCTTGCCAAGGATAATTTCAATGATGGAATACCAGTGGAATTCAGCTTGATGATGTACGGCGTATCGAGTCCAAGACGGTCGTCTGGACGGGGGGTATCGGGCAAGTGAACTGACGCAAAAATATTTCGGCCAAACGCGATTGCTTGGATCGGTTATAGCCAACACCTTTAGGTCCTCGGTAATCCGGGGATATATGCGGTGGGAGACGTGGCATTTTCTACGGCAACCGACGAAGGTCGTTATCCGACATTTTTATACAAGGTGGCTACATCCATTGGGGACTTGGCCGGGCGTAATGTTGTTGCCGAAATGCTCGGTGTTGCGCGAAAGGATTTGTATTCCGTCTAAGCGGAGCGACAGGCTTTCAGTTCGCACCACCCGATATTAGTTAAAAAAATAACTTTTTTCATTTTTGTGACGCGGGCTTCGATGCTCGGAAAACGGAAATGTCCCCATTCGCTGTAAGTATTGTTATGCCTTGGTTCTCAGACATGAAACTAAAATCCAAGCTTCTGCATTAGAGTTTCAGCCCATTGAGTTGAAGTTTAATGTGGTCAGACACGGTGGATGTCGGCTACGGATACAAGGCATGGCACCTGAGCATATAAACGCCGAAGACTGTTTTGTGATCTCGCGCACGCCGTTCATCTTGGGCAGCGGGCCAGACGTTGAAGCTGTCAAAGCGTCGGACGTCTCTTAAAACTCTGGAGCATCGGCGATATTTGGGGTCGGGGACGACGTGGAGCTTCTGGGAGAAAGTGTCTCTTTGGCGAGCCTCGGCGCCACGGAGTTTCTGGGTATTTTTCCGCCCGCACTGGTCATCCGTGCCGAGTCTGCAGGAGCCTCTTCCTTCGGATGGTTACTCGATGAGCTGGATCGTGAATCGAAGTGAGATCAGCCTGGCGCGCATGCAATGTGTAACAATCCGAAGATGAAGCTGGCACAAATAGAACCCTCTCGCTCCAGTACCGGGTCGGACGATTTGAGCCCACTCAGCAGGTCGTCAACGGGCTCAGAATGGCTTTAGGAAGTCCTAGTGCAATAATTCGTTCTTGACGCATTCCTCGGGTCCGCAGTGTTTATAACGTTCAGTAGTCAAAATTGATGGCACTACCCAAGAGATCGGACAATCACAAATCCCCACGCAAAGTTGGTGCGCCACGGCTTGCCAAATTTCGCCGAGCTTTGTGTATCGCTTCCAACTGTTCCCGACAGCTTTCCAGGCCCGCCACACGATTCCCAAGGGCCGACTTCTCCCGCTGGCAATCGGACAGCTGAACCTCGATCTTCCGCAACTGAGCACGCAGCGTGTCCCGCTCAAGCGCCACGTCCGAATGCATGCCGATCAGCTTCGCCATGTTCTTCCGATACCGGCTCAACTCCTTCTGGAGCATGTGACACTCCTCCACAAGCAGGCGCGACTGCTGTTCGAGCATCTCTTCCCGAGTAAATCCATCGGGCCACTCCGTTTCCACTTCGGCGTCCATCGGTAAAACCCTAATACTGTTTTTATATACAGTACTTGGTCATAGCTTCCTAATGCCAGCCGAGGTGACGAGCAGCAGGTCGACCAACCAGCCTACCGGTCACGTTGGCGCCGCGTCGTAATCCCGCCAAATCATTGGGCCAAACAAAAGCCACCCGAAGGTGGCACAAGTTCACAAAGCAATCAGTTGCCTGGCCAACGCCATCTCAACCGAATCCCCATCCTGGTTCAACGAGTCGAGACCTGATTCAGGCACGTCTCCCGAGGTGCTCTGCGCCACGGCGATCTTCCTGGCCATCAATTGCAGGCAGGTGATTTGCGATGTCCCGGCATAGCCGAAGAACACCACTCGCACCGCCTGCTTCTGACCGATTCTCCAAGACCGCCGCGATGCCTGCTGCAGGGTGTACACGTTGTACCCCGTTTGCAGAAAAGCGATGGTTGGGAAGTCGAGCAGATCAAGCCCGGTTTTCACCAGCTCTGGGTTCGTGATCAGGACGTCGATACCGCGATCAACTTGATCG
>Ga0247730_1001750_pt1 | contig 11400 bp, 14 predicted proteins | sample UWRJL073202C2_FD_180959 | JGI IMG/M metagenome (GOLD analysis project Ga0247730, IMG submission 180959) | Plant litter microbial communities from Arlington Agricultural Research Station in Wisconsin, United States - UWRJ-L073-202C-2 | ecosystem: Environmental > Terrestrial > Plant litter >...
CCAGCTCAGTTGAATGCACGGCGAAAAATCACGAATAATTAGTGACTTATTTGCTCTAATGCCCTTTTCCGCTACCACTAATACCAATTTTTGCTGCTCGTACATGTCGGCCGTAGTGTACGGATATTGAAGTTAGGGTGTTCAAGAAGGGCGCTGGCCGATCTCATTCCGTGTACATGCTTAGATGCCGACGAAATATTCTGATTTTCTTGCCTATTTCTGATGCGACTACTATTGTGATTTGCAGTGCTGCTGGACGAGTACTTACTTAGATGGCTATATAATGCACAATAGATTCGGAAGAATGGCTATAAGCGAATCGAGCGCCGCCGGGCTAGTCCTGTCCTAGTCTCTCTCTCAAATCATCATCTGCATCCGTTCGCTGAGGTAATCTCCCGGACTCAGAACACGGCTTGGCCATATCTTTCCCTCCTCCCACGACAATCTCTTTGACAATGCCTTGCCCATCAACGTCGGCAACGGCGCTGAATACTGCTTCGACTGGAGAAGGGCATTTGCGCTCGACATTCTCAGAAGAATCCTTCGTACAACCTCGACACAAGACGAGCCATTCTCTCATCACCACTTTTCCCACTGCTATGCTTCCATCCTATCTCAAGCGTCTCGATCTAACTGGAGACAGCATCACACAATTGACACAGCCCACCAAGCCACCACTCCTGACCTTGAACCTGTCCACAGCCTCCTTCCTGGATGCTTCGCTAACAGCTGAGGAAGAGACGGACCAGCTGTACTCCATTCACACCCGAGGCACAACGACCACCATATGCCGCACTGACCCCTGGGATGGAGTCACACAAACTGCAGCTGTCAAATGGCCTGCAGATCTCAATTCCAGAGGCAAGAGCCGAGAGCTGGACATCGGCGTCCTTGTCCAGACTAACGAGCAAGAGGGCTGGCTCCCGAGTACACATATCTTACGGCCTGGTTCCCGCAGCAAGTATGTCTCAATTTCTCACTTCCTCATTTCTGTACGTTAACAGAGCCATCGAACTAGCTCCCCACGTAAATTTCACATTCCTGGATATTCTCGCGCAATGAAGTGGAAGCTAGCCGGCAACTCATACTGGGTGCGTCTCCTGCGGTATCAATCAAACTCTGCTAAACTTATCACCGCTTATTGCAGTGCATGAGTCCTTCTGTGAAAGGGCCTGTCGCTGCCTTTGAGCAAGCGTCTGGGTCAAAACTGGCCCGATTACATGTCTACGAAACTCTTTACAGCAAGAACGAGGTACGGCCGATGCTGGTCCATCGAGAAGTCTCTTTGGCACTCCTTGACGCACTCGTCTGTACCTCTCTTCTTCTGGTGACTGATCCCTATGAATGGATGCTCGTCGGGAGACACGACGAGAACGGCAGCCCAACCTCACCGTTAGGGTCTCTTGACCTCGCTGTGCGACGCGATGTACCATCGTCTTCCGTCAGCGCTCAACAGCTACGCAAGATCATGTATGGAGAACCATTATTTCCCAGGCGGACAGGCTCATTGCCTGTACGATGCAACTCCATGTACCAATCTACATCCTCACTCCCAAGTCACACCTCTTCGCCCATCTCGACACTGGATTCAGAGGATGAGGATGACGTCGAGTCCGCGGGGGTTTCAGAAATGCTCCCTGCTGTTTCGACTCTTTCAATCCAGGCACTTCTACCATCCGGCCTTCCAAGTCCATCTGCTGAGTCCAGTGTTGTCCCGAACATGCTCTCGGAAGGTGCACCCCCACACACGCATTTGGATCCTACATTCTACAGCGAGATGGAAATGGATAGAGCTTCAAGGCAGCAGCTCAGGCTACTACCACAACCGCCAAGATCTCCCACACGCTCACAATCAATCCCGCCTCGAGAGCCCCAACGTCAGACGTCGAGGCACCGGTCAGATACTACATCCTCACTTCCTCACCAAGATCAGACCCTGACCGAGGAGGTTTCACCTGCTTCGCATCCTACCTCTGCCTCGGCACTGACGTCAATCCGACGCTTACCGGTCCCTCCTCCAGCGGTATCGTCGTCGGCAGCCCCTGTCACCGCATCCAGTCCAACTACCAGAACAAACAAAAGGCACTCAAAAACATACAGATCTCTTCCACCTACACCGCAACACCCGCATCAGAAAGACATGCCGTGGGGAGGATTTACCGGAATGGACCCTCCGCCTGCGTACAACACCATCAATTTTCATCAGAGCCAGAGCTATGGCGCAGCGTTCTCTGCTGAACTCATGCACGCTCCGCAACCTGTGGCCGCAAGTACATCTTCCTCGACGTCAACATCATGATCTTCTTGTTTATCTACTGGAATGTTATGCTTTATCTTTCTTTATCTACCAACCTTCCGTGTTTGATAACCTACCTCCTGTGTTAATACCCTCCCACGAACCCTTCTTTGGAATTTCCTACCATTTTTCTTACTACCCGGGATGTATTTTCGTCTGTGCGCCTGGCCTTCTGTACCAACAGTAATCTGTATATCTATCTCATACATTGCCAAATTAGAAATGTCGCTAAATGCTATCTCCTGGTCCTAATGTGGAGAATGATTGCATGGTGGACCTGAATTGCGTGCAGTAGTGGACTGTGAAACAGTAAACTGGCTCTAAATGATATCATTCCAGTACACTCCTTGATATTGGGGATTTGGAGTTATCGCGAAGATCAAGGCCCAGGAATGTACCTTGTGAACAGAATTATGGCAAAATAGCTTGCGAGAACTTTGGATGATGGCCATGAGGAGCAAGTCGGGAAATTGTGACTGCCGTGATGTCACGGTCAATGTAACGGTCCGAGAATGCTGGTCCGGGAAAACATTCTCGGACCGAGGTCAATTATTATGGCTCTTTCTTCTCAACCAAAAGCTAGACAGCTGGCAGTAGCAGCTCTTGCTACTGTGCTTGCTGTGGCAGGTGCATATGTGGCTTACACAAATAGAGCACATTTTAAAAAGAAGAAAAACGAAAATGTAGCTGCAACCGCCACGTTTGACTGCGACGCTTATGATCTGACCGTTCTGATACTAGGAAGAGAAAGCGCCTATTTCCACCCCTTCTATCGTCGTTGTCATGGTTCGTTCTTCAATTCTAATACCATGTCCCTTCTGATACAGTCTTACAGGGTGTTTCCGGTACGGGGAAATCAACTTTGGGTGCAGCCATAGCGAAAGAGTTGGCTGCACCGTTCATCGATGCTGATGACTTACATCCTGCGTCCAATGTGGCCAAAATGTCGAGGGGAGAACCTCTCAATGACGAAGACCGTGAACCGTGGCTTCAGATCGTACGCGAGCGTTCACAAAATGAGGCGTTGAAGAGATCAGGCCCGGTAGTAGTCGGATGCTCAGCTCTGAAGGCGGCTTATCGGGATAATTTAAGGGGAATTTCCTTAGGAAGAGATGGCCTATTCGACAGGGACGTTGAAGCAGGAAAGGAGAAGGTCGCGACGTGGTTTGTGTTCATCAAAGGCTCGCGAGAGCTTCTGTTGGACAGGATGTCGAAAAGGCAAGGTCATTTCATGAAGGTTGGCATGTTGGATAGCCAGCTTGCTACATTAGAGGATCCAACGGGCGAGCCTGACGTTGTGGTGGTTCGCTGTGAAGACGGTACGAAGAGGCAAGCTGAAGTTGCTAGAGAAGGGCTTAGAGGGCTACATGCTCAGCTGGATTAGATAGCTTTGAGCAGGATGTGATCTAGCAGGAACAATAGTTAATTAATAGAGGCCCAAAACCCAGCTAGAGTTGTGGATTTATTCTGTGGGACTGTGAGGGGGAAAAGGATCCGCAATGCCTCGCTAATGAGATTCAGAAAGTCAACGCAATCGGGGTTAGGGCCTCGGCAAATCCCGATTACGCGTCTAGCATCCTTACGCGTCTGGTGCACATCGTCCACTACCTTTCACTTGTAGCAACAATGGTATGCCGACTGTTGCCGCATTTACGGTTGTGAATATATACTAACACGATAATATAGGCCAGACGTTATGATAGTGCGTGGACTTCATAGATTGGCGGTGCTTGTATGTTGACTGAACTTCATTTATAGGCAGAACAACCATCTTCTCGCCTGAAGGTACGGCGCTATCTTCACTCGCGATCCAGAGTCTTCCACTGACGATGCTTGGATAGGGCGATTATATCAAAGTACGATTCTTCATATACCCTTCCTGTATTCGCTCACAACCCTCTTCAGTCGAATATGCTATGGAAGCCATCTCGCATGCTGGGACAGTGCTCGGTGTTCTAGCAAAGGATGGTGTGGTCTTAGCAGCGGAGAAGAAGATAACAGGAAAGCTACTAGATCTTTCAGCAGCACAGGGAGGTGGCTACGGAGGCAGTGGCGAGAAGATCTTCTTGCTGAACTCGTACGTGCCTTCATACTCTTTCCATAAGAGATCGTGATGCTCAAGTCATAGCCTAGTAACATCATCGGAGGCGTCGCTGGTTTATCAGCCGATGCCAATTCACTGTTAAACTTTGCAAGAACGAATGCACAGCAACATCTGTTGCAATACAACGAAGATATTCCCGTCGAACTCCTTGCGCAACGGTTATGCGACATGAAACAGGGCTATACGCAATATGGAGGTGCATATTCCTTTCCTCTCGTTTGTATATGTTCTACTCGTATTGATTCAATAACAGGCTTACGACCCTTCGGTGTCTCCCTTCTATATGCCGGTTATGATCCTCATTACCAATTCCAATTGTACCATTCTGACCCCTCTGGGAACTACTCTGGTTGGAAGGCAACCTGTATAGGAGCTAACAACGGGACAGCACAAAGTCTACTGAAGCAGGAGTACAAGGACGATATTGAAGTGAAGGATGCTATTGGGCTCGTGTTGAGGACGATGAGCAAAACCATGGACAGCACAACATTAGGGAGCGAAAAATGTGCGTTCTCTTCCATGTCAGCGATATTCTCTTAGACTGATTATATGATACAGTGGAATTTGCGGTGCTGACTGTAGACCCGATAACAAAGCAACCTAAGGCGAAGATCTATCGACCAGCAGAGATTGATGCTTTGCTAGAGGCGGAGGGACTGGCAAAGAAAGAGGAGGACACCGCGATGAAGACATGAACTCGAGCAGCATTGTATCCATTTGATCTTTTCGTTCGCAGTAAATGAAACCAGTAAGATTTCGATATCGGTATTAGTGACACGCCATCCCTTTCCCATTTCCGTCTGAAAGCACGGCATCGGGGTTCATGGTGGAACCAAAGATAAAATGGCCTATTGCGGCCCCAAGTACGACTGAAAGGATGAGATACGCCTGTCATATTCGAGCTCAGCATCAGCGTAATAATACGACTAGGACATTCACATACGTTGTAAGTCATGAACACGAGCATCAGGAAGAACGAGAGGAATACTGTAGCCCCATATACTGTTGCTCTGAGTAGACGAGGACCGAGAGGAACAGGGACACTAAACAAACATAGGTTCGGTGTAATGATCTTTTAAACGGAAGGAATGTACGACGCACCCAGTAGCGGCGGATTTCACAAGACCGCTCAGGAGGCCAGAGGCTTCTTCAGCCTGGCGACTTGAGCTACGATTGCGACTATGACTGCGGCTGCGACCTCCTTTGTCTTGACTAGACAACACCAGCGCGATACGAACATCTACCGACTTCTGGAAGGTGCGCAAATACTCGTAGAGTATTGCCAATGCGATGACTGCAAAGCAAGAGAGAACAAACGAAGCCTTTGTGCTGATGTGCCATTGCTCGAAGACAATGCAAGTGCCGTCGATCTGTGTATTCCTGCGAGATAGAGGTCATTTCCCTGTGTAACGCTAGATATAGCGCAGTGCCATACCAGAGCATGTTCATGGTGCATTTCATTGGCATGGGCATGTCGTGGCCTCCGTGTCCAGGCATATCATGTCCAGGCATGTTGTGGTCCATAGCAGGTGGTAGTAGCGGTTGAAGCGATACCTACACCACGTGGCGATATATTGATAATTGCACTGTCAGTCTAGCCTTGTTCGGTACGCCTTGGTACTTCTGCTTTCTCATCTTCTGCAATGGCGATGGAGGATACGACGACACCAGTCATTCAGACTTATGATGGCCACCCAGTATTCACTTGTGCTAACTGTTCTGCAACTATCGTAGGCGTTTTTGCTTTCATCAACTGTACATCGTGAAGAGTAGTAATAGGCACTACAAGACGAGCTTATCAGCAAAGCTTTCTCTGGCCGAGATGGAAGAGGATTGTAAGGCATTCCCTTGGACTGCTCGTCTGACGATACGTTGAAAGGGAAGATAGCTTGATGCACTCTGCTACGAATGTGAAGCTAGGGAAGAAAGAGGACCGGTCGCTCATGTACGTTCACAGTCTCCATCCTCTTCCAGCAGCGCTGAAGCAGGAAGAACCCTGCAGGACGGGAACACATACTGTTGCCGATGTCTTCTGCAATGGGTGCGAAGATCGAATAGGTTGGTACTACCACAAAGCTTCTGACCAGTCACAGAAGTATAAGGAAGGTGCGTGCCAGTGTATCCGTTACATCTGGAGGGAGCTGCTTAATAGACCACGCGCAGGAAAATATCTGTTGGAACGCGAGAGGTTGATGAAAGTCAACGAATGGAAATTGGACGAAGAATGATGCACACGTAGGGATTATGCTATGTAGACGCCATGCCCACCATCCAAATGTCTCTGCTCGTTTCCAACAAACAAAACGTGACCAGAAGTTGTAGAGGCGAATGTCGGAGGACTACGCGCAATGTTCTTTCTTTTTCGCCGACGTACAGGCTTGGGCGCAGATTCAAGCTGCACTGGCAAAGCGTCGAGATTCATTGCATCTTGAGGAATGCTCTCGGGAGTGGGTGGGGCAGGTATACGGCGGGACAAGTAACAGTGGTTGCAGGTATAGATCATGGTGTGTCTATGTGCTGGCGATTCTGCCGAATAGATGAGTCTATCTGGGACAGGAATAAGTGCCAGTACAGCCTACTTTTGACTCGAATAGCGGCCGTTCTGCCGGGGACAAGAACCGTGTTGCATCCCTGGCAAAGAGTGCGTTTGACTGAAGGATCTCTGCGAAAATCAGCTCTTCAAAATGTGGGGAATCTCAGAAGCCAAAGTACGTACATTTTTACAGTTGTCTTCCTGCCCACAATCTTCATTGTGTCAATGTACGTTCGAGAGAGATCGCCCGCAGTATGCCTGTTTGATGATCCAGGCTCGGGAGGAGGGGCGATGCTGCTCAGATACACACTGGACTGGTATAGGAAATTCAGACGCTGAATAATGTCTCTGTTTTGTATGCCAGATGGATTCGGCGCGTCGTCCTTGGACTTTTTGCCCATGGCAGTCGTATGTAGTGGTGATGGTGTTATATGAAATGCCAATATTAATCACACGTGCAGCGCGGTCTTGACGGAGTGCTTGCTCTCACACCTCCATGACCTCAGCCATCTACTACACCGGGACTCACACAACTAATAAGAATGTCGTCAGAGTCTCTTCCAACTGAAATCCTAGACGCTATACACCGTATCTTGAATGCAGAGTCTTCGCAGAATGCAGTAGACCCATTGGACAACATGGGAATTAATGGATTCAGTACATCGGACGTGTTGAACCAATACTTCCCGAATGGTGCGCTCTAAAGACGCTTTCAGAGGTCTTGAAATGTATGACATTTCTTTTCAGAGGCATCTCTAGCCAATACAGAACAAGTGCAAGCCCAGCTAGTGCAGAAGCGGCATGAACTTCAGCAAGAAATAAACGAGCTTCGTGAGAGGCTGAAACGCGACCAGGATCCCAATAAGATGCATATCATACAAGAACTCATTGGTGTGCGCAATGTTGCTTCTGAGGCTATCATATATCACTACGAGACTGACGATACATTGCAGGAACTTCTTGGACAAATGGCTCGGATTCGAGAAAAAGCTACAGAGTCCGAGGCTGTTGTGAGAAATATCACGAAGGACATTCAAGTTCTGGATCTAGCGAAGCGGAATCTAATCCAGAGCATGACTACCTTGCGAAGACTACAGATGCTTGGTGCGTTCATTACGTTCGCGCCTTCCGTACCATCTGATGTCCAGTCACAGTGAATGCATTGACACAACTAGACGTCTTGCTCTCTGAGAAGAAATATGGAGATATTGCCCAAACGTTATCGGTGAGCTGCATTCATAAATGATGCGCTTGCCCTAACGCTCAGTACATGTACAGGCGACCAAGGAAATTTCAGCGTCATTTAGGGCATACATATCAATCCCCCACGTCTCTCAAGTCTTGAGAAGAATTCAAGAGGTGCAAGGGCGCATAAGGTCTGCAGTGGATGCGGATTTTGATTTGTTGTCAGTATTGTTACTTGGGTCTATCCACGAATTATCTTCTGAACTTTTGATTAGCTTCCTACAAGACCCGGCTAAGCCAGTCAAACCTTCTGTCATTGTCGAAGCATGCAGAGTTGTAGACGTACTGGGTACGGATGTCCGGACGCAGATCATTGAACGATATACTGTCCTAGAATTTAAGGAGTACAGGAGGATATTCCGAACGTCTGACGAAGCTGGCCAGCTAGACAACCTTCCAAGGCGTTTCGCATGGTTCCGAAGAGAGTTGCAGGCTCATGAGAATGAGACTGGTAGAATCTTTCCTGGAGAATGGCGTGTAGGATGGTATCTGCTCGCTAAGTTTGTGGAGACTACAAGGTATGAGCGGCTCGGTAGCTGCAAGGTTTCGAATCACTAAATGCTCTTAGAGACGACCTGTCTTCTTTGTTGGCCAAGGCAGCCCCAACTCTCACTGTGACAGCCTTGCTGGACCACCTACAGGTCGCTGCAGAATTCGAAAACTCGATGGTTAAGAAGTGGGCAACGCCGGTATGTCATGGCATGTACCCATAGACCCGGACAATAATAACGTTTACAGATGCGAGAAATGCTTGCCACTGTGATGCAAAATCAAACGGGTCATCCCAAGACCTTGATAACACCATTTGAACCGCACATGAATATTTTCATCAATGCACAAGACAAGTGAAGACGAACCCTGCTCTGCTGTATTCTACGTCCTGATTTCATTGTCTCTAGGGCACTCTCTGATATGCTTGCTCCTCACCGGAAAATCAAAATCTTTACTAGACAACCGCGAGCGTCACTGGACACGAGCAGCTCGAAAACGGACGACCAGGATGCCGATGGATCCTCGGAATCTCCAGTTTTGCCTTCATCAACTGAACTCTTTTACTTTTATGGGCAAAGCCTTGAACAGTGTGCTAAATTGTCCGCTGGGAAGCCCCTTGACGATTTATGCAATGTGCACAAGAAATGGCTAAGGATATATGCTGGTGCGTGCGTTCCTACTGTTCGACCTATTGACTCAAATCTAATCGGGCTCATGCAGATGAGGTTCTCATGTCTGGTCTCAAGCGGTGAGGGAGTCGCGCTGCGGATGGAAGATGATGCTTATCCGTGTTCAAGGCAACCAGCGTCGACCATTCGGCGCTCCATTGACTCGAGATACGATCCTGCGGAACTGCAACGGGCTTGTGTTGTGATGAATACAGCAGACTACTGTCAAACGACGGCAACTGAAGTATGTATCTCACGTCAGTCGACCATTGGGCAAGTATTGATATATGTACAATGCAGTTGGAGGAGAAGATCCGGGAAACTGTGAATGAAGAGTTCAAAGATCAAATCACCTTTCAAATTGAGCGGGAAGCGTTTGTTGGGTGTGTTTCTTGTGCTTCTGTATCAAGAGTCTAGCTCACCTTCTGAGCTAGTGTTGTATCTACTGGGATCAACTTACAAGTTCGGAATCTCGAGCTTGCTAGCGAGTCCGCGTTTGCGTCGCTAGCACGCACGTCGTGGGCAATGCTCAATCAAGTGACAGGCCCATCTGCCTACATCGATGATCTCTCACAGGCAGTGGAGGCTTTCTTTGAAACAATTAAGCCTCGTGTTGAGCAGAAAAGATATCTGCGAAACTTCCTTGACAAGGCTAGCAGCTTGATCTGGACGAAGATGACAAATTCGCTAGTGCGTAGTAGACCACTACTGGAGATTGGGGCTGAACAAGTGAGTGGTACTCAATACTTCAGATGTTAAGCTCATGTGGATTATTACAGTTGCTTATAGACTTGCAAGCAATCAAAACGTTGCTGATGAGGTTACCAGGTGAAAACCTTCTCTCCCCGGCGTGAGTTCCGCAATTATTCCCCGCGGTGAAGCTTCTAAATGAGAGCGATATTAGATACACGCGAGCAGTTAACAAGAGCGCTAGTCGCTTGGAATCGTTGCTCAAAGTTATCATCACTCCAATAGTAAACGTTCAGCGGTAGTATAGACTACTGTGAAGCTAATCAATATGCAGGAACCACTTGAAGGGTTTATTTTGAACTACACGCTTCTCGTTGGAGATGCTTCCTTTTCAAACTTTCAAAAGGTGCGAGCGAAGCAAGGCACCCAATGAATTCGATCTAACGAGCTTTTTAGATTTTGGATCTCAAGGGAACTCCTAAGGCTAGACACAGCGAGCTGTTGGACGCATTTCTGACTATTACAAGCACGAAAGATGATCTGGAAAGCACCTCGTTCTTATCCTCACTGGACATGGATCCATCAGCAACGCTAGCTACTTCTCTGGCTACTCCTCTGCCTGGGAACGATATTTTTTCGGGATTGGCATCTCCCCTCCCTATGAGTGGTCCCCCGACAGGGGGTTCGACATCCAATGGATCGATAGGAGGGGAGCGACAAGTGTTCCAGGACTTCAAACGTTTTGTGAGTTTTGGATTGAGAAGAGAACCCGGACAGTAGTACAAGATGGGTGCGCATATACCCCTATATGATATACACAGTGGCTTTGGAAGAAATATACAACAATAAGCTACCCGAGAAATAAAAGGAATGGCGAGGGAGGGATACAATATTCATCGATACATGGCAACTAGCTATGCTTTGTCCTTGGTGGTGAGTATTGGTAACGGGCATTGAAGAAACGCTTTGGTAGAGCTGGATGAGGTGGCAATGTTTCTGAGGTGTCGTCGTGCGTTTGGTTCGCACCGTTGCGACTATCCAAGGCAACTGAGCTGGGAACATTGCTGAGTGGTATATACGATGAAGGTAGCTCAGCCCGCGTGTCCGGGAAGGTGTTCAGTCTACCGAGGACAGATGCTTGGGAAGGTCTTGAACCTTCGGGATGGTGTGAAGAAGGGGGCAAAGAGATAGGAAATGGAAATGCGGCGGCTGCGGCAAAACTCGAAGACGAAGACGAATTGTCTGGCTCTGTGCTATGCTGTGTGGTCAAGCTCCAATGAGAGGCTTCGTGCTGAGCGTTAACGGAAACGTGACGTGATGATTGGCGACTTGCGGTCGACGCATCGGACGCTTCAAGATCCAGAAAGGACAT
>Ga0247730_1001751_pt1 | contig 11397 bp, 10 predicted proteins | sample UWRJL073202C2_FD_180959 | JGI IMG/M metagenome (GOLD analysis project Ga0247730, IMG submission 180959) | Plant litter microbial communities from Arlington Agricultural Research Station in Wisconsin, United States - UWRJ-L073-202C-2 | ecosystem: Environmental > Terrestrial > Plant litter >...
GAAAGGTCCTACAAAGGTCTGCTCGACCCCTTGAATTAGATGGCTCCACGACCTGGACTCGAACCAGGGACCCAGTGATTAACAGACACTAGAAATTTTGCCCCAGTTTCGAAGTCCGCTGGTGCCTATCACGATGAAGCTGAAAGCTATAGGCGTTGTCGGAAATCGAAATAATTCAAGATGATACTGTTTTCAGGACAGCCGTTTCGCCGTCACAGGAGGAACGGTAATCGGGAACGGGGGTGATGTCAAACAGAGGGCGCTTATCGGAGTGAGCATGCGCCTTCCTCACTGACCGATTTCGCAATCGCCAGCCATGCAAGGAAAAAGTCAATCTACAGACCTAATCAGAATAGATTGGCGTCTGTCGATTTTATAAGGAATGCGCCATGGCAGCCGTTATTCGAGCCCCGCCCCTCACCAAGAGCCAGTGCGTGGTTGGCCTGCAAACCGCTGTGACCATTTCTGAAAAACGGAACGCTACCGTCGATCCGGTGTGCCGCACGCTTCGTATTTCTCGTATCACCTACACGCGAGCGAAGCAGCGTGACCCAGAGTGGTCCGTCAGCCTCGACTCGGATCAGATGCAGCGCATCAGCTTTATGCTGAACATCCATGCCGCTTTGCGCACTGTCTTCGACAACCCGGAAAACGTCTACGGCTTCCCGTCCAAAGTGAACCACAACGACTTCTTCAACGGCCGCACTCCGCTCGAGATTCTGTCCCAAGGCGACATGATCTCCCTCCACGAAACCTTCCGCCGCATCAATGCGCTGAGGGGCGCACAGTGGTGATGCTCAGCCAGCTGCCGGATCTACCTGGCGAGCAGCAGCCAGAAGATCAACCCAGCCCAACAAGCGCGAAGTACATCACGACGAAAATAGTAAGGCTCAGACTTAGAGAGCGTACAGCAGCCGAAGCCAGAAACCATGAAGTGTCCTCGTTGCGGAAGGGAAATCCGCTACTCCGTGATAACGGCCCAAATGAGTGAAATGCATGGCAACCGTCCGGACTAGGCAAGATCTCGAACACCAAGGCTCAAGCCCAAAAAAATCGGAGAGCCACAATCGGTAGTTGAGGTTCGAACACCTTCGATTAGGACACCAGTCCCGCTGCCGGCTAGTGAACCTCTCACGCAGTGCCTTTGCCCACGATGCGATGGAGACAGCGGACTACGTGGAGGTTGCACCAAATGCGATGGAACTGGGTGGGTAGCTGAGAATGATGTTAGGGGCGAACCTTATCGACCCGAGCGCTCGGTGGTCCAAGACAGCTTGGTGACAAACGCACACTACCAAGGAGAAAACCTAGGTGCCCATCAGCGGGACGTAGACGGTCGCTTTGCAAGTGCACCGCTGCATGATGATTATGGCGATGAAAGCCACTCCTAGGGCTGCTGTATCAACTCAGTGATCATGAAGCGGCCTTGCACTGTCAGACGACTCCGGCGTCTGACAGTGCAAGCCTCCCATCTACCCAGATACCATTGTGCGTACCCAAGCAACGCTCTTGCTTGACCGTGTAAACACTTCAGTCCAAGCCGCGCGCCGCGTCTTCAATAATGCCTTTCGGATAGGGGAGGCATCTAAAAACGATCACCGAATTCTGCCCAAATCTTTTTCCGGCGCCCACACCTGCCCATTCCACTCAATCTGAGAGATTCTTGGTTCCCCACTTGCAGTGCTAAGAAACTCGGCGTAGGTGCTGATGGTGGAGTTGAATTCATCTTTAAGCCAGATATATTTGTCGAGAATGTGCTTGTTGCCGCCATCGAAATTCAGTTTCCATGAGTACATTTCTTTCCAGCAATAATATCTATCTAGCTGTTTCAATTCGTACCCAAAACCATTTACTCTCACATCAAAAATATTCAGAAAATAAAGTATCGCTGATTTGACTTTCAGCAGGAAGCCTAGCCAATCTGTCACATATCCAGAAATGTACATCCATGGATAGTTGAGTAAATAACTTTTACCATCTGTGTCTTTTTTAATTGCAGACTCGCAAAAAGGGAATGTCCCGATATCATCAGAAAGTACTTCAAAAATTAAATCGTCTATAACTATTCTAGGGTTTTTCGCTTCTGATTCAATTTCCAATGCCCGCTGATACGCTGTCCCAAAAAGCATGGGGCCATGGTGATACACATTTCCGTAGGTTATGCCGCCTCTAATAAATATCCCTACGCTGGCCCCCTGTACCGAAAGTTTAGTGATTTTGTTGCATATGGCTTTAAAGCCGTCAAAATTTCCTTCGGTCGAAATTATGACGCAGTCTGAAATGTAGCTTATCCGAGGGTCGCCAAGCTCCTTTTCAAGTAGACCTTCAGCAGTTCTTTCATGAACGAGGAGGTCATGGTGCCCATTGGATTCTATGGACTCTCGATGCATAAAGCCCAAAATCGCATCAACTCGATCATAGTCCTGGCCGCCATCACTTTTGTTCTCAATGCTGTATATTAAATCTTTAAAACCTAAAATATCTATAAACGCAACAAAGCGACGCTCATAACCATCAATCATGGGGTATTTACTTTTTCAAACTGTTGAAAATTTGAGAAAAATCCTACCATATTTATAACAAGGCGGAAATTATTTTTTGCTGAGGTATCATTATTGTTAATTCGCTGCTTAATAGATTTTATCTATCGTCTGGTGTTGAGAAATAGTGCTGACGACAGGGGTTAGCGTTTCATATTGTCCATACATAGAGATTGTGAACCACGTTAGTCTGCCTTGCGCGTCTAGCTATTCCGGGGGCAGTAGATCACTGATCTCACGATTATGAACGAGATTTCCCCGTATCTGAATCGGCATGGGAACGTGGCATAACAGAACTACCTATGGCACACGTGTACTGCTGCTAACCGAAATGTACGACGGAGATGTGTCCCTCTGCCTAGGATAGATCAACTTTGAGTGGCATCCAGTCTTAATGTACGCCCAGACATGGTGGTGTCGGCTGATTCATCGAGGAGCATAACGGAATGGTAGATGAGGCCGATTAGCGATTGGCTCTCTGATACAGACGTAAAAGCTCTGGCTCATCAGATTTTGAATGATCGGCGTTTACTAACTCGATCGGTAGCTAAATGACGTTGATGGCCGTTGTAGCGACGTCACAATAGGTTTCAGTTATTAGAGGGTTTCCGAAGGGGGGGGTGTCCGAAAAATATATTCATAAGCTGCGGAATGATCAATGGTTTTAATGTATAGGGCCTTTGCATAATATTCTGGTAATCAGCTGGCAGATGTGTTTACTTGCAGAGCTTTATAGTTAATCTTGAATGCTAAGGCTCTAGAAGTTAGCCTTGGTGGGATGAGCATCAGCCCTACAAGTAAATTTTTGTCATTTCTTTGGCGTCATTTTCTCATTTATTTTTTTTGACTACAGCTCTTGAAAGGCACATTGCCATCCCCAGATCTCTTATGGCGGTGTGTTGTTTTCACTTTCGAAAGGATAAACATTAGATGACAGCTCCTCGAATGATCGATCGTTTCGCTGGCGAGTCGGGACGTGCTTCGTTAATCGAAGTACTTGTCGAGCAGCGTTTGATTTTGGGGAACGAAGACCTGGCGACCCGATTCGTCGAGTCAGGCGAACTGGTCGAGATTGATCAGGGTTCTCAATTCATCACTCAAGGGCATCAGGACACCGACGTTTATTTCATCATCTCCGGAGCTGTTGAGGTCCGAGTGCATGATCGGGTGGTAGCGGTTCGTGGGCCTCAGGATCACATCGGTGAGATGTCTGCGGTCGTGCCCTCTGCAAGTCGCGCCGCCTCGGTGGTCGCGACAGAGCCCACGTTAGCTCTGAAAGTGGCCTCAACGACCTTCAAAGCCGCGGCAGACAGCCACCCATCGGTCTGGCGCCATGTAACCAAACAGCTTGTAGAACGCCTGATCCAGCGAAACCGGCTCGTACTACCCTCACACGAGGCAGCCCTTGTGTTCGTCATCTGTTCTACGGAAGCCATTCCTGTTGCGCGGGAGATCCAGAATCAGTTCCAACACGACAAATTCTTCGTGAAAATTTGGACCGAGGGTACGTTCAGGGCATCCCAATACGCCTTGGATAGTCTCGAAGATCAGCTTGATCAAAGTGATTTTGCGATTGCGATCGTGACGCCTGATGACTTAGTAGAAAGCCGGGGGGAGGCGCAGAGTGCCCCGAGGGACAACGTCATTTTTGAGCTTGGGATGTTTGTTGGTCGTTTGGGGCGCAACCGCTCATTTCTTCTGGAGCCCCGAGGCGACGAGATACGTCTCCCATCGGATCTCAAAGGTATTACTACTGTCGGCTATAGCGTCAAGAAAGGGGCTGAGCTGGCGGTGCGCCTTGGTCCTGCTTGCAATGAGATGAGGACAATATTTAACGAGCTAGGCCCCAAATAGTCGGTTGGGTAAAGCGCGGGCGTAGTTGGTTTTGATGTCGCAAATTATATCAATTGGGGTGGATGATGAGCAAAAACTGGAATCACGACCGAGCGATTCAACACATTGACACAAAATTGGGAGACGTGGAAAGCGTCACCATAAAAGACTACGCCCGAGACATGTCCTTGGAAGCAATTCCTACCAACGTTGCCTACCGCGTAGACGGTGTCCACCTGTATGCGGATATCCAAAACCTTAACGAGATGTTGAACACTACGGCTGTCGAAGGCACCGATTGCCACAAGCGGACTTTGCGATTCCTGGACCAGCATTACCGTGCTGTTAAGCGAATTCTAGATCGCGTAGATGGACGCCGAGTCGACTTTCACAGTCAGCGTTTACACGCGCTATTCACCAAGCCCTACAACAGCAGCGCAGACGCTGAGAGGAAGCGCGTGCAGCGTGCTGTAGCCACCGCGCAGCTGATCATCGATGTACTGGCGGAGACGGGGGATGATGATCAGCAAATCCCCTCCGCTAAGCTGCGTATCGGAATCGACACTGGTTTGGCACTGGCGGTAAACAACGGTCGTAACGGCTATCGAGAGCCGTTATTTCTTGGCGATCCGGCGAATCATGCTGCCAAGCTCGCGAGCAACAACACTGCCCGCGGGATCTACCTTACAAATGCTGCCCGTGCGGTACTTGAAATTGAAGAGAAAGAGACTCCTGAGCGATCTCCCCTTACCAAAGAGGAGGTCAAGGCCTGCCAGGATGCGACAAATCTTGGCACGACCACGGAGGAAATCGTCGAGGAATGGCGGGAGGATCTGAAAAATAACCCTATCGGCAATTTTCAGTTTTCCCGACAGACTCCTCCACTCCGCGACATGGACATCATGGCTCTTACGCCTGCAAACTCTAAACGGCAAGAAATGGTCAGCCTGTATGCCGACATAGACGGATTCACCTCCTACGTAGCCGACAATCTTGAAAATAACGCAGAGGATGTCGTGCGTACGATGCACGTGCTTCGAGCGGAGATGGAGAGGGTGGTAACCTCTGATTTTGAAGGCCGCCGTGTGCGATTTATCGGCGATTGCATTCAATCACTCTCGTGCGACGGTACGGCCCACACGACCGATGAAGAGAAGTCAGTGTCGGAGTCGACACGTCTTGCCGGCGCTCTGCGTAGCAGTTTCAACCTCAGCATTGAGCGATTGAACAAGTCAGGGTATGAAACCGGCGCCCTGGGCCTAGCAATCGGTTTCGATATCGGGCCTATTTCGGTGACTCGGCTTGGGCGTCATGGAGATCGGGTTCGCTGTGCAATTGGCCGTAAAGTCCTCGAATCGGAGAATCGTCAGTGCGCCTGTAAGGGCGATGAAACCGCGATCGGCCAGGCTGCATATGACGTTGCTTCTGACGCGGTAAAAAAGCTGTTTGGCGCTCGAAGAAGGGTTGCCAATCTAGATTATCTCGAAGCCACAGAAGCATTGGCTGATGACGGGGATACGTCAGCTAAGCAGGCGCGATCTGATGCTTACGTTGGAGCCCCAGCTATTATCAAGTCTGACGAGCGTGTGGTTGAGCCATACTCGGCTATTAGCCAAAATAAAGCAGGCGCGCTTTGAGCGGAGCGTTTTGTTGGTTGGCAGAGGTTGCTCCCGAATTCGGAGGGTCTCTGACGCAGTCTACAGATCAGGCAGGTCGTATGATCCTGCCTGTTCTGCTCGTTGATGGTAGGACCATTCGTTATGCCTTAGAGCTTAGAGAGTCGGGGGGTGAAGTTTCGGTGCGTGAGGAGGCTCCTCAGCATCTCCCCTCATTTTGCCCTGAAAGGCACATCAACTCAGATGGCACGTTTTGTCTCAATTACTCTCCGGTCCAGCCGCTGAAAGTTGAGGACGAAAGCACAGCTCGCGCTTGGATGGAAACTCTCTATAAATTTCTCAAACTTCAGCAACGGGCACAGGTTATGCGGAAATGGCCCAATGATAAGGTATGGGCACATGGGGGCGCCGCCCACCACCAGATGCGGGCACTGATCGCGTTGAATGGGCTTGGAGACCACATCGCTCGCGCTTATTCCTCTCATGGACTCACCGTGCGACGTCTATATTCAAAAGGTCGGGCATTGCTTGAATTGCGCAACAACGGTGAATGCCTGTACCGGGTATGGGAAGCCACTCAGAAGGTCGCGAATCAAAGGCGCAGATGCTTCTGCGGAATCTCTGGGCGGCGGCGCCCTTTGGCTCTTCGCAAATGCGCTAACCACGGAGAGCAGGCAGCAGAGCTAGCGTTCGCAATGCGTGACTGGGAGCGGGAGGAGGAGCGTTACTGGGCTACGATGAAGGACAAGCAGTGTTGTGGCACCTGTGCTGGCTGCCCCCTGGCTGTGGGGCCGTAGATAGCGATCAAACATTCAGCGGTGTCATGGCACGCGCCACCTTTATCTTAAGATGGCTCGCATGGTTTGTAGGTTTTGACCCTAAGCAGACATCCAACTGCTTCTTCAGCTGGGAACCCTAATTCCGGGAATCCAACGCTTCTCCTGCTGCGATGCGTGAGAAAACAACGTGAGGATCTGTTTGGCACCAGTATCTAAAGAAAAGGAGAAGTTCATCTTCTCCAAAAAACTGCGTCACTGGGCTCTCAATTGGTACCACCAGTTTGGGTGCCTCCCATTGCTGTGCGAGAACACCAATTGGTTGGCCTGACGCGCAGATAATCCAGGTGGCTTCATCTCCACTGATGCCGGGCAGGTAGTGCATGGTCTGTATGGCTTCTAACGCTGTACGCAATGTTGCAGTCGGATCGAGCTTGACTGAGTTGGCATGGCTGATCAGATCGTCACCCGCGTGGACGCTGTCTCGATCAATGGCAAGTATCAGCATCATGACCCACCTCAGAAAATTGTATTCAGACTAAACAGCGTAGGGGGCTGAACGGGAAGCTGTCCACAGTCTGCTTCTGGCCGAAAGCAGCGTCATGCATCGGCCAGTTGAATCACGGTCGAAAGTCGCCACTTGGCCCAATGACTGATATTTGAGCCTCTTGCTTTTACAGCGGGATAAATCTCTCATGGTCAGCGAGTTGAAACAGCCTCAACAACTGATTCCAGTGGGATCAGTCGCAGCGGTCTGAGGAGTTAGATCAATGGTGAGAGCAGATTCCGATCCGCGTGATTCCACTGGAATCAGTCCGATGAACCGATTCCGTTCCGGCACCTGTGTGAACAACGACATCAACTAACCCCTTTGACTACCTGATGCAATCAAGCAGTGATTCCACTGGAATCACTCTCCCCCGCCACCAAATCCCTACCACCCAAGACCACTTTCCCAACTGACAGCCTTCCGCCCGTTTCGCACACTGGTTCCTCCTTAATCAGCCAGGAGGCACGCCGTGCCAGATCCTATCCAGCTAAACCTCGGTGCTCTACGAAGCGCCATGAAGTTAACGCTCCACACCCATCACGCCGCACGCATCTGGCATGGTCGACCGGGCAGCGAAGGCAAGAACGGCATCATCGGCCTGAGCGGCTTTGTCGGCATCATGAACAAGATGAAGCGCGGGGCCGAGCAAGACGATCCATATTCGGATTGGTGGATGATCCGGATTGAAGAGAAGCTTGAAAGCTCCAAGGTTGCACTCGCCGCGATTCAGGAAGAACTCGGACAAATCATGGCCGATGTTCCTGATGCGCTGAGCATCGGCGACAACCTCAATATCCAGCCGGTCACCCTCCCCTTGTTCGTCAACGCGCAGCTGGGTTTCATGGCGGTGTATCTGCTAACGCAGTACGACGACCTCGCCCGCCGGCTGTTGCTGGCCCATCACACAGCACTCATTGGTCGACGGGACATGGAGCGTTGGCTCGATGAAGGCGGCCACATTCTGCGGAGTCTTTTCGGCGTGGCGCAGCAGTACAAATCCTTTGGCACGACCCGAGAGGATATCGCTGCCAACAATGCAAAGGCGCTCGAGGCGATGGCGTGCTTCGGAGCACTGCCGCAAGACATCCTCGACGGATCACGACGATCTGAGTTTGCACCACCGATCATTCGCGCTAAATCCGCAGCCGTAGTCTCTGAGGACGAACAACCAGGTGGGGCCGCCGAGTCCGAACTTGCTAGCACCTCAGGCGGTGAGACTGAGGGGTAATGAATGACGCACACATCGCCCGCTGCCGCAACACAGAGTGCCTTCCAACCGCTGCAACAGAGTGCCTTCTTAACCCTCGAACATGCAGCCTTCCTTAAAGGGCTTTTAAAACCATTTAAGGGTAAGGGGGACCTGATGGATTTGGCGCATCTTTGCCAAGAGCTCAAAGCCGGACTGGCCCAACTTTCGGTCCACCAAGTTCTGGGCCAGGCAGAGCGATATCCGTTCTCCCTTCTGCCCATCCGCATGACGCGACAGTCCACCGGTGCGGGCACTGTCTTTCTACGTTGGTCGATGGCGGATCGTACCCGGATGGGCGCGCAGCTTTGGGCACAACTGCTTGGGGATAGCCGCACACCTGATCGGCTGCTGCCTGACTTGTACGCCATGGAAGTGCAGAGGATCGCCCTCAACATGCAGATCAGCTTGATCCACACCATCGGCAGGCAGGCATGCCTGTGCGCCGAGAAGATGGCGCGAGCGGAGGCGACGTATCGCCTGCGCATTAATACAAGCAACACCAACCACACAAAGGAAGCTTGAACATGGCCACAAGTTTTTGGGGTGAAGGCAACATCGGCACAAAGCCCGAGTACAAGGAATTCTCGAACGGCAACAAAGAGCCACGTCGTCTATTACGGTTGAACGTCTACTTCGATAACTCGATACCGAAAGGCGATGGGGAATACGAAGACCGCGGAGGCTTCTGGGCCAACGTTGAGCTGTGGCACAAGGATGCGGAACGCTATTCACATCTTTACGCAAAAGGAATCAGGATTCTGGTGCAGGGCCGGATGCAGCTGGATCGTTGGGAGGACGAGGGCGTCGAGAACAGCGCGATGAAGGTTCAGGCCAGCCGGATCGGTATTCTGCCCCACCGGATTGAAAGCGTGATCCTCGCTGCGCCGGACAATCTCGGGGCGGATGCTGAGAGCTGATCTGGCACGAAAATCGCCCCATGCGGGGAGCTGTCGAAGAAATCAGTTTTCTCTTCGGCAGCCCACCCCCTCCTAGAGCCTGCAGCATCATCGATGCTACCTCACGCTGTAGCGATTCCAGTGGATCAGTCCTTCTGCCAAGGCAACGCTGCTGCCTGATGGAGCGCTTGGATCAGCGTTCTCATACCACTGACACTTTATCCGCCGACGACTCCATTCCGGCCTGTGGCGTAGGTTTCTCGATCTTCTTTCTCGTCCAGCCCGACTCAGACCTTTCGTACGAAGTAGCAAGCCCAGGCACCACTTTGCTCGCGGTCAGCCAAGACAAACCAAATGCCATTAACCCAGCCTGCTCGCCCAGATAGACGGCATTGGGTATCAGTTGGTAAAAATGAAAAAACTTACCTACAGACAAGAAAATCAGTGAGGCAATCATTACCAAACCGCACGCCGTGTAAATCCCCATTCTTATCCTTGCTTCTGCATGACCCTTCCGTTTCGCCCTTCCATAGAAAATACGGCAGAACTCCGCAAGAACCAGAAACAGCGCCGCTGCCGCAATGTAATGCAATTCTGACATTCGGCTCATCGCGTCGGCTTGAACGCTCAGTAGCTTCCACAGGACAACAGGGTCATTAGAAATCGTCTGGACGCAGTGACATGGAAATAGCGCCACGCCTGCCGCGGCGAAAGCACCGATTTTGCTTAGACACAACTCCCATATACCCGCTCCGTTGTACGCAACCAAGAAGGCCGAGACGGCGAACAGCGAGCCGACAAATATATCCCGCGCCAACCCTCCCTCAAAGTAAGCTGCGCTAATCGAGTCAATGCTGGTTTGAGAAAAGAAATTACAAACGGCGGCCAACGTCAGAGCTATAACGCCTACGAGCAGCTTGAGCGTGCTCTGATTTATATCGGAAGGTGCGGCGCTAGCGTCTGACGATTTATTAATTGCTGATGAATCCGCTTTAGTATTCATAAGGGGCAACCCGTGAGCGATCCGTCCTAAAGTCGCAAAGACACCTCCGGTAAGCGGTCACGTCGGTAAAACGACCGGCCTGACTCTTGAGACTCGCTTGAGCTCGAGCCGTCCATATGCTCATGACCGACGCGAACTTAGGTAAGGTTTAGCACAAGCTTGAAGACCCCGACCTCAGCTCGTCGCTGGTAATTGAAAGTGATTCCACTGGAATCACTCATTGGTAATCATCCAGCTTCAACCTTTCCATCCGCGCCCGCTCCAACGACGCCTTCGTCTGCATATCGCACCTCACCGTCTCGAACCTGTACCCACGCTTCGCAGGCGTCGCCAGCACCGCGCGGTTATCGCTGATCAATGCGACCCATGCTTCATCTCCCTGACCAGGAATCCCGCAGTCCTTCGGGTGCAGGTGGAACGACGCGAAAACGAGGCTTTTCTGTACCGCGTCGCCGGGATGCCGAAGGATGTATGTCCAAGAATTCAATACGATCAGGACCGTCATAAATGCGCCAGCAGCGACCACCAGCAGACGATTCACTTCTCTCCGATCTATCAAGCTTGGGACGTAGGGCCGCCTATCCAGACTTTTCAAAGGGTCACGCTTGACCCGACCAATAAAAGTCGGCCGCTTGGCAGCAATCACAAGGTAAGCGGCGAACACTGAAGCACTTATAAATAGCGTGCCTATATAGGCCCATGTTTCAACAAGCAGAATTGTCGTAATAGCCCGCTGAGCTAGCGGAAACTGAGCGGCATCGATTCGAGTTGTATTGACGATGAAGGAATCCGCGTAAGCCCCAGCACCAATCGCCAATCCCAATGTGCCCAGGGCGGTGAACGCGGTCATCCACCCCACATGAGCCTTAAATCTCTGCACCAACCCAAAGTGTCGTATGGACAAGCCAGTCGAGCTCAAACAGACGAGTCCAAA
>Ga0247730_1001754_pt1 | contig 11388 bp, 4 predicted proteins | sample UWRJL073202C2_FD_180959 | JGI IMG/M metagenome (GOLD analysis project Ga0247730, IMG submission 180959) | Plant litter microbial communities from Arlington Agricultural Research Station in Wisconsin, United States - UWRJ-L073-202C-2 | ecosystem: Environmental > Terrestrial > Plant litter >...
ATCATCCCAGAACAGCTCGATGGTATCGCCCACGCGCGTCACGTCGGGCAGTTTGGCAATCAAGGGCACAGGCCTTGAGGGATCGGCCAGTTGCTGATAGCCCAGGCCGAGACGAGGGTTTTGGGGGGTATCGTTCAGAGAACTGAAGACCAGCGGGTTGAGTACTTTAGGGCTAGCCGAGCCGTCTGGTTGACGTGGGGCGCGGGGAAGGTTTTCTATTTTCATGAGGATCGTCCTTGAAGCGGTGATATCGGGTTTCAGTATCGGGCGGTGTGGATGAGGTGTCTGCTGTCAGAACTGACAGTACGGCCGTGGCTTAAGTGAACATTCACCAGATAGAGCAAGGGCCTGGCGGCTGTCTATCGCGGATCGGAATTAGCGTTATGAGGAAATGGTCTGAGGCTTAACGTGAGGGGCCTGAAGTACTTAAAGATTTAAATAAATCTTAAATAAATCAGACCCCTTTATCCTGACTGATCCTCCGTCCTTGGGAAGGATCAGCGTAGTCGCCGGAGTTGAGTGTGACCTGCGCGAAACGGGCAAATGAGTTGCAACGTCTGTAGTGCAAGCGACCCAAAAGCGCTGACTCGAGTCAGGGGCTGAGTCAAGATGCAAGGGGGCAACAGGGATGCAAGGGGACTGATTTATTTACACGCTCCACCGTAAATTAATCTGTCCCCAGTTTAAATAAGTCAGACCCCTTTATCTAAGACCCCTTTATCTATAAAGCCTGACCTAGGTTGCTACGCCGTACCCTCGATGATCAACGTGGTCGAGAGGGTAGACCCGCCGTTGGCGACGGGAGTGCCCTCCGGCGTTATCACGGCGGTAATTACAGGGACCGCAGCGTCAGGCACGGCTACCACTGTATAACTCTGTACAGGAAATGCCTGACGTGTCATCCCTCCATCAAACGATACTTCCAGCACCAGCCTCAACGTTGAGGCGTCCACTAGCCCCTCTAGATAGCTAAGGGGAACCTTAGTGCTTTGAGTTCCGGTGCTGGTAATTTCATACTCCTGCCAGGCAGGTAAATCCAGATTGCTCGAGCCTTCAAGCCTCATCCACATTTTTTGCCCTACCGCGATAAACGGCCACGGCTGCACCGTGAGATCGGCATCGCCTTGCAGCGCCCCGACGTCCAGTACCCCGCCTGATGCCTGGGTGATTTGCGGCGTTGGCAGTGATGCAAGGGGAATCGCCTCAACGGTCAGCTTCAAAACGTCGGAGAAATACCCCTGCCCCTCCCGCAGCACGTCGTACACCACGTCAATCGTCTTGCCGATAACCGCTCCAATCAGCGCAGCCGGAACAGTGGACTTAACCGTATTCGCGGGATCGCCACCAGGTTTGCCCAGCATCCACGGGATAGTGTCGGAGATTTTGTTCCAGATCGGCACGATGGTGTCGGTGTCGCGCATGCCGGTGTAAGTCACCTGGAAGGTCGCGCCAGCCTGCACATCCATTGGACTCAACACGCCGCCTGATGCTTCTACAATCACCGGCGCCGGGAATACCAACGCGACAGCCGTGACGTCGTACTTCGTCACCGGAGAATTCTGCGTACCGCCGCCTGCCCTGACTACTTGATAACTCAACTGCAGCGTCCCGCCACCCAGCGGTTCCAGGTTCAGGCGTGGGACTTCGAAATAAACTTCCTCCGCTTCCTCGCCCGCCTGCACGGTGTACTCGTCGGGGTAGTTGACCGATCCTCCCGTTGCGCTGGTGCCGGCCCATGACAATAAAATCCTGTCCCCGGCTTTTTGTCCGACGTACGCCGGGGCACTGACGATCAGCGGATCACCGGTCACGACGCCAAGATCAATAACGCCTGCCGTTGCTCCGATCAGTTCCAGGGCCGCCAGCTGCACGGGCAACCCGGTGAGGGTAATACTCGTGGTTTTTGAAAGCTTTGTTGCGCCCGTCTGAACCAGACTGTAGCGCACCACCGCCGAGCCGCCGGCGAGGTCTTTCAGGTCAGCGTTGGGGATGACGAAAGTGGCGTGATCAAAGCCGGGGTCGGCAACCGTCTGCGGGTCCAGCGTCAGCCGGATTTCGGTGGTCGGGGTTTTGCCGACCCATTCCAGCGTGACCGTATAGGACGTGCCATCCCCAATAAAAGCGGGGATAAGCACATGGCCGTTCCCGTCGCCCAGCGCTTCGAGGTCCAGCACCAGCGTGGCTTGATTCGCTTCCTGTACGCGAGGTGCTGCCAGTGCATCGCGGTCGACGTTCACGGCCACATACGTCGGTGGCGAGGGCAGAGAGAAATTGTCGACGATGTCACGAATCTCGTAGTTGACCGGCAGCTTCTCGCTGCTGCCGCCTTGTTTCACTACGTCCTCAGGAATGCTGACGACCTGTGGCACGCCGACGCCTGCCTGTGTCAAGACGGGGGCACTCACTCGAATGCCGTTCCACAGGACCACTAGTTCATCGCCTGTTTCCATGTGCAACCAGGCAGGGACGGTGACGGTGATCGGTGGTGTTGCAGCATTTTCGATCACTGAAGGGCTGACCGACGCGGCGGTCAATCCTTCATTGATGGCCGTGTCGGTGTCCGGATCGAGCCCGCCGGGTACATTGCGATTGACCTTGACCGTACGGGTGTCAGAGGTCTGCAGATCCTGGGCTTCATGATCGAACAGCGTGTAATGCACCTTGCCCAAGGGTGCCTTGATGACGTCAACGCTCACGCTGAAACTCAGCCAGCCTTTGTCAATGGTGGCCTGATCCAGCTTGTAGGTTTGGACGGGCACATCATCATCATCATCATCATCATCATCATCATCATCATCATCCCAGAACAGCTCGACGGTATCGCCCACGCGCGTCACGTCGGGCAGTTTGGCTGTCAGGGTCACTGGCCGGGTGCGGTCGAACAGTTGCTGATAACCCAGACCGGGGCGCGGGTTGTCTGGGGTGTCATCGAAAGAGTTGAAGACCAGGGGGTTAAGTGCTCTGGGGCCAGCCGAGCCGTTTGGCTGAAGGGGCGCGCGGGGGAGGTTTTCTATTTTCATGGGAATCGTCCTTGATCAGAGTTTTCTGGTTTAAGTATCAGCGCGGATTGACGAGCTGTCTGCTGTCAGAAATGACAGTGCTGTTTTGATGCGTGATGGAATAAGTCAGGTAAAGCAGCGGTGTGTTGTTACTTATCGCAGATCGACATTGAAGTTATGAAAAAGAGATCTAAACGGCGGTAAACGTCTCCGCAATAAAGGGTCTGATTCATTTACAAGGTACAAATCAACCAGACCCATTAACGACCTCTGTCAACTCAGGACCGCACGACGATGGCCCAACCCTTCGCCGCGCCGCGGCCGCCGATAATGAATGATTGATTAGGCTGAGTACCTTCAGCGCCATTGTTGGGGATGATGGTGTAATAGTATTTCCCTCCGGCAGAGGTGCTGGACCAGGCATGCTCGTTGGCGCCGGAAGGCAATTGCGGGTCCCCGCCGTATGCCGAGCGGAAGTCACGCCATTCATAGAGCGTAGGAACCCGGCCGCCATAGTTAGCCGCGTTAGTAACCGCGTCCCGGTAGACCTGCTGCCCGTTCCAGCCGTCGATTTCGAGCACATTGGAAACGCTGACCGTGTAGCGGGCTGTCTGGCCTTTGCTATCGGTGACGGTCACTACGCCTTGCCGGTTTCGATAGGAAATGACAGTTCCGGTGTTCATATTGATGTCCACCGCATTCGAGTCGACCGAATACCGGTAAGGCGGAGTACCACCGCTCGCCACTCGCGTCGCCGTGGTGCCTGCTGGCGGATGCGTTGGCGTGCGGCCCGAACGCACGAGGTGTCCGCTGAGTACAAGTGTGCTGGTATCGATAACGAGTGGAACGTTGGCGATGTGCACCACCCACGTGTCAGATGCCACTTCTTCCATGCCCACCACCCTGGCCGTAAAGCTGTGGCTTGAAACCGCCAGGCCAGATGCCTGGTAAGTCCAGCGTCCCTGAGCGTCAACGTTAACCACAGTCAAGGCCGCTGCGCCGTCGTAAATCCTGACCTGAGTTCCAGAGCCTGCGGTGCCCGCCACTATCAAGGTGGTCGAGGTGGTTGAGCCGTTATCCGGGATGGATGCCCCCTGCGGCGTGGTCACTGCGGTAATCACAGGCACCACCACCTCAGGCTTGTGCAACAAGGCGTAGCTCTGCACTGGGAAAGCCTGTGCGCTGAGTCGATCCAGCGAACCGTCGAACGTGACGTGAAGCAGTAGTCGCAATGGCGAACCGTCTTTGAGTGCAGTCAGATAGTCCAGCGGCACGCGGGTGCTCTGCTGTCCGTCCGAGGTGATCGCATAGCCTTGCCAGGCAGGCAATTCGAGGTTGTGTGCCGCGCCGCTTTCAGCGGTCCCCTCCAGTCGCAGCCAAAGCCGCTGCCCGGTCGCGATGTAGGGCCAGGCGTCGACGGTCAGGTGGGCATCAGCAACCAGATCAGTGACGTTGAGCACAGCGCTTTGAGCTTCGGTGATGACCGGTGTGGGAAGGGCTGTTTGCGAAATGGGCATCACCGTCAGTCTCAGAACTGCCGAGGCAAATCCTTGATCGTCTTGCAAGACGTCATACAGCACGTCAATGGTTTTGCCGATGACCGCACCAATTATTGCGGGGGGCACGATGGCGTAAATCATGCCCGTCACAGAACCCAGCGACCACGGGATGGTATCGGCTATCCCGTTCCAGATCGGCGCAATCACGTGTTGGGGCATCATGCCGCTGTACCTGACCTCGAACGTTGCTCCGGCACGCACGTTCATTGGATCAAGGACGTTGCCGTTGGCTTCTGGCACGGTGGGCGCGGGCAGAACCAGGGCAAGGGCCTGGACGGTGTAGAGCGTCGAGGGTGAGGTCAGGGTCAACCCCGTCCCGGTTTTCGTCACCGTGTAGGTCAGCGTCAACGTGCCATTACCCAGAGGTACGAGATTTTCGCGCAGCACCTGAAAACTGACCTCGCGCCCTTGCTGTCCGGCCTGCACGTCGTATTCGGCGCTGTAGTTCATCGGAACGCCAGCGCCAGTGAGGCCTGCCCAGGTCAGCGAAATACGGTCCCCTACAGCCTGCCCAAGGTAGGCTGCGGCGTGAACGATCACCGGATTCGAGGTCATTGTCGCCAGATCGATCACATCACCTGCCACGCCCTGAATGGTCGGAGCTGCAAGGTGAACGATTTGCTCGCTGACCATGGCGTCTGCGTTTCGGGAGAACCGGTCTCCGAGCTTGTAGCTGACGCTGAGCCAGCCCCCTGCAATGTCCAGCACTTTGTCGTTGGCGACGGTGAACGTCAGGTCTTCGACGCCGGGAATGCCAACCGTTTGTGTTGGCAAAGTTTCGGTGTACTGGTGATTCGGGGTTCTGCCGATCCACGTCACCGTCACCCGGCTGCCATACGAAAGAGTTGCCGTGAGCACCCTCACGCGGGCGTCCGCCAGGCCCAGCACTTCAAGGTCAATCATGCCGGTCAGCGGGTCTTTGTCGAGCAGCAGTGGCGCCGGAAGGGCGTCCGGATCGATATCCACGTCAGCGTAGGCGGGGTTGGACATCAGCGAGTAGTTGTCGACGATGTCGCGAATCTCGTAATTGACCAGAATGGTTTCGCTGTTGCCGCCTCGCTCGATCACGTCTTTGGGGATCGGTACGATTTGCGGTTCGTTGATGGCGGCCGGGGCGCCAGACCTGCGCCGAATTCGCTGGGTAAATCCTTGGAATATCAGTGTTTTCAACGAGCGCACCAGTATTTTCAACGAGCGCGCCCCGGCAACATTTCGCAGCAGTTGCCCCAGGGTTTTTTGATTCAGCGGCGCCGCTTGAACCCGGATGCCGTTCCACATCACGGTCAGCTCGTCGCCAGGTTCCATGTGCCGCCAGATCGGTACTTCCACCGTCACAGGCGTATTGGCGTTGTCGATTCGCTCAGGCCTGACGATGGGAGCAAGCAAGTCTTCGTTGATTACCGTATCGGTGTCTGGGTCCAGCCCGCCGGGTACCTGGCGGTTGACTACGATAGTGCGCGTTGCAGATGTCTGCAGGTTATCGGAAACGTGATCGTACAGCGTGTAATACACCTTGCCCTGCGGGTCTTTAATCAACGACGGCGCAACCGAGAAACTCAGCCAGCCTTTTTCGATGGTCAGGGCGTCCAGCGAATAGTTCTGAATATCCTCGTCGTCCCAATACAAGGTGATGCTGTCGCCGACGCGTGTGACATCGGGTAACTTCGCCACCAGCGGTACGGGTCTGGTTTCATCGAACAACTGCGCATACCCCAAACCGAGGCGCGGGTTATTGGGCGAGTCATCGATGGATGAGAACACCAACGGATTCAGAGCCTTGCCGCCTGCAGGATGGGTGGGGAGATTGTTGATGTTCATGTAGATCGTCCTTGATGTTGCGAGTGGGTGGATATCCTTCAAAGCGCTTGGACAGGCGATGGCTGGGATAAAGCTGCGTGGAAATGGGGACAGATCCATTAACAAGGCTTCACCGTAAATTGATCTGTCCCCGGTCTATTGAATATGACCACTTTCCGTCGCTAAACAGCATGCAGCAAATCTGATTCCGATTACGCAAAACTGTTTTTCTTATTGAAAAGTTATGAATCGCTCAATGACATGCATCGAGCGATTCAATACCTGTTAGTGCAATCCCTGCACGTGCTTAGGGTTGAGCCGGAGGATTATCAAGCTCGCAAGTACCTCCGCCCGTGTTAAGTGCCATGCGCACAAATCTGGTCGGAGCTTGTACCGTCCCGGAATCATTACTGAGCGAGTAGTCCAGTGTCGCCCCATTGCGGCAGATCTTGTAAAGCAGTGACCACGGGAGGAGCAACTCAAAATATCCGGTGGTGATCATCGCCTGGGTAATGGCGATATCAACCCCCTCCTGTTCCGTCCCGTCGATAGGGGCGCCAATAGGAACTTCGGAATCGCCGCTTGCAAGGCCTACAAAGTTGTAGCTCAATTTTGGAGACTTGGTGAGTTCGATATTTGAGACCCCGGCCAACGGGATTTGGAAAGTGGTGCCGTCCCATGTCACCCTGCGGATGATGGTGTTGGTGCCAACCTTCACTTCAGGGAACTCACCTTGGGCAAGTGCCCCATCGCCTGGCAACTCACCTGCAGAAGTGACCTCCACGTTCGGTCTGGGCGACTCAACCGTCACAGCGTTTTGCGGGTCCAGTTGTCGGGTCACGGTGAAATAGATAGGGATGTCCCCCACGCCTAGGGCCTCGATGACGTCGGTAAAAGGAACAGGGATGGTGATATTCGCTGGTTCATTGAGAGTAGTGACCGGCACAGCGGGAATCAGCGGATCTCCGATGTTGCCATAGTAAAACTGGATGATGTCACCTACCTTCCAAATGGGGTTGTTGTCCTTAACCCTGGCTCGATAAATCGTGACGACTGCGTCCTTGCCAAAGTCACCGGGCAGAATGGTATTGACCGGGCTTGTCCCGCAATTCAGAACCGGCGGCCTGATGTTGTCGTTCTCAGGGGTCTCAGGCTTGGGATCCGGGTCAGTGCCGCCGGGTGTTTCCAGGTTCACCGCAACAGTGGTAGCGGGGGAGTCGACCCGCTGGCCATCTGCTCTCCGGAGGAAGTAGCTCACCGGGATACTGGCGCCATTGCCGACGGCCAAAACGGTCGCGTAAGGCACAAGAATCGTCGTCAGAATCGGAGTGTTGCCGACATCGCTGGCCGTAAGCGTATAGGGCGCTAATGTAGTGGTCCCCCACATGACGTAAATGGTGTCGCCGACGGCGGCGCCATCATAAGTAGGGATATCCACGCCGACGTCGGGATAGGCGTCGGTGTAGGTAATCAGGGAGGTGTCGTCATACTCCGGCACAATCGGTGCGTCCAGCGTCGGCAGATTCAGATAAACCGGAAGCATGGTCAGCTCGGATAACTGACTTACGTTACCCGCGAAATCCGTGGCTCTATAGCCAAACCATTTTTCGCCATCCGGCGTAACATTCAAGTCTGTTTCTGAAATGCTGACGGCGGTCCGGCCTTTAGGGTCAGTGACCTCGACCGTCGGGGCAAGGTAAACCCCCGTGTTTTCGTCAGTGCCAAGCCACAGCTCTACGAAGTCGCGGGTTTCACTTCCAAAATACGGATCGACCCAAAATGGCAGCACGCCGTTAACAATGTCAGCGACGGTGATGCCGGATTGCTGGGCTGGTGTAAAGTACAGTGGCGGAAGCTGAGCGCCCCCGGGGGCGAGTTGATCAAATCGAACCGTTGTCGGGATTGGTGCATACTGGCCATCTTCAGATACCGAATCGAAAAGATAATACGTCAAAGGGACAAGCACGTCGGTTCCCTGTACAGGAAACTCTGCCTTGAGGAAGAGCAGTGTAAATTCGATAAGGGTTGGGTCAGTCAAGTCGACTGTAGAAAGGTCCAGACGCGCGCTTACCTCTACCTTATTCCACGTGAGAACGATAGAGTCAGAGGATCTCATGTTGTCTGATCTTGGAACGATAACTTCGATGTCGTTGGTCAACTCGGAGATTTTGATAATCCCTGTTGCGGGATCTGCTACCGGAACCGTGACAGAGGGAAGGTCGGCCAGCGTCTTATTGGGGCTAATTGCACGTGCATAATCAGAGGTGGTTGTCATGTTCATGTCCTGCCTGGAAGTTAGTTGAGGTCCGTAAGTGCCAGATCGACTGGCTTTTCGACATAGGGCGAAAGCGCAGAAATGTTGTTTAATTTATCTTTGAGCTGGTAGCCAAAGTAGCGAGTGCCTGTTCCGTCGAATGACTCACGAGGAAACTTCAGCTCAACGGAGTTGCCCGGCGGAAAGGGTGATCCTGGTTCTCCAACCGTTACTGCAGAGTCGGGAATCAGAAACTGCGCTATCGATTCTGGTGTCGGCGGGGAATCGCTGGCCCATCCAGTGATCACATCGCCCGTTTCCATGCCATACCAGGCGTAAGCTTTGACGACCAGATTACCTGCAACAAGGTCGTCTTCGGTGATCACGTCTCCCGCTACTTGACTAAAGTCCAAGGCTCTCAGTGAGTCGCCTCCGGGTGGCTCACGGTCGAATATCACTTTCAGAGGTGCGCCTGAGCGGCTACTTTCCTGCGTTGCAGAGTCGACGTACACATAGTCCAGTGAAACTTCAAAGTACTTACCCGGGGCAGGGTAATTCTCCTGGCTGATCGTAAATGCTGCCTTGAAATCGGGGTCCTGTGCTTGAGACTCCGTCACCGTTACCGTCTCTGACGGCACAGTGTTGATATACAGCGTCAGGGTGTCGTCCTTCTTAAGCCCAGCAAAGGTCGGTATCAACACTTTTAGGTCAGCGTTCAGCATCTCAGCCGGCACCCTTCCATCTTCGAGAACGCCAGGGACTTCCACGGACGGAAGATCAGCCCTTGATTTGAGCGAGTTAAACTTCTTTTTTTGCTCCATTGCTGTGACTCCTTGTCATCCAATTTGCAATTATCGGAGTGGCTGTAGCGGTTTTACAGTAACGACAAGCTTGGAATCAGGCCACTGTCAATAATGACAGTCAGGCGCTAAGTAATTGATTAGCCTGGATAGAGTGTTTCGCGATAACGGTTATAGCGAAACAGTTGGTGAGCGGGTCTTTAATCTGGGTGCTCTAACTTGACAGTCAGCTCGTGGTCAACTTAGTTAGTTGTACTGCTGCTGGAAAAACGCTGACGACCGTTCCGAAGTCGCGCCCATGGGAGTAATGCTTTGCACTCAGGGAGGAGGAAATATGAATTATCGCGAGTCTGGCTGCTCAGGTGCCAATCTGATACTGGCACTTACAATACTTACATCCAGTGAGCAGGTGAGTGCTGTCACGCTTTCGCCGGGTACATCCGCAACAGTTGAGCCTGGCGAACCGGCACAATCCTGGACATTAAACGCTGCGAGTTTGACTGTGAATCCGGGCGGGCAGACGCTGAATATTTTCACCAACGCCGGCTCCTCCGTTACTTTAAATGGCGCATCAGTTTCGGCAACGTCGTTGCGCGCGCTGGTATTGACCGAAAGCGATGCAGTCATCAATGACTCGACCCTGGTGTCCACCTCAAATACCGGGTTATCCGTGGTTCGCGGCGTCGACGACACCGTCCGCGGCTCCACGGCCACCGTCACCAACAGCCGTATTACCGCAGCGGGTCGGGGGCTGAATGTTTCGGGGGGCAGCACAGCCAGGGTCATCGGCTCTCAAATTACGGGCACCGGTGCAGTCGGTGCATCGGTTGCGGGGGATGGCCTGGGGATTTCCATCATCGGCGGAGAGGCCTTGCTTGAGGGCAGTCAGGCCACGGGAAGCACGCGCGGCGCTGGTGTGTTCTCCAATACCGAATTCACGACCGCGCCACATTTGGTGCTCGACGCCTCTACGCTGAGTTCGGGTACAGGCAGTGCCATTCTGGTTGGCAATCTCGGCGCTACGCCCATGAACGCCGCAATCGAAGTGCTTAATGGCTCCACGCTGAATGCAGGTAACGGCGTGTTGCTTGAGGTTGGGCTTGCGACGTCACCTGCCGGCTCGACAACGGGTGCTGTCTTTACGGTCGACGACAGCGATCTGACCGGGAACATCCAGGCCCTTGCCGGTTCGACTGCCGACATTGTGATGCTCAACGGTGCCACGCTGACCGGGACGATGAGCAACATCAGCAGCCTCGACATGAACGCCAGCAGTGTGACGGGCAATCTGGTCGAGCTTTCAGGCTCCACCGCGCCTGTCTCGATGGCTGTGGGCTCGTCCTTCACCGGATCCATGACCAATATCGGCAGCCTCAACATCGATAACAGCCAGATGACCGGTGACATTGTTCAGGATGCCCAGACCCCTGCCTACCTGACGTTGACCAACGGAGGACGTCTGACAGGCACTGTGACGGGCGCGCGAAGCCTCTCGGTTGGCACCAACTCGACCTTCGACATGGTCAACGATTCGAACGTCGGGGCGCTGACGATGGGCGGAGGCACCGTCAATTTACGCGGTGGCAATGGCGCATTCCGAACGCTCAATGCCTCGACGCTGGCAGGCAACGGCACGTTCGCGATGGGCACTGATCTGGCAGGCCATCTGAGCGACCTGGTTAACATCACCGGGCAGGCAAGCGGCAGCCATGCGCTTAGCATCCGCAATACGGGTGTCGATCCAATCGAAGAAACCTACGCCCAGCAGGTCGTACACACCGGCAGCGGCCCTGCCACCTTCTCGGTCGTCGGGGGGCAGGTGGACGTCGGGACTTTCGTTTATAGGCTGGAACAGCGCGGGACCAATTGGTACCTCGCACAGGCCAGAACCGACACCGGTGGAGGCGGCGAAATTCCGGTTGATCCTGGCGAACCGGGTGGAGGCGGCGAAATTCCGGTCGATCCCGGCGAACCGGGTG
>Ga0247730_1001755_pt1 | contig 11383 bp, 15 predicted proteins | sample UWRJL073202C2_FD_180959 | JGI IMG/M metagenome (GOLD analysis project Ga0247730, IMG submission 180959) | Plant litter microbial communities from Arlington Agricultural Research Station in Wisconsin, United States - UWRJ-L073-202C-2 | ecosystem: Environmental > Terrestrial > Plant litter >...
GTACTGATCAACTCCGAAAAGATGTTGGAATATGCAGTAGGTACTGGACCGATTTCTCAGCAATCCAGTCCCCACATCTCGAATCCGGAGAGCCATGCGCACCGAGGCAAGCCCATCTATCGTGTATACCATGCAGACTCGAAATGCTGACGTTCTTATCGTTCTTTCCCATCCATCCATCCAAGACGTACAATCTCAGAACATCAATGAAAAACCGTTTCTAACGGACTCTGAGGAGGGAGAGACAGGCTAGCTCAGTTGGTGGACGCGTGTGCTGTCCTCGAAATGTATACTCAGTCCATTCTCTAGAAGTTGGTAGAAATCTTTTCAATGAAGTTGTCATTCGCAATAGCCTATCGCAGTCTATTGAACTCTTGCATTGACAACCCCCACCATATGCATTGCATCGTGCTCACACCAGTTTCAGAAAGCTGTTGCGCGCTGCAAGACGGCGGCAATAAACGGCGAGAAGAAATGTTTATATCCGTCCATCGTAAGATGCGATGCTTCGCAGAAAATATCTAATATATGTAGTAGGAAAGGGTTGTCAGGAGGGCAATGAGGTGAGAAGTTTAGAACACTATTCACAAAGTCGGCTGAAGTGGGTCCAGCCCCTGTTCTGGGGCACTGTTACCAACACGGTCGTTTCCCAGCGCAACAAACCCCGCCTTTTCGCGGGAGGGAGGGGCCAGGTTGACTGGAACTTTGCGGAAGGGCCGCTATACGCCACTGTAGCAACAAGTGTGGCTAGTAACTTGACAGGTAAAACAAATTTTAACAAGCAACAGGTTGCTCAGCTTGGACAAGACCACCAGAAACCATGAATGGAGGGCCTGTTTCAGAGAGCACGAGAGAGGTCTCATGGCGCGAAATGTCGGGCCAGACCTGAGAGCGACGGAGAACGTTGCCACAGCATACATATGCAGTGGCCTAGTTCGTATGAGACCATAGGGAACCCCCGACCCACATACATACGAGAGTGGCGGAACCAGCTGTGCCAATCAGAAAAAAGATCAGAAAGAAAAAGATAGATGTGAGCAAAAGACCAACGGTAGGTTCGGAACAGTGAACAACTGCATGCAGACCACCGACTCGGACGATGGAAAGCCATGAGGTTCATTGGCAGAAAAAGTTTCTTTTGGTGTTGCTTCAGACCCGAGGATTATCCAGAATCGCGCGAGGCCTACAATAATACGGGATGTCGTACATCGAACCACTGTGACAGTCGTAAGCGCTACTGCGCTGAGTCTACAGTGCAAGTCTCGAGCGCCGAAATGATTCCAGCTCTTCGAAAGTTCCCATTTCGCTACCTATGACGGGATAGTTTAGTGCACTGGTTCGACTTTGAGTTATACCCTCGGGGGATCTGGTTGGTTCCAATGTTTCTCCCGTCCATTCATGTATATATTTTCTAAACCCTGGAATATTTGTTAGTAGAGCGCTCGCCGCTGATGATAGTCGCAGGAGAGTATTCCGAGTCGGCGGGGGTGGTTATGGTCAGTAAGCAGCGCGAGGCTAGAAATAACTGCGTCGTGAACCAACGTCAACTCTCGTCCCTGGCCTGAAAATCGCTTTCATTCTGGATGAACACACAATCGATTAACAAGCCAAGACATCAAGAACGTCAGAGCACCGAGCCACCGAGCTAAGCGCATTGTAGACTATTGTAGAGTGGCAGCCTGCAGGGTCTCCTCCGTATATCAATTGATTTATGATGAGAACTGAAGCTCAGGTGAAAGGATCCTGTATTGTCGTTCCCCTGAAATAGAAGCCTCTAATAAGCAGAAAGAAATCGGAAACCCGCCGCGAGCGCAGTTGACGTGATGAAAACCGAGGACAAGAGTATACGGAATCGAGATGGATGTTCAGATAAAACACGACGCGCTGGGATCATGGGTCCAGTAACGAGAACAAGGTTGAGCCAGCCGGAGAAAAGTTAAACGGATAGTGAGAACCTGTGAGCAACCTATGTAAGAGAGAGAGTAAAGGGCACCGAATGCAGGGTGCTGAGTTAAGATTGCACCCGTGGCGGAAAGACCTGCTCCAGGCTTTTGAAGCGCTTTTTCGTGTTAATCGGGAGCTCTTGGGAGAGGAGAAAGGGAAAGACGCACCAGAAATAACCTAAGCCACTTCAGATGAAAAAGATCGAAGGGTAATACCCATAACGTTGGCCCTCAGAAATATCTACATTATCAAGAATATATGTACACCCGAACTGTAGCCTAACCAGCAGTAAACCGTATCGCGGGAGTCATTAGGGAGTTTTTCGGATGCTTGGGATAGTCATGGTCGTTCTGGAGTAAAGCACACCTAAAACTGGAAGAAGGGTAGGAGAACAAGGAGACTTGGGGTTACATAAGGTTATGCTAACAGGTTGGCTTTTACTTCCACCTCTGTTCTGGATCGATATCTTCCTCGCTCGTTCTTCACATTGGAACCTAAGGTGGATGTCTATCTATTTTTGCTGGCTGAGCAGAGATTTCTGATATCCACGCTCTTGAATTATGTATCGACTCTTTACGGTCAAGCTTCTTGGCGACCTGCTGTGACTCTGGACTGGATCTGGGCAAACCATCGTGTGAAGAGATTGTATAGCATCCGCGTATCCGATATGACTTCAATCCAGAGCTCACGGAAGATCAACTGCTTGCTAAAAGTTGAATCTTGCCGGGATGCCAGTCAAACGACGCCACAGAGGCTCTTCTTTGTTCACCTGAGAGCGCACTTCTTCCGTTCGTCTTCACGGATCGATCTGTTGAACTGTTCGTTTTGATATACTGGCCAAGCGAACATGCTGCTATTCGAACAGCCCGGCGCGGGTAGGTGCTGTTCAACGTTCAATATTTCAATGCTTGCTATCGTATTAGAGTCGAGGTGAATGATACTACCATAGTATAATGCCAACTTACCCGAGATTCTGGTGGTCAACTGACTGTTCTCCTAGCCTAGAAACGCCCTGGGCTTGTGGGCTTTGAGCGTATAGGGAAACCCGCGTCGAATCGGTGGGATATCTGCCATCCTAGCCCATCCTTTAGTATCGTTAACCATCTATCTGCGGAACAAAAGTCCGAAAGCATGTGGACTCTGTAAGCTACTTTAGTAGTAAGTAGGACCAATACACTGTTAGCTGTTACCATTTGCTACTCAAAGACGCCGATATTGCAACAAAGTGTTAATCTAGTACTTTGCTAGACACATTGACGATGCTGCAGCATATCTCGGTCGTTTTGGCGAGATAACTCAAGCAAGCGCAGCTCGGCTGGAGGACCCGGCCGCGCTCTTAACCAAAAGGAGCTGCCGACGAACGTGCGCGCCACACGTAAGCTCTGTTAGAAACCATGATTTGAATTTGGCACTGCGTCTTCCTCTTTCCGAACCCTCTAGCCCTTGCTCATTGACTCCCATTACCTGCACACGACCACACATTCCAGTCTCCCACCCCCCACCATCTCTCACATTAAACCCAGCTGCTCACTGCACAGACTCGGACATACAATAACTGCAGAGAATCAGTGTCTCGCATTAGGTGCTCTCAGCCTACACGTACAACAACACGCCAGCGAGCATCAACACGGAGTATTCTCCACGCTGCAGTGCTGTTAAAGGCGCCGAATTCTCCTTTCCGCAATAGCCACCACCATTGCTTTCTCTCCTTAGCATACACCGCTCAGCCTTAATTCAGGCCCTCAGCGTGCTGTCTACGTCCCCTCAGTTAGCGGATGCAGTAGAATCCATCTCTCTGAACATCCCTCAATCACATTTTCTTTATTACCACCAAAAACTATAATGAAAGCTGGTAGAACAAGCCCCCGCGTTGTCTGTGTCGCAATATGTGTCGCCCAGGGCAAGGTGCTCATCATTACCAGCCGGAAACGACCAGATAATTGGGTCTGTGCGTACCAAACCTCCTTCATATTTTTATCTGCCAGCTAACGATGGTTTCCAGTGCCAAAGGGGGGTTGGGAGTTAACCGATGTGAAGTTGGAAAACGCTGCCCTGCGTGAAGCCTTTGAGGAAGGTCTCAACCTTTGCCATTCTCTCCGTGTCGTCGTCTCCTGATTTGGGATCCTTAGCTGGTGTCCGTGGAACCGTTAGACGTTTCGTCACAACAATACCTTCCGCCTCTTCCACATATCACTTTTACGAGCTCGACGTATCCGCGCTCGAACAGACATGGCAAGAGAGCCACGAACGCAAAAGGGAATGGGTAGACTACGCCGAGGCAGTCAGGAGGCTGGAATGGAAAACAGAACTTGCCCAGGGGCTTCAATTGTCGTCTCTGGCCCCTGCACGGTGATCACGTATCGCCTGCCAGGCGATCTCATCAGGACGTTTACACTCTGCATCCCACTAATTATTAGATTTTGTCCGTTTTTTCGAGCCAAGCCGTTTAAGCCCCCTTTCATCGATTATCAGGGTCGGCTAGACCCAAATGACAGTCCCTCCATTATATTGTTGTTTTTTTCTTCCCCTTTCTTTCTTTTTTAATCTGTTCATCGTTACACTACATCATCAGAATATTTACATCGCACAAATGACATGGACCCACCCACAGTCAAGACGACAGCCCTTTCTTCCCCGGTAGCTAGCCATCCGCGTGGTCGTTGTCTTCCAACATCTTCAATCGGGTCCGCGTGTTGAGTCAAAATGCAAGCGCGTCTCTGATTCCAAATGCCCTTTACTTCTAATCCACCATGTCCTATCCTACAGATGCAGAGCGAAAAGCCATTGCTGAAGCGGAAGCTCTCATGGTAGAGACTATGGCACGCTACGACCCTTCCCATGACGCTTACCACGGTATGCACGATCATGTTGGTAAGAAAGCTAATGCTTATGTTCGGCAGTTGAGCGTGTCCGGAAAACCGCATTACGGATTGCAAAAGCTGTCGAAGCAGAGTCCGCGTCTTCTCCCGATTTTCTCACTGTGGAACTCGCGGCTCTGTTGCACGATGTGCTGGACAAGAAGTATGTGACAGCAGAACAAGCTGCCGACCCTTATGGCTTTTTCCTGCCCTTCTTCACCCGCGTCTCCACGGTCACCGAGGGATCAATTGACCTGGTGAAAGATGGTCGAGCACGGGAGATCTCTTCCATCATCGACAATGTCTCGTGGACTACTGAAAAGAAACTCAGACAACAAGGAGCATGGGGAGAATGGCATGAGAACTGCGTGGAACTGCATTGCGTGCAGGACGCGGACCGGCTGGATGCGATAGGCGCTTTCGGTGTTCTTCGCTGCGCTGCTTTCTGCGCCACAAAAAACGCGTGGGTTGTTTGCCGGCCAGCCCAGTGGATTAGTAGCTGATGACCACACAGCCCGCTGCATGTTCCTAACGATGATCCTGCGTTAGATAAGACAGCGATCCAGCATTTTCACGACAAGCTGGTTCATATTCATAACAGGCTTAAGACAAAGCCAGGAAAGGATATGGGGAAAAAACGCCACGACCTGGTGCGCAGCATACTTCCAGATGTAGTATTGAGCTCACACTTTCACAGCTGTTGAATTTTATCGAAGCAGTAGAAGAGGAATACGATGGCTGAGATTAGATAGATAATACACACAAGAATAAAATTCAATCGAACTCTGAAAAATCCATACCATAAAAGAAGTGCTAAGCGACAGTATCGTTAGCCGATACGAACTTGAGTCTTGGGGGAAACGCGACTGACTTTATAGATACTCATTACCTTTACGACCCAGGCTTCCAAATGAAATATCTTCTTGCTCCCAATGCGCATGCGTACTTCCTAGGAGTAGGCGATTTAGATTGTGGATGACTTGAACGAAAATGTGACTAACGTATATTGCTGCCCAATGCATTACATCTGCCTTGATAGCCTCGTCAACCCGTTCAACAACCCGTTCAGCCACAGTCTAAAAGAGGATTGTAGTGTGGCCCAGGCAGAAGGGGAAGAAGTTATACCTTCAAGATAACAGTGGGCGGAATGCAATGACTCAGAAGTTCATAGAATTTCGCCCGGACTTCTAATACTCGTGCTGGTGTTTGCTCAGAGACGATCAAGTCGGCTACCTTGTGACAATATGTCTCCCAGTCTGGCTTCGCGATAGTGAGAGGTCCAGAAAGATCTGGTCTAATGGAATGTTGAATTGTTAAAGGACTTGGGTGAGAACAGCGGAACATACGACTGCATCTTGAGGGCTTCTAGAACCAAGATAGCTTTGCGCAAGTTGCCGTTTGAGTCCAATATGATTTCTGAAGCTGCTGCAGGAGGAAGGTCAAAGCCTGCCCGCTTCGCTACTTTTCCCAAGACATTTTCCATCTATTGTGGAACCAGGTAAGCACAGTATTATCGTTTCAAATAATATTCCACACCTCTTGTTGGTTAGGAGCTGCCACCCGCATTAACAGGCATCGACTTTTGATAGGTGCTATTAAGCGGCTGGTACTATTCGCACAGAGAATAATTCGCATGTTGGACATGTATTTCTCCATTGTTCTTCGTAGTGCTGCTTGAGCATCTCGAGATAATGAATCGGCTTCATTAATGATGACCACTGCAGGGAATCCATATTAGTCCAACATGGATGGGAATGTGAAGGCAGGAAAGACGCGCCTTTGAACCGCTGTTTGGCACTCAAATCCACTTGCTGGGTTTGCGCGATCTCTTTAAGCAATTCCTGAATAACCACACGGTCATAATTTCCTGCTTCGCTGTAGATAATATTTAGAACTGAGTCCGGAGTGGCAAGCATGATAGCGCACCTGGGTGTAATCTCGATGTGGAAATTGCTCTGAACAATGTTCACCTCCACTTTCCGCTTCGAAGGTGTCAGAAATATCCTCTGATCAATTTTCAACTATGGAAGGCATTGGCGTGAGTTGGATATATGGAATGTTTAGGGTGGAATAGGACCTTTTCAGCACCTGCACCGAAGAGTTGTCGTAACGTGCAAGTTATTCGAGTCTTTTTCCCAGCTCCGGACGGTCCATAGAACAGCATGTGCGGAAAGTCGCCAGAAGATGCCTGCGTTAAGCTGTCAATGAAGCGTTACAACAGGAGAGGCGTTGGCCATACAAGGGATTTGAGGCGCATGCCCAGAGCTTCATGGTAGTCTAGCTCATCAAGAGAACGCGGACGATACTTGGGCACATAGTTCAGATTTCAGTTCTCCGTATTAAAGGAGAAACGCGCACCAAATCTACCCAGAGAGACATGGCTGAATATTGTAGATGGTGGTTGGTGGTTTGACGCGTCTGGGTCAGAGCGCGTCGAATTCATTCCAGCACGTGAAAGCAATTGCCACTCTTGTAACTTGCTTTCCTACTTCCATCTGCTCACTATGCGTGCCTCTATCCTGCGTTTGGCAGAGTCTATCACTCAAAAGCCTCTGAATTTGCGTGAAACTGGTGCAACTCTGTTACCACCCATTCCGTGCGTTCTTGGTCTCAGTCTTGACATTTGTCATGCCCTGACGAGGATAAATACAAGTCTAGGCTGTACCGTCGCATCTTGAGAGCTCATCGCTACCTTCCCTCAGAGATGAGGTCTTTGGGTGATCCTTACATCAAAGACGGTATGTCTGTGTTTGTTGGCATTGAAAATAGATGATTCATGTTTCTACGGCTTGACTAGAATTCAGGCGTCACCAGAAGGTCGATAACCCTGTCTACATAATGGGCTTCCTATCACAATGGAAGATGTATCTGGACCAGTTACCCCTAGAGCCAGGAGCCACCTACCAGGGCAGGAAATTGGACTCCACTGTATTCGAGAAGGCGCGTTACTGTAGTCTTGTGTCTAGGATGTCATAAGATGTCATAACTGACCGCATCTTTAGATGTCAGGGGAGCAATTGGGACAGCTGTATGAACTCATGCATGCTACGAAGGAAATCTGGAAGCCAGCTGGGCAGCTGCAAGCGGAGGCTGAAGAGCGAGAGCAATCATAAATGTTCAGTACTGGTATACAAACAGACAGACAATGCATTTTCTATATATCGGGTACGATATCGCTCGGGACAGCATCAAGTTTTGCTTCAGTGACTGCGCTAGGCTCTGAAACAGTTGCATCGTTCACTACCGGCTCGGTAACAACGATGGGGAGTGCCGTTGCTTTCCATGCTCCTCGCCAGGATCCAATTGCGGCCACTAGGCCTAGTAGAGACACCAAATACTGCGTTATGTTGTTAGCTTTGGGGTTTTCAGAAATTACAGCGAAGTCTTACGTTGTTGCTAATCAGACCAGTCGAGGTCGACCTATAGATGTCATTAGTACGGTAATGATGCCAGACAGGAAGTCACTAACCAGTGTAAAGCCAAGGGGAGATTGGCCAAATTGACAGCAAGCTCGTTATAGAACGCATCCCACTTCTGTCCGATATCCTTTCTCTCTGCACTCGTGAGCCCTCTCGACTTGCGCATCGCTTTGATCCTTTGTAATAGCAGCGTCTTGTCTTCGCGAAGGTGGGCAAATTGAAGGACAATGTATAATGCCCAGAATCTACAAGACCATGTACCCATTGCAGCTGGGTTCAAAGTGACTGATTTCGAAGACAGTGGCAAGGTAATTGTTTTGGGAATGATATCCGTGGAGGATAGGAAGCTAAGATTATCGAGAGGGTAGAAGGCAAGCATGGACCAGCCTTGAAGACGTTCTAGATCCAAAATATTTCTCGTTGGCTGTGGCTTCCGCTCCAGCGCTATTAGCCATTGAATAATGGGTAGAATGCCTTATAGGATGGTGAGTGCAGCTCGTTAAGAAACACGGCTATTCTCACCCCATATCCTCCAGAGTGATCTTGAGCCACTAATCGTCTTTTCTAGCTTGAGCAAACGGACAGCGACAGAGCTACTGGATGCTTTGGACAAGCCGTATTTGTGCTGCAATCCAGCGCGGAGATGGAGTAAAGGGACTAGAACTTGGATCGAATATTGCACCAACTAGGGGGAAATTTAGATGATCAGTTTCCGAAATGAGTGAGGAAACCTTACTTGAAAGAATTTGCTACCAAAGTAGTTAGCACCTTGAAATCATGAAGCAATGTGAAAGCCTCAACTCAGAACCACCATACGTGCCCAACAGTCGAAGTAGATGCTCAAACGTCTCAGATTTTGGTAAGACTGAAAAGCATCCAAGAACGGTGTCCTGCACTTTTCTGAGCGTGAAAGGCTTGTTGGAGGAGGATGCCATGGTGGTTAGCAGGTTAAGAGGCAGAAGTCGAGCTAGGCCGATCGTAGACGGACCAGTGCGAGCCGGTGCGGGGAACAAGCTTACACGTGAAATACAGAAACCGGGCTGGGGTTGACCTGAACCTGACCATTCACGGTCAAGCAGTTTGTAAACACACTTGCTCTCTGCTCTCATGCCAACAGCGACGGCAACCACAACGACAGCGCCAGAGTCGTACAGGTCGATCTCTCTCAAGAGTCCCACAGCGATGGCGGATCCAGCCTCACTGTCGACTCTACGCACACTCTACAACCGCGCTGCGCGCTCATTTCTGAACAGGGACAACAGTCAGACCTACGCTCTCTTGGACTCTGCTTTCGCGCTCCTTCACCCTCCTTATACCTTTCAAGATGATGACCAGCTAGCGGAGCAGAGGAAGAAATGGGATATCCTGCGAATTACGTTGGAAACCACCATTCGGTCATCGTCCAGTGGAGGCGGGAAAATCATGCTGGAGCCTACCAACACCCTAATCAACTCTTGGTATACGCGTTCGTTGGAACTCTTTACGCCTCAGAGCCAGAACGGGAAGAGTGCAGTGCAAAGAGATGTATCATGTTTACCCACAGCGGTCTTGACTACTCTGATGTATTCGAGTATCAAACTGGACTGTGCGAACGTGGGCAGGGACATGGCAGAGGACTGGCTAGCGAAGAGATCCCCCAGCAGGAACGATGGTTACAGCAAAATCATTGAGCTCTTTTGCCTACAGATCTTGCCCAAGCTGAGAGAATGGGAATATGCAGAAGAGTTTTTGACGTTCGAACACGAGCTGCTGCTGGAGACTCGTGAAGTGAGTTAAGGTCGTTCAGAAATGAGTTTCATGTCTAACTTTCGTATTGCAGGGATTCAAAGAGACTTTACGGCAGTTGAAGCTCGAGGCGTCAAAGCCGAAATCTACGACACCTTCACATAAGCCGCCGAGCAACCCACAGACACCTGAAACTCATTCCTTGTCTTCCTCTGCTTCGGCGTCCCCGCGATCTTTCTCTCCCGCGCCCTCATCCTCCTCTTCCTCATTATCCACTACTTCCACTCACACTGTCGTGCCGGCCGCGCAACGGAATGGGGTCGCTAGGATTGCGCGCGAAAGCTCTAGCGCGTCTGTTTCTTCAGTTAGCACGGCCAAGCCTCAACGACCCCAACAAGCGAAGCGCCAAAACAAAGCGAGATCACGAACACCGCCAACTTTCAAGCGCACTGTCTCCATTCCTAACCACAACGGGACAGTTCACCACCATTCGAATAATGTTAGCACCCTGGCTCTCATTCGAGAAGCCTTGTCAGCGTATTTCGCATCCAGCCGCCTGTCGATTGGCGCGCTGCTAGCTGTCATTATTCCCTTATTCTCGTTCTTTCTGCATCTCCGGAGGCGTAGTCGGAGAGGCCTGACTAACAGTACCGCTGTGGATCAAGTGCGGAAACGGCTGCAGCAAGGAGATGCGGCTGTGGCTGGTAACATCGTATATAGGCTGATTGGAGAGGTAGTGCGCATCGTAGGGGACACAGTGCGTATGGGAGGAAGCGGACTCATCTAAGTATCTCGTTGTTTTAATTTGTCGTATGTAGATCAAGCCGTATGATGAATAGCCGGACGGATGCATTTTATTAAATACATAAACGCAGGAATATATTCTGGAACCACCCTATATCACTTGTCAGACAGAAAAAGATGCCCCTCTCCCTTCTTCGACCACTACCACCACCACTATGTCTGCTTCCCTGAAATCTGTCGTCGTTGTTGGCGGAGGGGCTGCTGGTTCTGTCATTGCAAAGCAGCTTGCGAAGCAGAAGACAGCGAAAGTGACCCTCGTCAATCCGGTGCCCTATCGAGTCTTGCTACCAGCGACTATTCGCATGGTCGTTTCTGATATTGACGACCTGGAAAATCAAGCACTAGTCCCACTGGATAGAGTCTTCGAAGAACCTTCCTCTCCTGGGACTTTTATACAAGCCAAGGTCCTTAACGTGCATCCGGAGCAGAACAAGCTTCAGCTGGACAATGGAGAAGAACTGGCTTATGATATTCTCGTACTTGCTACTGGCTCAAAATGGAACGAACCTATCGACTTCCCAGACGACGCAGAAGGCACGAAGACGTTCATTAGAGCGCAACGAGAGAAGATAGCTGCTGCGAAAAGTATTGTACTAGTCGGCGGAGGAGCTGTTGGAATTGGTGTGTTTCACT
>Ga0247730_1001756_pt1 | contig 11374 bp, 9 predicted proteins | sample UWRJL073202C2_FD_180959 | JGI IMG/M metagenome (GOLD analysis project Ga0247730, IMG submission 180959) | Plant litter microbial communities from Arlington Agricultural Research Station in Wisconsin, United States - UWRJ-L073-202C-2 | ecosystem: Environmental > Terrestrial > Plant litter >...
CTCTTGTTCGGCCGAACGCCGGTAGGCGGCAATGGCCGCTCCTTCCGCCTCTATGCCCAGCCTAAGTTCCAGTAATTCAAGCGTTTCTGGAATATTTTGAACCTCGCCAGGCGTTAATCGAAGCCGCTTGACCTGAGGCTCGCTGACAAACACGCCCTTGCCCTGGATTGGTTTGACGAGACCGGCGGCGCGCAGTTCGGTGATCGCCTCACGCACCACCGTGCGGCTAACGCCGAACTCCTGTTCGAGTTGTTGTTCCGTTGGAATCTGCGCGCCGACAGCCAGGTCGCCGCGTTCGATCCTCGACCGCATCTGGTCAATCAGCGCCTGCGCCAGTCTTTCCCGGCGCGGCGGGCGTCCTATGATTTCCGACATGCATCTCCCCCTTATGCGCATCTTATAAAAAGTCAGCCGGCCCCACCTTGCCAGCTGCTGATAAATTCCATAGGTTGTCATATGACATACCAAAGACATATTAAGTTATAAGGTATTCCAAAGAGGAGGATTTATGAAGCATTTTTCTGCACGTCTGGCGCTTGGTGTGGCTCTTACCATCTTGCCGGTTGCAAGTTCCGTCGTTTTGGCCGCCACTCCAAACGATCAGCTGGTCATCGGCACCTCGCTGGCGCAGGTCCTGTCGCTGGATCCGCAGCAGGGCACGGAAGCCAAGTCCGTCGAGATCATGGCCAACACCTATGACCGGCTGATTGCCACCGACCCTGCCAACAACAATGCCCTGGTGCCGCAGCTTGCAGAAAGCTGGGCGACTGACGACAAAGGCATCACCTTCAAGCTGCGAAAGGGCGCCGAATTTGCCTCGGGCAACCCGGTTACTGCGAATGACGTCGTTTTCTCGCTGGTCCGCTTGCTGAAACTCGATCAGGCGGCGGCGGCCAACTTCAAGCGTGTCGGCTATAACGGCGACAATATCGCAACAATGGCTAAGGCCACCGACGATCTGACATTCCGCATGGAATTTTCCGATCAGGTGACCGCCGACCTGCTGCTCTATCGCCTGTCGATGGCGGTTGCCAGCGTGGTCGATAGCGTCGAGGTCAAGAAGCATGTCGCCAGTGACGATTACGGCAATGCCTGGCTGCGCACCAACACCGCGGGCTCCGGCCCGTTCAAGCTGACCCGCTGGACCCCGAACGACCTTGTTATCCTGCAGGCCAATCCGGATTATTGGGGCGGCGCTCCACTGGTGAAGCGCGTCGTCATGCGGCATGTGCCGGAAAGCCAGACCGAGCGGCTGATGCTCGACCGCGGCGATATCGACATCGCCAATGCGCTGACCGCCTCCGACATCGCCAATTTCAACGACAAGCCCGCCTTCACCATCCAGAAGGTTCCGACCGGCGGTTTCTACGTGTTGTCGATGAATGCCGGCAACCAGTATCTGTCGAAGCCCGAAGTGCGCGAGGCTATCGCCTACGGCATCGACTATGCCGGGATCGCCAAAACCATTCTCGGTCCCTATGGACGGGTGCGCAACGTGCCGGTTCCGGAAAACTGGGAAGGCGCGATGGCCAATCCCGACTGGAAGCTGGATGTAGCGAAAGCCAAGGCGCTGCTGGCCACGGCCGGCTTCCCCAACGGCTTTACCCTCAAGCTGAAGACGATTTCGCAGACGCCGCGCATCGACATGGCGACCGCGATCCAGGCCAGCCTCGGGCAGATCGGCATTACCGTCGAGATCCAGCAGGGCAACGGCGCCGATATCATCGCCGCCCACCGGGCACGCGATTTCGACCTGCTGATCCCGCAGACCTCGGCCTACATCCCGAATGCAATCGGCTCGATGGAACAGTTCGCCTCCAATCCCGACAATTCGGTCAAGGCCAACAATGCCGGCAACTTCGTCTGGCGCTCCAACTGGGATATTCCCGAGCTGACGGCGTTGACCGCCAAGGCTAGCCTGGAGCGTGATCCCGCAAAGCAGCAGGCGCTGTTCGGCGACATGCAGAAAATGTTCGTTGATCAGAAACCGGCTGTCCTGCCGATGTTTGAACGCTTCGAGCCGATCGTGCTCAGCAGCCGCGTGCAGGGTTATGTCGGCCATCCGATGGCCATCACCCGGCTGGAAAAAGTCTCGAAAACCGACGCAAAGTGATCCGATAGCCCGTCATGAAAGACTTATCCTTCCAAGAGTTGGCCAAGCGCATTGCGCAGCTGGTCGTCAGCCTGTTCTTCCTTCTGTGCATCACCTTCGTGATCGGCCGGGTCATGCCCGCCGATCCCGTCGGTGCCATTGTCGGGGAACTGGCCGATCCGGCAGCCTTGGCTGCCATGCGTGCCAAGCTGGGTCTCGACCTGCCGATCTATCAGCAGTTCTGGATCTACATCACCGCGCTGTTGCATGGCGATCTCGGCATGGCCATCCTGACGGGCAATCCCGTCGCTCAGGACTTGAAGCAGGCCTTTCCGGCGACCTTCGAACTGGCGACACTCGCCATCATCATCTCCACCCTGATCGGCGTGCCGCTCGGCATGGCAGCTGCCCTGTTTCGCGACAGTCTGGTCGACCAGATCGCCCGTGTCGTGTCGCTGGTTGGCCATTCGATCCCGGTCTTCTGGTTCGGCATCGTTGGCCTGGTGATCTTTTACGCCGGTCTCAACTGGGTCGGTGGCCCGGGCCGGGTCGACGTCTATTTCGAAGGCATGGTCGAGCCGAGAACCGGCCTGCTGCTGATCGACAGCCTGATGGCCGGCGAACCGGAAATTTTCTGGAACGCCGTCAGTCACATCATCCTGCCGGCCTGCATTCTGGCCTATTCGGCCATGGCCTATATCACCCGCATGACCCGCAGCTTTACCCTGGAACAGCTGAACCAGGACTACATCATCGCTGCGCGTGCCAAGGGCGCCAGCAGCAGCCGGATCATCATCGGCCACGTGTTGCCAAATATTTCGGTGCAGCTGATTACCATTCTGGCGATCTCCTACGGCAACCTGCTCGAAGGCGCCGTCGTCACCGAAATCGTCTTTTCATGGCCGGGTATCGGCCAGTACATGACCAATGCGCTGATGATCGGCGATATGAACGCAATCCTCGCCTCCACGGTCGTGATCGGATTTGTCTTCATGCTGCTCAATCTTCTGGCCGACATCGCCTATGTGCTGCTTGATCCTAGAACCCGCGAGGCAACACAATGAGCTCCGCCGATATCATCAAGGCCCAGCAGGGTCCTGCAACTGCCCTCAAGCGCATGCGCACCAGCCTTGGCCGCTCGCTCGTCAAGCTGATGCATGAACCGCTTGGGCTTGCCGGCTTCGTCGTTATCGCGCTTTTGATCATCATCGCCATCCTGGCGCCGCTGATCGCGCCCTACGAGCCCGCAGCCCAGGATCTCAACAATGCGCTGATGCCGCCGAGCTGGGCGAATTGGGCCGGCACCGACGAGTTCGGCCGCGACATTTTGAGCCGCCTGATCTATGGCGCCCGCATCACCATACAGATCGTGCTGTCGGTCACCGTCATCATCGGACCGGTTGGCCTGGTGATCGGCGTCGTTGCCGGCTTCTTTGGTGGTCGCACGGATTCGATCCTGATGCGCTTTACCGACATCATGCTGTCCTTCCCGTCACTGGTGCTGGCGCTCGCCTTTGCCGCAGCGCTCGGCGCTGGCCTCAACACCGCCGTGGTGGCGATCTCGCTCACCGCCTGGCCGCCGATCGCCCGTCTCGCACGCGCCGAAGCTCTGGTCGTGCGCAATGCCGACTATGTGGCCGCCGCCCGCCTCTACGGCGCCTCGTCCTGGCGCCTGCTGCTGCTTTATATCGCGCCGATGTGCGTGCCCTCGGTGGTGGTGCGCCTGACGCTGAGCATGGCCGGCATCATCCTGACCGCCGCCGCCCTCGGCTTCCTCGGCCTCGGCGCTCAGCCGCCGACGCCGGAATGGGGCGCGATGATTTCCAGCGGCCGCAAGTTCATGCTCGATGATTGGTGGGTCGCGGTCATGCCCGGCATCGCCATCCTGATCACCAGCCTTGCCTTCAACATCGTGGGTGACACCCTGCGCGACCTATTGGATCCCCGCCATGCCCGTTCCTGATCAAGATAAAATCCTGACGGTGCGCGGCCTGAACGTCTCCTTCAGCCGCAGCGCCATCAATGCCGTCGACAATGTCAGCTTCACGCTCGGCCGCGAGCGCCTCGGCATCGTTGGCGAGAGCGGATCCGGTAAATCGACCACCGGCCGGGCGCTGATGCGGCTCTTGCCATCGTCCTCAAAAACCAGCGCTGAGGAACTGACGCTGAACGGCCATCCGTTGCTTGCCCGCAGCGAGCGCGAAATGCGCTCGATCCGCGGGAAGGAAATGGCGCTGATCATGCAGGACCCGCGCTATTCGCTGAACCCGGTGCTGCCGGTCGGCAAGCAGATCGCCGAAGCCGCCCGCCTGCATCTCGGCGCCAATGCCAAGGAAGCCCATGGTCTCGCCGCCAAAATGCTGGAGCGGGTGCGGATCGCCGATATCGAACGCACGATGAAGCAGTACCCGCACCAGATTTCCGGCGGCATGGGCCAGCGGGTGATGATCGCCATGATGCTGCTCGCCAAGCCGCAGGTGGTGATTGCCGACGAACCGACCTCGGCGCTCGACGTGTCGGTGCGCGGCGATGTACTGGCCCTGCTCGACGAACTGGTGCGCGAAAACAATTCCGGGCTGATCCTGATCAGCCACGACATCCGCATGGTGGCCTCTTTCTGCCAGCGGATTCTAGTGATGTACAAGGGCAAGGTAGTGGAGACACTGACTCGGCTCGAAGACGCATCGCACCCCTATACCCAGGCGCTGATCGCCGCCATGCCCGACCCGCGCCATCCGGTGCGCCGGCTGCGCACGCTCGATCGAACCGCACTGGACCTGGCAGGAGAAACGCCGCGATGATCCGCATCGACAATCTCGACGTCGCCTTCAAGTCGGGCAAAACTTCCAAACACGTGGTCAAGTCCGTGTCGCTGTCGGTCGCCAAGGCCGAAACGCTCGGCATCGTCGGCGAATCCGGTTGCGGCAAGTCGACGCTGCTGCGCTCGCTCGCCGGCCTCGAAGGCGCCTGGACCGGCAATATCTTTCTGAACGGTGCTGCCGTCTCGGCCGAGCGGACCCGCGAACAGCTGCTGATGGCGCAGATGGTGTTCCAGGACCCCTATGGCTCGCTGCATCCGCGCCACCGCATCGCCCGGGTGCTGGCCGAACCGATCCGCGCCATGGGGCTCGGGGACGGCTGGAGCCAAGTGCCCGCGGCCTTGAAACAGGTCGGCCTGCCGCTCGAATTTGCCGAACGCTTTCCGCATGAATTGTCCGGCGGCCAGCGCCAGCGCGTGGCGATTGCCCGCGCGCTGATGCTGAAGCCGCAGATCCTGCTGCTCGACGAGCCCACCTCCGCGCTCGACGTCTCGGTGCAGGCTGAGGTGCTCAACCTCTTGTCGGACCTCAAGGACGAGCAGCAGCTGACCTATGTGCTGGTCAGCCACGACCTGTCGGTGATCGCCCATATGTGCGACCGGGTGCTGGTGATGAAGGACGGCGTGTTCGTCGACGAGATGACCCGCGAGGATCTGCAGGCCGGGCACACGCATTCGGACTATGCAAAAATGCTGTTCGAGGCGAGCATGATCTGACGTAGCAGACCCGTTTCAATGCCGAAACGGTTTCGTTGCGGGATTTAAGAGCAGCGCGCAATCACTCTGGCACTAGCAAGATGAGAGCATGCCGCGCGATGCAACGGGGGCCGGATCGCCCCTTACGCATCCGCACGACGAGGGGCATGCCATGCGCTATTGTCCAATCGATATTGCTGGCCCGCAATAACTTGACATGCGACCTCGAGCCGTACCCCGTGCGGTCGACACGCAACCCCTCGATGGGTAAACAGGCGGCGTCCCGCAAGCGGCGGACCAAGCCCAATGCCTCCCAAGGCGAGCACCGCGATCGGCCTTGCCTTGTCGTCAAGATGAGCAGGCCGATCGCGGTCGTTATCTCCGGTGGTCACGTTTATGCGCCCGGCTCGCAGTTTTTCCAAGCATGGCAAGCAACACCGGCTGCAGCGGCGCACCTGACCCGATCGAAAGCCGCAACAGGCGCAGCACGAGCTTTCGTATGACAGCTCGGCGGAAGCCTTGACCGGAGCGCCGCAAACCAGCGCGAGCACCGCGCGCGCCACTCAACCCATTCCGATCAATTATTCTAATAAAAGCGCTCGACGAGAACGAATATTCGATTATTTGGGCTTGTCGTAGTGTTCTATAATCGTTAGCGACTGCAACAAAATGACGCAGGTATTTCCAGCTGCGTTGCAGCCTGTCGAACGTCCCGCGTTTGACCCACCTCAGGAGCATAGGATGAGAGATCTGCCGGGCATCCCGTCACGTCGAAATTTTCTGAAAGCATCGGCAGCCAGCGTCGCGGTTGCTGGTATCGCCCTATCAACGACAGCCGAAGCGGCACCAGAACCAATTTCGCTTGTTGAGTACCAACCGGACTGTCTCAAGCCCACGGAGTGGGCCTTTGTCACAGCAGCGGTTGCTCGTCTCATTCCGTCCGAAGGCGACGGTCCCGGCGCCATCGAAGCGCGTGTGCCGGTGTTCATCGACAAGCAGCTGGCCGGCGATTTCGGTAAGGCTTCTGACTGGTACATGCGGGGGCCGCACGACCCGACTGCAAGCCCGTTGCGCGGCTGGCAGACGCCGCTCTCGCCGCTGGAACTGTACCAGCAGGCCATTCCGGTGTTCGATGCCTGGTGCAAGGCCACCCACGGAAAGATCTTTGCCGAACTCGACGCGGCAACCCAGGACAAGGCGCTGACCTCGCTGCAGAAGGACGAGATGAAGATCAAGCCGGAACTGCGCGAGTTCTTCACCGTCCTGCTGGGCAATACCAAGGAAGGCTATTTTTCCGATCCGAAATATGGCGGCAATCACGGCATGGAGGCCTGGAAATATATCGGCTTCCCGGGTGCCCGCGGCAGCTACAAGGAGTGGGTCGGCAAGCATAACGTGAAATATACGCTCGGCCCCGTCTCAATCTCCGGCGAAAGGGGCTGATCATGACCCGCACAGAAAAGAAAAAAGACGTCGTCCTGGTCGGCTTCGGCTGGACCGGGGCCATCATGGGCATCGAACTGGCCAACGAGGGCCTCGAAATCCTGGCGCTCGAACGCGGCAACGATCAGGCCACTGTGCCGGATTTCCAGTATCCGGAAATGATCGACGAACTGAAATACGGCATCCGCTACGGCATGATGGAAAAGCCGGCCAACACCACGGTCAGCATCCGTCGCACGCTGGATGAAACCGCCCTGCCCTATCGCAGCCTCGGCACCTTCCTGCTCGGCACCGGCGTCGGCGGCGCCGGCACCCACTGGAACGGCCTCAACTGGCGCCCGATGCTGTCGGAATACCGGCTGAAATCCTATGCGACCGAAAAGTTCGGCGCCAGCGTCATTCCGGAAGGCATGACGATCCAGGATTATCCGATGAGCTATGAAGAGCTCGAGCCGCATTTCGACCGCTTCGAATATGTCGCCGGCATTTCCGGCCAGGCCGGCAATGTCAACGGCAAGATCATCGAGGGCGGCAACCCGTTCGAGGCCCCGCGGTCGCGCGAATACCCGATGCCGCCGATGCCATCGACCTGGGACGGCGTCAAATTCCGCGACGCCGCCACGGCTGCCGGCTGTCATCCCTTCCCGTCGCCGGGCGGCATTGCCTCGCAGGCCTATGTCAACGAATACAATATGCAGATGGGCCCGTGCAATCACTGCGGCTTCTGCGAGCGCTACGGCTGCTACAACTATTCAAAATCCTCGCCGCAAACGGCGATCATCGATGCGTTGAAGCGCAAGAAGAATTTCGAATATCGCGTCAATGCCGAAGTGCTGCGCGTCGAACTGGCCGCTGACAAAAAGACCGCGACCGGCGTCACCTATTTCGATCACAAGACCGGGGAAGAGGTGTTCCAGCCGGCCGACCTCGTCATTCTCTGCGCCTTCGCGCTCAACAACGTCCACCTGATGCTGCTGTCGGGTATCGGCCAGCCTTACGATCCCAACACCGGCGAAGGGGTGGTCGGCCGCAACTATGCCTACCAGATGCTTGGCGGCTACACGATGTTCTTCAAGGACGAAGAGTTCAACCCGTTCATCGGCACCGGCGCCAACGGCTATTGCATCGACGATTACGGCATCGACAACAACGACTTCGCCAAGGAAGGCTTTATCGGCGGCGCCTACTGGCGTGCCGGCCAGACCAATGGTCAGCCGGGTCACACAATGCCGCTTCCTGCGGACGTCCCGAGCTGGGGTGCCGGCTGGAAGAAGGGCATCGGCGACTGGTATGGCCACGCCATGTCGATCGGCGCACACGGCTCACTGATGTCCTATCGCGACAACTATCTCGATCTCGATCCGACCTACAAGGATCGCCACGGCCGGCCGATGATGCGCATGACGTTCAACTGGAAGCCGAACGATCTGAAGATGATCAACTACATGCAGACCAAGATGGAGCCGATCGTCAAGTCGATGAACCCGACCATCGCCCAGGCAGGCTTCAAGAAGGACGGCGCGATGTTCGACGTTCGTCCGTACCAGACGACCCACAATACCGGCGGCACCGTCACCGGCGACGATCCGAAGACCTCGGTTCTCAATCGCTATCTGCAGTCGTGGGACGTGCACAACGTGTTCGTCACGGGTGCCAACACCTTCCCGCAGAATACCCAGTACAACCCGACCGGCATGGTCGGCGCTCTCGCCTATTGGGCGGTGGATCATATCCGCAAGGATTACCTGCCCAACCCACGGCCGCTGGTGTGAGGAGAGAGATGATGAAAAAAGTTATCAGCGTTCTCGTCTGTCTCGTCGTCGTCGGCCTCGTGGCCCTTGCCGCTTTCATCTTCGTGCCGGTCCAGCGGACCGGCCCTGTCACCCAGCTAGCCGCCAATTATGAACCGGCCAAAGGGGCTGGCGAGTATCTGATGCGCGCCGGCGACTGTATGGCCTGTCACAGCGCGGAGGGCGGCAAGCCCTTCGCCGGCGGTCGCCCGATTTTAAGCCCAATGGGCACGATCTGGACCACCAACATCACGCCCGACCAGGAAAACGGCATCGGCCGGTACACGCTCGCCGATTTCCGCGCCGCGCTCTATGACGGTGTTTCCAAGGAGGGCAAGCATCTCTATCCGGCCATGCCGTATGAGAATTATCGCAAGATGTCGGAAGAGGACATCGTTGCCCTCTACCAGTATTTCATGAAAGAGGTTCAGCCGGCTTCAGACAAGGTCCAGCAGACTGATCTCGCCTTCCCGTTCAACATGCGCTTCGGTTTGCGGGCCTGGAACTGGCTGGCTGCCAGCTATGAGCCCGGATTCAAGCCAAGCCAGGGCGAGGACGCGCAGTTTAACCGCGGCAAGTATCTTGTCGAAGGCCCCGGCCACTGTGCGGCATGTCACAGCCCACGCAATCTGTTCATGGCCCAGGACGGCATCGACAATACGTCGAAGGCATTTCTGACCGGCGGCGAGATCGACGGCTATACCGCTCCGGACCTGCGCGGCCCAAACAGCGGTCCGCAGAAATGGACCACCGAACAGACCACCGCCTATCTGTCGGCCGCTCGCAACGAGCATTCCTCGGCCACCGGCGAAATGATGCTGGTTGTCCGCGACTCGCTGCAATACATGACGCATGAGGACAATCTGGCGATCGCCACTTACCTCCGGAAGATCGGCACGGCCGGTTCGGACGGCAGTGCCGCTCCGGCCGCTCCGCAAAAGGTCGAGGCAACCGAGACCGAAAAAATGCTGACCGAAGCCAAGGCCGACATGCCGCTCGGCCCGCGTCTCTACATCGACAACTGTGCGGCCTGCCACGCCGTCAGCGGTAAGGGTGCCGGCGAAACTTTTCCGGAACTCGACGGCAATTCCCTGGTCACCGCCAAGTCGTCAAAAGGCCTGATCAGCGTCATCCTCAACGGTGCGGAACTGCCGACGACGCCGGACCGGCCGATGAAGCTGCGCATGCAGGGCTATGCCGACCGTCTGTCCGATGAAGAGACCGCGGCACTTGCAACATTCCTGCGCAACGGCTGGGACAACAAGGCCGCCGCCGTGACCGCTGCCCAGGTCAATGTGGTGCGAAACCCGGAACACTGAAACATGTCAGCGGGGCCGAGAGGTTTGGTCCCGCTGGTCGCATCATCAGCCGATGCACTGAAGCGACGCGGTCTGGCGCAGCCTTTCAAAGCCTTGATGACATGGCGGTTTGCCTATAATGGCAGAGCCTTAAGCAATTGCTTGTTGCTGGCGGACGAAAGCTGAACCGATGTTGACGAAAAAAGGCAAATACGGTCTCAAGGCCTTGGTCCATCTGGCACAGTTGCCACCGGGACAAACCGCGTTCGTTCTCGACATTGCCACCAAAAACAATATCTCGAAAAAATTTCTCGACGCGATCCTGCTGGAGCTGCGCAATACCGGCGTGCTGCGTTCGAAGAAGGGACCCGGCGGTGGCTATGCGCTCGCCCGCCCGTCATCGGAGATCATGATCGGTCAGGTCGTGCGCACGCTGGACGGCCCTCTGGCGCCGATCCGCTGCGCCAGCCAGACGGCCTATCAGCCGTGTGACGACTGCGTCAGCAATGAGGACTGCCAGGTGCGGCTGTCGATGATCGAGGTCAGGGACGCGATTGCCTCCGTGCTCGACAATCTGAGCCTGGAAGAGTTTGCCCGCAAGAAAGGCGTGCCCGGAACCGAGATGCTGCACGCCGGAAACATGGCTGAACTTTAAAGCCTCTCATCCGGCCCAGCCAAGATGACGTCCGGGTGCGGATGGGCTCAGGATACCTTTCTGCCCCAGCCAGAATGCCGCCGGGACAGAATAATTTTCAGGACCGGGAAAGCGATCGCTCTGCCAAGATCATGCTTGGTCTATTTCAGGGTCACGACACTGGCCGCGACATCCGGAAGCGCCGGGACGATGCCGCTCTTGACGTACCAGTTGGCGATATTGGCAATCTGCTTGACGTCTGCATCGGTGACGGCGGTGGTCGGCACCGCGTTGTTCTGGCCGATCTTTTGCGCCAATTCAGCCGGCACCTTCATTTCCGTTGCCCAGATCGCACCGGCGGCAGATTTGTTGGCCACCGCCCAGGCATTCTCGTTTTTCACCACATCGAACACCGCTTGCAGCTGATCGGCCTTCTTCTCGGCAAATTCACGGCTGGCGACCAGCACCACGGCATTGTCCGATCCGATCGCGGCACCGTCGGCCAGAACCTTGCCGTCATAGCTCTTTTCGGCAATCGTCAGGAACGGATCCCAGGTCGCCCAGGCATCGACGCTGCCCTGCAGAAAGCTTGGACCGCTATCG
>Ga0247730_1001757_pt1 | contig 11372 bp, 10 predicted proteins | sample UWRJL073202C2_FD_180959 | JGI IMG/M metagenome (GOLD analysis project Ga0247730, IMG submission 180959) | Plant litter microbial communities from Arlington Agricultural Research Station in Wisconsin, United States - UWRJ-L073-202C-2 | ecosystem: Environmental > Terrestrial > Plant litter >...
CCTACTGACCAAGCTGCAACGATCAACGCAGAACCGGAAAACCACGCAACGTGGTGACCAGGTTCTGAAGAGACGATCAACTTCGAAATCTTCCAGTTTGAAATTCCGACTTTTTCAACAGAATCGGTCGACTGCGGCCCTTCCTGCACAGGGTCATGCTAAGCCTCCATCACCGGAGGTAATGACATGAACGCAAATACTGCTATCTCGTACCAGCCCTGGAATAAAGGCAAGCTGGTTGGTCAAAGATCACCGCTCCGCCTGCGCGACATCTGGGGCATCAGAGTCAGGCTTGAGCTTGCGCAAAACGTGAGGGATCTAGCGCTTTTCGATTTAGCAATCGACAGCAAGCTTCGTGTATTGCTCACAAAAGACCGGCGAGTGGGTCAGGTAGCCATCGCATGCGGATTCTCTGATATAGCCTATTTCTCAAGGCGATTCCGGGAGGAACACGGGGTTACACCTAGTCAGTTTCGGCATTCAGGGTTGACTGAGTATCCACCTCGCTCTAACTCCGGCATGAAGATCGTGGCGAGCTGAAGCTGGCGCTCATAGCTGTGCTAACAACCAATCACGAAAAGCGGCCATGGGACGATGGTTGGTTTTGTGCGGTGGTACCAGAAGATAATACGCATTCCCGCTAGGGCTCTGCGAATCAAAAGGAATGCTGAGCGTTCCATTCGCCAGCTCATCCCTCACCAAGAACCGGGGCATGAGGCCGACACCGATGCCGGATGATACAGCCTGGATCAAATGGGTAGTGAGCTCGAACTGCGGCCCTAAGCGAAGGCCATCAGTTTTGGCTCCTTGGGTCTTGAACCACTCTAGCCAGAGGTTAGGTCGGGCGGCAACCTGCAGCAGCTGCGCTTTTCGTAGATCATCAACGCATCCATAGCGCTGAGCTGCTTTAATCGGTCCTCCTACGACTGGTACGAGCTCTTCGTCAAAGAGCTTGTGGGCGTTCACATCGTGCCAAAGGCCATCACCTACAGAGATAGCCGCATCCAGTCTAGTCGCTGTGAAATCCACAGTGCCTACACGCGAGTGGATGTGGACCAGAATTTCTGGATACTTAGCGTAAAAATCGCTGAGGCGCGGTAGCAGCCACTTGGTGCCGAACGCAGGAAGGACCGCCAAGTGAAGTGAACCACCACCGCTGCGATAAGCAATAGCTTGAACAGTCGCGTCACGAATACGAGCAAGCGCCCCGGCAACCTCTAGCGAGTAGAGTCGGCCCACCTCTGTCAAAACGATATGCCTTCCTACCCGGTCGAACAACTCTACGCCTAACAGCTCCTCAAGCGACTGAACCTGTCGACTGACTGCACTTTGAGAAAGGCTAAGCTCCTCGGAAGCTCTGGTAAAACTGCCATGCCGAGCGGATGCTTCAAAAGCCAGCAGCGAAGACATCGAGGGGTTAAGGGTCCTGGGATTCATAGCGCTCTCTTATTCTGGAGGGGCGGCAATTCCTGAACCGGCAAGAAAGGCCGCATAGCTTGCGGCCTGGCAGAATGGACTCAGGCAACATTTGCCCGCGAATCATGTCGAGCTAAACGGCGCAGCAAATTGTCGACTTCATTGCGCGTTGTTTCTGACATCGGGCTAGCTGGACGTCGCTGGGCACCACTGCTGAGGATACCCCGCTTCATCATAATGTACTTGCGCACTGCTAACCCAGCGCCAGGTTGCTGCTCATAGCGGAGCAGCGGCAAGTGAGCATCAAAGAGGTCATGAGCCTCATCTTTTTTCCCTTGGCCGTGAAGACGTACGATGTCACACAGCATGTCAGGGAACGAGTATCCAGTATTGGCGCCGTCGACACCTCGCTCCATTTCATACTCTAAAAACAGGCCGTTGTTTCCACACAGTATCGAGATATGGCGCATAGAGCCTTCTTTCTCGAAGCGGCGCAGCATGCTGATTTTCTCCAGTCCAGGCCAATCTTCATGCTTGAGCATCAGGCAGGAAGGCAACTCAGTCACTATGCGACGAATGACAGAGGGCGCCATCTGTACCGAGAACGTCAACGGGTAATCCTGGAGCACGAAAGGCACGTCGTCGCCGATCGCTTCAACCGCTTGTGCGTAATAATTGAAGATTTGGTCATCAGTGCGCAACGTGTTAGGCGGGGCAATCATCACGCCCGCTGCGCCGCGATCCATTACTTCGCGCGTCAGCGAACGCATGGAGGCGAAGCCTGGCGCTGAAACGCCTACTATCGTAGGCAGGTCACCCGCTCGGGCAATCATACGACTGGCGATATCAAGCGATTCATCCGCATCGAGCTTTGGAGCTTCGCCAAGTTGACCTAGAACAGTCAAACCAGTGCATCCGCACTCGTGGTAGAAGTCGACCATTCGATCGATTGACGTGTAGTCGATTCGACCGTCGTCAAAAAACGGGGTAGGGGCAATAGGGTAAACACCCTGTGCATCGGCGCTAAATTTCATGGGTTCATCCTGTGCATGTAGCCATGCTGATTAGAATTGTTCGTTTAGCCAGAATTCATACCGTTGTTTTGCTGCCTCATCGGGAGGGTAAAGGCCCGGTAAAGGAACCCCGCGCTTTACCTCCAGCATGACCCATTGCTCAAATTTCTCCATCGTTTCAGACCGTTCGAGTACTGTTGCGAGGAGATCCCTTGGCACAACGATCACTCCATCGAGGTCGGCCACAATGATGTCACCAGGGCAAATGGTGACGCCTCCACACCGGACGATTTCTTCGATGCCTACCAGTACAAGCCCATCGGTTGGCAGTGGTGAAGCGGCGCCGGCGGACCAGACTGCAAGCCCGCTTTCACTGATGCCCTGCGCATCGCGAACCGCACCGTCTGTGACGAGTCCCGCAACACCCAGGTATTTCATCCGTAAGCTGAGGACGTCACCTACTACACCTACGTGGGTCACGTTGCCGGTGTCGGCAACTGCAACACACCCTTTCGTCATCCCCTCGATGGCCAGCCTTGTATTGACAGGAAGCTCAAGGCCTACACGAGCAGGACTGAATCGAAGCGTGTACGCAGGTCCTGCTATACGGTCGCCAGACTGGGTAGCAAGAGGCGTTGCGCCTCGAATCCAGGCGTTGGTCCCGCCTAATTTCGAGAGCACAGACGCTAAGGTTGCGGTGGGAGTAGCGATCAGTTGTCGGTGCTGGTCTTGGGTCAGCTCTGGGCAAAGGGTCATGTCCAGGGGCTCCGTCAAATGCTAGTAATCAAGCCGCCATCAATGCGGAGCGTGGAGCCAGTGATGTAGCTCGCTTTATTGCTGGCCAGGAAGGTCACGACATCTCCATATTCCTTCGGATCACCATAGCGGCCGACAGCGATAGCCGCAGTGCTTTCCTTACTGACTTCCTCAACCGAACGGCCTTCGCGCTTGGCTTTGGATTCGTCCAGGAAAGTGATACGCCCGGTAGCGATTCGCCCTGGGAGCACGATGTTGACGGTGATTCCATCGTTGCCGACTTCGCGAGCCAGGGTTTTGGACCAGCCAACAAGCGAAAGGCGCAAGGCATTAGAGATGCCGAGATTGGGGATTGGAGAGACGACGCCAGAGGATGTGCTGGTAATGATTCGGCCCCACTTCCGCTCGCGCATGCCAGGCAGTACGCGATCGGTGATTTTGATCACTGAGAGGACCATGCTTTCAAAGTGCTTGCTCCACAGGGAGGCATCTTGACTGTGGGATGTAGTAGGAGGCGGGCCACCGGTATTATTGACAAGGATATCGACAGGACCATATTTGGCTTCGACGGCGCCGATTTTAGCGTCGATGTCGTCTAGGCGGCCCAGATCCCAATCCAGTGCAAACGCAGTCAGGCCTGCTTTTTCCAAAGTGGCAACTGTCGTTTGGGCTGCATCCAGACTGATGTCGGCGACAACTACTTTGGCGCCCTCATTAGCAAGCGACCAAGCGATTGCGCTACCCAGACCGCCGCCGCCGCCGAGCACCAAGGCAGTTTTTTCTTTTATTTCGAGATCCATCGTTCTCTCCTTTTTATGCGCACCGAAAGAAGTGCTTCCCGAATCTTAGGTAGGTATCGGGTAAGCGCACAAACGTCAAAAACTCATCAACTACATGCGCTTTGGGTATGAATGCGAGGCGAATCTGACAGGCAAGGCCAACAAAACAGGGCGTGCTACGACCTTGAACTGAATACTCGATGATGATTGGGCATGAAGGGATTTCGGCTCCCAAATCCCATTCATGCGCAAATTGCATGCATAGGCGCATTTTTTTGCGGTTTGGATGGCCGCCCAACTGTGGCAGCCTTTTACCACTCGCAGGGCTGTATCAGCCCTCTACAACAATAAGAGCATTCGAGACTCCTCGCCTCGCATGCCTTCGATACGAGTGGCTGATATGACCAACCGTGAACAGTGGCGTGAGCTTGAAACTGACTTGAAGAAAGCCTTGGGAGGGGCCGTACACTTCGATAACAGCCATAGAGCCGTGTATGCGCACGATGCATCCAATTACCGACAGGTGCCTATTGGCGTTGTAACGCCTCGCACCATTGAAGATTTCATTCGTGGCCTTGAAATTTGCCGTCGGCATAACGCACCGGTGCTAACGCGCGGTGGCGGCACATCGATGAATGGGCAGACCGTCAATGTGGCGGTGGTGTTTGATCTCTCTATGCATTGCAATGCAATCTTGGAGCTCGATCCGGTAAGTGGTACGGCACTCGTTGAGCCTGGCGTGGTGTGCGATTCACTGCGCGACGCGGCAGAGCGCCATGGGCTGACCTTTGCTCCTGATCCTTCTACGCACAGCCGCTGCACGCTGGGCGGGATGGTGGCAAACAACTCTTGCGGGCCCCATTCGGTAATGGCTGGCAAAACGCTGGAGAACGTGGAAGCACTTGAGGTCATGACCTATGACGGCGAACGTTTCTGGGTAGGTCCCACCTCGGACGCCGAGCTTGCCAGCATCATTGGTGCCGGCGGCCGCCGGGGCGAAATTTACCGTCGCCTTCGCGATCTGCGCGATCGCTATGCAGATCTGGTCCGGCAGAAATTCCCCAATATCAAGCGTCGGGTTTCAGGCTACAACCTTGATGAACTGCTGCCTGAGAATGGCTTCAACGTAGCTCGTGCTCTGGTGGGTACCGAGGGTACCTGTGCGATGACACTCGCGGCGAAGGTGCGGCTTGTTTCCAGCCCCCCGAAGCGTGTGGTGCTGGTGTTGGGGTACGATGATATCTACGTCGCCGCCGACGCTGTACCTGAATACATGCAGTTTGGCCCTATAGCCATTGAAGGGCTGGATCGCAGAATCATCCGTGGCCTACAAGCTCGAAATCTTCGCTCCGAGGAAATCGCGTTGCTACCTGCCGGCGATGCCTGGGTGGTGATGGAGTTCGGCGCGGATACCTACGAAAACGCAACTCTGAAGGCAGAGGCGGCATGCACATATTTCAATGCACGGCCTAAAGGGCCTGTCCCGTCTACCTGGATTGTCGCTGATCCTACCCTTCAAAAGAGAATCTGGTCGATCCGGGAAACCGGCGCCTCGGCAACGCAGCTTTCCATCGATCCTAACGTTCCCGACCCTCAGGTCGGATGGGAAGATGCTGCGGTAGACCCATCTCGTCTCGGAGATTACCTTCGCGCCTTTCAGGCCTTGGTTGACGGTTACGGATATACCACCTCGCTATTTGGGCACTTCGGTGACGGTTGCGTGCATGCTCGGATTACTTTTGATCTTCGCACTTCGCAAGGGGTGCAGAAATTCCGTGAGTTCACCAAGGAAGCAGCGCAGTTGGTGGTGGATTACGGCGGTTCCCTGTCAGGTGAGCATGGTGACGGCCAAGCTAAAGCGGAGTTTCTTCCGATTATGTTCGGCGAAGAGCTCATGGAAGCGCTCCACGAGTTCAAGGCGATTTGGGACCCAACCAATAAGCTCAACCCTGGCAAAGTGGTACACGCATATCGCATTGACGAAAACCTGCGGATGGGCCCGGACTATAAGCCTGTTGAGCTTATTACCAAGCTCAAGTTCGTGAGTCAGGAGGGAGACGGATTCCAGCGTGCCGTGGAGCGATGCGTAGGCACCGGCAAGTGTCGGTCTCTTAAGGGCGGGACGATGTGCCCCAGCTATCGCGCAACGCGTGATGAGCGATTCTCAACTCGAGGCAGATCTCGCTTGTTTTGGGAGATGTTGCAAGGCGATGTCGTAAAGGACGGCTGGAAAAGCGTAGAGGTAAAGGAAGCGCTGGATACGTGCTTAGCGTGTAAAGGCTGCAAAAGTGACTGCCCAACTCACACTGATATTGCATCCTACAAAGCCGAGTTTCTTTCACACTTTTACGAAGGCAAGCTGCGACCGCGTCAAGCCCTGACTATGGGTCGAATAGGCGACTGGGCTCCCTTGGCAGGACGAGTGCCCTGGCTAACTAACTTCCTGACTCAAACACCCGGAATCTCGCGTCTCGCAAAGTCTATCGGGGGTGTGGCTCAAGATCGGGATTTGCCGAAATTTGCCCCTACTCGCTTTCGAGCAATGCATGCGAACAATGGGATGGGCAGGCCGGGATCGAAAGGACGGGTGCTCTTTTGGGTGGATACATTCTGCGAGAATTTTCATCCTGAAATCGCTCAAGCAGCAGTAGATGTTCTTCGTCATGCCGGCTATGAACCAGTGCTGCCCAAAAAGCCTATGTGCTGCGGAAGACCTCTTTATGATTTCGGCTACCTAGGTCAGGCACGCGCCAAACTTGTTACGGTATTGGATGCATACGGCGAAGAATTTGCAGATGCATCAAGTGGGCTGGTCGGCATGGTTGGTCTAGAGCCTGGCTGTCTCTCAGTATTCAAAGACGAGATGCTTAAGTTTTTCCCTGACGATCCGCGAGCTCAAGCGCTTGCTCGGAAGACCTCTCTTTTAGGGGACTTCTTAGTCGGTGTCGGATATAAGCCACCGCCACTCGAAATCGATGTGTTGGTGCACACCCATTGCCACCAGAAAGCGCTGTTCGGATCAAAAGGCGATCAGACCTTATTGCTCGAAATGGGCGCACGAGCACAGTTTCTGGATAGTGGTTGCTGCGGCATGGCTGGCTCTTTCGGATTCAACCCAAACCATCGAGAGATCTCTCAAGCAGTGGGTGAGAAGGTGCTTCTTCCAGCTGTTCGTCAACAGAGCCTTGAAACGGTAATCCTTACGAACGGATTCAGCTGTCGTGAGCAAATTCGGCAAGGTACCGGACGCGAGGTTATGCACCTTGCTGAATTGCTAGCCCTTGCGCATAGGACTTCAAGCGGGACCTCACAGCAATCTTGGCATCAAAAGCACCTTGAGAAGCCTATAGCGGATGTGAAGGAGGTAGTGATTTAAAGCGGCGCCGTCGTCAAAACCCTGAACATATAAATGCACAAGAAAAACAAGAGGACATTTCCATGGACACTTCAATTGAGAAGCGGGTAACACGCAAGATATTCCTGCGGCTACTACCCCTGTTGATTGGCCTTTACATCATTTCGTACCTTGACCGTGTAAACGTAGGTTTCGCTGCGCTGACAATGAATGCCGATATCGGTTTAAGTGCTGCAGCCTATGGCTGGGGCGCGGGCCTTTTTTTCATAGGCTACTGCTTGTTTGAGGTGCCGAGCAATCTGATGATGGCAAAGGTAGGTGCACGCCGGTGGATCGCTCGCATCCTTTTTACTTGGGGCTTGGTGGCTACCTGCATGGCTTTGGTCGAGGGTCCGAAGAGCTTCTGGGTACTGAGATTTCTCCTGGGTATGGCTGAGGCTGGGTTCTTCCCCGCTGTCATTCTGTACCTCACTTTTTGGTTTCCATCGCGTTATCGCGCTCGGATTATTTCCACGTTCATGCTTTCGATCCCTATCTCGCTAGCCATCGGCGCACCGCTCTCAACATGGCTTCTGCAGATGGATGGCATCTGGGGCCTCAAAGGCTGGCAGTGGTTGTTCATCATCGAAGGTATTCCGGGCATGCTGCTGGTGGGAGTGGTGCTTAAGTACCTCCCCGACTCTCCAAAGCATGCCGCTTGGTTGACGGATGCAGAGCGTGACTGGCTCACCCAAGAGCTCGAAAATGATGCAAAGGCTCATCCTGCCCAGCTGGATAGCGGTGCCTCACTATGGAAAGTATTCTTCAACCCAGCAATCATTGCTCTTTGCCTGATTTATTTCTGCGCTACAGCTACAAACCTAGGCCTTTCAATGTTCTTGCCGCAGATACTGAAACAGCAAGGATTCGTGGGTATGGAGATTGGCTTCATCGCGGCCCTCCCATACCTGGTTGGGATTCTAGGCATGATTTCGATAGGCTATCTTTCGGACCACTTCCGTAAACGCAAAGTCTTCCTCATCTTCGCTCTGCTACTCGTTGCAGGCGGCTTAGCCAGCGCTGGCCTGATGAGCGGAAGTACGATGGCAATCGTAGCAATGTGCGTGGCCACCATCGGGATCATGGGCTGCAAAGGACCGTTCTGGCCATTGCCTTCACTATATCTGAGCGGCACGAGCGCTGCTGCAGGCATCGCTCTGATCAACTCGGTAGGGAACATGGGCGGATTTTTTGGCCCAGGGATCGTTGGTATGGCCAAGGAGATGACAGGTAATTTTGAAAGCGGCCTCTATGCGCTGAGCGGCATGGCGTTGTTCGCAATTGTTCTGGCGGTGTTCTTAGTGTCGGACAAAGGCAGGGCGAAAAAAAAGATTGGCGCCTCGGAAGGGTTAAAACTCCATCCTGAAGCAATGAAACCGAGAAGCTAAAGTAAATCGATCAGGGCCATAACCGTGGCCCTGCCAGCTCCAGCTAAATGTCAGTGAAGTTCAAGATCTTTGCGAAGTGAAGCGACGTCTCCTGCCGTCACAGCAGGCGCGGCATTACCCCAGCTATTACGAATGTACGTTAGGACACTTGCAACTTCCTTATCCCTCAGCTTCCAAACACATGCTGGCATTGAAGTTGCTGTACCCATGGCAAGAGCTGAGAGAGGTTATTGGTGCAGTTGCCGCCTCTCCGGCCCCTTTGCCGTGTGACGATAACGTATATCGCGTGCGGCGTACCGGCAGCCATCACATGATAGAACGGTCACTCATCATCTTAGGCTTGTAGCCCCACGCTACCTGGTTCCAAGGCCAACCGGTCATTGCTAAAAGCGAAAGGTCTGCGGATATGGTATGGCCGCATACTGACCGCTTTCGGCCCAGAGTGTGTAAAAACGCCCGGGTTTACTGTCGGCGCGTAGCGCCGACGGTTGTTAGCTGAGTAGCTGCTTGCGGTAAGCCTACGGGCCGTCAATAGGGTCATGAAGGCTCCAGCGAGGCTTCAAACATGCCAGGTAGGCAACAAAGCCAACCCTTTCAGGCCGACAATGCCTTCATCAAGGAGCTGGTGCCGAGGATTTTCACAACCCGTTTCATGTTGTAGGCGAGTACGTTTAAACTCATTTCTGCACTGACGCCTTCCAGCCCTCGCGTCAAAAAATGCGTAGCGCCCATCCACTGTTTGAGCGTCCCGAAGGGATGCTCGACCGTGCGTTTGCGGATTCGCATCATGTCCGGCGCGTTGCTCAGCCGAACCTGCATCTCTTCCAATATCGCCTCATGCTCCCAGCGCCGAACACGGCGTTGCTTGCTCGGTGTGCACTGCGTTTTCAAGGCGCAGCCCTGACATTTTGAACTCCAATAGCGATGCAGCTTCATGCCTTTCTCGACGCTGGAGAAACGCCATATCAACGTCTCTCCAGCTGGACATACATAGTGATTTTTCGCCGCGTCATAGATAAAGGCATCGTTGTTGAAGCGCCCATCAGCTTTGGCTGCTGATGTCATTGGCTTGGGCACATACGCGGTGATCTCCGCGTTGTGACAAGCCAGGATTTCCTCACCTTTGAAATAGCCTCGGTCAGCCACCACCGAAAGCGAATCCGATGCCATGGCTTCGCGCGCCTGCTTGGCCATTGAGCTGAGCTGATCACGGTCGGAACCGACATTGGTCACCTCATGAGCAACGATCAAATGGTGCTGAGCATCGACTGCTGTTTGCACGTTGTAGCCAACGATTCCTGTACCACGCGTCATCATTGAACGCGCGTCTGGATCGGTCAGTGAGACCTGTTTATCCGGTGAGTCGTTGAGCCGTATTTCAATCGCCTGAAGCTCCTTCATTTGCACTTTCAGCTTGGCGATTTTCTCTTCCAGCCGCACCGTCTTGGCTTCAGAAGATGCGGGCTCTTGCCGATCCGCAGTATCAAGTGCCGCCAGATAACGGTTGATGCTCGATTCGATTTCTTCCATGCGCCGCTTCAGTTTGGCGCTGGTGAAGTTACGGTCGCGGTTGTTGACGGCTTTAAACTTGCTGCCATCAATGGCGACCAGATTTTCACCGAATAATCCCAGCTGCTGACACAGCACTACGAACTGACGACAGACGCCTCGGATAGCCTTGCTGTTGTCTTTTCGGAAGTTGGCGATGGTTTTGAAATCCGGCATCAAACGCCCCGTCAACCACATCAGCTCAACGTTACGTTGAGCTTCTCGCTCCAGGCGTCGGCTCGACTGGATGCGGTTGAGATAGCCATAGATGTAGATCTTGAGCAGGACTTCAGGGTGGTAAGCAGGCCGGCCAGTGTCAGCAGGAACAGCACCGTCGAAACCCAGATTGACCAGGTCGAGTTCGTCGACGAAGACGTCGACTATGCGCACCGGATTAGTGTCGCTTATGTAGTCGTCGAGGCTTTCGGGGAGCAACGTGCTTTGGCCTCGATGTTCACCTTGGATGAAACGCTTCATGGCCGATCCTTTCGATGAAATCCTCAGAAATCATAGCAAGGGTTTGCGAAGGCGTTTTTACACACTCTGGGCCAAAAGCAGTCATATGCCGACGCCGCCCTGACTACTTACAGCGCACGGTCCAAAGCTGATCCACCTTTGTTGTAAAACTCTCACTCATCATCTCCCGCCGCATCGCCCATTCAGGATCAGTCGGCACTGAGGCGCTCCGCAGCGTCCCCCTTCCCCATTTTTCGTTAATTTCATCCAACACCCCCATCACCTTCTCCGCCGCCACCGGCTGCCCCTCGTGTAGGATTTCGAAATAGATGCGACATCTTTGAAATTAATGCGGCAGTCTGAAAAAGCTTCAAGTCGTTATCTCTGTAGTGGTCAACTGATCCCGGACACGACGTTAAGTCTTTTTTCGGACTGGGCTGGTGGTAGCCCGTTGTTGAACTGGTGTGGCCGAATCCAGTTGTAGCGATGCATCATATAATGACTGATATCTCGCTGCGCTTCTTGGGCCGTCATGTAGCCAACGGTCGGTATCCACTCAGTTTTTAGACTCCGGAAAACACGCTCCATAGGCGAGTTATCGTAGCAATTACCTCGACGACTC
>Ga0247730_1001758_pt1 | contig 11370 bp, 9 predicted proteins | sample UWRJL073202C2_FD_180959 | JGI IMG/M metagenome (GOLD analysis project Ga0247730, IMG submission 180959) | Plant litter microbial communities from Arlington Agricultural Research Station in Wisconsin, United States - UWRJ-L073-202C-2 | ecosystem: Environmental > Terrestrial > Plant litter >...
GACCCTCTCCCCGCCATGCGGGAGAAGAATGGGGCGAGAGGCAGGCAGAACAGGGCGCAATAAGCCCCTTGCGTGAATGGTCGGATCCCGACTACGGTTGCGTCGACCAATAAAATGCAACTTCCCAAGCCGGCGCCTTGATTGCGCGTAGCGCCTCGCTGCTACCTCCGGATGCATTTGCATAGTCGAAACAGGGTCGCGCGAACCAGAGGGGGAACGCAGCATGTCGTCAAAGGCATCACGACGGTGGATCCGGACGCTCGGCCCTGCTGGCGTCGTGCTGCTGGCTGCCCTGCCGGCCAAGGCGCATGTCAAATGGTTTGCACCCTACATCGTCGGCGCACCGCCGCAGCCGATCGCGAGCGTGCTCGGCAATCCCTGGTTCTGGATCGGTATCGTCCTCGTCATCATGTTCTTTGTGCTAACCCGTCTCGTCGAAATCAGCCGGTTCGGCGACCGGGCGCACGACGGGCTCGACCGGGCGACGAACGCCTTGTGGCATCGGCTCGACGACTATGTACGGGTGACGGTCGGGGCTTTTTTCGTGGCGATCTTTTCCGTCGGCGGCGTCTATCTGACGCCCGATCTCAAGACCCCGGCGGAATGGGTGTCCTGGCTGCAACTGCTGATCGCCGCTTGCATCTTTTCACGCCGGACGATGCCGCTGGCGGGGATCGGCATCCTGGCGCTCTGGCTGCTGGCAATCCGCGACTACGATCTGTTTCATCTGTTCGACTATCTGGCACTGGGTGCCGGCGTTGCCGGGTATCTGATCCTGGAGCCAATCGCGGACGAACGCTGGCGGTCGCATCGCTTCGAGGTTCTGCGCTGGGGCCTTGCCATCGCCTTGATGTGGTCGAGCCTGGAAAAATTTGCCTATCCGGACTGGTTCTATCCGCTGGTGGTCGAAAAGCCGTTTCTCACCTTTGGCATGCCGCGCGACGTCTTCATTCCGATGGCCGGCATTGCCGAGTTCACGATGGGTTTTGGGCTTCTCTGGACGCCGCTGATCCGCCGGCTGTCGGCACTTGCCTTGATCGTGATTTTCACGGCTGCGGTCTGGCCGTTCGGGCGCACCGACCTGATCGGCCACGGCCTGATCATGGCGATCCTGGTCGCGGTGGCCTGCGACCGCTGCCGGATCACCCGCCTGCTGCCGTCCCTCAAGACCCACCTGCCCGCGATACCGGGCGGCATCATGGCGGCACTGATCGTGTTCGCCACAGGCTATTGGGGGCTGCACGCAGCCTTTTATGGCACCGAGGGATTTTCCGGGGCCGCAACACCGGAGCGGGCAACCCACTCCCACAATGCCGAATACCCGCACGGACCGATATCCGACACGGGCATCGGCGCGCCGCCAACGAAGTAATGGACGAAAAAACCCGTAACAGTCCCTAAATTGCTTTGTCTCCGCGGACGGCAAAAAACGCTACGGCTGCAATGCCGATCGCATCAGAAATGAAACACAGCCTGGCTTGCCAAAAGCCAAGTCCTGACCGATCGGCAATATGCCAGCAAATCGAAGATCACGACAAAGTGAAGCCGCGAATGGTGGTTTGCTAATGTCCGCAGTTCGCTAGCGCTGCAGGCCCAGCCTGCGACCTTTTGCGCAGCCCGCAAGCCATTCGAGGTGCAAAGCAAAACTCCGCGACCGTGAAATACAGCAACAGCCGAAGCGCTTTCATCCCCAGGTGACTTTTCGGCAACGCTCCTGTGCAAGGCCGCATGGTAGGGATGATTCATCGGGCGGTGCTTCGCTTCGTTTTCCAGGGAGACGAAGCGCCACGCGGTCCGCGGCTTTCTGGGTCAGGACGTCGTGCGGAGGAGACCACTGACCCGAGATCAACATTGGGATTTTACCGATATGACATTCAAAGCTTTGCTGCTGGGCTCCGCCGCCGCGCTGATGGCCGTGACCGGCGCCCGGGCGGCCGACGCGATCGTTGCCGCCGAACCTGAGCCGATGGAATATGTGCGCGTCTGCGACGCGTTCGGCACCGGCTATTTCTACATTCCCGGCACCGAGACCTGCCTGAAAATCGGCGGCTATATCCGCTCCGAAGCGCGCTTCGGCCGCGACCGGTCCGGCACATCCGACTGGTCGTTCTGGAACCGCGCGCAGATCAGCTTTGCCGCCAAGAGCGACACCGAGCTCGGCGCCCTGACCAGCCAGATCACTTTGCGCGGCGAAGTCGAGAATTCGACCGACCGCGACGAGTTCATCGACGAAGCCTTCATCGAACTTGCCGGCTTCCGCGTTGGCTACCAGTACAGCTGGTGGGATGACGATCCAAGCGGCGAGACCGATTCGGTCGCCAGCAACTCGACCAACCACAATTCGGTCCGCTACGATTTCGGCAACGAAACCTTTGGCGGCGGTATCTCCCTTGACGAGCTGGAAGACGGTTACGACACCAAGCCCGGCGAAGGCCCGAACAACCTCGGTGTCGCCGGCCAGCTGGCCGGAAAGACCGGGATCTTCTCCGGCTTCCTGCTCGGTGGCTATGACACCGACACCGAGGAAGCGGCCATCCGCGCCATCGTCTATGCCGATCTGGGTGCGGCCGGCGAACTCGGCATCTACGGTGTCTGGGCCAGCGGCGTGAACTATTACTACGAAGAATCGGAATGGACGGTCGGCGCCCAGTACGAGCTGAAGCTCAACGACAAATGGGCGATCACCCCCGGCGCCCAATATTTCAAGAATGTCGGCCTCAACGCCGGCAATACCGGCTTCGGCGATCATGACGCCTGGGTCGGCGGCGCCACGATCGACTACAAGATCGTCGAGAACCTGTCATCCAAGCTCAGCGTCCAGTATCGTCATGAGGACGATGAAGACGACCAGGTCTATGGCTTCATGCGCCTTGAGCGGAAGTTCTAACAACAAAGGTAGTGGCGGGCTCGAAATCCTGCCTGATCTGACCTGCATGACCCGGCACCGCTTTCGCGGTGTCGGGTTTTTTGTCGGCATTATGCCATTTGCTCGGTTAAGCCCGGCAGGACGCCACGCTGCCGGCGCGGCCTTCCCGTCACTCAACGGAGAGCAACGGCAACGTCCCTGGTTTGGAGCGCTGCCTGCAGCAGTGGCTTGCCCGGGCCGTCCAGCCAGGCATCGAAGCGCGTCAGGCCACCGAATTCCTCGTTCAGTGCTGCGATGTCGGCAGTGCCGGCCAGCCGGCCATTGTCGACCAGCGCTGCCAGCTGCGCCAGGAACGGGTTCTGTTCGAGCAGGCTGTCGGGGAACCGATGGTAGCCGATCGTCTTGCCGGCGGCCCGGCTGAGGCTCTCCTCCAGGTCGTTGCCGGTCACTTGATCGCCGGCGATTTCGAGGGTGCGGCCGGCATAGCGGTCAGGCTGTTCGAATATGGCGGCAACGATCTTTCCGATGTCCTGCACGGCGATCGTCTGAAAGGATTGGCCGGGCCTAAGGAAGAAAGTGAAGCACTCCCGATCCAGCCCCATGCCGGGAAGCATCATCAGTTCCATGAAACCGCTAGGCCGAACGATCGTGCTTTTGAGCTTGAGGCTGCGAATATGCGCCTCGATATCCAACTTGCTGTCGAAGTGGCCCATCCCGGTCTTTTCCGCTCCGGCGACGTCGATCGAACTGTAGACGAGGTGCTGCACGCCCGTTTCCACAGCGATATCAGCCACGCGCTTGCCGTAGAGGATTTCTTGCGCATCCGAGATCCCGTAGGCCGCGCCCTGCCCCGAGCTCGGCTGGACGCTGAAAACACCGTGGACGCCGGCCATCGCATCGCGGATCGAGCGGCTGTCGGAAAAGTCGCCAGGCATGAGGATCACGCCATCCGCCGCCAAGGCCCGGGCCTTATCGCCTTTCGGGTCGCGGACCAGCGCCCGAACGGTCCAGCCCTTTGCCCGCAGCGCGGCGGCGACTGCGCCGCCCTGCTGGCCGGTGGCGCCGAACACGAGCGCGGTTGGTCCCGCGTTGGCATTTTTTCCGGTGTCGGGATTGTCTTGTTGAAATGGCATGTCTGCCTCCTTGTTGCTGGAGGCTGACTAGGTATACATATGATACGTGAATGCAATTACGCACCAGAATGCTACCAGGTACACTGGAGGATACCAATGTCGGCCTCATCGCCGGAAGACCTGGAACTCAATCGGCAGATTCTCGAAGAGATCACCACGAAATGGTCGCTGCTGGTGCTGGGTTGTTTGTGCAACGGTCCGATGCGCTTCAACGCGCTGCGCGGCGCCAATGTGGGCGTGACGCAGAAGGCGCTGACGCAGTGCCTGCGCCGGCTCGAAGCCAACGGTTTCATCACCCGCTCCGTGGTCAGCACGGCGCCAGTTGCCGTCGTCTATGCGATCGCGCCGTTGGGGCGTTCGCTGGAGCCGCATCTGCAGGCGATCCTGGCCTGGGCCAGCGATCACCGGGAAGAGGTTTTGGCGGCGCAACAGGCTTTTGCCGCGCAAAGCAGCGGCTCCCTGTAGAAGGTGCAGCCCACCCCGGACGATCTTTATTAAGGCCATCCTACTGGAAATCAAAAACCCGGCACTGCTTTCGCGGCGCCGGGTTTTTCACGTTTCCCTGGGAGGAAAAACCTTATTCGACGTTGAAGGCCAAAGGCTTTGCCTGGCGCACGGCCGGGTTGGCAGTGAGCTTGGCCAGCACATCTTCCGACACGGGCGCGTCGACATAGAGCAGCGCGATGGCATCGCCGCCCTGCTTGTCGCGGCCGAGGTGGAAGTTGGCGATGTTGACGCCGGCCTCACCCAAGGTCGTGCCGATGAAGCCGATCATGCCGGGAACGTCAGTATTGGTGATGTAGACCATGTGGCTGCCGACATCGGCGTCCAGGTTGATGTCCTTGATCTGGATGAAGCGCGGCTTGCCATCGGAAAACACCGTGCCGGCGATGGTGCGGGTCTGCGTGTCGGTCTTGACCGTCAGCTTGATGTAGCCGTCGAACACCCCCGACTTGTCGCGCTTGGTCTCCTGCAGCAGGATTCCCTTTTCCTTGATCATGATCGGTGCCGAAACCATGTTGACGTCCGATACCTGCGCACGGATAAGGCCGGCCAAGAGCGCCGAGGTCAGCGCCTTGGTGTTCATCTGCGACGTGGTTCCGTCGTAGAGGATCTCGATTTCCTTGATCGCGTTTTCGGTCACCTGGCCGACGAAGGCGCCGAGCACATCCGCCAGTCGGATGAACGGCTTCAGAAGCGGCGCTTCTTCGGCCGTGATCGACGGCATGTTGATGGCGTTGGAGACCGCGCCCTTCATCAAATAATCGGACATCTGCTCGGCGACCTGCAAAGCCACGTTCTCCTGGGCTTCCGTGGTGGCAGCGCCCAGATGCGGGGTGCAGACCACGTTCGGCAGGCCGAACAGCGGGCTTTCTGTGGCCGGCTCGACCTCGAACACGTCGAAGGCGGCACCAGCGACATGGCCGGACTTGATGGCTTCGGCGAGAGCCGCCTCATCCACCAGGCCGCCGCGGGCGCAGTTGATGATGCGCACGCCGGGCTTCATCTTGGCGATCGCGTCCTTGCCCAGAATGCCGCGGGTCTTGTCGGTCATTGGCACATGCAGGGTAATGAAGTCGGCATTGGCCAGCAACTCGTCAAGCTCAACCTTTTTGACGCCCATTTCCTGGGCGCGTTCGGCCGACAGGAAGGGGTCATAGGCCAGCACATGCATCTTCAGGCCCAGCGCACGGGCGATGACAATCGAGCCGATGTTGCCGGCGCCGATGATGCCCAGATTTTTGCCGGTGATTTCCACACCCATGAATTTCGATTTTTCCCACTTGCCGGCCTGAGTCGAGGCATCGGCGGCAGGCAGCTGGCGGGCAACGGCGAACATCAGGGCGATGGCGTGCTCGGCGGTGGTGATCGAGTTACCGAACGGGGTGTTCATGACGATAATGCCGCGACGCGAGGCAGCCGGGATATCGACATTGTCGACGCCAATGCCGGCGCGGCCGATGACTTTCAGGTTGGTGGCGGCGGCAATCAGCTTTTCGGTCGCCTTGGTGGCGGAGCGGATGGCAAGGCCATCGTAGTTGCCGATGATTTCGGCCAGCTTTTCCTTGTCCTTGCCGAGAAACGGCTGGAAATCGACTTCGACGCCGCGATCGCGAAAAATCTGGACGGCGGTTTCCGACAGTTCGTCGGATACGAGAACGCGAGGTGCCATGAGAGGCCTCCTTGAAAGAAGTTCAGTGATGAAGCTTTTTGGGGGCGCCGCTCACTGAGAGCGGCGCAATCAAGGCGATTTCGGCCTTTAGGCGGCAGCCGCCGCAAGCGTTGCCTTCTGGGTCTCGAAGGCCCAAGTCAGCCACGGCATCAGAGCGGCCATGTCCGCCGTCTCGATGGTGGCGCCGGCCCAGATGCGCAGGCCCGACGGGGCGTCACGATAGGCACCGATGTCGAAAGCGATGCCTTCCTTGTCGAGCAGAGCAACCATGCCCTTGGCAAAGGCTTCCTGCGCGGCAGCGTCGAGGGCCAAAACGTCGGCGTCGGCAATCGTAAGGCAGACGGACGTGTTGGAACGGGTGTTCTCGACCTTGGCGAGATTGCCGATCCAAGCGTTCTTGGCGACGAAATCGTGAATGACCTGCGCATTGGCGTCGGCACGGCCGATCAAGGCATTCAGGCCGCCGAGCGATTTTGCCCAGAGCAGCGCATCCAGATAATCCTCGACGCAGAGCATCGATGGGGTGTTGATGGTTTCGCCGGAAAAGATGCCTTCGATCAGCTTGCCGCCAGACGTCAGGCGGAAGATTTTTGGCAGCGGCCAAGCCGGCACGTAGGAGGTCAGCCGTTCGACGGCACGCGGCGACAGGATGATCATGCCGTGACCGCCCTCGCCGCCCAAAACCTTCTGCCAGGAGAAGGTGACGACATCGAGCTTGGAGAAATCCATGTCCTGGGCAAAGGCGGCCGACGTGGCGTCGCAGATGGTCAGGCCCTTGCGGTCGGCGGGAATGAAGTCGGCGTTGGGGACTCGCACGCCAGACGTTGTGCCGTTCCAGGTAAAGACGACATCCCGGTCGAAATCGATGGCCGAAAGATCGGGCAGCTCGCCATAGGGCGCTTCGATCTTGCGGGCGTCCTTCAGCTTCAGCTGCTTGATCACGTCGGTGACCCAGCCGGCGCCAAAGCTTTCCCAGGCGACCATGTCGACGCCGCGCTCACCGAGCAGCGACCAGAGAGCCATCTCGACGGCGCCGGTGTCGGAAGCAGGAACGATGCCGATGCGGTAGTCGGCGGGAACTTGCAAAATTTCGCGGGTGAGGTCGATCGCCTGCTTCAGCTTGGCCTTGCCGACTTTGGCGCGGTGCGAACGACCGAGCGGTGCGTCGGAGAGGGCATCGAGCGACCAACCGGGGCGCTTCGAGCAGGGACCTGAAGAAAAATGGGTATTATTCGGACGTGTGTCCGGCTTGGTCGTCGTCATCGTGGCTATCCTTCCAGATAGAAAGCACCTCGTTAGGGAGGCGTGTCCTGCCAGCGGGGATATTCTCAAGTGCTGATACTGTCAACAAGGATATGTCGCCGACGCCCGTTTTGGTGCCGTCGTTGACGGATGACATAGCCGTGCCGCCAAAACGTTTACGCAATTCCTTCATGTTAGCATTGCACGATACAAAGAACCGAGAAAAGCAAAGATTGAATGTGATCAGCTTGAATAAGGGAAAAGATTGGGACCAACGTATTTTATAAGCATTTGAATAAAAGAAATGGCGTTAAGGACGCGGCTATACACACAGATGAAAGCAGAATTAACCGGTTAAAATAACCTTAACACAGGTAAATTGACACAGTATCACTGTTTCGCGAACGAATAGCTTTGGGTCGCTTGACAGCAAAGAGCCGGTGATGGAAATGAATTTTATTCAGGCAGAATTTGTCAGGCAGGCGGGATAGGCCGAGTGCGCTTTTATAACAATAAATTCTTACGTTACATCAAGGCGTCGTTCGTCATCACCTGGATTGGCGTGGCCGCACTTGGCATCGCTGTCGCCACCGCAATCATCACGGGGTCTTTTGTGATCACGGTGCTGGCAACCATCGCATGGCTATTGGTTGCACAGATTCTCTATGGAATCTGTCTCGTGCATATGGCGCGGGTCGAGAAGAAACGGCGCGCCAAATTCATGTTACGGGGCGACGAAGGCGCCTTGAGCGTCACCGAACTGCAGTCCCGGGTAATCCGAGTGGTCGGCTATGACGAGACGCAGGCAACCCTGATGGTGGAATTTCGCGATGGCCGGATCAAGTATTTCTCTCCGGTCAGCAAAGCGATGTACCTGAACCTGATCACCGCCCCCTCGCCCGGCACCTATTACAAGCACCACATCCGTCCACTGCGAAAGAAGAGCTAGCCAGGGACAAAGAAAAGCCGCCCAGCCAGTTCTGGCGGGACGGCTTGGCAGAATTCAGGCGGGTCGGTTTACTTGTAGACGAAGCTCTGCGGTGCCGGCTCGGCAGCAGGCACATAGGCCTGGTCGGCGCAGCCGCTGAAGAGGTAACGTGCGCCCACGCGGGCTTCATGGACGTCAAAGCCCTTGTCCGAGCCTGGGCCGCCGTTTTCGGCGAAACCGAACATGTTGCCGCCTTCGACATGGCGATAGCGATAGCCGACATCGGCCTTGAGATTGCAGGTAACGTCAATCGAGGCGCCGGCCATCAGCGCGTAAGTGAAGCGCCAGGAGCCCTTGCCCTTGTGCTCGACAGTGTCGTCGCAACCGCTGCCGTCATTGGCGCAGGAGGTGTTCTTCAGATTGCCCCACTTCACATGCGTGCCACCGATACCGGCGCCCAGATACGGCGTGATCGAGCCGTAGGTACCGAGATCGACATAGGCATTGGCCAGCAGGCTGTAGGCGGTCATCTGGGCGCGGTCGCGCGAGGTGCACGGACCGACGCAGGCGCCGAAATCGGAACCCTCGCCCGAGGTCGAGCCCTCGAACTTGCTGCGGAACATGTAATCGAATGTCAGGTCGGTGCGCAGGTAGTTGTTGACCTGGTAGCCGACACCGGCGCCGAGCGTAAAGGACTCGCGCAGCTTGGCGCTGTCGAATTCGGCGTCCGAGCCGCTATAACCGCCCTGGTAGAATTTTGCGCCTTTCAGGTGGTTGAAGGCGTAGCCTGCATCGCCGCGCAGATACCAGCCGCTCGATTCGGCAACGGTGATTTCCGGGGCGTCGACCGGAACCGGCTCTGGCTGGTATAGATCGGCCGCGAACACCTGCGTGCCCGTCAGCAAGACTGCAATGATTCCCGTCACTAATTTCCGCATGGGATTGCTCCGCTTAAATAGGTTGTGCAGCACCGTGTGAGACGGCACCCAATTTGTTCTCTTGAAAATTATGATGAACAAAAATGGTTAAGCGCGCTTTAACGTTAACCGCTGCAACACCATGATTTTGCTGAGCGGAGCAGATTTTTGCGTCTGAAGCGCATGGACGGCTTTAAATCCATGGATATGCCCCTCCCCGCCTATCGGCAGATACCTTTTCCCAGCCTGGGGAGAGGGTTCGAGCGAGGCGCTATTGCGGCGGGGTGCGGGGAATGCACCTGCATTCCAAGAGGCCCCAAAATTTGGCAAGCTCCTCATCTGGCCCTTTGGGCCACCTTCTCCCCTTTGGGGAGAAGGAAGCACTGCTGATTAGGCGGCCGTCCGCACATTCGAAATCACACCGATCAAATCATTGACGATGCGTTCGATCTGCCCGCGGTCGTCGCCTTCGGCCATGACGCGGATCAGCGGTTCGGTGCCCGACGGGCGGATCACCAGACGGCCATTGCGCGACAATTCGCTTTCGGCATCGGCAATTGCCTGCTGGACGACGATATCTTCCAGCGGCTTGCCGCCGGCATAACGGACATTGCGCAGCAGCTGCGGCACCGGTTCAAAACGATTGCAGACCTCACTGACGGTACGGCCGGTGCGCTTGACGCTGGCCAGCACCTGCAGTGCCGCCACCAGGCCATCGCCGGTCGTGCCGAAATCGGACATCACGATATGGCCGGACTGTTCGCCGCCGATATTGAAATTGTTCTGGCGCATGTGCTCGACCACATAGCGGTCGCCGACCTTTGTGCGCGCCAGCGTCAGGTCCTTGTCGTTGAGGAAGCGTTCCAGCCCGAGATTGGACATCACCGTGGCGACGATGCCGCCACCGCGCAGCGTCTGGTCGTTGGCCCAGGTTTCGGCAATTGAGGCCATCAGCTGGTCGCCATCGACGATGGCGCCGGTCTCGTCGACGATGATCAGCCGGTCGGCGTCGCCATCGAGCGCGATGCCGATATCGGCGCGCACTTCATGCACCTTTTTCTGCAGCGCGGCCGGATGGGTGGAGCCGCATTCCAGATTGATGTTGGTGCCGTTCGGCTCGTTGCCAATGGTGACGACGTCGGCTCCGAGCTCCCAGAGGGCCGCAGGTGCTACCTTGTAGGCCGCACCATTGGCGCAATCCACGGCGATACGCAGGCCATGCAGCGTGACATCCCGCGGGAGCGTGCGCTTGACGAATTCGATGTAGCGATAAATGTCGCCGTCCACGCGCTTGGCCCGGCCGATGTCTTCAGGCTTGGCGAGCTGCGCATACAGATCCTGGTCGAGCAGCGCTTCAATCTGCAGCTCGATCTCGTCCGACAGCTTGTAGCCGTCCGGGCCGAACAGTTTGATGCCATTGTCGGCGAACGGATTGTGCGAAGCGGAAATCATCACGCCGATATCGGCGCGCAGCGAGCGGGTGAGCATGGCGACAGCCGGCGTCGGGATCGGGCCGAGCAGAAACACGTCGAGACCGGCGGCGGTGAAACCGGCAACCAGCGCGTTTTCGAGCATATAGCCCGACAGCCGCGTATCCTTGCCGATCACCACCCGGTGGCGGTGATTGCCACGGCGGAAGATCGTGCCGACGGCGATGCCGACGCGCATGGCGAGATCCGGCGTCATCGGAAAGACGTTGGACAATCCACGGATCCCGTCCGTGCCGAAATATTTGCGTGTCATAAAGTCTCCCGACTGTCTGCGCCTGTCGCGCGCCACTGGCGGTCAAACCGCCCGGGCCATGGATTCTGCAATGCCGTGCCGATTTGCGCTCTTGCCACAAAACCGGCTGGCGAGCACGTAAATTAGCGTCAAAATAGATTATATCCCGTTACCAGACGCGAAAGGCCACCCACCGTTTCCGGGGATGGCCTCAAGCATAATCGGTCGGGTCCGTGCGATTAGTGCGGCTGCGGCTCGAGACCGCCTTCGGCCTCGCCGTCGCCCTTGGCTTCGTTCTTGGTGCCGGCCTTGGGCACGGCCGAACCGCGGGTGGTGCCCGAATCGTCGCCATTGTCGCGCGCCGGCTTTTCGCCGCGCATCAGGGCCTT
>Ga0247730_1001760_pt1 | contig 11358 bp, 11 predicted proteins | sample UWRJL073202C2_FD_180959 | JGI IMG/M metagenome (GOLD analysis project Ga0247730, IMG submission 180959) | Plant litter microbial communities from Arlington Agricultural Research Station in Wisconsin, United States - UWRJ-L073-202C-2 | ecosystem: Environmental > Terrestrial > Plant litter >...
CGGATCGCTTCATCGAGGCAGACCCTCTCCAGCCGTTCATTCGGCTTGCGGGCAAAATTGCGCAGATGGCGGCTGATCGAAGCCATTCTGTCGATCAGCCCGGAAATCCGTACGATATTGTCCTGCGCCTCGCTCACGCGGCCCCTGTCGATCAGCACCGAGGCGCTGTCGGCATAGGTGCGGACAGCGGCCAGCGGCTGGTTGAACTCGTGCGACAGGGCGGCCGACATCTGGCCGAGGCCGGCGAGTTTTCCGGCCTGGATCAGGTCCGACTGCGTCTGGCGCAATTGCTGTTCGGTCAGCCGCCGCTCAGCGATTTCCGTTTCGATCCGGCGGTTGACCAGAGCCAGATCGGCGGTGCGTTCCTCGACCCGACGTTCCAGCTCGTTGCGTGCAGCCGCCTGCAACTGCATGCGCTCTGCCAGCCGGGCGCGTCGCTGTAGAACGATGGCGATACCCAGCCCGGTGAGGCAGAAAAACAGCAAGGCGGCGATCACTGTGGTTTTCGTCTGGGTATGGACGGAAGCGGTATCGATCAGCACGTTCACGGTCCAGTCGGCCTCCGGCATGTAGCCGGACTGGACCAGATATTCGGTCTCGACGCCGCCGCTGGCAATGGTGATCAGGTCATGATCCTCGAACCGGCTGCGGCTGACAGGCAATGAGCGCATGGGGGAATCGGCGTAGCGGCGGGAGGCCTGGGTGCGCGCAAGCCGTTCAGCCGTCAGCGGCAGGATGCCGGCATAAAGCCATTCCGGCGTGCCGGTCATGAAAATGATGCCTTCCGGATCGGAGACGAAAATCCGGGCGTCGCCGCTCCAGGACGCCTCGATTGAATCAATATCGACCTTGAAGACGATGACGCCGCGAATAATGTTTTCGACCCGAATGGGAGAGGCAAAATAATAGCCGCGCTTCGACGAGGTGGTACCAAGTGCGTAAAACCGAGCGCTACGGCCGTTTGCTGCCTCCTGGAAATAGGGCCGGTAGCTGAAATTCTGTCCGACGAAGCTTGCCGGCCCATCGTGATTGCTGGCGGCGATCGTCTGGCCGTCGAGGGTCATGACGTAGATGTCGGAGGATTTCAGCAGCTGGTTGATGTTTTTGAGATAGCGGTCGGCATTGCCGCGCAGAACCGCATTGTCCGGAGACTGGATCAGATCGACGATATCGTCCTGGTCCGCAATCAGCGCCGGCAGCGCCTCGTAGCGGCTCAGATGGCCGCTGAGGGCCGAGACGGCCAGGCGCAACGTCGTCGCGGCCTGCGCTGAGGCTTCGCTCATATAGCTGCGGGTCGCGACGGCGCTGCCGTGAAATGCCATGAGCAGGCCGGCGATCAGCAGAATCAGACATGCCAGGATCAAACGATATTTCACGAAAGTCCGGGCTCCTCCTCCCTGCTTTCAGCGCCACTCGCCAAAGGATTACTCCTTTTGAGCCAGTGTAATCGTCCGCTCCTGCAATTCAAGAGCGGCGAGACCGGCAAAAAGCCGTTAGACGCGTTCAAGCGCGATCGAAATCCCCTGTCCGACTCCGATGCACATCATCGACAGCGCGTAGCGGCCGCCGCTCAATGCCAACTCGAGCGCTGCCGTACCGGTGATGCGGGCGCCCGACATGCCGAGCGGATGGCCGAGCGCAATGGCTCCGCCGTTGCGGTTGACGCGGTTGTCATCGTCGACGATGCCGAGGCCGCGCAGGGTGGCCAGGCCCTGGGAGGCAAAAGCCTCGTTGAGTTCGATGACGTTGAACTGATCCTGGGTCATGCCCAGTCGGGCCATCAGCTTTTGCGAGGAAAACAACGGGCCGATGCCCATCACCCGCGGAGACACGCCGGCAGTGGCGCCGCCTAAAATGCGGGCGATCGGCGTTAGACCGTGTTTTTTTGCTGCCGCTTCGGAGGCGATGATCAAGGCAGCGGCACCATCATTGACACCGGAAGCATTACCGGCGGTGACGCTGCCGCCATCGCGAAACGGCGCTCGCAGTTTTGCCAAGGTTTCCACTGTCGTTGCGCGCGGGTGTTCGTCCTGGTTGACGATGACCGGCTCTCCCTTGCGCTGTGGCACGGTGACGAATGTCATTTCCTTGGCAAGCCGCCCATTGCCCTGGGCTTCGGCCGCCTTGTTCTGGGAACGGGCGGCAAAACCGTCCTGATCCTGGCGTGAGATCTGGAAATCCTCGGCCACGTTTTCGCCGGTTTCCGGCATCGAATCGACGCCATACTGTTTTTTCATCAGCGGGTTGATAAAGCGCCAGCCGATGGTGGTGTCATGAATCTCCGCGGCACGGGAAAAGGCGCTTTCCGCCTTGGGCATCACGAAGGGTGCGCGCGACATGCTTTCGACACCGCCGGCAATGACCACGTCGGCCTCGCCAGCCTTGATAGCGCGCGCAGCTGTGATGACGGCGTCCATGCCCGAGCCACAAAGACGGTTGATGGTGGTGCCGGGCACCGAGGCCGGCAGACCGGCCAGCAACAGCGACATGCGAGCGACATTGCGATTGTCCTCGCCAGCCTGATTGGCGCAGCCGAAAATTACCTCGTCGATAGCTTCAAGATCGAGCCCGGCATTGCGGGCCATCAGCGCCTTGAGCGGCACAGCACCGAGATCATCGGCCCGCACGGAGGCGAGAGCGCCACCGAACCGGCCGATCGGGGTGCGGATGTAATCGCAGATATAGGCTTCAGCCATGGGAGGACACTCCCTTGCCGGCACCTTCATGGGCCGCCTGGGTACGGGCCTTGAGGTCACGCAGGGTCTTGAGCTCCAGCGCCGTCGGCTCCGGAGTCACCTCCAGCGTACTGGCAAATGTCACCACCCAGCCGCAATTTTTCTGCACATCCTCGCGGCTGACACCCGGATGCAACGAAAACACGGTGAATTCCTTGCTGACCGGATCAGGTCGCCAAATAGCAAGATCGGTAATCAGCAGCGTCGGGCCCTTGGTGGTGATGCCAAGGCGCTCGCGGTGATCGCCGCCGTCACCATGGCCGAACGAGGTATAGAAATCGATCTTTTCGACCATGCCGCGCAGCGTCTGCTTCATGGTAATAAAGATTTCGCCGGACGAGGTGGCGATTTCCGGAGCGCCGCCGCCACCGGGCAACCGGGTTTTCGGATGATGATAATCGCCGATCACCGTGGTGTTGATATTGCCGAACTTGTCGAGTTGGGCGGCCCCCAGAAACCCGATCGAGACGCGGCCACCCTGCAGCCAGTAGCGAAACATTTCCGGGACGGAGACGGTGGTGACCGCAGTCTCGCACAATTCGCCATCGCCGATCGACAGCGGCAGCACGTCCGGCGCGGTGCCGATCGTCCCGCTCTCATAGATCAGCGTGATATCCGGCGCGTGGGTAAGGCGCGCCACGTTGCAGGCGGCCGAAGGCGCACCGATGCCAACGAAACAGACGTCATCATTGGTGAGTGCCCGCGAGGCAGCGATCGTCATCATTTCGTCAGGCGTGAAAGCGGTCGCGCTCATGGCTTGCTCCTCAAGTTCTGCACCCGATCGGCAAAATCATCCGGTCTGGCGTTCAGGACATTGTCGCTCATCCAGGCCTGAAAGCGGTCGCGGTCAGCAGCGATCTCGTCCCACTGCAGATAGGCGGCATTGTCGCGGTCGTAATAGCCATGCGCATAGGAGGGATGCGCGCCGCCAGGGACAACCGAGATCGCCGTCACCGTCCAGCGCGGCAGGATGCAGGCATTGGGGTGAATATCATCAAAATTGTCGACCACTTCCTCGACGGTGACGACCGACCGCCTGGCCGCCAGAACTGCTTCCTTCTGGATCCCGATAATGCCTTCGACCAGCACATCGCCCCGCTTGTTAGCTTTTTGCGCGTGAATGAAGGTTACGTCCGGCCGCAGTGCCGGAACAGCCGCAAGTTTTTCGCCGGTAAACGGGCAAAGGATCGATTTTATGTTCGGGTTGACCTCGGCCAGGCCGGCACCGCGATAGCCGCGGAACACCGCCAACGGCAGGCCGGAGGCTCCGGCCTCATAGGCATTGGCCATGGCGGCATGGGAGTGCTCCTCGATTGCCAGCGGTTGCGGCCAGCTGTTCTCGACTGCATCGCGCAGCCGTCGCAGCAGACCGACGCCCGGATTGCCGGCATAGGAAAACACCGCCTTGTCGGCCATGCCCATGCCGATCATCTGGTCGTAGACGATATCGGGGGTCATGCGGATCAGCGTCAGGTTCCTGCGCCCCTGCCGGATCGCCTCATGCGCGGCCGCATGCGGAATGAGATGCGTAAAACCTTCGAAGGCGACGGTATCGCCGTCATTCAAATTGTCGGCGACTGCCTGTTGCAGCGGCAGGAACTGGGCCACGTGACGTCCTTTCCGTGCAGCCAGTACGATTGAGCGAGGGCCGCATCTTTAACAAATAAAGGTTGAAAGGCGCTTTTCGTCAAACGGTTTGTGCGTTATTTGATATTTGTTCTCATACCGCACGAATACAAGCTTGGAGGGTCAATGCGCGAGACGGATCTTGTCGGCGGTTTTGCCAAGGGCCTGAAAATCATCGAGGCCTTTGGCGAGACGACGCAGCGTCTGACGATAGCAGAGGCCGCCAGGATTACCGGGCTGGACCGCGCAACGGCACGGCGCTCCCTGTTGACGCTTGCCGAACTTGGTTATGCGGATTATGACGGCAAATTCTTTTCGCTGACCCCGCGCATATTGAGACTGGGCCATGCGTATCTCTCGACCACGCCGTTGCCGCTGCTGGTACAGCCCTATCTCGACGTGCTTGCGGAGAAGGTGGGGCAAAGTGCTTCCGTTTCGGTGCTCGACGGAACGGATATTCTGTATGTCGCGCGCGCGCCTCACAAACGCATCATCTCAATCAACCTGACGACCGGAAGCCGGTTGCCCGCCTATTGCGTGTCGATGGGCCGGGTGCTGCTGGCAGCCTTGCCGGATCCGGAGATCCTAAAAATCCTGGCAAGCTCGACCTTAAAGCAGAATACAATTCATACGAAAATCGACGTCGCTCTGCTGATGTCGGAACTGCACATTGTCGCTGCCCGCGGATTTGCCGTCATTGATCAGGAGCTTGAAATCGGCCTTTGCTCCATCGCCGTGCCGGTGCTGAACGCCCAGGGCAAGACCATCGCCGCCCTCAATATCGGCGCACCTGCGTCGCAGGTGCCGGCCGGCGCAATGCATCATCTTTATCTCGGCGCACTGCAAGAGACCCAGAAGGCTTTGATGTCCGTATTGCGATAGATTAACGAGTGCTCACCATTGCGGATGTGCTGTGCGCATAGCTCCCGTGCCGCTTTGTGCATTGCGGAAGTACGTCACAATCTCCATTTTAGCGGTACAAGATATTAAAACAGGAGATGGATATGTCCAAGATTGAAACACGCATCCGCGGCGGCTTTATCGGCCGCGCCATGGCTGTTTTCGGCGCTGCTGCCTCGGCCGCTGCTGCCGTCGAAGCCCATCGCAGGCCCGCCAAGCGCGACTTGCGGACGCTCGGCATCGATGGTACCGGCTTCGACAACGTCAAGATCGGCTAATTGACAGCCTATTCGGGTCGGTGACCTCGCTTCGTTGCAATGCTTTCTTGTTTTCCGCTCTGACGATCGCCTCGCTGCCCAAAAACAGCGGCAGTCCGATAGCCAGAGGCAGGAAAAAATAGACAACCCGAAATGCCAGCAGCGCCCCGATCGACGTGGCGCCCGGCAGGATGTAAAGCACGGTTGCCTCCAGCACCCCAAGACCACCTGGCACATGGCTAACGATCGCAGTGATATTGGCGGTGACATAGGCGGTGGCAACCTTCAGGTAACCGGCTTCGGTAAAGGCAGCTAGAAGCTGGTTGAGGCAGGCGGCCACACAGGTAAAGTTGAGCGTACCCACAGCAACCTGTGCCAAAGCCAGGCGCGAACCCGGCGGTGCGACCGTCCACTTCCACAGTTTGAACGGTTTTTTGAACAGCGCTGCGGTGACCAGGTAGATCACCGGCGCGGCAAGGCAGCCGATCGAGACCGCGACCGACGCTGCGCGGCCAATGCCCAACAGATCGCCGGCTACACCAGGCTGGACCGCAAGCAACAGCCCTGCAAGCGAAAGCAGTCCCAATGCCACGGTCATTCCACAAAACAGGATCAGCTTGCCGACGTCGGCGGCTGTCAGGCCCCAGCGCGAATAGAAACGGTAGCGCACGGCACCGCTGCTCATGGCCGAAACCCCGACATTGTGACCGATCGACAGGCTCGTAAACGAGGCCAGCAGCGTTCGACGATACGCCAATGGCTTGCCGACATAGATCAAAGCCAAAGTATCGAAGCCGCTAAGGCAGATATAGGATGCCGCCGCAAAGCCGATGCTGGCAAAGAGCCGGTGGACGGGAATTTGCCTTACCGATTCGCGCACCTCTGACCAAGTGTACTGGCTGAAGCTTCTGTACAGCAGATAGACCGCACCGGTGATGGCGATGACGGCAAGAAGTCTGAGGAGAAGCCGCTTGGCAGTCATGAATATCCTGTTCGATTTGGTTTCTGGCAAGGGAACGAAACCGGGGCAAATGGGGTTCCCCGTGCATGACAAGTTCCGATGAAAACTTCGCCCGGCCGCTGAAAGTTCTAACCTATAATGTCCACAGCTGCCGCGGCACCGACAGGAAGTTGGATATTGCCCGGATTGCCGAGGTTATCGCCACCTGCAACGCTGATATCATCGCCCTGCAGGAGCTGGACGTCGGCCGTCGCCGCACCGGCGGTTTTGATCAGGCCCATGAAATTGCAGCGCTGCTTGATATGAAGTCCCATTTTCATCCGGCGTTGCATGTCGAGGAAGAAAAATATGGCGATGCGATTTTGACCGCATTGCCGTCCAGCTTGGTCAAGGCAGATGCGCTACCCTCGCTCGGTGAACCTCGTGGCGCGATCTGGCTGGAAGTTCTGGTCGACGGCCGTTCCGTGCATGTCTTCAACACCCATTTTGGCCTGAGACGCCGCGAACGCCTGGCACAGGTGGAGACGCTGTTTGGGCCGGACTGGCTTGGCAGCGAGCGATGCCGCAATCTGCCGCGGATTCTGATGGGAGATTTCAATGCAGTGCCGTCGTCACGGGTTTACAAAAACCTGGTGCAGACGATGCGCGACGCAGATCAGCCCATCTCCGGACGCCGGCGGCCGACGTTTCCATCGCGCTTCCCGCTGTTGCGGCTTGATCATATTTTCATATCGCCGGAATTGACGGCCGTTCAGACTCAGGTCGAAACGGGGCCGCTGATACGATCGGCGTCCGACCATCTGCCGCTGACAGCGACGCTGGAGCTGTCCCCCAGCGCCTAAATATCTCCCGTTAGTCTCTCTATTTGACCCCGGGATAAGCATGGTGCGCCAGCAGCCCGGCGAGATGCGCCGTGTTCTTCGCCAGCATCCCGATCGATTTGGTGACCTCTTCGGGCACCTGCTTCAAATCGACGAAATTCGTACTGCCCATGGCCTCGCCGACCCAATAGGCCACCGCGTTGGCAGCAATGGTAAAACCGACATCGTTCAGCGCCTGGTAAATTTCGGCCGAAACATTGTGTGCACCATCCTCATTGCCGACCACGGCCACGGCTGCGATCTTGCCGTAGGACAGCATGCGCCCCTGGTCATCGGTCTCTTCCAGAAACGCATCCATCCGTTCGAGCGCCCGCTTGGCGACGCTGGACGTCTGCCCGAGCCAGATCGGCGTCCCGACGATCAAAATGTCTGCGTCGAGAATTTTTGCTCGAATGCCGGGCCAGTCATCGCCATCGCCCTCATCCGACGTCACACCCGGCTTGATATTGTAGTCCGCGAGACGGATTGTCTCACTCGACACGTCGTATTTTTCAAGCTCCTCTGTCACCAGTGTCAGCAGGCGTGCAGTCGATGATTGCTCGTTGCCGCGGCTCGATTTCAAAGTGGCGTTCAGTGCGATGGCTTTCAGGGACATGCCGGATCCTTCCTCGTTGTCTGTCGCCGCCTAACCGAGAGTCACCGCCGTTGTTCCTGCTGACTGATCATGCAGGCTAGGCTCGTGTGCCGGGGTCCATTTCACCCCTATGCCGGGTGAAATTTCGTGATACCATCGGATCCATACTCAAGACATTTGCCTGCCCAATGCGTCAGACCAATGTGGCGAACTTGCCGCCCACACTTGGGAAGCGCCTGACACGAACATCATTTGAGGGGAATTTTCCATGATTTACGGGCTTGCGCTTTTGATTGGCGTCATTGCCGGCCTGCGGGCGATGACAGCTCCGGCCGCCGTCAGCTGGGCGGCCCACCTCGGCTGGCTCAACCTGTCCGACAGCTGGCTGGCCTTCCTCGGCTATACCTGGACCCCCTGGATTTTCACCGCCATTGCTGTGGTCGAACTGATCACCGATCAACTGCCGTCGACGCCGAGCCGCAAGGTGCCGCAACAATTCGGCGCCCGCCTGGTGATGGGCGGGCTGGCCGGTGCCGCCATCGGCGCGGGCAGCGGTGTGTGGATCGCCGGACTGGTCGCCGGGCTGATCGGGGCGGTGATCGGCACCTATGGCGGCGCTGCAGCGCGCGCCCGCCTTGCCGCCAGCCTCGGTCGGGATCCGCCCGCCGCCCTGATCGAGGATGCCGTCGCCATCATCGGCGCCTATCTGATCGTGGCCAGTCTGGCATGATCTCGTTTGACGCCATCATCATCGGCGCCGGCCAAGCAGGGCCACCTTTGGCGGGGCGCCTGACCGCGGCCGGTATGAAGGTCGCCCTGATCGAGCGAAAGCTGTTCGGCGGCACCTGCGTCAATACCGGCTGCATGCCGACCAAGACGCTGGTGGCTAGTGCCTATGCCATCCACACCGCCAGGCGCGGCAACGATTATGGTTTTTCCCTCAGCGGCGACCTCCATGTCGACATGCCACGCATTCGTGACCGCGCGCAAACCATCACGCGCGATGCCCGCAGCGGCGTGGAAGCTTGGTTGCGCGGGATGAACGGTTGCACGGTCTTCAAGGGTCATGCCCGCTTCGAAAGCCCGGACAGCGTGCGTGTGGGAGACGATCTGCTGGTGGCGCCGAAAATTTTCGTCAATACTGGCGGCCGGGCAGCGATCCCGGATTTTCCGGGCATCGAGACTGTGCCCTACCTCACCAACACCACGATCGTCGGCCTCGATTATCTGCCAGAACATCTGATCATCGTCGGCGGCAGCTATATCGGCCTGGAATTTGCGCAGATGTATCGCCGTTTCGGCGCAAAGGTGACTGTGATCGAGAAGGGCGCCCGCCTGATTGGCCGCGAAGATGAAGATATCTCAGAGGCTGTGCGTGATATTTTGCAGCGGGAGGGCATTATGGTGCGCACCGGTGCCAACTGCATCCGCCTGTCTGCGCACACGGACGGCGTCGCCGTCGGAGTGGACTGTACCGAGGGCGAACCCGATATCATTGGCTCCGACGTGCTGCTGGCGACCGGCCGCCGGCCCAACACCGACGATCTTGGCCTCGAGCGGGCCGGCGTGATGCTGGATAAACGCGGCTTTATCCCGGTCGGTGATGATCTCTCCACGAATATCCCCGGCATCTGGGCGCTCGGCGACTGCAACGGTCGCGGCGCCTTCACCCATACCGCCTATAATGACTTCGAAATTGTCGCCGCCAACCTGCTCGACGGCGCCAACCGCAAGGTTTCCGACCGGCTAACCGCCTACGCACTCTACATCGACCCGCCGCTTGGCCGGGTCGGGATGACCGAGACCGAGGCCCGCACCAGCGGCCGTCCGCTGTTGGTCGGCACCCGCCCGATGACCAAGGTCGGCCGCGCCAGGGAGAAAGGCGAGACCCAGGGCTTTATGAAAATCATCGCCGACGCCGAGACGCAGAAAATCCTCGGCGCCGGCATCTTGGGCAGCAGCGGCGACGAGGCAATCCATGGGATCCTCGACATGATGCATGCCGGGATCGACTACAAGACGTATCAGTGGGCCGTGCCGATCCATCCGACCGTGTCCGAACTGATCCCCACGGTGCTCGCCGAGATGAAGCCGGTGCCGTGACCGATCGCACGACACGAACGTCAAGTGCTTTGGGCTTCGATCACCGGGCCTGTTCGGCAGGCACAAAAGAAGATCGGTCAGCTGAACATGACTTTCATGACCCACCGGCCGTCCAGCGTGCAGTGCACCAATCCGGATCTCGGCAAATCGATCGCGCCGCAAAGACTGCCCGTCGTCAGAAATTCACCGGCAACCAGCGAGTCCGCGGGTCGTGTGGGGTTGTTGGCGTAGGCGAGCAACCATGACAGAACATCGGCTTTCGGATGCGCAGACGGTGCATCGAAAATCACATGGTCAGCTACGGTCACCTGAAGCGGCATGCCGCCGACTGTGTCGATCAGCTCCTGAGGCAAAGCGGGCCCGATGATATACCCTCCATTGTCGAGGCGGTCGGCGAATCGCAACAGATAGGCAGGGGTGCCGGACATGCGTTTTTCCAAAACCTCGATCCCCAGAAAAACCGTACTGATGGCGGCCGCAATATCATCGCGCTGATATACCGCGTCAAGCTTCGGCGGCAGCGAGGTGCCGAGCCGCACGGCGATTTCGACTTCCAGACGCTGGCCATCTCGATAGGCAAAATCTGCCTGCGACACCGACTGGTCGATCAGCGGGAACATCGGGGCGCGAACGCCGTCGCCTGATGGTGTCACCGCGATTTTCCAGGTCGTTTCGGCCGGGCTGGCATGTGCCAAGGACATCATCTGCACCGAAATCGCATCATCGAGGTTTATCGGAACGGCCAGTGCCGCAACCTCGATCACGGTGCCGCCTTTGCTGGCAAAGGCAAGGTCATCAGCGAGTTTGGCGGCATCAAAGCCGGCTTCGCGTTGAGGGGAATTGGCTATGGTGCTCATGGTCGCGCCTGCAATCTTGAGGAATCGATGACGGACACTTAACGATTTCGGAACGACGGCGCAATCCGACTACGTTAGGCCATTCATGGGCATTCCCGAAGAAACCGCAATACTGTCGCTGATTATTGGCACTGGTTGGGCAGTAATCGTTAGTCCACTCCTACGCGGACCCTGCATTCGAACGCATCGCCAAACGCCAAAGCCCGCGAACATCTCTGTTCTGCGGGCTTTTGATTATATATTTGGTCGGGTATTTGTTATGATTTGGTTGCGGGGGCAGGATTTGAACCTGCGGCCTTCAGGTTATGAGCCTGACGAGCTACCGGGCTGCTCCACCCCGCGTCACCTGATAGGGCGTTTGCCCTTTCTGGAAGTATTTCTGTTTTTGCGGCCCGGAATGCAAATCGGGTCGCTTTAGGCGACCCGCTGTTTTGGCTTTGGGCCGGTTTTTGTGTCGAGAAGAT
>Ga0247730_1001763_pt1 | contig 11350 bp, 8 predicted proteins | sample UWRJL073202C2_FD_180959 | JGI IMG/M metagenome (GOLD analysis project Ga0247730, IMG submission 180959) | Plant litter microbial communities from Arlington Agricultural Research Station in Wisconsin, United States - UWRJ-L073-202C-2 | ecosystem: Environmental > Terrestrial > Plant litter >...
CATCTACGCCACCGACAAAAGCGGCGCCGTCGTTTGGTCTTCGCAGGTGCGCGTCGGAAACAATATCGGCGATGTCGCCGCAATGCTCCGCACGGCGATGCCGGATCAGGACATTTCGGCAACCAATATCTCCGGCATGGTCCTGCTGACCGGCACGGTGCTAGCGCCTAGCGATGCGGAAGAAGCCCAGCGGCTCACGGAAATGTTCACGGCCGACAGTGTGAAGGTGATCAACCACCTCAAGATCGCGACACCGCAGCAGGTGAGCGTCCACGTCAAGATCGCGGAGGTAAGCCGCACGCTCAGTCGGCAAATCGGCGTCAATATCGCGAGCCGCGATAATAGTGGCGGTTTCCTGTTCGGCATCGGCCAGGGCGATGCCGGCACGATCAAGACGATCGTAGGCGCGACCGATCCCGCATCCGGCGTGGCCAACAACGGGACTGCCTACGCCTTCAACAAAATTGCGGGTACGACACTTGGCTTCGCGGGTCATGCTCTCGGCATGGATCTGCTCTCCACGCTTCAGCTCAACGAAGCCAACGGCATGGTGACGACACTCGCCGAGCCAACGCTTGTAGCATTATCCGGCGAGACCGCCAGCTTCCTAGCCGGAGGCGAGATCCCGATCCCGCAGAGCCAAGGTCTCGGCACCGTCTCAGTCGAATTCAAGCAATATGGTGTCAGCCTCTCTTTTACACCGACCGTTCTTTCCGGTGGCCGCATATCGATGCGAGTGCGCCCGGAAGTGTCCGAACTGTCGGACTCCGGATCGGTCAAGCTCAACGGCTTCACCATTCCTGCTCTAACCACGCGCCGGGCGGAAACGACGATCGAACTGGGGTCGGGCCAGAGCTTCGTCATCGGCGGACTGCTGCAGAACAGCCATAATAATTCGACCGATAAGGCGCCGGTCCTTGGCGATCTGCCGATCTTGGGTGCGCTGTTCCGCTCTAACTCATTCAAGAAGGCCGAGACGGAGCTGATGATCGTGGTGACGCCCTATATCGTCAAACCGGTCGACGCGAACCGGATCGCTCTTCCTACGGACGGCTATCGTTCCGCAGCCCCCGGTTCCCGCATTCTAGGTGGAGCACAGACCGGCAGCGTATCGGGCGCCCCTCGGCCCAAGCCACAAGCCGCACCGGCGCCCGCATCGGCTCCGGCCGCTGGTGCCAACTCGTGACAAGGACGGTCCCCATGAAGACGCTAGCCCTTCTTACGATCGTAATGTTGCCGCTGGCCGGTTGCGCTGCCGGTGAGCGTGGCCTCGTCTCTCCCCACCAACCGATCGTCAGCGCTGCCGGCGCCACGGTTCCCGGATGCCCGAACTGGAGCGACAAGGAACTGCCGATGAGCGAGGGGCAGTCCAGCAATTACGGATGCGCAACCGCGCTCAACCTGGCGGCGATGATCGCCGACCCGGCCGATCTTCTGCGCGGCCGCACGGACACGCGCACTGGCAGAGACGCCGGAATCTCGACGGACGCCATCAAGGCGTGGCGCGAATTTGGGACGACCGGCAAGCAGGGCGTCGAAAAGCAAAGCTCGAAGGCGAACTGAGCCATGAACGCACCCTTCAATCCGAATCTCGGCCTCCGGGATCCCTTCAGCGCCTTCCTCAGCGATGAGGAAAGCGACATGGTCGTGCGCAACGTTGTCGACGGGATGGACTGGCCACAGGAGCGCATTCACGATGGCGGCATTCGCTACGCCGTGCAGACGCTCGCCGTTTCGCCCAGCCCCAGCCTGCTGCTCGTCGACCTTTCGGAATCCACCGATCCGCTGGAGGACATCAACGGGCTGGCCGAGGTTTGCGAGCCTGGCACGCTCGTGCTCGCCTGCGGCAAGGTCAACGATGTTCGGTTTTACCGGCATCTGATCGCCAGCGGCATTCAGGACTATCTGCTGAAGCCTTTCACCGAGGATCAGCTTCGCGAAGCGATCCAGCAGGCTCAGATCGAGCAGAACGGCGTGCGTGAGAGCGAAAGCGATGGCGAAGCACCGCACATGGTTGCCGCCGTCGTCGGCGTGCGAGGCGGCGTCGGCGCATCGACGATAGCGGTTTCCACGGCTTGGTTGCTGGCCGAAACGCGCGGTCGCCATACAGCGTTGCTGGATCTGGACGTGCATTTCGGAACCGGCGCGCTCGCGCTCGATCTGGAACCGGGACGCGGTCTTACCGACGCGATCGAAAATCCCAGCCGCATCGACGGGCTGTTCCTCGAACGCGCGCTGGTGCGGGCAACGCCGAAGCTGGGGGTGCTGTCCGCCGAAGCGCCGATCCATCAGCCGCTCTCCAGCGACGGCACGGCCTTTTTGCAGCTGCAGGAGGAGTTGCGCAACACCTTCGCCTGCACGGTCATCGATCTGCCGCGGCACATGCTCATCGCCTATCCCGCACTGGTGCAATCGACCGGCGTCGTCGTCGTCGTCACGGAGCTGACGCTTGCGGCAACGCGCGACACGATCCGTCTGCTTTCGTGGATGAAGTCGAATGCACCTCAGGCGCGGATCATCCTCGTCGCCAATCGCGTTCCGGCGGGCGGGGTGGAGGAAATCAGCCGCAAAGACTTTGAATCATCGATCGAGCGCGAGATCGATCTGGTCATCGGCTACGATGCTAAAGCGGTTTCGGATGCGGCCAAGCTCGGCAAGCCGCTCGCGGAAGCCGCCCGCTCCGGCAAAACCGGTCAGTTGCTCGGCAAGTTGGTGACGTTGGTGATCGGAGAGGACGACACGAAGCGAAAGTCGAGCCTGTCGCTGATGGGACGCATCGGCGATCTGAAGCTGCGCCTTCCGCGCAAGCGCCGCGCCGCCTGATCCGTTTCAACCGATGCTGATCCTCGCCCTCATTCTGGTCCTGCTCGGCGGCGCCGGTATTGCCTTCGCGTTGCAGGAGAATTCTCAACGCAAGGTGCGCAACCGCAGGCTGGAGGCGCTTAAGGAGCGTCACGGTGGGGGCAACGTGATCGAGACGCAGCTGCGCAAGATCACTGCCGCCCACAATGCCGGCGGCAGAATCGAGAACGGCTTCGCGCAGCTTATGCCGAACTCTGAGGTTCTTCGTCGACGCCTAGAAATGACGGGTCGGGACTGGACTATCGGCCAGTATTTGACCGCATCTGGCATCGTGGTGGCTATCACCTGGGCTTTGCTGCTGATGAAGGGCACCGGTATCGTCACGACGATATTCCTAGGCCTCATCGCGGGCTTTCTGGTTCCGCACATGGTGGTTTCGCGGCTTGCGAACCGGCGGAAGGCCAAGTTCATCATGCGCTTTCCCGACGCGATCGAACTGCTAGTGCGCGGTTTGCGCTCCGGCCTGCCGATCTCGGAGACGATGGGTGTGGTTGCCAGCGAAGTGCCCGGTCCCGTCGGCAGCGAGTTCCGCGCCGTAGCGGATCGCATGAAGATTGGGCGGACGATGGAGGCATCTCTGCAGGAAACCGCCGACAAGCTGCAAACGGCCGAATTCCAGTTCTTCGTCGTCAGCCTCGCCATCCAGCGGGAAACCGGCGGCAACCTTGCCGAAACCCTCGGCAATCTTGCCGAGGTTCTGCGCAAGCGGATGCAAATGAAGCTCAAGATCAACGCCATGTCTTCGGAATCGAAGGCGTCGGCCTACATTATCGGCGCCCTGCCCTTCATCGTTTTCGGTCTGATCTACTACATAAACCCGGCCTATATGGGCACGTTCTTCACCGATCAGCGCCTGATCTACGCGGCTATGGGCGGCGGCATCTGGATGTCGATCGGCGTGTTCATCATGGCCAAAATGATCAATTTCGAGATCTGATGATGATGTCGCCCACCGCCCTCGGCATCGATATGAGCCTCGCCGGCACCGTTTTGTCGGCGTCTGCCTTCTTCTCGCTGATGGTCGCCGTTTATGCCGGCACCACTGCCCGTGATCCGATGGCCCGTCGGGTGAAAGCGCTGAACCAGCGCCGCGAGCAGCTTAAGGCGGGTATTACCGCGTCGACGCGCAAACGCGCCAAGCTCACCGGATCCAGCCAGACGACGGACCGGATGCGCAGTTTCCTGTCCGGCCTCAAGGTGCTGCAGGATACGCAACTCAAGGAAGCGCAGACGAAGCTGACACAGGCGGGCATCCGATCCAAGGATGCCGCCATCGCCGTGATCTTCGCGCGGATGATGCTGCCGATCTTGCTCGGCGGAACGGCGGTGATCCTGGTCTATCTGCTGGACATGTTTCCCGACTGGGGCTGGCTGAAGCGGTACGCCTTCGTCGCCGGAGCCTTGGTGCTGAGCTACAAGGCGCCGGACATCTACCTGAAGAACATGATCACCAAGCGGACGGCCGCCATCCGGAAGGGGCTGCCTGATGCGCTCGACCTGCTGGTCATCTGCGCCGAAGCCGGCCTGACCGTCGACGCTGCCTTTTCGCGCGTCGCCCGTGAGCTGGGGAAAAGCTACCCCGAACTCGGAGACGAGTTCGGACTGACCGCCATCGAGCTTGGGTTCCTCACGGAACGTCGACAGGCGTTTGAAAATCTGGCGAACCGGGTGGCACTGGATTCGGTTCGCGGCGTGGTGACGACCATGATCCAGACCGAGAAATACGGGACGCCGCTCGCGTCCGCATTGCGCGTACTTTCGGCCGAATTTCGTCACGAACGGATGATGAAGGCGGAGGAAAAGGCGGCGCGTCTGCCGGCGATCATGACCGTGCCGCTGATTCTCTTCATTCTGCCGGTTCTGTTCGTGGTCATTCTTGGCCCGGCGGCCTGCTCGATCAGCGACAATATGTTGAAGAATTAGGTCAGGAAGGGTCGCAGCTGTTGACGGAACGGCGCGAGGGCATGATCGTTGCCTTTGCGAAACCGAAAAGAGAGGCTGCCCCTCCATGCCCACATTCACCACCAATCAGTGGGTGATCCTGTTCCTTGTCTTCGTACTCGGCTGGCTGCTGGGACTCCTGTCGCGCTCCAGCAAGAAATGGCGTCTGGCTTATGAAACGGAGCGGGATGCCCGGATCGACGAACAGCGCGAACATGCTGCCGCGCTCGAAACCTGCCAGGCGCGCGTTGCCGAACTGGAGCGCCAGCGGCCGGTCGTCACGACGGTCCCCGCCGCATCCACGAGCGCATCCGCCGCGACGGCATCCAACCTCGATCTGCGGCGCGACGATCTGAGCCTGATCCGTGGCCTCGGTACCGAGGGCGAGGCCGACCTCAACGACGAGGGCATTTATCGCTATGCTCAGATCGCTGACATGACCCCGGCCGAAGAGATCGAACTCGAGGATCGGCTTGGTGCGGATCGCGGCTATATCGGGCAGGAGCAATGGCGCGAACAGGCCCGTCTGCTGGCCGATGGGCGGGTGGACGAACACCGCGCCAAATTCCGCTGATCGCTATCGAATAACTGGCGCTGTCCACCGCCGGGCGGTGGCGGCGCCTCGGGCTAGCGGCCTCAGCGCCCCTGATCGGTCATGAACGAGAAGGCGGCCGAGCCATTCTCGCCAAGCGGAACGATGGTGGATCCGTACAAGGCCCGCTGGCCGCGCGATCCGATCTCGAAGCCGACTTCCCCGTGGATCTGACGATCCAGGCCGTTGATCGGCAGCGACGTATCCGGCCTGCTCGCGGCGGCATCGAGGACAGCGGCCCGCTCTTCGGGCGACAGGGCGATCGTGCCTGCCGGGTACTGGGCGACAGACGGCGAGGCCATGATCGCTGACATCAGCGCTAGGCAGGCCATTGCGGTTCTGTTCAATTCGCGCTCCTCGTCCAGGCCGTTACCAGATCAGGTCGGGCCTGTCGGGGGTCTGAACGGGGAGCGGAACGGCGAGCTTATTTGCCCAACGCTGCCTGAGCTGCGGCGAGACGCGCGATCGGCACCCGATAAGGCGAGGCGGAGACGTAATCCAAACCGGTCTTCTCGCAGAAGGCGATCGAGGCGGGATCGCCGCCATGTTCGCCGCAAATGCCAAGCTTGATGTCCGGCCGGGTCTTGCGACCGCGCTCGGCGGCGATCTCGATCAGTTCGCCGACGCCCTCGACATCCAGACTGACGAACGGATCCTTGGCGTAGATGCCCTGCTCCACATAGGCCCCAAGGAAACGGGCGGCATCATCCCTCGAAACACCGAGAGCTGTCTGCGTCAAGTCGTTGGTTCCGAACGAGAAGAACTCACCGACTTCGGCGATATCGCCTGCACGCAGGGCGGCACGGGGAAGCTCGATCATCGTGCCGACCAGATACTCCAAAGTCGTGCCGGTCTCGGCAAAAACCGCGACAGCGGCCGCGTCGATGACCGCCTTCATCAGCTCCAGCTCGCGCCGCGTGGCGACAAGCGGCACCATCACTTCCGGGATCACCGCTTCGCCCGTCTTGTTGGCGACGGCGACCGCCGCCTCGAAGATGGCGCGGGCCTGCATCTCGTAGATTTCGGGATAGGTGACACCCAGCCGGCAACCGCGATGGCCGAGCATCGGATTGAACTCGTGCAGTTCGGCCGCGCGGCGCTTGAGCTTGTCGATATCGATCCCGGTCGCCGACGCGACTTCGGCGAACTCCGATTCCTCGTGCGGCAGGAATTCGTGAAGCGGCGGATCCAGCAGGCGGATCGTGACGGGCAGGCCGGCCATGATCTCGAAAATTTCGGTGAAGTCGGCGCGCTGCTCGGGCAGCAGCTTGGCCAGCGCTAGCCGGCGGCCTGCTTCGTCTTCCGCCAAAATCATCTGACGAACCGACATGATTCGGCTCGCATCGAAGAACATGTGTTCGGTCCGGCACAGGCCGATGCCCTCGGCGCCGAATTGGCGCGCGGTGCGGCAATCCAGCGGCGTCTCGGCATTGGTACGGATCTTGAGGCGGCGGACCTGATCGGCCCATTCCATCAATACGCCGAAATCGCCCGCAAGCTCCGGCTGCACGGTATCGACCGCGCCGATCATCACCTCTCCGGTGGAACCGTCGAGCGTCAGAATGTCGCCCTCGCGCACTTCGCGTCCGGCGACGCGGAAGACTTTGTTCTTGGCGTCGATCGCCAGCGTGCCGACACCCGACACGCACGGCCTGCCCATGCCGCGCGCGACGACCGCGGCGTGGCTGGTCATCCCTCCCCGGGCGGTGAGGATGCCCTTGGCGGCGTGCATGCCGTGAATATCCTCGGGCGAGGTCTCGACGCGGACGAGGATGACGTCCTCGCCCGCCGCCTTGCGCTTCTCGGCGGTGTCGGCATCGAACACGACTCTACCGGAGGCGGCGCCGGGTGACGCCGGAAGCCCCTTGGCGATCACGTTGCGCGGCGCTTTGGGATCGAGGGTCGGGTGAAGCAGCTGATCGAGCGCCATCGGGTCGACTCGGCCGATCGCCTCCGACTGCGTAATCAGGCCTTCATTCGCCATATCGACGGCGATCTTCAGCGCTGCCTTGGCGGTGCGCTTGCCCGAACGCGTCTGGAGCATCCAGAGCTTGCCCTGCTGCACCGTGAATTCGATATCCTGCATGTCGCGATAACGCGTTTCCAGCAGATCGAAGACCTTGGCGAGTTCGGCATAGGTTTCCGGTAGCGCCTCTTCCATTGAGGCGGCCTTGGCCCCTGCCCGCTCGCGTGCTGCGAGCGTCAGATATTGGGGGGTACGGATGCCGGCTACGACATCCTCGCCCTGCGCGTTGATCAGGAATTCGCCATAATAAGCGCGCTCACCGGTGGAGGGATCGCGGGTGAAGGCGACGCCGGTGGCCGAGGTCTCGCCCATATTGCCAAACACCATCGCCTGCACGTTGACGGCGGTGCCCCAACTGCTGGGAATATCATTCAGGCGGCGATAGACCTTGGCCCGATCCGCCTGCCACGAACCGAAGACGGCGCCGATCGCGCCCCACAGCTGATCGTGCACGTCCTGCGGGAACGGCTTGTTCCACTGTTCCTCGACCAGGCCTTTGTAGGTCGTCACGAGCGCGCGCAGGTCATCTGCCGAAAGCTCAGTATCGAGGCTGAAGCCCTTGTCTTCCTTGGCGATCTCCAGCGCTTCCTCGAACGCGCCATGATCCAGTTCCAACACCACATCCGAATACATTTGGATGAAGCGGCGATAGCTGTCCCATGCGAAGCGCGCATCGCCGGACGTGGCCGCGAGGCCTTCGACAGTCTTGTCGTTGAGGCCGAGATTGAGGACCGTATCCATCATGCCCGGCATCGAGATGCGGGCGCCGGAGCGGACCGAGACGAGCAGGGGATCGGCTTCGTTGCCGAACCGCTTGCCGGTGATTGCTTCGATATGGGCGATGCCGGTAGCGACTTCGGCGATCAGGCTTCCCGGGAACTTGCCGCCCTCGTCATAATAGCGAGTGCACATTTCGGTGGAGATGGTGAAGCCGGGGGGGACGGGCAGGCCGATCGAGGCCATGCCGTCCAGATTCGCGCCCTTGCCGCCAAGCAGGTTCCTGTCGCCCTTGCCGCCATCGGAGACGCCGCCGCCGAAGCGATAGACGTAGCGGGTTTCCTGCTGGGTCATGGGCACGACACTCGCCATTCTACGTCTCCTGAACACCGACAATCGGGATTGTGCGGTGCAGCAAAGTTACCGGGTTAGCGTGTCTCGATCAAGTCTGACTGGCGCGTGCGCCGGCCATTCGGCTGCCAAGAGTCACAGAGAGTCACGCCTCTTACGCGTGTGCGCACGAGGCGGCAGCACGTCATCCCTCGATCCGCGAGAAATCCGCGACGCGATGGCAGGCGCGGCGGATGCGGGCGAGCAGGCCCAGACGCGCAGCGCGCTTCGCCGGATCGGCATCGTTGACGATGACGGTCTCGAAGAAGGCATCGATCGGCGCGCGGAGCGTAGCGAGGGCGGACATGGCGGATTCGAACTCCTCGGCAGCGACAGCGGACGCGGTGCGCGCTTCGGCTTGGGAGAGCGCGGCCAACAGATCCGCTTCCGCTTTTTCTGGCGTGTAGGAAAGCGCGGTGTTGTCCGACAGCGCCGGCGCTGAACCCATTCCGTCATTCCCGCGTAGGCGGGAATCCACATCACCGTTCGCTCCGGAGCCTGTTGAAGAGTGGATCCCCGCCTGCGCGGGGATGACGGCAGGAGGGGTGGCGTCAGCGGAGCCGGCCTCCTGCCAGCCTTCCTTGCGGAGGATGTTGGCGGCGCGCTTGTAGCCGGCGAGCAGATTGCGGCCGTCCTCCGTCTCCACGAACGCCTGCAGCGCTGTCACGCGGGCGAGCAGGCGGACGAGATCGTCCTCGCCGCCAAGCGCGAAGACCGCGTCAATCAGATCGTGGCGGACGCCGGCCTCGCGCTGCTGAACCTTGAGGCGATCAACGAGAAAAGATTGAAGCTCTTCCGTTACAACTCGTGTTTTTACCAAAAGACGACTCATACGACGAAACGTTGGGAACAAAGCTGATTTAACAAATGGAAATAATGTTGGTTCGGAGTTTTTAAGCCGATCAAGGCGATCTCGAAGATTGAAATTTTCAGTCTCTGGAAATTCAGGCCAAACAATGTTCATCATTTTGTCGAAGCGGCTGTTCTCAGCTCGACGTTTAATAATCGGAGTAACCGCAAGCTCATAGCCTAGTATTTCTCGTATGGCAGCCCAATTTGGCGACCTCCCAGTGACGAGTGCTAGGGAAATGATCGCGAGGCCAGCACGTCTTAATGCGAACGGATCTTTGGAGCCTGTTGGTTTCTCGTCTTCGGTAAAAAATGCAAACAGGGTATCCAGCTTATCCGCCAGGCTCACGGCCACCGTCACCGGCGCGGTGGGCACGTCATCACCCTGCCCGACTGGCTTGTAATGGTCGCGGATCGCATCAGCGACCGCATCGGGCAAGCCTTCGACGCGGGCGTAATAGCCGCCCATAATTCCTTGAAGTTCTGGGAATTCACCGACCATGCCGGTGACGAGATCGGCCTTGCACAGGCGGGCGGCTTGTTCGGCCATGTCGGCGAGCGATGTCGTGTCCTGCCCCTGTCCGTCATCCCCGCGGAGGCGGGGATCCACGTCGTCATCGGATCCGGAGCCCGGGGTGGGGTGGATCCCCGCCTTCGCGGGGATGACGGTGGAGGGTGCTGGGTTGGCCGGGTCGGTGACGATACCCTCTTCCACCAGCCAGCGGGCGAGCTTCGCAACACGCTCCACCTTGTCCGCGAGCGTGCCGAGCTTTTCGTGGAAGACGATGCCGGAGAGCTTCTTGGCCTGCTCCTCCAAACGGGTCTTCAGATCCTGTTCCCAGAAGAAACGCGCATCCGAAAGCCGTGCGGCGAGAACCTTGCCGTTGCCGGCGACGATCTGCGCGCCGCCATCCGCCGCATCGATATTGGCGGTGCAGATGAAGGCCGGGGCAAGCCGCCCCTCGGCATCGTTCAGTACGAAGTATTTCTGGTTGGTACGGAGGGTTAGCTGGATGACCTCACGCGGAACCTCAAGGAAATCCGCATCGAAATAGCCCAGCAGAGGCACCGGCCACTCGGTCAGCCCGGCATTCTCGGCAATCAGCGCGGGATCGGGAATGACACTGAGCCCGTTCGCGGCGGCAAGCGCGGCGGCGCCTTCTTCGATGATGCGGCGGCGCTCGGCGGGATCGACGATCACGTGGCAGAGACGCAGCTTTTCCGCATAATCATGGGCCGAGCCGATCGTGATGATGCCCGGATGGTGAAAGCGATGGCCGACAGTGGCGGCGCTGCTGGCGACGCCTTCAATCTCCAGCGGGACGACCTGCTCGCCCAACAAGGCAACAATGCCCTGCAACGGGCGCACCCACCGCAAAGCGGACGTCGTCACCGAGGCATCGCCCCAGCGCATCGATTTTGGCCAGGGGAAGGCGCGGACAATCGTCGGGATCGCTTCGGCCAGTACGTCGGCCGTGGCGCGGCCGGGCTTCTCGACCACGGCGAACCAGACGCCGTCGCGCTCGGTCAGCTGATGCTGCTCCACGCCTACCTTGCGGAGGAAGCCCTCCAGTGCCTGCGGCGGGGCGGACGTGCGCGGCCCCTTGGTTTCTTCGGACACGGCGGCGGTGAAGCTCGGCAGATCGCGCGCGATCAGGGCGAGGCGGCGCGGCGTGGCGAAGGTCTCGATCGCGCTGGCGGCGAGACCGGCTTTCTCAAGCTCAGCGGCGAACAGGCGCGCGAGATCGGCCTGCGCCTTCTCCTGCATGCGCGCGGGAATTTCTTCCGATCGGAGTTCGAGAAGGAAATCGGTCACGCGGCCCACCCATTATGCGCCATCCAGGCTTCGCAGGCGCCCTTCGCCAGATCGCGGACGCGGCCGATATAGGCCTGCCGCTCGGCGACGGAGATCACGCCGCGCGCCTGCAACGTGTTAAAGACATGGCTCGCCTTGATCGCCTGATCATAGGCCG
>Ga0247730_1001764_pt1 | contig 11348 bp, 14 predicted proteins | sample UWRJL073202C2_FD_180959 | JGI IMG/M metagenome (GOLD analysis project Ga0247730, IMG submission 180959) | Plant litter microbial communities from Arlington Agricultural Research Station in Wisconsin, United States - UWRJ-L073-202C-2 | ecosystem: Environmental > Terrestrial > Plant litter >...
CGGGAACAACCCGGACAACCCCAGCAGAAACGTATTCGGTGACATCAAGCCTCACAACGGAAAGCGTTGAGGCATCACGCATGTGCACCTGCCGGCCAACATCGCTTGCGCTGAATCCTGCGCCGCTTGAACTGGTCAAAGTCATCACCTCGGGATATTCCCACGCGGTGCCGCCGCTCAGCGTGTAGCGGGTGGTGGTGGTGTTCCAGCCCTGATAACTCAACCCACAATCAACGAAATACGACTGCGCCACGTCTCGAGTGGTGGTGCCTGAGATCAGCGGTATCTGCCTGGTCTGCATGCGTTCCAGGTATCGCTTGGTAACCCCATTGATGACCCTGCGAACGCACAGGTAAACCGCATCCTCCTGCCCCTCTGGCACACAGGCCACCGATTCAACAAACCCATCCGTTTCGTGACGGTGCCAGGCGATCACCTGTTGGGTGCGCATGTAGGTCAGGCCCAGCAAGGTGCCGTCCTCTCGGGCGCACCACACAATCGAATCGGGCAGCTTTTGGTAGGCCCAATCGATGATTGGGTAATCCCGGAACAGGTGGTTGCTCCACAACGTCAGGTCATCACTGGCCAGGCCGTCAGCTTCAAGCGAGTAGTTGAGCGACGAAACCGCTTGCCCGCGGCTCTGCAGATACAGCGCCGTGTCGTTCAGCACCAGCGGCGGCACGAAGCCGGAACCGTTGTAGGACTGCGGGTTACCGTTGATGGTCTTGGCCGTGAACCCCGATGTCGCGCCCTGGATGATCCACTCGGCACCTGATGTCATGGTCAGCAGCTGGCGCAGCGGCAGGTAGTTCAGGATGCGGTTGACCTCGGTGCTGGCCATGGTCCAGGTAATCGCGTCGTCATCCTTGCTGGGGGTGGAGTAGCCGAAGTTCTTGAACACGCCCGTGCGGCTGAAATAGCTGGTTTGCGGACGGTTGAGCGTCCCGCCGTATACCAGGCGCTGCTGGTAGTAGCCCACGGCCCCAGGGTAGTTGCCGGCACCCACGAATGGGTCAAGCCCGGTGGGCGGTGTGTCGGTCTTGGTCGCAGCAATGTTGTTGTCCGTAAACGTTGTGGTGGTTGAGCGCCCAGCAAAGCCGTAAATGCCCGAAACGGTGTTGTCCTTGTACACGTTGTAATAGGTAGCGCCCGGCACCGCGTCCCATACCAGCGACACCTGGGCCGGCGAGCCAGGCACTGTGACGGCGTTCGAAGTTACCGGTAGCGATTCCTCGATGCTGTTGGCGTCGTCGTACACCGCGGTGACCTGATACCGCCAGGTCTGTGTAGTGCCGGTGCCAGCTGTTGGCGTTGCAGTGGCGCTGGCCGGCGCGGCTATGCTCGGCAGGTAGGTCGCTTCCGTCAGCGTCCAGTTGTCATTGGCAAAGCGCTTCAGCTCGCGGGGCCGCAGGCTGGTGTGCACGATGGTCATGATGTCTGCGGACTGGGTGTAATTCAGCTCTGGAAGCATGTCGTTGTCGTAGGGCGTGACAATTTCATAGGGCACTGCGCCGGCCATGACGTATGCCCCGTTTCGAACAACACGCATGCGCTGGTCGCTGAACACCAGCAAGCAGGCGTCGTTGATGCTGAACTTGAACCGGATCAGACGAACGCGATGGTCGTTCCTGGTGCCGTCCACATACTTTGTGCCGGGCCGGTTGCGGGCGCCGCCGGATGACATGACCAGAAAGTTTTTGCACGTCTTCAGGCTGATCTGGTAGCGCGCCTGGTCAACGCGGGCGGCCAAGTTGGGGGACATTTCGCCAGCGGCAAAGCTGGGCTGCAGCACGGATACTCCCATTAGAAGCCCCTCCGAATCAGGTAGTCAGCGCCGCAACTGATGCCGTCCCCGCCGCGGGCGGTGATGTACTCCGAAGCATAGGTGGTTGACTGGTTGCCCTCGTTGAACGCTGCTGCCCAGGCCTTCTGCACTTCCAGATCGTACATCTGCATCGCGGTTTCGACGATGGTCCGGGTAGCCGTCAGAGGCATGGCAATCTGCGCGGCAAGCTTCCAGGACAGCGCTTGCACAAACATGGGGGGGAAGCGGCCGGTGTCCTCCACCCGGCAGACATAGACCAGCTGCGCGGCCTCAATGTCGGCGAACAGCACCTGGCCGCCAGCGCCATAGCCGGTGTCAAACCGCGCCTGATTCTTCTCGTCCGGCACGCGCTGGCCGGGCACCACCAGGTACTGGGCGCGCAGGCAATCGGTGGGGTACTGGTAGGTGTACAGCCAGTTGCTGGTCGTCTCTGGCATTTGGGCCAGGGTTTCGCGCCTGGTAGCAAAAGGCCAATCGAAATCAGCCAGCACGGTATCGCGGGCGGTGTCCCAAAACTGGGAGCACACAATGCGCTGCTTGCTGCGTTCTTCCAGGCTGGCCACCGTATCCGAAGATCCGATATTGCCCAGCGCCAGGTTGTAGATATCGACTTGTGATGCCATGTCGTTTGCTCCAATGAAAAAAGGCAACCCGAAGGCTGCCTTTAGATTACCGCTTTCTGCCTGAATCAGGCGTCGGGCAGATTGGCATCAGCTACCGGAGCCGCCGGCTCTGCTACCTGTGGCGCCGCAGCGGCCGCGATAGGCGAGATTGGCGAGGTAGCCACACCACCACGGTTCATGCGATCAGCTTCAGCCTGGGCAGCCAGCTTGGCCTTGGTGTTGTCGGCCTTGTCCTTCTCGAACACGTTGCCGACCTGAGTGCCGCCGGCATCGATCACGATGAAGTTACCACCGCCGTTGTGCTTGACCTTGTACACCTCGGCCGCTGGCGTGAACGGGGCGGACGGCAAAGGTGCGCCATCATCCTTGTTCGCCTTGATCTCGGCTTTAGTGTCCTTGGGCAGGCCATTGCTGTCGGTGGCACGCATCCAGTCGCCCAGTTCTTCGTCGGCACTCACCTGGAAGCGGTCGCCCGGCTCGCGCAGATGACCGTGGAAACCGGTCTTCATTGCGATGACTTCGATTGTCTTGCTCATGACGCCCCCTTACAGCAGGTCTGGATAGTTGAAGTTGAAGTTGGCGCCGTCAACCACGTGCGCGGACACGATGCCGGCAGTGAATGGGCCGGTACCCACGGTGTAGTTGACCCGGGTATAGCGTCGGGTGGGAATCGGGAAGCCAACCCACTTGCTGGTGCCGGCGGTCAGCTGCGCAATGGACAGCGGGCCAATCGAAGCCACATCCGCGAAGGTCACGTTGTCGGCGGAATCTTGCAGGGTTGCCTGCAGGGTGGCTGCGCCGGCGGCGGCAAACGACTGGCTGATGGATAGGAACAGGTACAGCGGGGTGCCTGCGCCCAGATCACGGCCAATAGCCGGGTTCTTGGTCGCGCCCGCGTCAACCACGTTGGTGCTGACGGCGGTAGCGGTAACCGCCTGCTTGTCAGAGTACTGCAGGTATTTATCGAGAATCGTCATAGCGGCTTACTCCTGAATGGGTACTGCGTGGCCTTAGACCACGCGAGCTTCGGTGTTGAGGATGGCGTCTACACGCTTCACCGGGATGCCGTCGAAGGTCATCACCTTGCGGCCTGCAACTTCATCCATGGTCAGCCAGACGTTGGATTTGTTCGCGATCTGTCGACGCAGGAACGAACGAATGTTGCGGTTGCAGTAGATGACGATGCGGCCCATGCGGGTGTTCGGCAACAGCTCGATGCCCTGCACGATAAGGTCGATCAGGTCGGCACCGGTGGCGCCGTTCTTGGTCAGGGCTGGCAGGTCGATGTTGGCGATGCGCACCACATAGCGCCAGTCACGGACGGTCAGGCCCGCGTACCACAGGAAGTGAGTACGGTAGCCCTCGTAACGGCCGCCCTGTGGGTCGAACAGGGTTTCTTGCTTGGTCGGCTCTTGCTTCAGGCCACCAGTGGTGCCTTTCGGGTAGATGCCGTGCACGGTCTGCTCGTCCCAGCAGATGATCCAGATCGAGGTGTTGTTGGAGCCGGTACCGCCAGCGTCCACGATGTTCTGGCCGTTTTCCGCGGTCTTGCTGTTGAAGCGCGGCGCCAGGCCGGTGAAGCGCTCAGGGAATACCGAGCTGTCACCGTAGAAGATGGTGGTGGCCATCGTCTGGTTCAGGCCTTCCAGGAACGCCTTGGACTCGGACAGCAGGAAGGCTGGCTTGTCGTCGGACATATCGACCAGGGCCTTGTCCACTTCCGAGTAGGTTTCCAGCATGCCGGTGCCATCACGCACCTGCACGGTGGTCGATTTCTCGGGCTGTACGCCGTAGTTCAGAAGGCGCCAGGTGCCGGTAGGCAGGCCCGAGCGGATGGTGGTCTTGTGACCAGAACCATCGTTAGCGGCAACCCACGGCATGTCTTCCAGGATTTCGTTGGTGCCTTCCAGAATTTCGACGACCTTGGCAATTTTGCCGTCGGTGTCTTTTCGCTTGGCGAGATCAGCCAGCGTCAGTGCGGTGGTAGAGAGAACGGCCATTGCATTTTCCTCGGTTAGTTGAAGGCATCGCCAAACATGATTTGGGCTGCGCTTTTCTCGGTGGTACTACTGTCGGTGCCAGGGATGACAATCTTGTCTTCAGAGATCGACGTGCCGATGGAGTGGAACAGCTTGACCATCGACGGGTGATTGCCAATCCCCGAATCGTTCAGGAGTTGGCGCAGCTCAGGAGACCCGAACGCCTGCATGGCCTTGACGGCTGTTGCGATAGTGCTGTCAAACTTCGCACCGCCCAGTTCGGGGTCGTTCTTGATTTCGTTGGCCCAACGCTCGCTCTGCGCCGCCAGGGCCTGGTCCAGCTGTTGCTGGCGCGCGGTAGTGTCGGCTATTGCGGTCTTGGCCTGCAAGTCAACCAGCTTCTGCGCCTGGTCCTGGGTCAGGCCCAGCTCCTTGGCAACGGCGCTGAATTCGGCAAGCAGTTCCGTGTCGGCCTGCACGCCCTCGGGGATCTTGAACTCTGCATAGGCTTCAGGAACTTCGGTTTTGGCCTTCGCTTCTGCGGCCTCGCGCTCTGCCTTGGCCTCTGGCGTCTCCTGCTGCTGCCCGGCCTGCTCGGCCTCAAGCTCTCCAACGGTCTTGGTGGAATTGATGTCAGCCAGGGCATCAGTTGCCGCCGGCGCATCGGTGGTTGCTGCGGGCGCTGCAGATGCTGCCGCATCACCGCCGCCAGTCACCAGGCTGCCGCCACCGGCGCCAGGCTCAGCGTTCATCTTGGCGAATCGGAACAGGTCAAAGAAGTTCATGGTCAATTTTCCTCAGTTTTGTACACAGTGTTTTCGGTTGTCATCACCTGGTACTGGTGTGGGCAGGTAACGTTAATCAGGTGGATCAGGTACAGGCCGATCTGCCGGCGCCCCTCCTTGTAAGCCATCATGGCGTGGGATTCGCTGTATTGCTCCTTGAACGCGCCGAACTCCACCAGCAGCGACCAGATGAAACGCCTGCCAGAAACTGTGCACATGATGCCAGTGAAATCGTCTGCAAGCTGCAATTTCAGCAGCATAGCCTCCCGCTGGGCTATGGCCTGCTGCTCTTCGGGGGTTAGGTCTTCGGTCATTGCATGGTGCTCGCAAGCTGGGTCAGGGCGTTATCGCCGCCGGTATCGGTCTCAGAGAGCAGCTTCGCGCCTTCAACGACCTGCTGAAGCTGCTGCTGCTGGGCGGCCTGAGCCTGGACCTGGGCGCGCTGCTCGCGGATGGCTGCAATCTGGTCTGGCGAGTTGATCATGGTCGGCGGTACGCCGATGGCATCGAAGTACTCGACGACGGTCTGGTCCACGTTCAGGCTGTCTGCCGCCTGCGGGAACGATGCTGCCAGGTTGCCGGTGAACGCCAGCGCCCGCTCGATTGAGGTTACGCCCAGTGCCTTTTGCGCCTGAGCCAGGATGCTGATGTACTCGACAGCCAGATCAACGCCAGCCAGTTCCTGCGGCGGCGGTGGTAGCACAGGCTTGCCCGGCAGCAGGCCTTGCCAGCGCGGCACGGACTGGTCGAGCATCATCTGGAATGTGATATCGATCAACGGGTCAAGCAGTTCGTCGTTCTGACGCTCAAGCACCGGGCCAAGCATCAGCATCTTTTCTTCTTTGCGCGTGGCGATCTCGGTGGCCGTGCGCACGCTGTCCATGTTGCTGATCATCAGAAACAGGTCTTCGTAGAAGGTGGTCTTGATACGCTCTTCGCCAGCCTGGATCTCCCCGCGCAGGGCGCTGATCCACGTAGGATCCACGGTGTACAGTGGGGCAAGCTTGGCGCCCACCTGGGAGTCAGGAACGTAGGTCACATCACCCGGCACGATGGATATGCGCGAGCCGCGCAGGGAAGCCGGCGCTGACATCGGCGGGCGGACGCCCTTGTCCAGCAGCTCAGCCTTGCGGCGCTCCATCAGCTGCAGGGCCATCACCTCGCCGATGCACGCTGAGCCAGGGCCTTTGCCATAGACCGACTCGCCCTTGACCTTCCAGCGCGGGGCCATGATGGGAAACTTCTTGAAGCCGGACGACTTCAGGATCTCGTTGCGCGGGCTGCCCTTCTCCCAGTACACAGAACGATAGGGCATGTTGGTGTTGTCCTTGCGTCCCGGCTCGCGCGCATCGTTCGGCTCGATGGCGTGGCACACGCTCACCCAGGCTTCGCTGTTCCGGTCCAGCAGGTTCTTGACCGTGGCCGACAGCTTGGCCCGGCCGAACTGCTGCAGCATCTGCCGCGGGGTCATGCTGAACTCGCGGTACAGCGTGTCAACGATGGACCGGTTACTGGTGGCCAGGTAGTAGGAGCCAATGGTGAAGTTGTAGAACCGCACCAGCGTCTTGTCGTCAGGGATGGCAGCGATAACGCCGGTACCGAAAACGCCCTGCTCCCCATAGCAGGAGGGCAGGACGTTGTACAAGTTGGAGCGAATGAAGATCTCCCGCATCGCGTTCTGGCAGTACCACAGCCAGTTCTTGACCGGGGCGTATTCGGTCAGCTGGGGGTCAGGGGCTGCCAGCTCAAACCAGGGCCTGGCCGGGCTGGTCATGCCCGACTGCATGCCTGCGGCCAGCACGCCGGCGGCAATGGTCGCCGTGTTGTTGATGATCTTCTGATCGCGACGTGATCCGTCGTTGACCTCTTCATCAGGGAATCGGCCAGTGTCCGGGTCTATGTTGTCGCGCAGGGTCTTCCAGTTCGAGTCCCATGTTTTCTGGCGCTCAGTCGTCAGCTGGCCCAGCTTGTTCTCCAACTGCTCGCGGAGCGCTTCGTTTTCCATGGTGTTCCCCTTACGAACCCAGCAGCGTTTTGCCGCCAGTGGTGGTGCCGCTGACACCGCTGGTGCTGGTCAGGATGGTGCTGTTCTGGCCTGACAGGGCGAGCTTGCGCTGGCGCTCGGCCTCACGGGCTGCTGCCACATCGTCACTGCCCAGGGTTGGGCTGGTGGTGGCGGTGGTGGCTACCGCTGCGCGGTCCAGGGCGGCCTGCTCGTTGGCGTTCTCTTGCGCCGCTGCGGCCTTCTCGCCCCACAGGTCCAGCGGATCAGGCAGGCCCAGCGGGTCAGCAATCTTGCGGATCTTTTTACCCATGTCATTTGCTCCAGGTGAAGGTGAAGCAGGCGTTGGCATTGCCTGCTTGGTTGGTTCGCTTGAAACCAATTGCCCGCAAGAATACCTGAGCCGTGCGGTCATGTGGCCTGCACTCGGCAAATGCTGATGTCACGCCCGTGGCCCGCATCCAGGCGATTTGCTGCTGGCGTATCAGGGCGGCCAGTTCCCGCCCGTGGCCCGCTGATGCTCGGCGGTCAACCACGGCGAACGCATCGGCATGGCTGGCATCGATGGGGAAATAGCCGATGCAGGCCACCAGACGCCCGGCCAGACGCACAGATCGCAGGTCGTGGGCATGCTGCTCGGTGTATTCAGCCCAGTTCGGAACGGGGTCAGGCTCATGCTGGGGCAGGCTGGCCAGGTCGCCGCGGCGGTACCTGTCAAGCGTAGGGGTCGTAGTCACTGATCACTCCCCCCTGGTTGGCGCCTGGGCCGTGCTGGATCTTCTGCACCGGCATGGTGAACGTCAGCGCCAGCGCGTCTGCATCATCCGGCGAAATGCCGAGCCGCTTCTTGATGTCGGACTTCTTTTCGAGCTGGATCTGGTCGCGCTCGTTGTGGCCGTACTCGGGCGATGTCAGCTCACGCTCCAGCGCACTGTCATCCTCGATGGCCAGGCCGGACTTCAGGGCGTCACGCATCTTCCACCAGATGTACGTGCGCATGTTTGCGTAGTGCCGGTCCGGTGCCTGGCTGGCAAAGTTCACATCCAGGACCACAGATCCGGGAAGCAACCGGCGCAGCTGGTCGGCTACAGGGCCACCAACGCCAGTTGAGTCCACGAAAACAGCATCGGGCTTCATTTCCTGGATCAGCGTCACAGCCTTGGCGATGAACAGGGTGGTGTCCCGCGTCTCACTGCCTGGCATTCGAAAGGTGGGCAGCGTGCGGGCGTCCAGGCCGCGCCTGAATCGCACGACGTTGTTGTCGGCACCACCCCGGGCAATGTCGATGCCGCACACCAGGGCATCGTCCATGCCGTAGAACGGTTCGGTTCGCATGGCATTCGCCACCCAATCGGTTGATATCAGCTGCAAGTCGGATGCCCTCGGGAACATGCCGCGAACGCGGACACGGAAAAAGTCGGAATCTTCGCCATAGTCTTTCTCCCACTGCTGGATCAGCACCTTGTTGGTCATCTTGGCCTTGCGGCTATCGACCGTCTTTGGCTTCCAGCGGTGGGCGAAGCGGGTAAAGCAATCGTGGAAGCGGCCGCTGTTACGGGTGGGGTTACCAAACGCAAACCAGAATGGCTCGCCGTCAGTCAGACCGCCCTCGGCCACCTCCCAAATTTTGTCCGGCACCGCTGAAGCCTCGTCGAACAGGTACCAGGGCGAAGATGTTGCGGCGTGCAGGCCTGCAAAAGATTCGCTGTTCTCTTCCCGGCAAGTCTGGCCGTCCACGCGCCAGGTTTCCTTATGCTCCTTGTGAAACATATTCATGTTGCCTTTGCCGTTGTTGTACTCGAACCAGTGGCCGGTGATGCAGCGTTTTTTCCACTTGCCCAGCTCGCCCCAGGTCTTGGTGCGCAGCTGGTCACTGGTGTTCGAGGTAACCACGCCCTTGCTGTGCGGCCGGGTGGACATGATGTACAGCGTCACCCAGGCGCTGAAGGCGCTCTTGCCGATACCGTGGCCAGAGCTTGTGGCTGAACGATAGGCCTGAACAGGATTGATGCCGTCGAAGTTGTTGGCCCTAATGGCTTGCCCCCACTGCTCAAGCTCAAGCCTCTGCCATTGGTCGGGGCCATCGTATCCCTCAAGTTCACCAACGCCCCACTCGAAGGAATACATGACCCACCCGAGCGGGTCATAGAAGAATCGGCCCATGTCCTCGGCCAATAGGTCGTCGGGGTCAATCCTCTGTTGGGGCTGCATTCTTTCGCGCCCTCAAAATTCGGTCGGTCAGTTCGACGGTGCCGGTGTGCTGAACTTCCTGCTTATCGCTCCAGCTGGATGATTTGCGGTTTTTCAGCCAGAAGATCATCGCAGTGGTATCCGGCGGGTAGTAACGCTCTACCTCGACCTTGGTCAGCTTGCCGCCAACAACCTTCAGTTCGACCTCAGTGCGCGTATAACCCATGGCGCGGCGGTACAGCGAATCCTCGACGTTCGCGTCTGCAATGGGCTTTGCGACCCTTATGGCGGCCAGAAACTCGGGGTATTCGAGCTTCCAGGTGGTGATCGTGCTGACGGATACGCGAAAGGCCCGGGCCAGATCAGCGTCCACTGCGCCGTTCAAGCAAAGGTCTTTCGCGATATCCACGTATTCCTGCCGGTATTTGGTTGGTCTCCCTCGGCCTGCCATTTAGCGCGCTCCCATCGATCTCGTAACGATTTCCAGAATCGAAGGGCCAATTGCGATCAAGCCACCGATCAGGCAGCCAACCCACAGAACACCCTTGATGAACGCCTGGTTGCGGATGTTCTCGGCCTTCAGCTCTTGAATGCCACTGTCCAGCTTCACGCCGATGCCCCGGGATATCTCTTTGATCGCAGTCATTTCGCCCTGTAGCTGGCCGGCAATGAATTCAACCTGCTGCACACGCGCTGGCAGGCGCTCGCTTTCCAGTTGTGATACTCGGTACTCGAGATTTTCGTTCATTTGAAAAAGCCTCTGCGGGCCTGCGCCCTTTTCTTCTTCGCTCATGAAACCCCCACGGTAGCCAGGCAATCGCCCAATAAAAAACCCCGAACCTGCTCGGCCGGGGTTTTGGTTGCTCCTGTCGGCTTGACAGATTGAGCGAAGGTTACGCGTGGGGGCGCGCGCCTACAAGAATCCTATTCAGGTAGGTCTGTCAGGTTCGACTGCTCAGCGGCTCGAAGTTCCCGGTCCTGGCGACCGTTCATCCCTGCAGCCAGGGCCATCATCCTGCGCTCAAGCTTCACAACTTGGTTGTGAGCCTCAACGCGATCCGTATCCAAGCCATCCATGGATTTTTGCAGGGCGTACACCTGGCTAGCCAGATCGTCACGCTTTCGAATCGCGTCAACAAGTTGGTCAAAGATTTCTTGGCAGCTATCCATCGGTGGCTTTCCTCTGTGGTCTCGGAACAATAATAACCACTGCCCACAAAAAAGCCCACGTCTTAGGTGGGCTGTGCCGGTTACCCTGATCCGGCGCCTGAGCGGCGGCGTGATACCTACTCGTCTCCCCGGCGGGATGCCGGTTCTACCTCGGCCGATGGTTGCAGATGGCCCCCTTCATAGCCTGAGCCATAGGGTTTGCTCGCCAAAGGACCAGCCTTTCATCTGCATCGGTCATTCACCTAGTCACTACTGCGGGCATCTGTTTGCGGCTACCGGCGCCACACCGGAAATTTGTGCACTGAGCCCCAGCGTTTTGAATCGAAGTGAATGACCGATGAAGACGTTCCGCATGTGCGGGCACTTGGCGTTGGTTGATTCAGGATAGTCCCGTGTCGTGGGACTAGGCCGGCAGGTAAAGGAGACCAACCGAGCAAGACCTGTTGCCCCCTGCGCGTTGGAGAATAGGCTCAGCTCTCGCGCTGGTCAACATCGAAAGGCGATGCGGGCCGGGCTACCGCTCGCACGAACCACATGAACGCCGTTTGCAGCTCGGTCTTAGCCAGGGCAAGAGCTCGCTGGTCTACGCCTTCTACTTCGCGCACTTGCTGCCAGAGCTTAGCGGTATCCGTTTCTAGTGCCTTGATCGAGTTCATCGCATCGATCTCAGATTGGGTAAGGTCGCGGTAGCCAGTGATTTTAGTGTGTTGGTCTTTCATCGGTATTTCCTCAGCTTGATTGAAGTTCTAGGGGGGTCACTATAGCAATCACACA
>Ga0247730_1001766_pt1 | contig 11339 bp, 18 predicted proteins | sample UWRJL073202C2_FD_180959 | JGI IMG/M metagenome (GOLD analysis project Ga0247730, IMG submission 180959) | Plant litter microbial communities from Arlington Agricultural Research Station in Wisconsin, United States - UWRJ-L073-202C-2 | ecosystem: Environmental > Terrestrial > Plant litter >...
AACCATCTCTATGGTGTTGGCATCCGCATTAAAGACCATTCATTAACAACTCTTGTCAAACCTTCTTCTCTTTCGTTAACGTCCCTTGTTCTTGATAACCTGGACATCGACGAAAGCTGTTTGATCGAACTCTTGAAAACTGCGACAGCAGTTCGAGAGTTTACCTACAAACAGGCGTCCTATTCGCATCTCCAGAAGGCACAACATCAGGACTTCGACATATCAGAGAAGCTTCTCTCGTGGCTCACTGTATCTCCATGGGCCCAGGGCTAACGTCCTCCCGGATCTTCGCCTTTTGAATTTACGCGTCTGTGCTCACACATTCCATCCAGACAACATGGCCAAGATGGTTGGATCGCGTTGGGACCCTTCCGGAGCTGATCTGACGAGGTGTCTCGAGAGCTTCCGGCTGAGTGTGTTTGACCGAGCTTTTTCTAAAGAGGCGTATTCAATGTTCGAGGCAATGAAGAAGGGAGGGTTGAACGTGTCCATTATAGACATTGATGGTGCCCAGGTGTAGTCGTTCAAGCAAACGCTAACTTATCGTATGTTATAAACACTGTTGTATTGCCTGCCAGTGCCTCGCGCCAAACGACTTCTTTTATTATTATTACATTTCTTGTTTGCCCGCTTTCCAAGTAGCTTGCACCGGATGGTGCCGAACGCGAGGAGTCCGTTACCCTTTGGGGCAACGGAACCATTGTTATAAGTAAGGCCTAAGATTTGTTGGCGAACGGGTTGTACTTGTATCCATCTATAAGCATAGCCTCTATTTCGGGAAGCACGCTATCCAAGAAATCTCTTGTAGACTTTTTCGGCTGCCATCCGAGTGCTTTGAAACGATTAGAAACACATCTCGAGTTTGTTCCATGATAATGCGTCTTCGTGCAGTCCGTTTAGTGAAGGGATGATATCGTTAGATACACAAACTCACTCCTTGAAAATACTTGTCAACTTCGTCCTGCGTGAACGTTGTTGGTTCGGATGTCTTTGATTTGCCTAGTTTGACTAGAGCAGAACCAATAGCTTCACCGATGTCGTAGTAGGAATGTTCCCCACTGGTGGTAAAGTAGTAGCCTTCACGCCCATGACCCAGAGCTGGATTCGTTCCCTCGACGATCGCGTCATATAAAATCATGAAGGCTTCGGCGACTATACACATTGGACCGTCAGAATTGGGATATAGCACAAGAGAAAGTCTTAACACTCACGCTCGTGTACCTCAACACTGGACCATACGTTCTTTCCTTCCCCAATCATGCCTGCCTGACCTCTGTCAAGTGCAGCCTCAATCAACGAAGGTAGTTGCATACTATGGGGGTTCTGAATCCCTGCATCCACGAAACGCGTTTTAGCCAACCCATAGATGGTCGGAGGGATAACGATGTAGGTCTTTACATAGCCTTCTTTGTCTGCATTGACGATCGCTAGATCCACTGGGCGGTGAGGAGCAGTTGGAGAAAGTGTCTCAATCTGGTCTGCGTTCATGTCATCGTAGATTTCTTCGGTCTTCTCTTTTCCACGAGAGTCAACAGTGAGAACACCTACACTAAAGCGTTAGCAAGACCAATTGATAAGTTCAGAATATTTTCCACCAGTTCCAGACTGCATGAAATATATGAGCAAAGAACATTTTTAAAGCTAAATCGAACTCACAACGTTGATAAAGACCGGGGCTATTCCGGTCACTTCAAAGCGCTTTTTCAATCCTCGAAGCGTAGCTTGAGCCCCATCCAAATCATCGCAATTCGCCTTTTGCTCCCGAAATTAGTACCGGAAACATTTTCTTTGAGGAATTGCTTCACATACGATAGCCAGAACAACATCCGCATTCGACGCTGCTTTCTCGATGATGTCAAGATCAGACAGTTTCCCGATAAGTGGTATAACACCAGCTTCTTTCAACTTTTCCGCCTTGTCTTCAGACCTGACTAGAGCTGTGAAAGACCAAGATGATGCCGAGGGGTGCGCGAGAAGGCGTTCCAACACGGTTCCTCCTAGGTATCCTGTAACATTGAAGTTCGAGGTTAGATCAACGTTCTAGGAACGAGACAGATTGTAACTCGCCTGTAGCTCCCGTAATGAAGAATTGAGTCGTAGTAGGAGTCATTGCTAAGAGTGCCAATGGGATATGGGTGTAATGCAGCGTCTTGGCTATCAGCCGCGTCTTATATGAGGATGCGATTGTGACCAAAAGTGTGACACGATTGCGCCTAAGCGGATGAGTAAGATTGTTTTTTTCGCTGAATAAGGCTCTTTGTCGGCTATGCGGCTCGGACCGTAACAATCCCTGGGAAAAGTGAGGAATTTAAAGGCCATCAAAATTGAACATCCATGTGTCTTAACTTGAGATATCTTAGTCACTGTATGTTATTCATTTACCACCCTCACAGAGCGGAAGCTAGGATGTACGTTACACTTGATTTTTATTGCACGAGAGACTTAATCTCAGGCAGAATACTCTCCAAGAAGTCTTTAGCAGTCTTCTTCGGATTCCAACCTAACGCTTTAGTACGATTAGACTTGGTTTGCAGAGTGCTGCCAATAACAGTAGCCTGCACAGCAATAGTCAGTCAATCGTCTGTCGAAAGTACAAATACATCGTAGAGACTTACGAATGGACCCAAATATGTATCCAATTCTTCCTGTGTGAACGATACCGGTTCGGCAGATTCTGCTTTACCCAGTTTCACGAGAGCAGAGCCGATTTCTTTCGTGAATTCATACATCCTTAGTTCGTCGTGGGAAGTGAAGTAGTAGCCTTCACTTCCATGCCCCAAAGCTTGATTGGTTCCGGCAATGATAGCATCGTATAGGATCACAAATGCGTCCGCGACTGTCAACACATTATCAGTTTCGGATACGAGTGCTTACTAGTACTGGCGGGTACAGCTCACGTTCGTTCACTTCCACAATAGACCATATGTTCTTTCCTTCTCCTACCATCCTGGATTTGCCTTGTTGCAGAGCAATTTTACCTAGGAACATGACTAGCATGCTGTGCGAGTTCTGTATTCCAGCGTCTATAAATCGCGATTGGGGGAGTCCAAATACGACAGGGACGAGGAGAATGTAGGATTTGATGTAGCCCTCCTTATCAGCCTTCAGGATTTCCAGGTCGACAGGACGGGGCGAGGCGGTCGGAGAGATAGTTTCAAACCGCGTGACGTCCATGTCGTCCCATTCTTCCCCTGTGGGTTCTTTGCCCTTTCCGTCTGTGTCTGATACGAGGACAGCTGGAAAAACGGATTAAAAGGGTGAGTTATGCGCATGTATGTCATTGGTTGCGATTATATACCTGTTCCAGACTGTGAATGTAAGTCGAAGCGGTAGATATAGGACAAAATAGTAGGGAGAACTTACAGCGTTGATCACTATGGGAGCTTTCCCGGTTGCTTCGAATCGTTTCTTCAATCCTCTCAACATAGCTGTCGTGCTCTCCATATGCCCACTGGCAGCCTATCGCATGCATAAGACGTGTTAGGAGCTGCGCTTAAAAGAAAATAGAGAAATAATACCATGGTAAACGCAACGTCTGCTTCCGAAGCAGCTTTTTCGATAAGATCCGAGTCAGTTAGATCAGCAATGATCGCGGTTACACCTGCTTCCTTGAGTTTCGCTGCTTTTTCCTTGGATCGAACTAGAGCAGTGAACGACCAGAAAACGGCGGATGGATGGGAGAGGAGTCGATCAAGGACTGTTCCTCCGATGTATCCTAGTGGTCCGAGTCGTTTGTCAGTATGAGGCTGTAATGCACACTTACAAATAAGAAACAAGCCTTACCTGTAGCACCAGTAATGAGGATATTAGTAGTTGTAGACATCTGGGCACACTCGGAGTGGTAGCGAACAGGATTCGATTCTTATCTGAGTCTTATATAATCGGTTCCGACACGAGTACGTTGTTGGCCGGCATGTCCTATCAAGATTGTACGTAGCGCGGAGACAGTACTGGATGCGCGAATGGGCCTCAAACTTGTAAAGATCGATTACGAGCAAGGTCATGGCGTAATGCAGATGAGCAAATCCACGACGACTAGGCTTTGGGCACTAGAGCCCAGAGTCGGAGCTGCGAGAAGCCTATCAGTCAACACCAAAATGATATATGTTCCCAGCAAATTGTGTGATCTGGTGAGCGCTGTAATTTCGAGGCAGTACGGAATCCTACTTGAAGTCTGTTGGAACAAGGAGACTTCGAACCGAGCCAGTTTTACGGTCAATTGAGTCCAAGCTACGTACTTGAGCGAGTGTGGTTTATGGATGGATGCCTCGAGCGCGTAGCGCAGAGCAGCGTTTCATATTGACAGTTTTTGACAATAACTTACCAGGGAATTTTATGTCCCTCTTAGCTCAGTGGTAGAGCGCGTCACTAGTATGTGCTCGATGAAAGTTTCTATGACGAGGTCAGTCGTTCAAGTCGGCTAGAGGGAATGCGATGTTGCGCTTTGGATAAAAATTTCTTGGGCATCATGCAAACGGTAAATCTTCAATTTGGTACTCCTTTTCAACGCAGAAAGCCAAACTAGTCTTGACCTAGTTGCCTTGTACTTTTCCAACTTTTTTTAAAACCTGGACTGATGTCTCCAAAACAGGTTGATATTCTTCACTAATATACGGATTGCGCGAGGCTATGACCAGTCGCAGATGCGCCACCCGTTGCCTCCGCTGACGGATCCTATTCCTTTGACAGTCTAATGTGTTGTGATTAGGCGTGCTCTTCTGCTTACTCATGCAGGGAAATTTGACCTCCGATGTATAAGTAAAGGAAGTACTGTTACTGTTCTTCTCGATACAATACGCCCAGATGTCTGCAACCAAGTTCCTCATCCTCGGTGCCACCGGCAAGTCCTATTCTTCATCATCTAGGTCCACTGTCTGACAAAACAGGCCACTAGGATACATCGGAGGAACAGTTCTTGATCGTCTCCTCTCTCATCCGTCGGCTTCGTCCTGGTCGTTCACTGCTCTTGTCCGCTCTGAGGACAAGGCAGCGAAGCTTAAAGAAGCCGGCATAACCGTAATCTTTGGCAGCCTATCCGATTCGGACATCCTCGAAAAGGCTGCTTTTGAAGCAGACGTTATCTGGGCTATTGTAAGTAAACTGACGAGAAGCCTTTCATGTTTGAACCTCTCATGCCGGATTTAATCATAGGCTGATAGCGATGATCTGGACAGTATCAGAACGATTTTGAGAGGTATTAAGAGACAATTTGAAGCCACTGGGACAGCTTCAACCTTGATTAACGCTGTGGGTTTTTTCCGCTCATTTGTCTTGATTCCATCACCTGAACCACCGTTTCGCAGTCTGGAATTGGTACGCAAATCTCCCAAATATATAGGGGAGCTCTTTTTGAATCCTATCTTCGTACCTAGCGGTCATCATGCCGGAGAAAGATGGAAAAGGCAAAGAAGTGCCTGTAGATGTGTGGGACGACATGGACGTGGACCGGTTCGAGGCCATCTCCCCAACCGCCTTGCACCGACCTTTCGATCTGGAAATCCTCAATGCGGACAAAGAAGGATATGTGAAGAGCTATCTTCTCGTTATTCCTGTCGTATACGGCGAGCCCAAGTCGCGGTTTGTAGATGCTGGAATACAGCACTCCCGTTGCGCTATGATTATTCTCCTCGGCAAGCCTGCTTTAGACCGAGGCGAGCCTGGAGTTGTAGGGGAAGGGAAGAATGTCTGGTCTATCGTTGACGTGAACGACTGTGAGTATTCTGTCCGAAATTGAACGTTATCTGAGACTCGTACAGTGGCGGATGCATTCGTATTCATCTACGATGCTATTGTAGACGGAAACAATCCAGCCCTCGGACATGGCCGCGAAGGCTACTACTTCACGTCTCACGATGAAGTATCCGCATTTATTCTTGCCAAAGAAATTGGCTCCGCTCTTGTAAAGCTGGGTAAAGCAAAGTCCTCGGAGCCAACTGCTATGACACAGGAAGAACTTGACAAGTATTTCTCACCATTGGTAAGCTCCGTCATTGACTAGCGTATAGAATAACCTGACCATTCGGATTCGGAAGGTCCAATTTCTGGGCAGTACCATGCGAACCGTGTCAAATCGTACGAAAGCATTAGGTTGGAATCCGAAGAGGACTGCGGAGGATTTTTTGCATAGTGTTTTGCCCGAGGTTAAGTATCTAGTAGGATAGAGATTTCGAGATCTTTTGCCTCACTGTTTCCCCAATGCAAACATGCGCGTACATATCGATTCGATGACACGCAACCCTCTTCTCTTCAAAGTGTATAGAGGTCGGCTAGAGAAATTGTGAAGTGATTGTAGCGATTTTTCTTTAGCGTCCTGAAAATGGTAGATTTTCAATTTGATACCCATTTACAACATGGAAAGTCAAACAATTCTTGGCCGGTTTGCCTTGTACTTTTAGGATCTCTTGTATCAGACTGACGTCTGGAATGTGCGTTGATATTCTTCGAATTCGCTAATAGATGGTCTTTAGCTAGTGTTGTCGTCGAGGCGAGCGAGGCGATATCGAGTTGTTAGACCGCTGAAGCGAGTTGAATAAAGCTCGAATCTGCGTCAGCATTTGATGGGAACACCAGATTCAAATTTCAGACTGCTCGATTCGGACATCGAACTCGGCACGGCTTCGGCTCGTTTATCAGGCTTAGACTAAAGGTTTGGTTCTTATAAGAGAGCTAGGTATCCCTTTCACATCGTGACCAACTCGTTACCACCACCATTTCCCATTGTTCGAGTGCTGACAGATCCCACTTCTTCGACAATCTATTGTAATGTGAAGGCGTGCTTCTCTGCTTACTCACCTAGGGACAATATATATAATTGACTCCCAATGTATAAGTAAAGGAAGTACTGTTCTTCTTGAAACAGGACGCCCAAATGTCTGCAGCCAAGTTCTTCATTCTCGGTGCCACCGGCAAGTCTTATTCTTCATCTAGTTTCACTGTCTGACAAAACAGGCTCTTAGGATATATTGGAGGAACAGTCCTTGACCGTCTCCTTGCCCATCCAGCTGCTTCGTCCTGGTCGTTCACTGCTCTTGTCCGCTCCGAGGACAAGGCATCGAAGCTTGAGGAGGCTGGCGTAACCGTAATCCTTGGCAACCTATCTGATTTAGATGTTCTCGAAAAGGCTGCTTCTGAAGCAGACGTTATCTGGGCTATTGTAAGTGGAGCTGTTTAGGAACCTGGCCTGTCTAGATCTCACACGTCGGGTTCAATCCTATAGGCTGATTGCGATGATCTGGATAGTATTAAAGCGATTTTGAGAGGCATTAAGAGACGATTTGAAGCCACTGGGACAGCTCCAACCTTGATTAATGCTGTGGGTTTTTCTCCGCTCATCTTTCTTCAGTCCGTCACTTGAACCGCGTCGCAGTCCGGAATCGGTACACAGATCTTCCAAATCTATCTCGATAAGAGAATACTCTCTGAATTCTGTTGTCTTATCTAGGGGTTCTCAGGCCAAAACAGGCTGGCCAAGGCAAAGAAGTCCCTGTAGATGTGTGGGACGACATGGACGTGGAGCGATTCGAGACCATCTCTCCGACTGTGCCACATCGTCCTGTCGATCTCGAAATCCTCAATGCGGATAAGGAAGGGTATTTGAAGAGCTATCTCCTCATTATTCCTGTCGTATGTGGCGAACCCAAATCGCGCTTTGTGGACGCTGGGATACAGCATTCTCGCTGCACTATTGTTGTCCTCTTGGGTAAGCCTGCGTTAGAACGAGGCGAAGCTGGGGTTATAGGGGAAGGGAAGAATGTCTGGTCTATTGTTGATGTGAACGACTGTGCGTACTGCGTTGGGACTTGAATGCTATCTGACGATTGGACAGTGGCAGATGCGTTCGTGGTGATCTACGATGCTATCGTAGACGGGACCAATCCAGCCCTCGGACATGGCCCCGAAGGTTACTACTTCACATCTCACGATGAAGTGTCCGCATATGTCCTTGCCAAAGAAATCGGCTCTGCCCTTGTAAAACTGGGTAAAGCCAAGTCTCCTGAGCCAACTGCTATGACACAGGAAGAACTTGACAAGCATCTCTCGTCATTGGTAAGCTCTGACATCTACTGGAGTATAAAATGTCTGATCATTGACTTTGGAAGGTTCATTTTCTGGGAAGTACCACGCGAACTGCGTCGAATCGTACGAAGGCGTTAGGTTGGAAACCAAAGAGGACTGCGGAGGATTTTTTGCATAGTATTTTTTCTGAGGTTCAGTATCTTGTAGCATAAACCTTTCTAGTCCGTGTGCCTCGTTGTGTCCTGAATTCAAATATGCGGGCACATACGATCTTCTTTATGCAAAAATCAGTGCAAAATACCGAGTTGCTGACTTGCTATCAATCGTTAGATACTATTAGACTGAAAGGGTTCCGATGGATAGGAGACATGCCTGTCACCGCAGCTGGGATCTCCTGGATTGAGACATAGAAACTTTGCTACAAAGGTGAGACAAGAGGTGGTTAAGTGAGTGAGCTTCTCGTGAAGGCGTGGTATGGCGGCCATCAAAGTGGTTTGATGGTGCACGGGACGCGCGACAACCTTCTTGTCAACTTCCATCATCCACACCTCAAGCTCTCTCAATACTCTCACTCTCTTCCCGGTACATTGCTACGCGAAATGTCAGCGCTAATGTCATACTATCTTGATTTATCGTATACTCATATCTCCCTTTTAGCAGCTACAATGGCCCCAGAAACAGGGCCAGTTCGGAATCTTCCTTTCGAACTCCTGTATCTCATTTTCACGCTATCCGTGACTCCTGATGAAGTAGAATGATCGATGAGAACAACCATGAGCATTGCTAGTGTTTGTTTGAGATGGAGAGCCGTGGCTTTGTCTCCAACTATGCGCCATCTGTGGACATACATATCCTTGAGTGTTCCCCGGCTGCCCATTGGCAGTTCTAACCTCCGGCACACTATCATTCGGTCAGATATCATCTGCATTGTAGATGACTTCGACGAATTCTATCTAGCTCGCTCTGGTCATGAGCGTCTTATCTTATCGTCGATCTCACCCCAGGGAACGACGATGACTCAGGAAACATTCTGCCTATACATGAGGCCGGACTTCCCCTCATCTTCCTCAATGGCTCTCGAATTGTGCAGCTTACCTTCCTTGCTGAATATCGAAAAATCAATTTTGGCCGCTACTCTCAAACTCCGGTGGACCAGCTGGAGTACCTCTAACTCCGTTCGCCTGAAGGTGTCAGCTATCGCAGGCAACTTGGCAAGAGCATAGAGTTTGTGCAAGCTCCTCGTCTACGATTCGCATGTGTTCCGTGGTTAAACACCGTCACCGAATTTATCTGGGAAAACATGCAAGTGTTGCACCTGACTAATGTTACAAGTTTGACCGAGGTTGCGGAACTGTTGGCAGAATGCCCGAATCTCACAGAGCTATATCTGGACGGAAAGGACGTGTATTGGAATCCGGAAGACCTGCCAGACACCCTCCTCGCTCAAAATCTGAAGGTTCTTCTTCGACGAGATATTTGACGAAGAAAACAAAGTCGAGTTCTCGGAAGGCTTAGCAGGATTTCTCGAGAGACTTGAACTTCCACAGCTATCCGTTATGCGAGTGATAGATGTCGAAGGCGAAGGGCTGAGTCCAATCTGGAATCTCATTAGAAGAGAGGGCGTGCGTAGCGAGCTACTTTCCCTAGCTCGACTTATCCCAGCAGACTGACAGCAGCCAAGTATCATATGAAGCTCTGGATTCCGTCCTCGAATCTGTCCCAAGCCTCCCCAATCTTACCATCTGCGACTATCTGGACGCAAATACGCTATCCGAAACCCACAATCCAATAGGTCATCTTGTACCGGAATTCTTTGACACACTCTCGCAACGTGCAGAAGATGGACAACTCAGAGTATTACCAGCGTTGTAGCAACTGACGCTCCATGTTACGACTCAGACACAGGCGAGGTCGGTGCTCGATAAAGTACTCTTGTCAAGATCTGCTACATCTTCTGCATTGACGCACCTTACCGTGGCCTACAAAAGCTCAGATCTCAAGTCAGCTGGTCCTTCAGCGTTTGATACAGATAAATGGGCACGGAGAGGAATTGAGGTACAGGAAGTGTCAATGTGGTGAGAAACTGTGGCTTGACCAGTGCCGTTTTCAAACTGATGTAGTCTCTGGATGAAGCCCTTCCGCTATGCACTCGCACCATTCGTATTGAAGCGTGGGCTAAACGTATTCCAGTGCCCTAGAGGGACCGTGCGGCGTGTGGCGCATCATTTCAACCTGATTTGGACAGTGAATAGTCATCCGATCAAGTTAACTATGGCTTCAGTCTGGGCTTTGACATAGTAGGAGCGATTCATGGGTGGTATACTGCGATCGCTGCTCCTATGGCTTATTGAATGAAGATTTGCATTGGAGTTTCGAACGAAGCGGCGTTATACAAAGTCGCGCCTTCTTGTGTTTAAAAACGACGAGCCTTCACGACTTTATCTCGCTCGCCCCGTCTACTGGCTCTACCTACGCTTGTCTGCTTTCGGATCCAATCTGCCGCGCAATCTCATATCCTCTGATGATGGTTTTTGTAGCCTTACTCAGCTTTGTCTTTGTAAGTCTCAACTGCCTTACTCATCCATGGGCGCCTCTGATACCAGCTGGATAGGGTCTGGCACGTCCCAAAAACTTATAAATACTAAGCCACATTCCATCCCTTAGCTCAAACACAACTCCGACAACTCAACCCTCCAAACCAAACCAGATGTCAACAACCACTTTCTTCATTACTGGCGCCACAGGTCAGTGATAATGCCTGCCCCCCTGATGTGTTGTGCTGATGTATTCTCTAGGATATATTGGAGGCACAGTGCTTGAGCGCTTCCTCTCTCATCCGTCGGCTGCGTCTTGGTCGTTCAATGCTCTCGTTCGCTCGAACGACAAGGCTGAGAAGCTGAAGGAATTCGGCATCAATCCGGTCATTGGAGATTTCGAGAACTTTGACGTTGTCGAAAAGGCAGCTTCGGAGGCAGATGTCGTGCTGGATATAGTACGTTAGCATTCAATTCGCAGGAAATCTCGTTAGAGACTAATACTTATATTGCTTCTTAGGCCAACGCGGATAACGTAAGATCGACTCAGGCGATATTGAGAGGGTTAAAGAAGCGCTTTGAAGCCAAGGGGAAAGCTCCAGTCCTCATCCATGTTGTGCGTACCGCTTTCAACTCGACTATACATGTAGCCCTTCTAACCCTTGCATATTATAGTCTGGAACTTGTAAGACCGACTACATGTTTTAACAAACGGTCTCTCATTTCTCCACTCTTTAGCTATCATCATGACCAATGCGCTAGGCGAGGATGTACCGAACAACGTGGTCG
>Ga0247730_1001767_pt1 | contig 11338 bp, 16 predicted proteins | sample UWRJL073202C2_FD_180959 | JGI IMG/M metagenome (GOLD analysis project Ga0247730, IMG submission 180959) | Plant litter microbial communities from Arlington Agricultural Research Station in Wisconsin, United States - UWRJ-L073-202C-2 | ecosystem: Environmental > Terrestrial > Plant litter >...
CAGCTTTTGTTTTCTTCTTCCTCCCTGGTTTCTTGTTCACGGCGCTCAGTTTGTTCTCGTTTGTGTGCTGGGCTGCACCAAACAATGTCGCTGTGAATCAGATGTTCGGAGTAAGATCAGGGATGGGAATGAGCATCTTGACCTTCGACTGGACACAGATCAGTTGGATCGGAAGCCCCCTGATGTGTATGTGGAATTTGTTGGCGGTTGACCTTTTAAAGTGCTAAATATCTTTCAGATCCATGGTGGGCACAAGTACACATCTTCACAGGCTTTGTCATGTTCTTTTGGATCATGACCCCGATCTTATATTACACCAACGTGAGTCTATTTCTCTCTTGAAACTGTACCATATACTCAAGAGCATTCAAAAACAGTCATGGCAATTGGGATACTTCCCCATGTCGTCCAGTGAGCCCTATGATAAGTTCGGCCATGCCTACAACATAACGAGGGTGTTGAATACGGATTCGACGTTCAACATGGATGCTTACAACGAATACTCACCTCTCTACCTACCTGCCACCTATGCGGTTTGCTATCTGATCGCTTTCGCCATGTCGACTTGTGTCATCACACATACGATACTCTACCACGGCAAGACCCTCTACAACGGTTTCAGGAGGATGAAGATCGAGACCGACGATATCCACGCAAAACTCATGCGATCTTATCCGGAAGTTCCTGATTGGTGGTATCTCATTGTTGGCGTCGTATTTTTCAGCTTGGCCATTGTCGCTGTCGAAGTTTGGCACACCAACGTTCCTGTGTGGGCACTGCTCATTGCCCTGATTTTGCCTGTGATATACATCTTACCCTCTGGATTCATTTATGCGATGACCGGTCAAGGTGTACGTGCCCTAATATCTTGTCTTACTCTGCCGCTGACGACCCTGGATGTGTAGATCACTTTGAACATCCTTGCACAGATCATTCCTGGCAGCATTCTGCCTGGGAACCCGATGGCGAACATGGTCTTCAAGGTGTATAGTGTGCAGACTTTGACGGAAGCCACGAGCTTTGTGCAGGATCTAAAGCTGGGCCATTACATGAAAGTTCCACCACGTGCAACATTCATTGGTGAGTCTGATCCCCTCGTTCCTGGCTTAGGACGTATGGACTGATGGATCTGTAGTGCAACTGGTCTCGACGACGTTAGCAGCATTTGTTCAAGTGGGAGTAAAGACTTGGATCTTTGCCAATGTAGACAATATATGTACGGATGAACAGACGAGCAGGCTTACATGTCCTCACACGGAGGTGTTCTTTACTGCCAGCGCTGTTTGGTACGTCGATTGATTTCTGTTTAATGCGTTGGCCTAGACTAACACCATGCAGGGGTCTGATTGGACCGCAGCGACAGTTTGGCAAGGGATCAATCTACTATCCGTTCCTTTATGCTCTTATCATCGGTGCTTTCCTTCCATTCCCGTTCTGGTTCTGGCAACGACGCTACCCGAACTCGTGGACGAAATATGTCTCGACACCTGTCTTGTTGAACGGAGTCTCGTTCATCCCTCCTGCTACTGGAATCAACTATTCGAGTTGGTTCGTGGTTGGCTTTGTGTTCCAGTATCTCATCAGGAAGAGGAACTTTTCATGGTGGAATCGGTTCAACTATGTGACGAGTGCTGCATTAGATTGTGGGACTGTCATTAGCTTGATGGTGATCTTCTTCACATTGCAAGTAAGCACTTTGTCTTTTTCGTTAGATTGGGACTGGGACTAATAATGTGCTTAGTTCCCGAAGAATGGGGCAATCCGTGTGAATTGGTGGGGGAATGATGTGTTCAAACATAGTGAGTTTTTCATTCGTTAATTCCTCGTTTGTGTTTACTGACGATATCGATATAGCTGCAGACTATATGGGCACGCCGTTCCGGCAAGCGCCGCCAGGTGGAATTGTGCTATAAAATCTGCATTAGAAACAAAACATCCAAGAACTTGTGTAATCAGGGCCTCCCAATCTCTTTCCCTTCTTCATCTGACTGTTTGTACCATCCAGTTTTCTATATCTGCTCCTTTGTACTTCCGCACACTCCCTTTTCCCTTCTACTATTAGGGTGTCTACCAACTCGCCCATTTTCTTTATTCGCTTTCCGTGTTCGTGTGTCAAGTAGTATATTCTTTCTCTTATTGCCTTGGATGAATGGGATCTTGTTATTCATGCACAACTCGAAACGAATGTCACTTTCGACCGACAAGTCCATGGGCGCATCGTTCCACTCTTAAAATGGCGTTGAAACTTGACGCCTACAGTCCCACTGATTGGGTCAGTGTTTAGTCAGGTGGACGGAATAAAGCTTAACCCTCGGGCCTTGTCCTCCACATCCACCACCCCATACCTTTCACCTGGCTATCGTAGTCGCCCAGTGAACAGCTTCTATATTCATCGTAGAAGCTTATAGCGGCGATGTCTGGCTCGTTATCCAGCACGGAAACGTCGACGACGGGAGGCAGCCTTACTACTTCTCTGTTCTCTTCTATTTATACAGATCCTGCGGCGTCGTCGACATTATCGACGCCTACCCCTGCTAGCACGCCTGCTGACGGTGGAGGTGGAGGCGGAGGCGGGGATAGCTTGCAGAGCTCTGCAGCTTTGTATCGTGCGTTTACCATGCTAGCCTTGTACCTTCCAAGCGTAGACTAAAGTCCTCTTTCCGCAGTTTACACCTTTCTTGGTATGACCTACGTTTCCCACAGATGTCAACGCAGTCCTTATACTGAATTGGATGCCTTACAGCCACCTTGATCTTGCTACTGGGCGTGTCTGCGGCCATTGTGATACGATCCTTGGTGTTGCGTCGCAGACACCGACGGATGATCGAGGAGGCCATTGCCAATGGCACTTGGGTCCCTCCTCCTCCTCGGAACAGATTCGATCCAGCGAAGAAACCTGTCATGCATGAGGCGCATATCCGCATCGACGATAAGCAAGCACTTTTGGACAGCTGGGATGTGTTGAAGGTACGGACCGGTGTTTCACCTTGCTGTGTTAACCCTTTCCTCATAATTTTACCGTGTTGCCCAGCCTGTCTCAGCTAGTTATACTGTTGCTCCCTCATGGATACCTCGTTCAACACCTGCCACGAATGTAAATGGAACTGCAGCTTCCGTCTTACCCGAACGTCCTGCGTTCTTCGGCCGTCTCTTTCAACGTCGAGCCCCTGCTTCCCCTGCACCCACCGTTGAGGCCAGTCCGGCGCCGTCAATACCCATGAGCGCCATGGCTTCCTCGTCAACTACGAATATCACCTCAGCGCTTCCAAACATGAACGTGTCCGTTCTTATTGTCATGCCACACGAGAAAGATGATGCAGACGAATCACTACCTCTGATTGAAGTTGGCGTAGCTGAGGTTCCAGTGCAAACTGACGAGAACAGGAACGGCAGCGCTGGGAAGAATGTGGATACCTCAGAGTAATGATGAACGAACGGACTGTTGATATTACTCGTAGACTGTGACTTTACTGTTCCATCTTGTATCATGTACTATTATTTGCCTGCATTTCAATGCTAGTCCTGCATAAAAATTCCTTACAGCGTCCCTAGTGAGACTTGAGCTTGAATTACATAGAAGTTGTTGATGTGATTCGTCATGTTTCACACTTGCAATTGAACCACCACCACAGTCTAAGCTCAAGACAAAGCACGCTACACTTTCCAAGAACCCAGAATGGCTTCGGGTCTAACCCGGCCTCTTCTGGACATTGAAGAATCTTCGAATATGAAGGGTGAACCTATAATAGCGCTGGAACTCATCGAGCGAATAGTCGATTGTGCATCCGCCGACCTTCCCGCTCTCTGCAACCTATCTATCGTGTGCGAAACGTTTTATCGACGGTGCCGAACGCACATGTTTTCTCGTCTCGACTTTGGAAGCAGATCCCTACAGTCACTCCTAAAACTCCTAGAAATGTACACCTACAAGCACAATTGCCGCCTTCGGATATGCCTGCTATCCCATGTGCATTACTTACAGCTCCCATTTAAGAGCGTCGAGTATGTAAACCAGCTCTTGAGAATCTCCCCGTCCCTCGTCAACCTTCGCGCGCTCGAGTTTTATGGATCGGGGATCACAAGAGAGGACCTGCTTTTCTTTAAAGCACCAACTTTGCGAGTGCTGGAAGCCTTGCCCAAAACTACACGATGCCGACTTTCCGATCCAGATTTGAAGAGCACATCTGTCATTGTAACGATCAAGAATATGGATATCCCATCGCGTGCTGCATTCAGGGAGTTGGTCGAAGGCTCTGGAGTATTCAAAATCCCCGGATCCGCTGCTTATCGAAGAGGTTCTTGGTCTCTATTTCTATTGGAAGACTATCCCGAAACAAGTGCCCTTAATCCAAGCGATTTGATAGATGATGCTCTTAGGCACATGAGCAGAGAGTGTATCTCTGCCTTGGAAACCCTGCACTGTCGACAGGGTTACTTGGGGACCATATCTAGTTGGCGCACTGGTCTGCACAACATTAGAAATCTGACCTTGACGCGCCCTCTCTTCTCCCATGGTCCTAGGACAGGTATGTTATGACTTGCGTCTTTTCGAATGTCTCACATTTTTTATTTGACAATCTGACAGTTGGCCCCATTCCTCTTGATATGTTCCCAAAGTTGGCTGTGCTCTCTTTCGATTATTTCGGGGCGTCGGGAAAAGTATGGGACGGAGACCTACAGTTCTGCTTTGACCTTATCCTCAAGACACTGACTCAAAGCACTCCAGCTTCAGCGCTTCGCGAAATTAGGCTTGGGGATATGCATCTACAGAACACACATCAAGACTTGGCTATGCTCAATACATTGCAGATTATGCTTCCTGCCATCCATGCTGCGCTGGATGACAACCGATTGTTTCCGCGTCTTGATGTCGTGAAAATCAACATAACGACGTCGCCTCGTTTTCGGCATGCGATACAAGACGTGTTTAAGAGCTTAGTCTCTACTGGGAAAAAGAAACACAATTACGAAGCGAAAGTTGTAGGCCTCGGTCTATACCGTGCGTATATCATGGTATTGGGCTACTTATATCTTTGCTAACCAGCGTTCGTCAGTAGTCGACACTGGTGTCCCTATTGAAACGCGTGCGGCAATCTTCTGTAGTATTGGAATCGTTACACTCTTTATTATTCTCTTTGCCACTATATATTTCATGGCGTTGGAGGAGAGATCGAGATCGAGAAAGTCCATCGACGCCTGACTCGGAATAGATGTTTATGTGAAATGGTTGCACGAAGTTGGGACAGTACGCATCTCTCAGTTACATTAAGAGCTCTATAGCAAAGGTGACACCGAGAAACACGAGAGACTCATTGAACCTTCACAGATAGAATATCCAAGCCGATGCCGCCAAGTATCACGTATAGGCTGCATTATAGATGTTCTTTTCGTGGCCAACATACCTTCGTCTCTAACCACCTCAAGCGAAGTGATCAGACTAAGATTGTGATAACTGAGAAACATATCACATTCTCCCTTCCGTCTCGCGTGTCTCGTGTCTCGTGCTTTGTGAGAATAGAGAGAAAATGAAGATTGCTACATTTGCATGAGCTTATGATTGACTGCCAAAGCAGAAAAGATCATTACTAGGGTATTGGTAGTAGAAAAATGCATCCCTAGCACGCAAGGTGATAGGAACTTGATAACTCACTGTATCAGACGGATTGCTGTATGCATATAGAGCGATGCTAGCAGTGTACCTTCAAACTTGCCCACTGAAGCCAAATCAGCCTTCTCATCCAGAGACCGCGGTGAGGAGAAAGGAAACGTACTGTAGAAAAGCTCCATATCGAGCACGCCATGTGCCAATATAACTGGCATAAGACCTTTACATGCCTCCTGCAGCATCTGTAGACTCTGGGGCGTAGAAGCTGATAGTTTGATGTTGAGGGTTTTCAAACGATGGAACTTGCGTTTGTCGAGAAGCGCTGACTGAATGGCAGGGAGTGCATTTTGTAAGGCTTTCAGAGTATTGTGTTCTTTCCTGGGTTCCCGCAAGACAATAGTCCCGAGATCGACCTGTTCAAGAGCGGAAGGTAGAGAAGTTTGCTCAAAAGTCAACTGAACAAAGGCAAAATATTCCACGAGGCCCTTTCGAGCAGGCCTAGGAGGTGACATAGTATGCTCCGAGAAGACGTGGATAGCAAGCCTATGTAGTCTCGGCAGCAAATTCGGAGGGATAGGCTCTAGTCTAGGATCAGTCGTTTTCTTAGAAAATGTCATGTAGGACGTACTGTTGTCCACGTCTCTGCTGCTTGGCATTGCATGGAGATGAGTGTTATGTTGGCATCCATAGGCACGCATTAGAGTTTGGTCAGGCCAGATTCGCAGTGGTCGAGTCGATTCGGGACTCGTAGCGACTTTGTTCCCAAGAAATCTATTTAGCGCTCTTCTCTGGTCACTCGCCTCCGAAGACCGAAGACGGCAGTCCTGGCGGTAAATCCATGAACCACCTGTTCACCCTGCAGATACCGAGGTTGTCATATACCTGCAACAGCTCATCCTCCTTCGCTACCTCGTCATCAAACACGTCTTGTAGAGTGTGAGTTAATGGGATGTCATGCATTTGGAGAGTGATTGTCCGGGAACTCGGACCCATATTAGCGCGAGCGACTTTGTCAGTGTCACGGAAAAGACAGAGCGTGTTTCTGGGAAGCCTGAGAAGAATAAGTCGAGCGATTCGCTACTAGTAGCGGTTGTCGACGGCATCCCAGTGATCGTCACGGTTCGAAGATTGACAAAGAACGAACCCAGCGGACTCGAGCGCGACTCTAACATCGAAACAGACGCAGGTGTTGATGGACATATGATAGTCAAATAGTGCACATATTGGTAAGGAAGAAGGCGATTATCGTGCATTGACTGAAGAAAACTGTCCATTCGAGCGAGGCGATCAGGCGATCCGATATTAACAGTGAGGTGAGCAAAGAGATACATTCGGCAGCGTAGAAGGAATTGTTTGCACACGAGAGACAAGGCGCATAGTGTGGGTCGATCATGAGAGGCTGCGTCAACGATTTGCTCGAGGAGCTCGACTGGGATGATTGGAAGAACTGGACATGATTCTACAGCAGGAAGCGGCGGATAGCGCTTCTGGAGTACAAAAACCACGCTCAAAAGTTCGTTTGTGGCGTATTCCATTGCCCTCGATAAAATAAGCATAGTACTTGTCGCTGTTGGGAAAGGCGAGGCAGGATAGTTGACTGATAGCGTGGCGGTAAGGAAGGAAAGAGGGTTACACCGTGACCGCCACGTCAACGTCCTTGGACATTATGAGCTCTCTTCAGAGCTGGCACTCTTCGAATCATTGAGGATTTTCCACAAAAACAAGGAGTATAATACGTCATATAGAATGTCAGTACCAAGTCAACAGGGATACTGGCCTATTGAAATACATGATGAATGTATAGTACGAGATTGTCCGAGGCAACTTCAGGACACTTGCACGGAGATGACAGATGCGACAAAATGGAGAGGAACAGTGAAGAAATAGAACTTGAGACAGAAGAAGGTTCAAACTCCAGCTCAACGGGCTTCAACCCCACGAACACTCATGCCACCAACCTGAATGTCAGTGCGTCTCCTAGTATAGGTTGCATAACCCCTGCGAGCAAAAGACGGAGACAGAGAAGGCACAGAGTATGTCTCGTATCCCAGAACAGGTAGTTCACCGTCACACATCCATGGCTTCATCCCAGTGCTCTGGAGAAATTCATTCAAATCAGTGAACCACCAAATCCAGAACAAAAGTCAAACGCACTACTGCTGGCGCATGTCGCTCCCATGTACCGCAGAAAGTCAGCTTGGGGACCATGTTCAGCTCGTGGAACAGTGCCACCAGCCGTTCCCAGAGGTCAATAACATGGTTTGTGACGGTCGTGTGTTCGATCTCTGGGTGGCCGGTGAGCGACACGTCGATCCTCACTATGCATTCCAGATGTGAAAGCCGGCAGTTCATCTCTCGCTCTATGTTGCTGAGCGTGTCTTGATCATAATGGTTCCTCTCCGGTGAACTTTGCTGCAGTTCGGAGGGTGATGTGAAAGGCTCGAAGAGTTTGGAAACCCTGTCAAGGCTCCCAGGCTGTGTGAGGATATAGGGGCTTTGGTCGAGTTGGAATAGGGACCCTGTGGAGTCTTCGAAACCGAAAAATGCTTGCTCAAGGTCCTCTCCTCTACACCCACCAAAACGCTTCTGTTCTTCCACTGGAAGGTTCACGTCAACATATCGCCGGGACACCTCTTCTGCGCCTGCACCTGTATTGTAAGATCTAACTAGTGGGGTGATCTCGTTTTGGATGGTATCCGACTCGGATGAAGAGAAGATGATGCGTGAAGGAGAATCTGATTCACAGGCATTCGTTGCGACTGTGGCAGGCTGGATTTCTTCTTCTGTCGAGCTGCTAGTGATAGGCTGAGGACGTATGCTTAGATTTTCTAGAGAGCAGGCAGCGTCATCGACATGGGTGTCCGTGCGAGGTCTAGGGATCCGATGTTGGCTCTTGTGATGTGACTTGAAGGGGGGCATATGGAGGGCGAGTTTTCTGAAGACATGGACACCGTTAAATAAGAGTAGAATTTAAAACATACAGAAGCCTGACCTCATCTTATGAATGGAACCCGCTTCTTGTCCGCTTGAAAGTGAGTGGCGTTAGTGACTGCAAGTGGCACAACAATGGGACGAAGCGTACTCTTGAATGTTAGATGCGCGCTGGAGAATTCCAAACATTCGTACAGACAAAGGACGCATTCTCGCGGTTCCATACCTATGCATACTCATTGAGCAAGAGAAATATGAGGAAAGCGCGCTCTGGGCACTTGGTCTCTGTGCTTATCATAGACGAAAATTTCTTGACAGAGCTGGGTGGGAAACTCCCAAGCAATCTAAAAGGGAAAGTGATCATATGAGAAAATTGATTATGGAAAGAACAATGAACAATGGTCGTACATGGATTTACGAGCAGCCTTCTCTGTTCTGTTCTTGAGACAAGACGTGGCCATACGTAGATATTCCATTTTGAACCCGCAGGAGAATGCAGAAATCAAGACAGCTTCCAAGTTATTGCAGTAGGCGAAAGATGGACGAGATAATGAGCAGCGAGCGATAGAGGCACACTTTGGGGGGGACAAAGATAGCCAGAGGCAGCATATAAGAAATCGCACAAGTTATATCAAAAGCGCGACTGCCTCATGTTGAGGATGATGTGACAGTTAAGTCTCTTTGTCCTTTGAGTCAGCGCCAAGTTGACAAGTGGGCCACTAAAGATCCAAATCTAGTCAAGCGCAATCAGAAAGAATATCGTGCGCTTTCACAGCCTCTGATCCCGCATGCAATCATGGAGAGATTCATGCCAATCAACGAAATATGTCGCGTTGCTTGGGAGGCCGGGGAGGGTCACCGGTCCGAAAATATGTGGTTATCTATTTCCGGGTGAGATTCGAGAAGAACATTCAACGAGATCACTTCTGAATTTGAATGCTAGACAACAGGATTAAGGGATCCACCGTCGAGCAGGATGCAGATTATGAAAGTACTGGTTCATATGTTGCTCGGAGCCTTGCAACTTCCCTTCATTCCACACCTCAAACCGCAAACTTGACCATCTCTGCAATTGCCTCATACCCAACCCAGGGACACTCTCCTGATCGTGACACCATTCCACCATAATCTCATCCAAGATCGAGAATAGCTGCAGTCCGTACTCCCAATCCCCCTTGATGTTGTCCACGGACGCTTGCCCGAGAGTAGAGATAAGGGAAGCATTTGGATGGGTATGAAGTAAACGTTGGATGGCATCTGGAGCAAACTCTTGCGTTGTAGTCTGAGCAAGTGGTAAGGAGCGCTCTTGCTTCAAATTTACGAGAAGATGTATGATAGTATACCAATCGAATTGCGATGCTGGCTTCTGTTTTGCACCTGCGAGCGTTTCGAAAGTCCTCTGAAGCATCACACATATTTGAGCGTGAATTAAATCCGCGTCTGTGCAAACGCAAAACATCAGTGCAATGTTAGACAAAGAAAAACACTGTGCTACCTTTTCCAGCCTCCTTACAAGCGTGAGGATCAAATATTTGATGCCAAACAAGCATCTTGCTACAGGATCGAGTAACCACATTCCACAAGTCCTGTGAGTTGCCATGCTCCGATTCTTTGAGTTGGTCCATTGCCCAGTTAGCATACTTTATGAGCAATTCAACCTGGAATCGACCACGAGCCTGTCCTATCCCACACTCCCTTCCGCCGACTTGACAACTAAGGTCATAGCAGACATTGTCGACAGAATCTACCCTGGCTGGGTGCCTTGTCTTGATATCAACGACATAACGAAGCAAAGCTGGATCCTCAGTCTGAGCATATGCCTTCTGTATGCACCAAAACAGAGCGCTTTCTTTGTCCGTGGAATCTTTGAACGCTTTGAATATCCAACGCAGAGCGGAATGGGCTGATAACACTGGAGGATTGGTGAAGCCTTCTGCGGAGAGAAATGTGGTGTCAAATGCAGCCCAACTGGCGATTAATGAGCTCCTCGGCCTTGCATGATACGCACGACGAATTCGCTGGTATATTGTGAAATACATCCAGGCTTGTGGCGATCGAAACGGGGTGAAACTCTGGTAGGAATAGCGGCCACTGCAATGTGCTGGTATAATCGCAGTTACGAAGATCAACAAAACTGTAAAGCCCACAATGACAGAAACAACAATTGCAGTCGTGTGATCGTCAACATGCCAAAGTTGATTGAGCATGCCAGCGAAGAAAAGCAGAAGTGCAGCTTGGAGGATAACCGGAAGAGCGGCGAGAATGGCTGGCAGCTTCCATGCGTGGAGGGCATCAAAGCGAGCTTGTCGCACCCGTAATGCATCGCGTGCAGACACCGTCAGATCTCGCCTGTACTCTCTGATCCACTGTTTTCCCAGGATACACGCAGAGGAGACCGAAAGAGCGATAGTCAGGCTGGTGAAGTAGAGGACATTGGTTTGTATATCGTTTGTGGCAGCAACAAAACGGTCACTGCCGAGTATGCTCGCTGCGGGAGCACTAGAATTGGAGAGTTGTTGGGAAAGAATGAGGAGAATGGCATTCGTGGTGTTCGATGAGTCTTCGGACAGTTTTTTCCAGGACTCAATCAGGAATGCAGTTGCAATAGCGGAGAATAGACCCGTCTGTTGCCTTCGTTAATGCAAGAACGGTGAAAGATGTGATGAGGACATACAAAGACAAGCATGGTGTCCAATTCTTCTCTCCATCCTTGGCACATGTCCTCATCGTACTTGTCAACTCCAGTTTTCAACGTAGCCCAGGGGTCACCCTCGTTAGATTTGAGGTAGTAGCGATAAGGCT
>Ga0247730_1001769_pt1 | contig 11332 bp, 10 predicted proteins | sample UWRJL073202C2_FD_180959 | JGI IMG/M metagenome (GOLD analysis project Ga0247730, IMG submission 180959) | Plant litter microbial communities from Arlington Agricultural Research Station in Wisconsin, United States - UWRJ-L073-202C-2 | ecosystem: Environmental > Terrestrial > Plant litter >...
AACTACGTATACGTCATTAGTGCCAATCAAACCATCGGGATCAAAAACACCTATCTATATCGTGCATGGCGGTGGTTATAACGTACTGAATTTCAGTGGAATCGGGCTGCATGTAGACACAGAACAGCCTGTATTCGGGATACAGGCGCAGGGACTGGATGGTGTGGAAGAACCGATGGACAATATGGAAGATATTGCCAGGTACTATATCGACAGCATCCTGGCCCAAAATCCAACGGGGCCGTATGCACTGGCGGGCTATTCTTTTGGAGGGTATGTGGTTATCGAAATGGCCAGGCAGCTGAGGCTGATGGGCCGTGAGATCAAACTGCTGGCGATTTTTGACACCAATGCAAAAAATCTTGATTTCCATGGCAACGGCATGGACGTCTACGTGGAGAAAATAAAAAAACAGTTGCCCAAATTTTGGTGGATCATTAAATCAATGATGAGAAATCCGGGCAAAACGCTGAGTTATCAGGGTTACCTCCTGTCGAAAAAAGTGAATGCGATACTCGGGATCAACAAAGCCCCGGAGCAGCGCCAGGGCGCGATATATGAGATCATGCGCAGAATTGATGAAAAATACGAAATTGCCTACCAGGCTTATAAACTTGCCCCTTTCGATGAGAAGATCCATTTATTCAGGGCAACAGACAATGTTTACTTTGTAGAGGACTATAAATACCTGGGATGGCAAAAATATGCCCTTAAGGGGGTAGAGGTATATGATGTGCCGGGAGATCACAAAACCATGCTGCTGTCGCCATATGACAAATCCTTTGCCAGAAAGCTGCAGGAAGTATTGGATAACGTATCTTGACGGAATGATAATGCCTGCCCATTATTTACACTGCGAAAATGTTGACCAGCTGCCGGATGTGAGACCCGCGGATTCCAGCCCGGGCCTGATCAATATCTGGAAGCTGGACATTCTGAGCCAAAAGCCGCAGTTTTTGCAGCTGGAGCAGCTGCTGAATGCGGAAGAAAAAGCCCGTGCGGCACGTTTTCACCAGCAGAAAGATGCGCAGCAGTTTACTGTTACCCGGGCCGTACTCAAAATATTGCTGGCTGATGCAGCATCGTCAGCGCCCGAAAACATCAAGATCATGCTGTCCGAAAATAATAAACCCCTGATACCGGAAAATACGGGTGTTCATTTCAATGTATCACATTCTGGTGATGAGGCGGTGATCGCTATTGCGAAACAGCCGGTGGGGATAGACGTTGAACAAATGCAGACGGATTTCGACTACCATTCTGTTGCTGAATACGCGTTTTCTGAGGCAGAATCTGCTCAGGTACAAAAGAGCGGGCATCCCAGGCAGGAATTTTTTCGCATATGGACCAGAAAAGAGGCCTTTCTAAAGGGCCTTGGAACCGGGCTGATCAACGATCTGAAGCTGATCAGCTGCCTGGACACACCTACCAAAATCAATCCGTTAATTAAAGGCGTAACTGCCGGCTGGAACATCAAAACCCTGGAATTTGACCAGGCGTACATGATGAGCATTGCCTGCGAATCGCTGGGCCCTGCAGTCCGGATCCATCTCTCTGCCTACAAATAAATCATTATCCCCTCAGTAACAGGTCAGGTTAGATTTTCCTTTTAGATTTTTCCCAGGCAGCACTCTGGTTCTTTTTGTAATACCTGATGATACCGGCAAGTACCGCATAATTCATCACGCAAAAATAATAAGGAATAAAGAGTGCTTTTACACGAATATTCCTGCTCTCAAAATATAGGCCTGTGAGGCTCAGCAAATAAAACAATACCTGCAGCACCAGGAATATCTGATAGAAAGCATTCTGTGTATCCAGCGCAATGATCACGTTGAGAATAAAGACCAGAAACAAAAGAAATGGAGTGATAGTCCAGCGCAATACCCGGTGACTGATATACTGAAAGGTAAATACCGGATTGTTAAAAGGGTTTGCTGCTTTTTTTAAACGCATGATGGACTGTATACCTCCCGCCGCGATCCTGATTTTTCTTTTGAGCTCTTCCTTCACATCTGCCGAAGCGGTTTCCATTGCATAAGCACCAGGTTCATAGGCGATAATAAAGCCGTTTTCTGCAATACGCATGGCAATCATATGATCGTCGATGATCGTGTCGCTTTCCACAGGCTGATAAAGGTTGGTACGGATACTGAACAGTTCGCCCGCAGCACCCACATTGGAATAGAGCTCATAATCCCATTTCTTTAGCTTGGATTCATATTTCCAGTAGAAGCCCTCACCTGCAGAACTCGCATCTGCAGTTTCTTCCACAAGTATTCTTTTTTCACCTGCTACAGCCCCTACTTTAGGGTTCTGATAATGTTTAACCAATTCCAGCAGGGCATCTTTGTTTAAGAAGGTATTAGCATCTGTAAAAACAGTGATTTCTCCCTTGATGTAAGGTATAGCCCTTTTGATGGCCGCCATCTTACCAGCGCGGATATCCTGGTGGAGAAGTGTGATGTCATCAAATCCCCTGACCTTGTCTGCCGTGCTGTCTGATGATCCGTCAGTAATAAAAATGGCCTGTACCTTGTCCTTCGGGTAATTGAGCTGCAAGGTGTTCTCTATCTTGTCTTCGATGATATCTTCCTCGTTATAGGCAGCAATCAATACGGTAACGCTGGGCAGCGCTGCTTCTGTTTTAAATATATACGGCTTTTTAAATATTCCTTTAATCCTTACCAGGATATAAAGTACAAACCCATAACCAACAAATGTGTAAACGATCAGGAAAATGCTGATCCAAAAAATTATAATCATGAATACTTAAATTTTAAAACCGAGTACGGTACTTTCTTTTGAATGTGTGAGGTTCCATCCGATCCCGCGAAAAACCCATTTAATTAAATCTTTGCGGCCTTTCTGCAGATAGATGAGCACCTGTTTGGTACAGGCAAGGCCAATATAGTAAATACAGAAAAGCACCGTATTCAGCAGGCCCGTATTCCTGCGGATAAAGAGCATCCTGTTCCTTGTCATAAAGTAGGTCTTGATTATGCTTTCCTTGCCAACACTCATCGATTCTTTGTGATAAACTTTGGCTTTACCTGTAAACCAGATCTTCTTTCCTGCCCTTTTAAACTTCTCGCACCAGTCCAGCTCCTCATAGTATAGAAAATACTGTTCTTCCATCAGGCCCACAGACTCAAGGTCTGCAGTACGGCACATCATTGCCGCACCATGGCAAAATGCCGTTTCCCTGCTTTGCTGATCATACTGACCAGTATTCTGCTCCATACCGCCGATCACACGGTTACGGCAGGTGAGATAGTTCATTTCGGAAAATCCGGCGTACTGAACCACTTCAGGCGCATCAAAATAGAGCAGCAGCGGTGATATCAGGCCGATATCGGGACGGCTCTCCAGTTCGGCGCTGAGTGTTTCTATCAACCCGGGAGTGATTTCAGTATCGTTATTTAACAACAGCAGATAGTCGCCGCTTGCCTTTCTGATCCCGATATTGTTTCCCCCTGCAAAACCCAGGTTCTGATCAGAGCGGATGTAGATCAGTTCCGGGAATACGGACAGGAAACTTTGTTCGTGATCTTCTCTGCTTCCGTTATCTACCAGAATAACCTCCGTAGCTGAAAGATTGGCATGTAGTTGTATTGATTTTAGAAAGTCAATCGTTACTTCCGGCTGATTAAAATTAACACTAATGATGGAGGTGCGCTTCATTGAAGTAAAAGTAATTAAAATCATCTGGTATTCCATTGTTCCTGCAGCTGATAATCATTGCTTTTTATTAGTTACGGATCCCCATTAAGCCTTTTTACTCCAACAAGTGATATTTGATTTATAAAAATATATTATTATGTATCAATTCTGATATCTCTAATCATATTCTAATAACTGGTTTTTATATTTGGGAGCTGCAACAGTATGGGAAAAAGAATACACAAATACGAGCACCCATTACCCAAAACTGATTTGGATCAAAAATAAAACAAAAAGATCATCAATATGTTTAATTGAAGCAATAGGCTCTGCACACCATATTTTATATAATATTTTTACCAAAACGAAACGCAATCACACTCGCTACCGGAAGTGTTTTTGTAATATTTACCCACACAATGCAGATAATTACTATATATCTTGATTAATGGCATTATATTTTCTATAATAATCAATATATTTAGGAAAAATCTACATTAACATACAATTAACACTACCAGAAAAATGCGTGTTGCCCATCTCATTCTCACCTATACAAATCCCCGGCAAACCGAAAGGATGATCCGGCAGTTAGCTCACGAAAATTTTGATTTTTATATTCATGTAGACAAAAAATTTGACATCAATCCTCATCTTTTCATGGAGGCACTGCCTAATGTTTACTTTATTAACAACAGGGTTGATGTAAAATGGGCTGGATACAGTACTGTAGTTGCTACCTTTGAATGTATCAAGGAAATTGTTGCTACAGGTATCGAATATGATTTTATCAACTTTTTAAGCGGGCAGGACTACCCGATTAAGAGCGCAGATCAGATCAACAGCTTCTTTGAAGAAAACAGGGGAAAAGAATTCCTGAGCTACCGTGACATCAAAAATGAATGGAAAGAAGGTCTGCTCAGAATGGAAAAATACTATTTATCAGGCTACGAGTTCAGGGGAAAAACCAGACTGGAGAACCTGATCAATAAAGTGATGCCAAAGAGAAAGCTCCCAAACAACCTGCACCCTTACGGGAAATCGATGTTCTGGATGCTGAGCCCTGCTACAGCAATGTATGTGGTGAACACAGTGGAAAATGATAAAAAACTAAAAGATTTCTTCTGGCTGTGCTGGGCCAGTGATGAATTCGTTTTTCAGACGATTTTACTCAATTCCCCAATAAAGGATAAAATTATCAACGATAACTTCCGGTATATCGACTGGAGTGCCGGAGGAGCTAATCCTAAAGTATTAAATGAAAGCGATGCAGAGAAGATCTCGGCGTCAAAAGACCTTTTTGCGAGAAAATTCGATATGGTTAACAGCCCCGGAATTCTTGATTATATAGATAAACACTTACTTACGCATGGCGCATATAATTAACGTACAAACTTTTAAAGATACCCGGGGAATACTTACTGTGCTTGACAGTATTGTTCCCTTTGATATTAAACGCTTATTTTACATCTATTCTGTAGATAATACCGACCGTGGAGGTCACCGCCATCACGAAACCCATCAGGCTGCCATTTGTATACAGGGATCCTGCCAGATCACCAATAACAATAGTGAAACAACTGAGATCTTTACGCTTGACAGCCCGGAAAAATGCTTAATATTACTACCTGAAGACTGGCATGTGATGCACGACTTCTCTGCTGACGCTATTTTACTGGTATTAGCTTCAACTGCATTTGATCCGAAAGATTATATTTATGAGCCTTATGATTCCATATGAAAGCCTGAAAATATTAAACCGGCCCTTTGAAGAAAAACTGAAAGGCAAACTTTCAGATTTTCTCGACAAGGGATGGTATATTTTAGGAGAGGAAGTTGCTGCCTTTGAAAAGGAATTTGCATTGTACCATGATGAACAATATTGTGTTGGTGTAGCAAACGGCCTGGATGCCTTAATTCTTGCTTTAAAATGCTGCGGTTTTAAACCGGGAGATGAAGTGATCGTACCTTCTAATACATATATTGCGACGATCCTGGCCATTATACACTGCGGCTTAACACCCGTTCTGGTAGAACCGGATCCGCGCACCTATAATATAGACCCTCTGGCTATACCGGATGCAATTAGCTCAAAAACGGTAGCCATTATGGTTGTCCATTTGTATGGACAATGCTGCGAAATGGATCCTATAATGGAGATTGCAAAAGATCATCAGTTAAAAGTAATCGAAGATTGTGCCCAGGCGCACGGTGCCAAATACAAAGGTAAACTAGCTGGAACATTCGGGGATTTCGGTGCCTTCAGCTTCTATCCTACCAAAAACCTTGGTGCACTGGGAGACGCCGGGGCAGTGATCTGTAAATCTGAAGAAGATTACCAAAAACTGCGTCAGCTGAGGAATTATGGTTCTGAAAAGAAATATCACAATGGCGTGATTGGCTACAACTCCAGGCTTGATGAGTTGCAGGCTGCTTTCCTGCGTATCAAACTACCACATCTTGATGAGATCAACCAGCATAAACGAAAACTTGCCGCGATCTATTTTGAGGTTTTGAATGATTCATTTGTGAAACCAAAGCTGGATGAAGATTACTATAACGTATATCATATCTATAATATACTTCATCCGGAAAGAGATAAATTAAAGGAATTCCTGGCCGCTCATCAGATTGCTACCGAGATACATTATCCTGTAGCGCCCCAGGACCAGGTGGCCTTGAAAGATTACCTTCAGCACTTTGATTATCCTGTTTCGGCTAACATCCACCAGACTACCTTAAGTTTGCCCTGTTCGTTTGCACATACAGAAGCCGAGATACGTCATGTTGCTGATATCTTAAATCAATTCAGTTCATAAATTATATCAGGAAATTATATAAAGCGCTAACCAAGTATACTATTTTATGTTACACTATTTATTGAAGGAATTAGCCCCACCGATAACGTCGAGTTTAAGGTGGTACAGCTTTAAATATGGATGGAAAGGTTCGTACAAGAGCTTTGAAGAAGCGCAGGAAAAATGTGCAGGGTACGATCAGGACCATATCCTCAAACGCATCATCGACACAACGCTGAAGGTTAAAAACGGCGAGATCCCGTATGAACGCGACGGCATACCCTATGATGAAGTCCAGATGAATTTCCCACTCCTCAAAACATTGCTGTACATTGCTTCAATGCACGACAATGAGCTGACGGTTATCGACTTTGGCGGTTCGCTCGGGACTACATATTATCAAAATTATCCTTATCTCAAACACCTGAAGAAACTCAGATGGTGTATCATTGAACAGCCAAAATTTGTTGAGGCCGGAAAACAACAGTTTGAGAATGAGCATGTAAAGTTCTATCATACCATAGAAGATTGCATGAAGGAAAACGACCCTCAGCTTTTCCTGGTTTGCAATGTGCTACAGTACCTGGATGAACCCTACAGGTTGCTGGACGAGATCAGGCGAACTAACATTCCTTATCTGATGCTGGACTTTATGCATTATAATGACAAGGATGCAGACCGGATCACAATACAGCATGTGCCCCCTGTTTTTTACGGCATAGAAGCTTCCTATCCCTGCCGCTTTTTCAGCAGGATCAAAATAGAAGATAAACTGTGCGAGTCTTATGATAAAAAATATGATTACATATCGGCACATGAGAAATATTACGTTCAGTTAAAACCTTTCAGGTATGAAGGTGCCTTATGGGAACTGCGTAAATAGTGATCAGGGATTTTTGATTTCGGAGGCAGGATAAATGAGGTAGGAATAAGGGTTTGGTATCGGGCTGTGATAAGGGGAGTATAAACCCAGATACTTCACCGGCCTGCGCTCATCAGTTTTATTGATAAAAAAGTCTGTCGACAACAGGAAATACTTGATCAGGTCCCTCAGGCGGTCAGAATGTTCATAGTTGAGCCTCAGATAAAAGGTTGTTTTCCATTTGAGACGCGATACCATATCGTTTCCCGTAGCCTTGAAATAATCGTCAATATAACTTTCAATACTGCCGGGCACAATTTTCAGGTAATACAATTCTTTTCTGATCTGCTCCAGGGCATATTCTTTTGTTCCCGGAGCAATAAAATATAAGGATGGCGGGATCACACATAATCCTGCCCCAATTCCTGCTAATGCTAAAAAACTTCTTCTCTTCATTTAAAATGATTTGTCGGCCGATAATAAGGAAAGCGCCGATACAGTTAGTGTAGGGTTTGAAGGCCCAAAAGTGGTAAATGCCCCCGCCCCCAGAACAAACAGGTTACGGTACTGATGATGGATCATATGCTGATCTACCACCCCATGTGCTTTGTCTGTGCTCATTCTTGTGCCCCCAATGATATGTCCTTCATGTGATGCAGGGTCCAGATAGATTAACTTTTCTACCGGCAGACAGGATAATATTCCCGGCAGCTTCTGTTTCATATTTTCTACTGCCCTGAGCGTATAGTCAGAGCGTTCCTTAAAATGTACCTCGGGAACAAAGCGGTTTTCAGTGGTGGTAATATAATTGGAATCCAGCGGAAGATCCTCGAAAACCAAACGGTAACTGGCAACATTCAAATGTTTTCCGCGCTCCAGCCTGATATCATAAGGTGCATTATTGGCTTCGATCAGACAGGCTGCAAAATCCTTCCTGTGGTCGCCATCATAAAGCATATAGCCATTGGCATTTACCCAGGTGCTGCCCCCCGCATTGGTGATATTGTCTAAATAGATCAGCACCTGCATCCCCAGCTGTTCGCCAAAGCCTTTCCCTGTCAGCGGGTTTTTATCGCCAGACTGCAGCAGGATATTACTGTTAAAAAAAGGGTTTGCCCCCAGCACAACCACTTCTCCGCTTACAGACAACTCTTTGCCCTCCCGTTCAAAAAAGACTTTCTTCACCACATCGTTCTGCGTTTCCAAACGATGCACCTGCGCACCATATACCAGTTCTACCCGCGTATCTCCGTATACACCAATACCCGAATTCTCGATGGTAAACTTCGCATTAACGGGGCAGGTTTCGCAGGTACTGAATGCCATACAGCTATTTCGCTGAGCTGTTGCGTGACTTGCACGGGCTCCCGGCTGACTGATGTAATCAGTTCCATAGGTCTTATGCATGATCTTATCCACCAGGCTAAACGAATGAGGCGGCAGCGGATACTTTCCCTTCCTTGGAAATGGAGTGCCCTCAGGGCCCGAAACAGACATCAGTTCTTCTGCCTCGTAATAATAAGGATCCAGGTCGTTATAATCCAGGGGCCAGTCCTGCGCGATGCCGTATTTTGACTTCATTTTGAAATCATTGGGCATAAACCTGGGCGTACAGCCCCACCAGCAATTTGAGGAGCCTCCGTAACTGAGCGAAAAAGGCCATTCTTTTCCTTTGCTGACGTTTACAAAAGCTTCTTCAGATGGCAAGTCATATTTCTGATAAGCAGTAGGTAGATCTCTTTTGATCTTAAGCCGCTCTGCCTGGGGAAAGAAATATCCCTTCTCCAGCACCAATATCTTTTTTTCTCCTTTTACCTTTGATAAATACTTCTTTAAAAAAAAACTGGAGGCAAAACCAGTACCCACAATTACTAAATCGTAATGATCGTATTTCATCTTCGTCAATTAATCTGAATATAGAAAGGCTTTTGGTTAATAATTGTTTGCATTTTTCAGAAACCAGTACAACCATGGGATCTTCACAAACATCAGCACACAAAGCATGATCGTAAATAAGACGAGGTATACCATAAACCATTTCCTGGTATATAATTTTTCTGAGCCCTGCACAGGTGAGTCCCTCAGCAGGCCGATTTTCAGATACCATGAAAACAACAATGCAAAAAACGGAAAACTTACCAGGAGCTCAATCCTGTCCTTGATCAGAAATATTCCCAGAAAAAATGCAGAGGTAATGGCGTAAAAAAACATAGAAACCAGCAAACTGTTTTCGGTATAAAATTTAAAAGACCTTCTGTACATCCCTGCAACTGCCGGGTCTCCGATCAACCTGTATTCGGCAAATCTTTTGGTAGCCATCAGAAATGCACCGCCCATCCAGTAGGCAATGATAATGCTCACCGGAGGGAAAGTATTGATCCAGTCCAGGTCCCATTTACTTCCCGGCACGCCCAATGCCGGAGAAAAGATAAACCATCCTGCAGCAAAACGGATCGGATTATTGATAGATTCACTCAGGACATCCAAAAATACCCTGTCCTTGCTCCTGAACGGTTTTACATTATATATGACTCCCATGACCAGTAAAAACGTGGCCATCGAAAGAAATTTTATAGAAACCAGGTAGGCCAGGCCAAGCCCGGCAACTGCCAGCAAAGCATATTCAATATATACGATCACCGGATTGATCAGTGTTACCACAGCAGATCTCCTGTTTTTTAAGGGATGGTATTTATCAAAACCCTTATCCAGATATTCATTGATCACATAGTTTGCAGATGCGACCAGACAAATGCTGATCACGCCCATGATAATTTTCCAGACTAGGCTGTTATTGAATGGTGTATGAAAAACCGAGAGGGCGAAGAGCATCCCTGGTACCATAAATGCATTTTTCACCCAGTTATCGGGCCGCGCTATTGCAATATATTCCTGGAGTTTTGCAGGTTGCTGCTGTAGAATGTTTGTTTCCTCATCCACAGACGGGGAATCTTTCATCGTAACTTTATCAATCATTAATAGGGTATTTAACTTTTTGAACAAATCTGCACAAACTATTCCAACATAGATCAGTAAGCCAAAACAAATGTGAGGTGATAAGAAAATATCCGCTGTTCAAAATATTAGACATAAAATTATCAAATTTTTCGATATTGCGACAATTAAGATACTAAAAATGAATAATTTAATCAGGAAGAACATTTTTGATAATAAAATACAATATAATATAATCTTATGTATCATCTTATCGCTGGGAACGGCATTCAGGTTATTTCATTTTTTCTATAACCGTTCGCTCTGGATGGACGAGGTATACCTGTCGTCAAGTTTCAGCCACCTTGGATATGCAGACCTGGCGTCCAAAATGCTCGACTATCAGCAAAAAGCCCCCCTGGGCTTTTTATGGCTGGTGAAATTATCAGTAAATCTGTTTGGTTACCATGAAATGAGCCTTCGGCTGATCCCACTGCTCGCCGGTCTGCTCTCCCTGTTCCTTTTTGCAAGTTTATGCAAATACTTTCTTCGTCCCTGGGCCCAGCTCATGGCCCTGGCCATATTTGCTTTTGCCCCTGCCCTCGTCTACCATAGTGTAGAAATCAAACAATATGCAATGGAATGCCTGGCAACGGTAGTTGCCCTCGATCTTTTCATCCGGTACAAAGACAGCCATTCCTGGAAAGATAAAATCTGCTGGGGGATTCTGGGAGCTATCACACTCTGGTTTTCTTTTTCAGTGATCTTTGTATTTGCAGGAATAGCCTGCGGCATCAGCCTGGATTATCTGATCAGAAAAGACTGGAAATCGCTGTTGACAAATGCAGTTCCTTTTATGCTCTGGCTGGGCAGTTTTCTGGTCAATTACCTGTTATTTACACATAAGCATGCGGAGTCTTCCTGGGTGGTCTATTTCTTTAAAACCTATGATAACTTCATGCCCTTTCCTCCCCATTCGCTGCAGCAGCTCAAATGGTTCCCCAGAAATTTCAATGACCTGATGGACTACCCTCTTGGATTGTCATGGAACCTTAAAGAAGTCACCAGCAGTACG
>Ga0247730_1001770_pt1 | contig 11324 bp, 10 predicted proteins | sample UWRJL073202C2_FD_180959 | JGI IMG/M metagenome (GOLD analysis project Ga0247730, IMG submission 180959) | Plant litter microbial communities from Arlington Agricultural Research Station in Wisconsin, United States - UWRJ-L073-202C-2 | ecosystem: Environmental > Terrestrial > Plant litter >...
GCGTCGAGGTCGGCGACCGGGTTGCGCGGACCGGTGCGCACGACGATCGACGACCGCGCCGCCTCGACCTCGCCGATCGCCCGGATGATGGCCGCTCCCGACTCGGCGTCGGGGGCGGCGTCGCGCTGCACCCGCGCCTCGGCCAGGTCGTTCTCGCTCGTCGCGATGAGGGCGTCGAGGGCGGATGTCGCGGCGGCGAGCCGCGCGGAGAGCCGGTCGACCCCGTCCAACGCGCCGGTCGCGCGCCGCAACGATGCCTCGGCGTCTTCGAGCAGACCGCTCACGGTGTTGACGCCGGACGGCGCGAGGCGGGTGCCCGCGTCGTCGAGGCTCTCGGCCGCGGATTCGAGGGCGGTGGTCGCCGCCGTCACGGGGTCGTCGGCGCCGAGCAGTTCGGGCGAATAGCCGGAACGCAGCTCGTCGCGGGTCGCTCTGGCCTGCACAAGCCGGGCGCGCGCCGCCTCGACCCGCGCGCGCAGGTCGGCGATGCGCGCGGGCGAGTCCGCCTCGGCACCGCGCAGCTGCGAGAAGTCGCGGTCTTGGCCCGACACCTCGGCGATGGCCGCCTCGCAGAGCGCCGCGATCTGCAGCGTCCACTCGCGCTTCTTCTGCGCCGATTCGGGAACGGCGTCGTCGAGCGCCTGCTGCAACCGGAACGCCTCGGCGAGCTTCGCACGGGCATCCGTCATCGACTCGGCAAATCGCGACGTGCGCTTCTCGCCGAACTGGGCGACCGCGAAGCCGAGCTCGTCTTCGCCCGTGGTCACGGCCTCGTCGGCGCGCACGAGCAGAATGTTGGCGCGTGTGCGCAGCGCGGGGAGCCCGCTCGCGCTCGACGGCTGGGCGCCCGAGCGGCGGCGGAAGAGCAGCAGGATGCCGACGGCGAGCAGCACCACGATCACCACGACCACGGTCACAACGGCGACCGTCGCGCCCCTCGCGACGTCGTCGACAACGGCGGAGAACGCGAGTGAGAGGGTCACTCGAGCATTTTAGGCGGGGCAGACTGGAAGAAACCGGCGTATCCTCCCTGCTTTAAGACCGTTAGGCGCTTAAGGTGGCCCATGTGTGGCGTGCCGAGAGAACTGACAACGACTTCCATGAGGAGGCGGAGATGGGTGCTGCCCACGCTCGTCCCCAGGTGACGGCGCCGCACGCGCTGAGCTTGGGAGACCCGACCTACGAACCCGGAAACGTCGCGGAGCCCACCTGGGCCGCGTGGCGTGCCGAACTGGCCGCGCTCGGCGGGCGCTCGCCGCTGTTGCACTTCGTCGACAGCCCGCGCACCCGCATCGAGCTGTCGACCACCCACCCGGGCGGTCTCGCGCAGTTCATCACCGGCAAGACCACGCTGCTGTCGAGCCTGATCCGCGACGACCTCGCCCTGCGCAGCGCCAAGTTCGCCGCCGGACTCATCGCCTCGAAGGGGCTCGAGCTCTCCACCGCGCGCGGCATCGACGCCGTGCACCTCGGCATCGGCATCGCCGAATGGCAGTTCGAGGGCACCGACTTCCGCGCGCCGGTGCTGTTGCGCCCGCTCGCCATCCGCCGCCACGGCCGCGACTTCGAGGTGAAGCTCAAGGGCTCCGCCTTCCTCAACCCCGAACTCGCCCGCGCGCTCGAGGCCCAGTTCGGTCTCAAGCTCGACGCCCAGGCGTTCGTCGCCCTCACCGACGACGACGGCACCTTCAAGCCCAACCCCGTGATCGACCGCCTGCGCGGACTCACCAGCCACCTCGAGTGGTTCAACGTGAGCCCGCGCCTCGTCGTCTCCACCTTCGTCGACATCGCCGGCGCCATGGTGACCGACGCCGCCGACCTCGAACACCCCGTGCTCGACGCGGTCGCCGGAAACCCCGCCGCCAAGTGGACCCTGCAGGAGGGCTTCGTCGCCGTCGACGCCCAGAGCGCCGACGCCCGGCCGCCGCAGACCGACACGCTGCTGCTCGACGCCGACGCCGAGCAGGAGAACGTGATCGCGCAGATCGCGGCCGGCAACTCGCTCGTGGTGAAGACGCTGCCCGGCACCGGTGGAACGCAGACCATCGTCAACGCCATCGGCACCCTCGTCGGTCAGAACAAGCGCGTGCTCGTGGTCAGCGCCCGCCGCGCTTCGCTGCACGGCATCGCCCAGCGCCTCAACGACGTCGGCCTGCCCGGCATCGCCGTCGCCCCGCGCACGCTGCGCCGGGACATCATCCGTTCGATCTCGCGCAACGAGCGCTCCGCCCAGCCCAAGGTCGAAGAGGTGGATGACGCGCTGGTACGCCTGCGCAAGGTGCTGCTCGACTACCGCGGGGCCCTCAGCAAGCCCGACGACGTGCTCGGCATCTCCGTGCTCGAGTGCGTTACCGAGCTGTCGAGGCTGGCGCTGCTGCCGAGCCCGCCGGCCACCACCGCCCGCCTCTCCCGGCCGTCGGTCGAGAAGCTCGCCCACGACCGCAAGTTCGCCGCCGAGACCATGGTCGCCGCGGCCCAGCTCGGCGAGTTCCGCTACGGCCCGGGCGACTCGCCCTGGTACGGCGCCCAGTTCGACACCAGCGAAGACGCCGTGCGCGCACACGAGCTGGCGAAAAAGCTCTCCGACGACACGCTGCCGCGCCTGCTCGAGCGCGCCAACGCCGTGATCAGCTCGACGCGCATGCGTCCCTTCGCGAGCATCCACGAACTCGGCATCTACCTGCGCCTGCTCACCGACCTGCGCGACACCCTCGACAAGTTCTTGCCGATGGTCTTCGACCGGTCGATCGGCGAGCTCGTTATGGCGACCTCCGCGCGCAAGGACAGCCCGAACATGTCGGGCGCCAACCGCCGCCGCCTCAAGAAGCTCGCCCGCGAATACGTGCGCCCCGGCGTGCACGTGAGCGACATGAACGAGGCGCTGCTGCGCATCCAGCAGCAGCGCGTGCTCTGGCAGCGCTTTGTGGTCGAGGGCGTCGCGCCCGAGGTTCCCGTCGGTATCGCCGACGTGCGCGTCGCGCTGCAGGAGGTCGAACAAGACCTCGCCAGGCTCGACGCCCCGCTCGGTTTCGACACGCGCGACACCCAGCTCGCCAACCTGCCGATCGCGGTGCTGCTCGACGACCTGCGCGGCCTCGCCGCCGACTCCGACGTGCTGCACAACCTGCAGGAGCGCACAGCGCTGATGAAGACGCTCGTCGACCTCGAACTCGAGCCGCTCATCACCGACCTCGCCCAGCGCCACGTGCCCGAAGAGCAGGTGGGCGCCGAACTCGAGCTCGCCTGGTGGCAGTCGGCGCTCGAGTCGCTGCTCGCGGCCGACCGTGCCCTGCTCGGCGCCAACACCCCCGTGCTCGACCGGCTCGAGGCGGACTTCCGCCTCGTCGACGACGCGCACGCCGCCGGCAGCGCCCAGCTCCTGTCGTGGCAGCTCGCCGAGAACTGGAAGATCGGTCTCGTCGACTGGCCCGACGAGGGCCGGCTGCTCAAGAAACTGCTGCTGCGCAGCTCGATGGACGCCTTCGACCTGCAGACCACGGCCCCGCATCTCTCCCGCGCGATCGCGCCGGTCTGGCTCGCCTCCCCCTACGAGGTCGCGCAGATCGCCGACTCGATGCCGTTCGACACCGTCATCCTCGTGGACGCCGGCGCGACCACCATCGCCGAGAACCTCGGTGCGATCCGCCGTGCCAAGCAGATCGTGGCCTTCGGCGACCCCGTGACCCAGACCCCCGCGGCGTTCGAGGTCGCGATCGGCGAGCAGACGGATCATCCGGCACCGCCTGCCGACGAGGAGACCCTCGAGAAGCTGCACGACGACTCCGCGCTGTCGCGCCTCGGCCAGATCCTGACGTCGTTCTCGCTGACGCGCAGCTACCGCCCGGGCGGCGAAGACCTCGCCGAGCTGGTGAACCGCCGGTTCTACGGCGGTCGCATCCAATCTCTGCCCTGGGCCGGAAGCTTCCTCGGCCACGGCAGCCTCGCCATGGACTTCGTCTCCGACGGACACGGCCTGCCCGACAGCTACACCGGCGCCGTCGAGAGCGTCGACGCCGAGGTCAGCCGCGTCGTCGAGCTCGTACTCGCCCACGCCGCCGAGCGGTCGCGCGAGTCGCTCATGGTCATCACCGCGAGCCCGTTGCACGCCGTGCGTGTGCAGCAGGCGGTGCTCACCGCCGTGGCGATGCGCCCCGAGCTCAACGACTTCATCATCGGCGACCGTCCCGAGCCGTTCGCGGTCATGACGATCGACCAGGCCGTGGCCGAGAGCCGCGACCGCGTGATCTTCTCGATCGGCTTCGGCCGCACCCCGCACGGTCGTGTGCTCTCCAACTTCGGCGTGCTCGGCCTTCCCGGCGGGGAGCGTCTGCTCGCCGTCGCGATGACCCGCGCCCGCCGCTCGATGGTGATCGTCACGTGTTTCGAGCCCGCCGACATCGACGGGGAGCGGATGAGCCACGGCGCCATCGCCCTCGCCGAGATCCTGGCCGAGGTGGACGCGCGACTTGCCGACATCCCGTTGCCCGACGACTCCGACCCGATGCTCGTCGACCTCGCTCGTCGCCTCGAGCACCGCGGCGTGCGGGTCGCCCTCGGACACCGCGGCAAGCTCGGCCTCGTCGCCTCGCACGGAGGCGTCTGCGTCACCGTCGAGACCGACGCCGTGCTCGGCACCACCACGCTGCGCGAGTCGCTGCGCCTGCGTCCCGAATTGCTGCGCCGCCTCGGGTGGCACTACCTGCGCGTGCACGCCTTCGAGCTGTTCAGCGACCCCGACGCCGTCGCGCGCCGCGTCATGGACACCCTCGGGGTCGACTCCAGCCCGGCGACCGAGCCGATCACGATCATCCAGCAGTAATGACCGGCGACACCCCCAAGCCGCGCCCCAAGCGTCGCCGGGTCACGACCGAGCCCCCGCCCGGAAGCGACCCGACGCCGACCCCCGAGGAGCCGCGCGGCACTGGCACCGAGAACGACGCCCGGCTGAAGGCCGACAAGCCGCCGCACTGGGGGTAGGCAGTCCCGCTGGTTGAGTAGGTCGCTCAGCGACCGTATCGAAACCCGGCGTGACTAAGAGCGGCATGGATGCGCGCGGGCTGGCCGATCGGGCACGTTTTGCGGGCGGCCAGGGTGGCGAAGTGGCCGGCTGGCCGTGCCCGCGCCGCGAAAGTGCAGTTGTGCAGGGTGCGCGGGGCAGTTGACCCGCCACAAGTGCACTTTCGCCGGGGGCGTGGCCTTGCTCACCCGAGCGCAGCGGCTCGACTGCGGTGGTTTGGCCCGAGTGCGGTCGTTCGAACGGCCGCACTCGCGCCAAACGGGCGCGTTCGGCGCTGCGTCCCCGCCAATAACCCGCATGCACGACAAAGCGCGGCGTATTTTCGCCGTCGCGCCCGAAATTTCAGGCGCGACGGCGAAAAAACACCGCGCGATGGGTCCGGATGACCCTGAGCTAGCCGACCACGTCGCTGTGCTTGCCCTTGGGGTCGCTGATCGCCGAAGACGAGGGCGATCCGGAGGCCAGAAGGTTGCGGATCTCGATGAGCAGCTCGACCTCGCTCGGCTCCTTCTGCGGGTCCTCGACGCCGGCCGCGATCTCTTCCTTCTTCTTCGCGAAAGAGACCTTCTTGAGGTAGTTGATCGGGATGATCAGGGCGAAGTACACGACGGCCGCGACCAGCACGAACTGGATCACCGCCGCGATGACGACACCGAACTTGATCACCGCGGTGCCGTTGTCGGTCGTCGGGATCTCCAGGTCGAGGGCGTCGTTCAGGCTTTCGGCGTTGAACAGCGCACCGATGGCCGGGTTGAAGACGCCGTTCACAATCGCGTTGACGATCGCCGTGAACGCGGCGCCAATCACGACGGCGACCGCGAGGTCGATCACGTTTCCGCGGAGGATGAACTCCTTGAAACCCTTCATGCGAACACTCCTTGACGTAGTACGAGGGGTGAGCGAAAAGTGCTCACCCTCCAGCCTACGCGGAGGGCTTGGCCGGGGGAGTCGCCTTCGGGGCGGCGGCGGGAGCGGCCGGGGCCGAGGCTGCGGGCGACGCAGCGGGAGCCGGGGTAGCAGCGGAGGTCGATGACTTCTCCGTTGCGGACGACTTCTTGCCTGGGGCATCCGAAGTCTTGTTTTCGCTACGCGAATCGTTGCGGTAGAAGCCGCTGCCGGTGAAGCTCACGCCGATGGGCGAGAACACCTTACGCACGGGGCGGCCGTCGGGGCCGACGGTGAGGTCGGCCTCGGTGAACGACTGGTAGACGTCGAAGGTCTCGTCGCTGTCGAGGTACTTGTAGCTGTAGGTAGGCACGAAAAAAGCTCCTGTGAAGAGGGCGGCGCTAGAACTTAGTGATGCCGCCGGGCGTAACCACGCCGTTGACTCGCTGGTCATGCACTTCGCTGGGCACGGTGTCGACAAGTTCACTGTCGAAGATCACAGCATAGACCGGCGGGCACTGTTCCATACTGCCGAGGGTCTTGTCGAAGTAGCCGCGGCCCCAGCCCATGCGCATGCCGGTGCGGTCGACCGTGGCGGCGGGAACGATGATGAGGTCGACGGCGTTGATCGCGATCGGCCCGAGAACCTCGGTCGTCGGGGTCGGCATGCCGAACACGTCTTCCTCTTCGTCTTTGCCGTCGTAGGGGGCCCAGTCGAGAAGTCCGTCCTCGCGCGAGATGGGGAGGAGAACGCGGATGCCCCGGTCGCAGGCCCAGTGCAGAAAGTCGCGGGTGCTCGGTTCGTCGGGGGTGGAGAGGTACGCGGCGATGGATTTCACCCCGAGATCCGCCGTCAGTTTTTCGAGGTTGCGGGTGACCCCGACCGTGGCATTTTGGCGCTCATCGGCAGTAATTATGCGCCGGCGCTCGCGGAGTTCGGCGCGGAGTGCCCGCTTTTCGTTTGTGATGTCATCGGACATTCTGTAATCCTACGAGGTTGCCCGGTAGCCTTAGTTGTATGGCATCCAGAATTACTAAAGCAGTCATTCCCGCCGCGGGTCTGGGAACAAGATTCCTACCCGCCACGAAAGCAATGCCGAAGGAGATGCTCCCGGTCGTAGACAAGCCCGCGATCCAGTACGTGGTCGAAGAGGCTGTGGCCGCCGGACTCACCGACGTGCTGCTCATCACCGGTCGCAACAAGACCGCGCTCGAGAACCACTTCGACCGCGCGACCGAGCTCGAGGCCACCCTGATGACCAAGGGCGACATCGACAAGCTGCACAAGGTGGAGTTCTCCAACGACCTGGCCGACATGCACTACGTGCGCCAGGGCGACCCCCGCGGCCTCGGCCACGCGGTGCTCCGCGCGCACATGCACGTGGGCAACCAGCCGTTCGCCGTGCTGCTCGGCGACGACCTGATCGACGCGCGCGACGTACTGCTGGCGCGCATGATCGAAGAGCAGAACAAGCGTGAGTGCACCGTCATCGCACTCATGGAGGTCGACCCCTCGGTCGCCCACATGTACGGTGTCGCCACCGTCGAAGCCACTGGCAACCCGGATGTCGTCAAGGTGCTCGACCTGGTGGAGAAGCCCGCCGAGGGCACCGCTCCCTCGAACTACGCGATCATCGGCCGCTACGTGCTGCAGCCCGACGTCTTCGACGTGCTCGAGAACACCCCGCCCGGCAAGGGCAACGAGATCCAGCTCACCGACGCCCTGCGCACCCTCGCGAAGAACAACATCGCGGGCGGCGTCTACGGCGTGGTCTTCCGCGGACGCCGGTACGACACCGGTGACCGTCTCGACTACATCAAGGCGATCGTGCAGCTCGCCGTCGAGCGCGAAGACCTCGGTCCCGAGCTTCGCCCGTGGCTGAAGGAGTTCTCCTCCACCCTGGAGTAGCCACCCATGCCAACGCTCATCCCCACGCTGCGCGACGGGGACATCTCAATTCGACCTGTTCGACTTCGGGATGCCCGCGCGCTCGAACGCGAACTTCTCGAGAATCGCACCTGGCTGCGCAAGTGGGAGGCGACCAACCCGGTTGGTCCGATGAGTTTCGACGTGCGCTCCAGCATCCGGCACCTGCAGTCCAACGCTCGCGCGGGGCTCGGCCTGCCATTCATCATCGAATATCAGGGCGAGCTCGCCGGGCAGTTGAACGTGTCCTCGATTAGCTACGGCTCGGTGTCGATGGCCACGATCGGCTACTGGGTCTCCGAGCGGTTCGCGGGCAAGGGGCTCACCCCCACCGCGGTGGCTCTCGCGAGCGACCACTGCTTCTTCACCGTGGGCCTGCACCGCATCGAGATCTGCATCCGCCCCGAGAACGACCCCTCGCTGCGCGTGGTCGAGAAGCTCGGCTTCCGCTACGAGGGGCTTCGGCGACGGTTCATCCACATCAACGGCGACTGGCGCGACCACTTCTGTTTCGCGCTGACCGTCGAAGAACTGCCGACCGGGGTGCTGCGTCGGTGGAAAGACGGGCGCGTGCCCGCTGAGAACGCGCAGATTCCCGAGGCCGACCGCGTGCTGGCGCAGCGTCCGCTCGCAATCGGCTGACCCGCATTCGCCGTGTCTGCGGCGTTTAGTACGGATGCGCCCCTAGCGTAGGCACATGGACCTTTCGGGCGGACTCAGCAGTGGCGCCATGCTCGCGCTTGCCGCGGGCCTCTGGCTCGTTTACCTCATCCCGACCTGGCTCAGGCGGCGCGAGTATCTCGCGACCGAACGCAACGCCGTTCGGCTGCAGCAGACCCTGCGTATCCTCGCCGAGAGCGCCGAGATCCCCACGGCCGTGCGTGCCGAGACCAGCGCGAAGAGCGTGGCCGCCTTCCAGCGCAGCCTCCTCCAGCAGCAACAGCTCGCCGACGCCGTCGAACGTGCCCGCGACGCCGCCGCCTCCCGCCAGATGGGGCGCCAACTCGCGCAGGCCCAGCCGGCCCTCGCCGCCGTCGTGAACTCGCGGTCGCTCGCGTCGCGCCGACTGCGACGCACGCGTGCGGTCACCTCCACCGTCTTCCTCGCCTCCGTCGCCGCGCTCGTCGTACAGCTCGTGCTGCTCGCGACCACGGGAATGGCCGCCGGCACGCCCGCCGTGCTCGCGTTCGCCGCCGTCGGATCGGTCACCTCGTTCGCCATGCTCGGCCGCCTGGCTTCGATCAGCCGGGCGCGCACCGCCGCGCTCGTGCAGCAGCCCGTCGAACGTCGGGTGCAGCGAAGCGCGCCGGTCGCCCGCCCGCAGGCCGCTCCCGTCGCCGAGAAACAGTGGACGCCGGTTCCCGTGCCCAAGCCGCTCTACCTGTCGCGCCCCGCCCCGCAGCCGGTCGTCATCGTCGCCGACGAGGTCGCCGCCGAGCTGCGCCAGGCCGCGGCAGCAGCCGAGCAAGCCCGTCGCGCCGCCGAGGCCGCACCCGTCGTGCAGCCGATCCCGATCACCCGACCGAGCCGGTTCGCCGCCATGGGCATCGTCGACGAGAGCGCCGTCGCGGCCCCCGACCTCGACGCGGTGCTGCGTCGCCGCCGCACCGCCAGCTAGGCCGTCCGCGGATCGAACTGCCGTCGCGATCGTGATAACGTAGCTACGCAACACGGGCCCTTGGCGCAGTTGGTAGCGCGCCTCGTTCGCATCGAGGAGGTCAGGAGTTCAAATCTCCTAGGGTCCACCACTGTTGTAACGAAACCCCCGCCTCACCGGCGGGGGTTTCGTCGTTTCAGGCGGCGTCGGCCGCCGGGCGGGCGCGACGCCGTCGGATCACCAGCAGGGCCACCGCGGCTGCGATACCCGCCACGACGATCCACGGCAGGAGCACGCCGAAAGCGACGAGCACAAACCCGACGAACCCGGTGAGCGCTCCCCACCCGGCTGCCAGCCCGCTCCAGAAAGTGTCCGGCTGCGCCACCGGGGCATCCGTCACCGATATCAAGGCGAGTTCGATCGTCGACATGCTCACCTGGTCGGCGAGCGACCGCTGCTGCGCCTGCATCGACTCGAGGTTGCCCTGTCTCTCGCTGATGGCCGACTCCAGTTCGATGAGAACCTTGGTGTCGGTCGCGCTGGCCAGCAGCGCCGTCAGCCGGTCGACCGACGCGCTCAGGGCGGAGATGCGCGCGTCGAGGTCTTGCGACTGCGTCGTGACGTCGACCGAGTTGAGGGCGATGTCTTCGAGCTTGCCGAGCTTCTTGATGTCGTCGAGCGTTGCGGTGAGCACCGACGACGGGATGCGCAGGGTGAGGTTGGCGCTGCCCTCGTCGTTCTCGGTCGGCGCGCTCTCGGTGCGCGCGTCGACGCGACCGCCCGCACCCTCAACGATGCGCACCGCCTCGGTAGCGGCGGCGAGCGGATCGTCGGCGGTGACCGTCGCGGTGCCCGAGGTGACGACGGCCCGGTCTTGGGGAACGAGGGCGGCGGTGGCAGCGTCGCCCGCCGCCGCGCCCTCGACGGCCGACGACTCGGACCCGCGCACCGATGGCACCGCCTCGTCGGAAGAGCTGCTGGAGGCCGAGCATCCGGCAAGGGAAACCGCGACGGCCAGCACGACTGTGGAAAGAAGAATTCGCCTCATGGTGAGACGCTACGGCCGGAGAGGGGCGACCGCTACCCAACGTTTGTCACGTTTTATACGTCAATCTGGGCTACCGCTGAGAATTCTCCGGATGTTGTTGTCAACCTCTGGAGGCGTCCTCCGGCCCGCAATAGGGTCGGTATCGACCATCGATCAAGGGAGAAATCATGGGCGTGTTCGACAATGCAAAAGACGCCGCAGAGGCGACCGGCAAGAAGATCGGCGAGTGGGCCGACGACACCAAAGAACGCATCAGCGACAAAGTGGACGAAGCGAAGGCCGACGCCGAGGTGAAGAAGGCCGAGGGCGACGTGAAGAAGGCCGAGGCCAACCGCGACGCTACAGAGACGAAGAACGAGTACAAAGAAAGCCTGCGCGACTAAGCGGCAATTGCAACGGGGGTCGAGAAAGTCTCGGCCCCCGTAGTCTTTTGCCATGGACACCCGCAACGCAGCGCGCATCGGCAGAGACCTCTCGGTCATCGGACTCGGAACCTGGCAGCTCGGTGCCGACTGGGGCGAGGTGAGCGAAGACGACGCCCGCGAGGTTCTCGCCTCTTCGGTAGAGGCGGGGGTCACGGTCTTCGACACCGCCGACGTCTACGGCGACGGACGCAGCGAGCAGATCATCGGCGACTACCTACGCGACCATCCCGAGCTCGACATCTTCGTCGCCACCAAGATGGGCCGCCGCGAAGACCAGAACCCCGAGAACTTCACGCTCGCCAAGTTCCGCGAGTGGACCGACCGTTCGCGCGCCAACCTGCGCGTCGACACCCTCGACCTCGTTCAACTGCACTGCCCGCCCACGCCCGTGTTCTCGACCGACGCCGTGTACGACGCGCTCGACA
>Ga0247730_1001771_pt1 | contig 11318 bp, 6 predicted proteins | sample UWRJL073202C2_FD_180959 | JGI IMG/M metagenome (GOLD analysis project Ga0247730, IMG submission 180959) | Plant litter microbial communities from Arlington Agricultural Research Station in Wisconsin, United States - UWRJ-L073-202C-2 | ecosystem: Environmental > Terrestrial > Plant litter >...
GCCGGAAAAGATGTTTTGTCAGTTTTTTGCCGCGTTTGCCGATGGCGCGGGTGATATTCAGCAAGGCGTAGCGAATGTCGATCTCGCCACGCACAAGACGCCGCAGCGTCTCCAGCCGCAGCACTTTCTGCCCGTAGTTCCCTAGCGAACGTGCCCCGAACCGCAGGGCATCATCCACCGATTTGTCCGGGTTCCAGTAAAAGGTGAAGGGATTGGCAGAGACGAGACCGGAGATGCGGGGATCCAGCAGGCTGCTGCGAAAGGCCAGATAGCCGCCACTGCAGCGACCGGCAACGACAACCGGCATCAGTTGCCGGCTTTCGAGCAGATCAATCGCTTCGCCGACATCCAGAACCTGGGCATCATTGTAGAGCACCTGGACCGGCGCACCCGGGCGCGCCGGGCTGTCGCCGACATTGGCGGCATCGAAACGCAGCGAGGCTATGCCCTGACCAGCCAGTTGCCTGGCCATCCGCACGACCGAGCGCCCCCAGCCGGCATGGCGGTCGTAGGCGGTGGTCAGCAGCAGGACGGTGGCACCGAGACGTAAGCCCTCCGGCTCGCAAAGAATGCCCGACAGCCTGTGCCCCTCGCCGAACACCAGGGCGGTCTCGACAAAACCCTCGCCGGTGTTGCGGGCCTGCGGAGCGGGGATGTCGGCTATTGCCGATCTGGCGGTGTCGGCAACAGCCACGGTCCACTCGATCAAGCGCCGGGCAACGCCCTCCGGGATGACCGAAACCGAAGGGTTGGACACAAGCGCATCAAACCCCTGATAGACGCTCTGGTCGACCGCGCTGCCAAGCCCCTCCAGATGCGCGGCAAACTGGGCATCCGTCGGCCGGCCCGGGCGTTCGACGACCAGGCAGCGGAGCGCCGGATTGTGCTCGATGGTCAACAGATTGAGTTTGCGCAGATCCGCAGCGACCGCTTCGGGCATCTTCAGGCCGGCAATCGACAGGCCCGAGATGTCCCGATGGTGCTCGAACAGGCCGAGGCTCTCGTCGATCATTTTCGACCAGACGGACAGTTCGCGCAGATAAGAGCGACCCGAGGTCACAGGGGCGAGAAAGGCGATGCCGTCGAGACCCGTCAGACGATCGGCGACCCGCTGCGCCAGCACGCAGCCGAGCCCTTGCGAAACGATGATCAACCGCGCGCAGCCCGACAGGTTTTTCAACAGCGCCGCCGCCGCAAGCAGCGAGTCTTCCCAGACGCGGATACCGGCGGAGAAATCGGCCGTGTCCAGCGCATCGCCGGTGCCGGGATAATCAAACCGCAGGCTGGCAATCCCGGCACCGGCCAATTGCTCGGCCAGAAGACGCCAGAATTTTCGCGTGCATAGCTCTTCAAAACCCCAGGGACTGGCAAACAGCACGGCAGTCGCTGATCTGGTGTCGCGCGGAACGGTGAAAAGACCAAATGTGTCGGAAAAGCTCACCGGCCGCGTCGCCGAGACCATAGCCTGCGGCGGGTGGGCATCCGCTAAGGGCGCAGTGTGGACGGGGCTATCCATGGAGCCCGCTCCGCCAGAACGCGCAAAAGAAACCGCCGCCTGTTCTCATGCCACCCTACCCGGCGCGATCAGCTGGACGACACGCGCGGCGCCACCGGCCAGCCGGCGCGGCAGTTTTGCAATCATCTTGTTCAACACCATGGCATCCTCGACCGGCACCACGCGAAAAATCCTCAAGGCCACACCATAGGCAACCCCGCCGATGATAATCGCCGGAATGAGGCCCGTCACCCCTGGCAAAGCACGGGTAACGCCGTAGGCGGCGGCGGCGCAGATCGCCGAGGCCAGCGTCACTTTTGCCAGCGAAACAAACATGCTGCGCATCGAACCGTCGAATTCCATCTTGCGGACCATCAGAATGCACATGGCCAGGAACACCACGAAGCGCACGATGGCGGCACCTTCGCCGCCCAGCACCGGCACTAGCAGAAACGCACCGCCGACCATGATGACCGCACCTATGATGCCGATTAAAAGCCGCTCGCGCACCCGGTCGAGGGAGAACAGATACTGGGTGCAGACCTGCCCGAAAACATAGGGCGGGGCGGTGAGCGCCAGGATGGCGACGATCGTGCCGCTGGGTTGGAAGGCGCGCCCGTAGATGGCGACCACCAGTTCCCAGGAAATCGCCGCAAGACCGAAACTCATCGGCAGCGTGATATAGGAGAGGCTGCGCACCACGCCTTCGAACATGCGCACCGGCAGCTTGCTGCTTTCCTGCGATTCCAGTTGCTCGGCATAGTAGGGCAGCAGGCTGCCGGTCAGTTGCACCGGCAATTGCAGCGCCAGATTGGCCAGCGACAGCGACACCGCATAAAAGCCGACCACTTCAACGCCATGATATTGCTGCAGAAAAAACAGCTCGATACGATTGAGAAAGATCGAATCGACGATGAACTGCAGCGACAGGATCAGCGACGAGCCCACCAGATAGCGGGCCCCGACATCGCAGGCGTCGCGTCGCGTTCCCAAAATTCCGAGACTGTAGACGAACGGCACCGCCTGACCGATGACATAGCCGACCAGGGCGCCGGGCACACCGAAGACAATGGCGCCGGCCAGGACCGTGACCAGTTGCAGCACCGAGGCGGTGATGGTCAGCCGGAAGAAGGGGCCGAGTTGCTGTTCGCCGATCAGATAGTTTTTCGAATAGGAACCGATTGACTGAATAAACAGCAGCGCGCCGGTGATGACCACCACCGACGGCGCACTGGTGGCCCAGTGATGCCGTTCGGATTCCCAAAAGATCAGTGCATAGATGGCCAGGAGCACGATGGTCGACAGCACCACCGGCCACAGCAGATAGGCGGCAAACCCTCGGCGACGTTCGGTGGAAAACCCCTGGACCTTCAGTTGTGGCAGGATGCGCAGCAGCGTGACCCCGGTTCCAAGCTCCGCCACCAGCGCGCCGGTCATCGCCAGCCACAGGGAAAAGGCGATGATGCCATTGGCTTCGGGACCCAGTAGCCGCGCTGCAATGATCGAGCAGAAGAAACCGGTGATGAGCAGTGACAGGCCGGCTGCCGCGTTCAGCATCGAGTTTGCCATGATACTTTTGGGCATGAATGCAGTTGTCCCACTCGTCCCGATCCGCCGGCGGCCTATTGAAGGTCCGGGACCGAAATTTTACATCAAGAATGACTTAATCCGTGCTGGCTGACGACACGGGCGCGCTCGAAAACAGTGCCTCGGTTTTTTCTTCCCAGCTGAGGGCCGTGGCGGTATCAATCGTCGTACGGTCGTAGCTTACAGCCTTCTCGAACGCGGCTTGCAGCGAAGCCTCGTTGTCGGGCGCATAGCCCTGGACATGATCGCGGCCGGTGGCGGCAAATACCGGAGCGACGATCGGCAAGCGGCAATAGGTGTACTGGATCAGCTTCAGGCTGGATTGGCTGAGATACTCGGCATTGCCGCTTTCGAGATATGGGGCAACGCCGATATCGGCAAATTTGATATAGTTGACAACCTCCTCGAACGGCACTTCGCCATGCGCGACGACATTGGCCGGAGATGGATCGAGAAAGGCTTTCTTGCCGAACAGATGAAACGTCCAGTCCGGATTGGCGCCGGCCAGAATCGCGACGGCGCGGGCATCGAACAGCATGTCGCCAACACTGACGACATTGCGCGCCGTCCCGTACGGATTGGTGGCGGTATCGAAAGCCTGCTTGCTGATGCCGTGCGGCAGGTAGACCACGGGCGGACCGGGCGGAATATCGGCCTTCAGAGACTCTGCCACGATATGCACCAGATCGTAATCGTCGATGGTCTTCTCAAACACCTTTTGGATGGCGGGATGACTGCCGATCGTGCTCAGCCGATCAGCCGCATGATAGATGATCCGTGCGTTGGGTGCCAAAGCCCGGATTTCAGCGGTCACCAACGGACCCTGACCGCTTTCGATGACGATGTCCGTATAGGAAGGCAGGCGCTGGCGGACTGCGAAGGGCAGATGCGAGCCAAGCAACTTGAAAACCCTACCGGACACCTGGTTGAGCGCGGTGTTGCGCAGATTCATCAAATGAAACGGCGTGTACCAGATATATTCGTCAGTCCGGGGCGACACCGTGGTCCAGCGGTTCAGCGGCCTCTGGCGGGCAAATTTGAATCGTCCATCCTTCGACAGTCGGCTGACCCAGCTCAGCCGCAGCGACAGGAAATCGACGTGATCGCCGCGCTTGCTCAGCACGTCGGCGATGAAATGCAGATCCACCTTGCGCGGCGAGGTGGCAAAATGCTGGCCGGTGACAATCAGCACATGTCTCAAGCCGCATTCCCTTCGGCCCGCGCCGACGGCACAAGATCATCCAGGCGCAGCACGGCGTGATAAATCTCGTCGTAGCGGTCGGCAACACCGTCCCACGAATAAGCATCTGCCTCCGTCATCAACCGTGACCTTAGCCCCAGATGATCCGCCTCGAGATGATCATAGGCCAAGGCAATTTTCGCAGCAGCGCTCTCGGCCTCTGCAAAATCGGCCAGCACGAGCTCCGTATGACGGGATGCCAATGCGGCATAGGCATCGTTGGGATGCAAAACGGGTAGCAGGCCACCGCTCATCGCTTCGACGGCAACCAGACCAAACCCCTCATACTCGGAAGCCGAGGCAAAGAAGGATGCCCGCCCGATCAGCTCCTTGATCGCCGTGTTACCCAGCTTCATATGCAATGTGACATGGCCCTGCAGACTCCGCTCGGCAATTTCCCGAAGCAGATCCGCTTCGCTGAGATCCGATTCGACACCGGCAATGTCCAAATGCCAGGATGATTCACGTGCGACAAGCGCCGCCATCGTTTCGAGCAGCCGATCAAGCCGCTTGTTGACGGAAAACCGGCCAAGCGTGAGAATACGGCGAAGCGGGACCATCGACGAAGCATCCAAGAATTTCTGCGTATCGACACCATTCTCGATCAGCGCCAGGCATTCGGGCGGGACGATTGTCGAAAACAGTTGCTGATCGGACTGGCTGCAGGAAACCAGTGTCTTGTAGGCGCTGGCGGAGGCGCGCGTGAGAGTCTGGAACCAGATTTTCTTGATCGCCGCGTATTTTTTGGTGTGGAAGAAACCACCATGGGTGGTGGCGATCATTGGCCGGCCATGCAGCATCCGGCCCCAGGCCAGTGCGTCAAAGAAGAAATCCACCGCATGGACATGAATGAGATCCGCATCGCGCAGATGTGCAAACACCTGCGGTGCCAACGGATAGCGGCTGCCGCCGGTCCATGGAACACGCACGACCTCGATGCCTTCGAGAATTTCGCGCGGGCTAAGCGCCATGTCCGGCGCCGTAAACAGCCGATCGCAGGTCACGACCCGGACCCTGTAGCCGCGCCGGAGCATCTGCTGGCTGAGATTGGCGACCACATCTTCGAGACCGCCGCGGCTGGGAGCATATTGCCGCACGACCTGCACGATCAACGGTGCTTGCTTCTCGGCCAGTGGATCTTTCGTCTTCATCATTCACCCGGCGACGGCTTCCGACCGAACCGCATCATGCGGCGAGTCGCCCGCTTGCGATCGACCTCCAAAAGGCGGTCAAAATCTTAAAATCCCGTGTCTTCGGAAACGGTTATGACAAAGGCATACATCAAAAAAATCCAGGATGCTTAAAAAGACGTATCTACTACGAAGGGCTTTTTATGTCTCGTTAATCATAGTCTGCCAGACTGGCAGACTGAAACGGGCATGACTGCTTGAGGTTGGGACGATCGGAACGGCTGACGCCGGCCGACGCCCGAAATCGCGGCATGCCGAAATGTGGCATAACCGATCTGTCTTCTTGGGCGAAGTGATGGAAATCGATATTTTTCAGTTACCCGGAATTCTCAGACGGCGCGCGCATTACATCGTGCTGACGGTCATTGCCTGCATCATTCTCGTCGCGATTTTTCTGATGAACCAGACGCCGCTGTATCGCGCCTCGACGGATCTGCTGCTCGACCCGCAGGGACTGGTCTCGGAGCGGCGCGACCTGTTTGTCACTGGGAGCTCGCCACAGGAGCAGTCCAGCCTCGACAGCCAGACTTACATTGTCCAGTCGCGTGAAGTGCTGAACGACGTGATCGACAAGCTGCAGTTGGAAAAAGATCCGTTTTTCATCAAAGGCCTGAAATCGGCAACGGAGAACACGCCGGCAGCCCGGGATGCAACACGCGCGGCCATCGCCACCGCCATGCTGAAGCGCATCAAGGTCGAGCGCGCCGGACAGTCTTTCGTGCTGTCGATCTCCGCCGACCATCCGGTAGCGCAGAAAGCGGCCGACATCGCCAATGCCCTGGCGTCGGTCTATCTGGAAAAAGCCAACGATGCCCGTGGCGATACGGCCATGCGGGCGAGCAAATCGTTTCAGGCGCAGGCCAGCGAGCTTCGCGACAAGGTTTTGAAGGCAGAACTGGCGGTCGAGGATTTCAAGGCGGCCAACGGCCTGGTCAGCGCCGGAGCGCAGGGCCTGGTGATAGACCAGCAGGTCTCAGGCATCAGCGAGCAGCTGATCCAGGCACGCAATGCCGAAGAACAGCAACGGACGAACTACGAACAGGCGAAAAACCTGACAATCAGCGCCATCAGTGCCGGCGCCATTCCGGAAGTGGCGCAGTCGCAGTCGATCGAGTTGCTACGCTCGCGCTATACGCAACTGCTGGAGCGCCAGAGCGAACTGGCCACCAGCCTTGGGGCCAATCATCCGCAGATGCGTGCCATCCGCTCGCAGCTTGCCAATATGCAAAGCACGATCGAAGCCGAAATCGGCCGCACCCGCGAGGCGCTGCGCAGTAATTACGAGCGCGCCGTGGCCAATACCAAGGCACTGACCGACCGCATGGCCAGCATCAGCAAGACCAGTTTCGACAGCAGCGAAGCGCAGAGCCGCATGCGCCAGTTGATCAGCGAAACCGATGCAGTGCGCGCCGTCTATCAGACTTTCCTCAATCGCGCCGAGGAATTGAGCCAGACGCAATCGCTGAACACCAACAATTCGCATGTAATCTCTTATGCGGTGCCACCGGCCGCCTCGTCGGGCGGTTTCAAGATCGTTATCCTGATCGCCGCCGGCCTGTTTGGCGTGGCACTCGGCAGCGGCCTGGCGGTGCTGCGCGAGCTTGTCGGCGGATCGCTGATGTCGGAACGCGAGCTGATCGGCAAGACCGGCATGCCGGTGCTGGCGCATATCCCGGCTCCCCCGAAACGGGCAAATCGCTTGATTGCACCGCTTCTCGATCGCTTGCCGCACCGTAAAAGCACGATGTCAGAGTTCCACCGCCAACGCGATCTCGGTGTTCTGCGCTGCGTCCATCTGTTGCTGAATACGCTTGGCCGCCAGTTGCCGGCGACCATCGTGTTCGTCTCGACCGCCAAGCTGCCACTGGCCGATGATGTTGTCGGTGACATTGCCCGATCGCTCGCCGACATGCAGCAAAACGTTGCCTATGCCGCCGGCGGCACTGGCGCAGCGATCGACAGGCGCCGTTATTTCGGTGCACGGTCCAGCGGCGCTCTGGCGGAAGCCGAAAGCAATGATCCTGATTCTCCGGTGCTGTCGGATCTCCTGGCCTACGAACAACTTTCGACCCAGAACCAACGGCACACGACCGGAACGCCCCGCTATTTCACCGCCTCGCGCCGAACCCCGCAGCAAGCCGAATTTGTCATCGTCAATGCCTGCGGCACCGATGCGGCGGAATATCTCCCGACCTTGCTGAAGAGTGCCGATGCGATCCTCGTCGTCACCGAACTTTCGACAGCAAAACGCAGCGAACTGGCAGAATTCATGCTGGCGATCGAACCCTGGCGTCAAACCACACTCGGCCACATCGTCATCGGCGACAAGTGATGAGGCCGGCCGGGAAACGGGGCAGCGCGGCGGCGGCAGAGGTTTGACATGAGCGTTTCGGCAGACGATCTCAAGCGTTTCGCGCTCACCCCGTCCGACGGCGACCTGCCCTACATGGACAAGCAGCGCAAATTCGTCCGGTTCCTGATCGTCTGGTCGGTGATCGGCGGCCTGACCTTCAATCTGGTGCTGTGCTTCGTCAACACTCGGATCATGAGCACCTGGGAAACCTACGTCGGGGTCACCGAACTCTCGATGACGTTTGCCGCCTTGCTCGCAGCGCTCGACAAGCGGCTGCGGGTCTATATGTTTCTGCTGATCTTCGTCAGCTACATGATGCTGCTGTTCGTCATCCGCGGAGAGAGCGACGTCAAGGCAGTGCGCGACATCATCGTACCGGTGGCCTTCTATTTCATGGGCCGCAAGGCCCAGGATCTGAAGCTGGCCGACAAGCTGCTGACGATATCCGTTGCCATCGTCGTGTTCTTCGGGCTGTTTGAATATTTCCTCACCGAGCTGTTTCTCGATTACTTCAACGTGCTCGGCTATTATCTGGCGCGCGGCTCGCTGCGCCTTGACGAGACCATGGGCGCCACCCGCGGGCTGTTCATCAGCGGCACCCGGCCGGAACCGCGCACGATCCTGCCGTTTCTCGGCCAGCACCGCGTCGCCTCGGTGTTTCTTGAACCGGTCTCAGCTGGCAATTTCGGCGTGATCGCCTATGCCTGGACGCTGTTTCGCAGCAATATGCGCTGGCGCTGGTGGGTGATGGTCGGCGGCATGAGCGTGATCGTCATGGCCGATGCCCGCTTCGGCCTCTATACCTGTGCACTGATCACCCTGCTGACGCCGTTCTACAGGATCATTCCGCGAACTGTGTGGTTCGTCATGCCCTTCATCATGCTGGCACTGATTGCCGCCTATGGTATCGCCACCGGTACTGAAGGCGGCCCGAACGATCTGTTCGGCCGCATGCAGGTGACGGCGCATATTTTGACGCAGCTGGATCTGGCGGTGGTGCTCGGCTTTCAGACGACGACGCAGTTCACGGCCGATTCGGGCCTTGCCTACACCCTGACGAAATTCGGGATTGGGGGCTTCATGGCGCTGTGGGCAGCACTGGTGTTTGCCCCGATCAAGGACGCCCGCGGCTGGATCTTCCACGCCATGGTGATCACCTATCTGTTGCTGTTGATGATCATCAGCAACTCGTTCTATTCGATCAAGACCGGCGCTGTGCTGTGGTTCCTGCTCGGCACGGCGGATACGGTGGTATTTGCGCCGCGCACCATTTCCTGGACAAAATTCTTCAAGAGAAAAGCGCCGCAGGTACCGGTTCAGAGCGCTGCCGAGCGGCTCGCCTTATTTCAGAGCCGTGCAGGCGAGTCCTGAATTCAACCTGGCCTTCAGCGCCGCCGACAGGCCTTGCATCTGCGGACGGTCACCGCGCTTGGTCGGCTGGATGTTCAGCGGTTCGCTTTCCGGCCACCAGTCTCCGGCCGCCCAGTAGGACCAGCCGGTCCAGACATCGTGGTTGCTTTCGACCACGCCGATCATCGCTTTCAGGCCCTGAATGCATTCGTCGCCGCCCGGCGCGCCGAATTCGCCCAGATATCCGCGCTGCTTGTTTTCGCGCAGCCATTGGGTGAAATCCTTCAGTGCCGTCACGGCATCGGCAGCCCGGCTGCAATTGCCCTTGGTGCCGGAAAAATCATCGTCGAGATACTGGTGCACTTCGATGGCAAAATTGCCTGCCGGATCGACCACGCCGAGCATGGCATCGGCATTGGATCCGCCATAGCCGTCGCCTTTCCAACTGTGTGCGCCGGTCCAGCTGGTGCCTGGCACGAGCACCAGATTCTTGGCACCGGCCGCGCGGATACCCGCAATGGCGGCATTGGCGCCTGTCAGCCAATCCCGCGCCAAGATGTCATGCGGCTCGTTCATCAGCCCGAAGGAGACATCCTTCTGCCCTGCGAACACGGAGGCGAGACGCTTCCAGAAATCTGCAAAGGCCGTCGTCGGCACGGCATCCGAGCCAACGACGGCGTCATTATAGCGCGCGTAATTGTGCGGATCGAGGATGATGCCCATGCCATTGGCGCGAATTAGCGTCACCGTCTCTTGCAAACGACCGAGCTCTTCCTCGTCGAAATCCGCATTCAATCGCGGCTGCAGCCGCTCCCAGCGAAACGGTAACCGCACGGAGGTAAAACCCTTGTCGGCAAAATAGCGCACCGTGCTGTCGGACGGATAGATATAGTCCGTGCCATGAGCGCCGCCAACATCACCGAATTCCGCGCCGGACAGGTTGATGCCGCGAAAGCAGCTGTTGGCGGCATGTGCCGGACCAACTCCAACCCCTAAACTGAGCAACGTGTAGCCCATCCATACAAACGCCCGACGCAAATTTCCAGTCTTGTTCAGGTGAGGTCCGGCGGAATGTAATGTTCGCATCATATCATCCGTTATGGTGGCAGATCGCAGACAGGTCATCGTCAGCGTCCGACCGTGATTGGGACATCCAGTTTTTCCGCCAGAGCAAGCATAGCGCGGTACACGAATTTTTCCATGCTGGCACCGGCATTTTCCGCGCTTCGCCAAATTGTTTCGCGCCGGTACGATATCTTTAGTCCCGCCCCTAAGTCCAATCGGATGAGGCCGGGCATCGCGCCGACGAAGCGCGACCATGCGGTGGCGGGGATACGCGTATGAACGACGCAACGGGAACGGGATTTGCATAAGCGTGGCCTAAGCTGCTAGCAGCAAGCGATGCATCGACAAGCAAGGATTACGGGACGGCGGCATTGCATTGTCCACGGGTGACGGCCACGGTCCATTTGCGTCGTTGCGTCTGATTTATACGCTTCACCCAGCTTTGGGCGACAGAGGAAAGAGACATGAAAAGCTACGTTCTGACCGTATCCTGCACATCGACGCGCGGCATCGTTGCCGCGGTTTCGGGCTATCTGGCCGGCCAGGGCTGCAACATCGTTGACAGCTCGCAGTTTGACGATCTCGACACCGGCAAGTTTTTCATGCGTGTCAGCTTCATTTCCGAGGAAGGCGTGGCGCTTGAGGCGCTCGCCGAAGGCCTGAAGCCGGTGATCGAGAAATTCGAGATGACTGCGGAAATCCACGATACCCGGCGCATGAAAGTGCTGCTGATGGTCTCGCGCTTCGGCCACTGCCTGAACGACCTGCTTTACCGCTGGAAGATCGGCGCGCTGCCGATCGACATCGTCGGGGTTGTCTCCAACCATTTCGAATACCAAAAGGTAGTGGTCAACCACGACATCCCCTTCCACCACATTCCCGTCACCAAGGCCAACAAGCCGGAGGCCGAGGCGCGGATCATGGAGGTGGTCGACCAGACCGGCACCGACCTGATCGTGCTTGCCCGCTACATGCAGATTCTCTCCGACCAGATGTGCCGGCGGATGTCCGGAAAGATCATCAACATCCACCACTCCT
>Ga0247730_1001773_pt1 | contig 11315 bp, 12 predicted proteins | sample UWRJL073202C2_FD_180959 | JGI IMG/M metagenome (GOLD analysis project Ga0247730, IMG submission 180959) | Plant litter microbial communities from Arlington Agricultural Research Station in Wisconsin, United States - UWRJ-L073-202C-2 | ecosystem: Environmental > Terrestrial > Plant litter >...
AGCGAGTTGACCGATGCCCAGAAAACCCAAGCACGCCTGCGTGATCGCCTTGCTACTACTGAACTACGGCTGTCAGTCCTCCTCGACGCGAACAGTTCCGGTAGCTGTGGATTGCCGCCCGGTACCGGCGCCGGCAGCGTGGTTCATGGAGCCCGTAGAGCCCAACTTGAGCCAACGCATGCTCAACGAATTATCGGGATCACCGATGATGGGGATCGGGGATTGATTGCATTGAGGGCTTGTCAGGCGTGGGTGAGGGAGGTCGAAACGCCGAGCTCCGCTCAGCTCGAGCGATTCGATTGAGGGATCCGTATAGCTGGTGGTTCATTCCGTGCTGGAGCCGTGGGGGAGTCAGGCTACCAGCAGCAATGCTCATTGATGTATCGAAGTCGTCGTAGAGTGCTATCTCCTAAAATTATGTGGCATGCTCGGAGGATTTGATATCAAGGTACTCCAGTTATGGATCGAATATTAGCCCACGTAGTTAAATTAACACGTTCAATTGCCCTTTATCCCATCGATGCTGACAAGCGCCCATCCGTTCAGTTTTTCCCCGGGCGCCCTTCATCGTTCATGTTTGCTGGCGGTATCTCGCTGTCTTGGTGGTTTAATACTGAAACATATAGGGCTGTAGCAGCAATATCTTCACTTATTTTGGAAACTGATCCCGAGTTCAGAGACTGCGATCTCGAGACGTTAAAAACGATTATAAATAATACCATCCAAGAAATATGTTGTGATGCTCGTTTTTTTAAAACTGACGATGTAATGTTTCGCGCTCAATCGAATCTGTTTGCTTGTAAAGCCGACATTGCTGTGCAGGATTTTGCTAGTGACATTCTTCACGAAATTAAGGTCCGTCTTCGCAACGCTGTTGGAAAGCGGTGTACGATTTACCCCTTGACTAGATTTTTAGGACCGTCATTTTCAATTCCAGAGCTGGGCCTTCATGCCATAGCGCGTGCAGATACCTTGGGTTGGGGAAAGCTTGAAGAAATGGGCTACCTATTTGACGGTTGGTCACCGGAGTCTCCTCACATGCAAAATTTCGACGCCGCTTTCCCAGCTCGCTTAAACTTTAACTATGCCCTTGTGAGCGCAGAATACGGTACTCAAAAAGGTACGAAGTTTTCCAGCTTGCTGAAGCTGCGTGTTTTAATTGCCATAATGTTCGCAATTGCATCTGAAAAGTCGATTTGCACTTATCATAAAGCAATGGCACAGCCTAACACGCAGTGCGTTCAGTTTCCTCATAGCACCTGTCCTGATCCTCGCTTAGTTTTTAGTGACTGTGGAGCTCTGTCACCTTTCTATGCGTCTGACGTGCCGTTGGATCATTCTCATATTTTGGAGTTGACATCTTGGTATGGCGCGCTAGCGCGATGTACTCCCCAATTTAAACAACGTATTGAAAAAGCGAGTTACTTCGTGAATAGAGGAATGAACTCCGGGGACATTGAAGCTTATATAAATTACTTTGTTGCGCTTGATGCGCTATTCGGTGAGCGGGGAAGTGTTGAGACATCCATTGCTCGCGGTATAAATCGTCTAGGTTTAGGTATTGAGATGGAAAAAAAATCTACATGGCTCTTCGATCTCCGGAATGAATTAGTACACGGCGGTAGCCGTTTCATTGAAGAATGGCCTAAGTTTCATAGGTACGTAAGACACTATGAGTCAAGCCCGCTGGATGACCTAAAAAAGTTGGTTCAGAAAGCAATCCTCAAAGTAACATCATGGTCCGATTGAATAGTAAGTAGCTTACTATGATGTATGGCAACTTCAAGATCTTTTTAGCTTAACAATAATATCTCCTAGTGGCGAGACGGACGCAAGAAAAAATCTAGCTCGAATGCGGCAACATCCGAGCCGATCGTCAACCTGTAACCGTTACCAAGTTTCCCTACTGAAGTATTGAATTCTTTGATTTAGTGCGTTGCAACTCTCAGGCAAAATCAATACCTCGGTCTGTCGCATTGGTATGATCTCGATCAAATAGTTATGAGGCAAGGCTTTCAACGAAGGATTTTGCGCCGTCGAAACTAAATGTAATCTCCCTCTTTCCAAAAAACTTTGTCCAATGAAGCATGATGGCTTCCTTTCTACCTTTATCGTCATTTTCCGAAACGAAATCCACTACACGGATCCGAGCATGTCTTCTAGTCATTCGTGAAAGTAATTGCCGCATTTCAAAATCCGCATATGGCAACGAGTACCCGATGAAAACAATCTCGTCTGCTTCCGAGATTTCGATCCCTGCGTTTTGCCAGATGATCCGGTATTGTGGGTTAGATAAGTCTTTCAGGTATGTAGGCATTATTAAATTTGCTGAGAGTATGTGTTTGCCGTTTTCTTCTGGAAAATTGCCATCACAATGCCGGCATGAAATATTCTTGTCGAAGCTAAGCATCGCGTCTTTATAGGAAAAACTAGCGTAAAGCCTTGCACACCTAGGACATTGGAGCCAGTTTAATGAACCATGTAACTTCAAAAGCTTTACATTAAATCCGCCTTGGCCAAGTTTTTCTAGGCCAGGAGTAACAGTTACATCACTTTCATCTTTCGAGCTTATGTAGCAGCAGTAGTCGACCACTCCATTATAGCGCTCATTTGAGTGCAATGCTTGATAAATAGAGGTGTCTAGCAATATGTCCCAGTTCGTGCTTATTACGCTAACTGGATCAGTTAATTTATAGTTTCCGCTGGTTCGTGCCGAGGCTTTGAGTGTGAGGTGGTTTGCAAAGCTATTTATGTAGTCTTTCTCTTTTTCAGTCCTATCTAATAAAATTTGAATTGTGCGGCCTACTACATAAAATACAGCTTCCCGTACTGCCATTATCGTGTCAAGGCCAATGCCCCGAAATTGAGAGTTTTCAGATAGGCATCTGTCAAGTGGGGTAAATATGTCCTCCAGATCTATGCTTGAAAAGCTTTCATCAGATATATTTAATTGATCCCTTATGAAGGTTGTAAATATATGAAATCGTTCTTGAATGAACAGTTCTGGGCTTTCGGTATGCAGCCTGAACGCCTCGCGGATGATGGCTGCTTGGGTAGGGGCACCTGCCTCTACTGAGAATCCAGCCCCCAAAATATATACGGTTTTCATAAGTTCCCTCTAAGGTCATGTGCTTGATTGGATTTGCGCTCTTTGCCCGTATACCGCTGCAGGCTGGCAATTTGTCCTATAAATGTGAATTGAGCAATTCCTTCCTCGCTAAAAATCCGGTACTTCGCAGATCGCATGCAGCCGGTCACCAATCGCATGCAGCAACTCCGGCAGGAACGTCTGATAAGCGCCGTCATGCTCTCGTATCCAGCTCAGCATTTTCTCTGGCGTAAATACTGCGGCTTCCTGAGGCACGCTCATCAGTTGTGGCTCTCCGTTTTCGTGGAAGGTCACGAGCCACCGCTTGTGCCTCAGCAACAGCGCAGCCATGCCCGATGCGATCCGGTGTTCCGCAACTGCGTCCCATGGCGGGAGAGTGCCTCCTGCGTCGACGATTGCCTGTCTGCATTTGGTTAGGTAATCCGCTGTGAAGTCCGCAGCCTGCTGCAGATCGGGTGCGTGGAACTTCGCGCGTTCTTCGCCTTTATGCCAATGGATCCACAACACATCGTCACATTCGTTTTGAAACGCCAGCACCTCTTGTCGTACCTGCGACCGGACCTTGTTGGGATGCAACGTCATCAGCCACCCCGGCAATTTGCGCAGTGGGAGGCATGACATCAACCGGGCGCGGCCGTCTGCGGCAACGATGGTGATTTCTACCATCGTTGATGCGAACCGCCCGGATGACAGCTTCGTGTGATGGCTCTTCCAATTCAGCCCGATGCCTTCCACGACCGGTTTCATCGGCACGTAGGGATCGCCACCGCGATCAACCAGCAGTAACTCAGCGGAACGGAATAAGACGGTGTGCGGTACAACGAATTTAGGTTGGGTCATCGGGTTCCTTCCTGGATTGACGTCTGCTTATGCCCATTCAGGTTTGGCCGAGTCAGTGCCGTCGTCAACAGGCTGAAAACCAGATTTAGCCAAGTTTTGCTGGTGGTCGCGCACAAAGCGGTGCAGGTGCGGGGACGGCTACAACGTCATAAGGCGGCGACGTAATGCCCGTTTTCTATGGCTATTGAGCTGATCGCTGTAGGTTGGCTTAGATATCTAAGGCGGCCGAACGGATGTACCTACGGGGAATACGCCACTGCAATTGTCAGGCAACTCCGACGCAACTGTCGGAAGGTTCCAGCCCTGCAGGGTGAGCCAGATTTACATCCCGCTACAGCTCCTCGTCCAACTCAACTGGTTCGATGAGCTCCGATCCCTGGTTTCTGACGTTACCAACCGCCTTCCCAACGGTGAACCACTCAAACTCCTCAGTAGGCCGGCTGCAGTTCCGCGCTATCTCCTCCGCCCTGGCAGGTGACAATTCCGGGTCTAACCATTCGCTGGCCATCTCCGGCGACAACACCAGCGGCCTCCGATCATGGATGTCCACCATCCCCGAGTCGCTCGCGGCCGTAATGATCACAAACCCATCCCCTTCATTTGCCTCCAGCCCCGGCCCTGGCCTCACTTGAGCCAGCGCCGCAAAGAACATCGGCGCCTGGCTTTTCAATCGGATGAAGTAGGGCTGCTTTTTCTTCGGGTCCAGAGGATCCTTCACCCACTCAAACCAGCCATTCGCCGGCGCAAGCGCTCGACCATGCGGCCATAGCTCCTTGAAGAATTTCCCCGTCATCACCGTCTCTACCCGCGCGTTGATTGGGTCGGGCCGCTTTCCCTTCGCCCAGAACGGCGACCATCCCCAACGCACCTTGTCGATGCTCAAGCCGTCGTCCACCGGTCGGATGATCTCAACGCGCGTCGTCGGCGCAACGTTGTAGCGATCGATAGGCCACAGGTCATAGCCATTGATCACCAGCTGCTTTGGCGCAAGCTCCTTGAGGTAATGGTCCATGGATTCGTAGATCGAGTAGCGTCCGCACATGGTGTCACCCGTCGAAATTTCCTACATAGGAGATTGACCGCATGCGGCCGAGATCGTTAACTGTATATACATACAGCTACCCCAAACAAGGTCCGCATCATGAGCATCTCCATCCTTGGCCCGTTGTCGGCCGGCGGCGCAAAACTGCCGCTTTTCTCTTTCCTCGTACCGGCAGGCTTCCCGTCGCCGGCAGCGGACCATATCGAGAAGCACATCTCTTTGGATGAGCTGTTTGATATTCGGGCGCCGCATGTGTACCTGGTGAAGATCGAGGGTGACAGCATGCAGGGAGCGGGCATCTACTGCGGCGACCTGGTGATTGTGGATCGCAGTCTGGACGCGGAGCATGGGGATATCGTGATCGCGGCCATCAACTCTGAGCCTGTTTGCAAGCGTCTGCACCGGCGTGTAAACGAGGTGATCCTGATGTCGGAAAACCCCAAATATCCCGCGCGTTACGTGTTGGAAGGCGACGAGCTGGTGATCTGGGGAGTAGTGAAATACAGCGTGCGCGACCATGACAAAGCCTGAGCCCGTCTTCGCACTGATCGATTGCAACAGCTTCTACGCGAGCTGTGAGCGCGTTTTCCGGCCTGACCTGGCCAAGACCCCAATCGTGGTGCTGTCGAACAATGACGGCTGCGTCATCGCCCGTAGCTACGACGCGAAAGAGTTCGTGAAGATGGGCGCGCCGTATTTTCAGATCAAAGAGCACCTGCGCCGCAACGGCGTTGTGGCGTTCAGCAGCAACTACGCGCTGTACGGCGACATGAGTGAGCGCGTGATGACAATCATCGAGTCGATGGTGCCTGCGCTCGAGGTCTACAGCATCGACGAAGCCTTCGCAGACCTCACTGGTATGCCGGGAGATCTGAGTGTGTTTGGCCGCAAGGTGCGCGCTGCGATATACAAGCGTACGGGCATTCCCGTAGGTGTCGGAATAGCGCGCACCAAGACCTTGGCGAAGCTGGCCAATCACACTGCCAAGCGTTTGCTGGATTTGACGGGTGGGGTCGTTGATATAACAGATCCCTTCAAGCGCGACTGGACATTACGGAACACCGACGTAGGGGAAGTATGGGGAGTGGGCCGCAAAATGAAGGTTCACCTGGAATGCATGGGCATCAAGACCGCAATGGACCTGGCCCAGGCTGACCCACGGACTCTACGGGATAAATTCAGCGTGGTGATCGAGAAGACAGCGCGCGAATTGGCCGGCACTCCATGCCTAGAGCTGGGTGAGGCCGACCCGCCGAAGCAAGAGATCTGCTGCAGCAGGATGTTCGGTAAACGGCTGTCCGAGATTGAGCCGATCAAAGAAGCGGTTGCCACCTACACGCAGCGCGCAGCTGAAAAACTCCGGGCGCAGAATTCACTGTGCAAGAAAATCCGCGTAAGCATCCGGACTGGTATGTTCAACCCCGAGGAAGCGAAGTACGCCAACGGCGCGCTGGTGGAGCTGCCATATCCCACCAACGACGTCCGGCTGATGACGAAGGCGGCGACTGAGGCGGTAAACCGGTTGTTCCGGCCGGGGTTCAAGTACAGCAAGGCCGAGGTGCTTCTGCTGGATCTGCGGCAGCCGGGGGAGTTTACGGACGATCTGTTTGCGGCTTCACAGCCGGAGGCGGCTGAGAAGGTGATGGGGGTGTTGGATGAGATTAATGAGAAATGGGGGAGGGGGACGCTGCGGGCTGCGAGTGTGCCCGCCGATCCGAAGTGGGGGATGCGGCGGGAGATGATGAGCCAGAGCTATACAACAAAAATGAGTGAGCTGTGGTTGATTCCTTGCGGGAGTCTGACGATGCGGAACAATTAGGGATATGTAATTAGCTTTATTTCCAATGTCGATACGAAACTTTCCCCAATCACCTGTAATAGGTCCGAAAAGTCTAAAATATCGAATGCGGTGGGTATGGGGTTTACAATCCCTGTATGAGCACAAGAATTTCTGCGGGATATTAAATCGTCTAGCTTGGATATCACGGCGGTGTCTGACCACCTGGCGGGGTCTCCAGAATTCGTGGAAATAGATCTCCAGAAGTCTTCTAAACCTAAATCGTTTCCAATGGTCTTGACAACTGCTGCTCGGGGATTTGCACCCGTATCGGCGAATGCCTCCCACACAATGTTGAAATTAGCATTAGCGCTTGTAGAGTATAAACGGGCAACCACATCTTCACGAGTCGCCGAACCGAAGGAGGTGGTTATGCCAGTTCTGCCTGCCTCCGATGCTTTGGTAAGAATCTTACCTCCGCCTTCGAAGTGCTTATGTTGCATTCGTGCAGGTAGCGCTGAAAACGCAACCCCAGATAAGCACAGATCGCGTAAGTACCTCCTAACTAATTCTTTTAAAAAAGCTTCGAAGTAGCCTGTTAATAGTACGATAGCGCCACATTGTTGGGTTTCATGCAGTTGGCGAACGGATGAATTTGCTAGTGCTTGGCCAGTGTTTTGATTGATGTTATTCGCGAGTGCTCTAATACCGTTTAAAGAAAGGATGAATTCCCCAAGCGCTTGGCGCATTATTCTGCTGCCCTTACACGCCGTGCGCGAGGTCTTGGTGCTTCCGGAAGGGACTCGGGTTCTCCTAATATCGATCGTACTGCGTCTCGTGCAAGGGATATCCGATTCCTAATGGCGGATTCTCCATTCGTACCTTTGCCGACAGCGTCAATGAACGTCTTATTATTAGTAATCAGTTCTTCAAATTGAACTTTTAATTGAACAATTACTACGTCGGTAAATTTTTTGTTACTATAGCCTGCAAGAGCCTGCATAACTGCATCGGCATAGGGCGCAGAGCGATTAGACCGCTTGATCATGTTCTTCATAGGCTTGAAAGCATCTTCTGCAAAAACAGATATGCAGTTTTTTATTGTGGTTTCAAATAATTCGCTATCAAATGTAATAAGTGCCTCATTAGCCTTATATTCAGCATTTTTAGTGCTCATGACATCACTAAGTCTATCTTTGAACCTCATGCCTGATAATGTGCCGGCGCGTAGCGCAAAAAAGCGCAGAACTAGTTCCAAATCATCCATCTGCCGATAGAGTGCGTTTTTTTCAAGTGAAGCGGTGTCTTCATTGTTTGGTATCCCCCATAATCGGCGAAAACCGTCATGAGCAGATAGCTTGTGAAGTTGCAGGTTGAAGAGTCCAGGGAATATAGCATTCCGTACTTCCATCTGCTCGGCGATTATCCCGCCCGTATTCAGTCGGTCAAAAACCTCATATTTTACTTCTGGCGATGATTCGTGAGTCAAAAGGATTGCAGGCAAGAAACGCCTTTCGATGGTCGCGCCAAAACCCTTATTTTTTATTTCTGAAAAGGTTAACCCATTAAGCTCCTTCCAGATCTTGAGTCCTTCAAGGACAAGATCGTCGGTGAGGAATTTATAGGCCGCAGTTAACCTCTGTCGACCATCAAGCACTACATATTTTCCATATTCTTCCTCCCCGAGAAAAACAGGGGGTACGGGCACGTTCATTATGACTGATTCTATAAAACGTGATCTCTTGGCATCATTCCACCTATCTCTTCGTTGAAAGTCAGGTCGAAGCTCAATCTGTTCTTCTATTTGTGTCCTCAAAGTAAGCCAAGGCAGATCAATTTTAACTGGGAAAATTTGCCGCATTTGAAGGCCATATTTTTCCTCAAGTGTGGTTAATGAGACTCGCTCCTGACTGGCATCATCATCTGTCTCAATATCTTTTGAAGAGTTGACTGACTTTCTTGCCATTACTAAAATTCCTTCTTGAGTGCGACCACATCTTCAGTATATATTCTTAAGTTTGCATAACGCCGTGCATGTGGGTTAATGCTAGCGAGAACTCGTCTTACAGGTACCTTTAGTATAACTCTACTGTTAAAGCCTATGTGCGCGCCCATGGATGCAAATAGGTCGCCAAGATTCACGGCTAGATCCTTATAGTAGGAACTCTGCACTACCAATATCGCAGATCCTCCAGGTTTTAATACTCGGTGGATCTCCCGCAAGGATGAATCGGCATCCTCGAAATACTGCTTGTAATGTTTATAATAATATGTTGCTGAAGCTTTGGACTTGTGATTTCGAATGTTTTCAATCAGACTGTTAACGTCCTGCGAAAGCAGGGTTTTGTTTGGCGTGGCAACAATACGAACCAAATTTGTCCCCATCGCTTTACTGCGTAGCTCCCGGTAGTGCTGACCGTCTGGAGATATGCCGAGTGCAGCCAACTCAAAAATTGTGGCTCGAAAGTAGTCTATTCTTGTGCAATACGGCGGAGAGGTTATCACTGCGTCAATCGATTCGTCAGCCAGAGGCAAGCACTTAGAGTCCCGTAACTTTATCGATTGGGCATATTCGCCCGTACCGCTTGGAACTATATTCTCTCCGATCATGTCGCCGGTACATTGTTTCACCATCTCTAGAAATGCTGACTCCAAGGCGCCGGATTTTATTCGGCCTTTTTTTTGAGGCGATACCCAGGTCGGATTAGAGTTGTCCTTGAGGACAGCGAACAATTTTGCAGCTTTTATTAGGCAGAGTAAAAAGAAGGAGGCATGCGGCGATGCTGTCTGGAAGCTTGTGTTAATGCTTATTCCATTCTTTGTTCCTAACATTTTTAGGATTGATAACTCTATGGCTCGATAGCACTTAGTAGCCTTTAAACTAAGCCAGGTCAGTAGTGGGTCAAGCTCATTTATTTTGACGTTTTCGGTGATTGCACTTGTAAGTAGTACATGTGCTAACTGACTGGCGCAGGCAATATCGTTGAGCTTGATTAACCTAGCGGACGCTACAAGTGTGGCTACTGGGTTAATATCGTAGCCAAACACTTCACAGCCGAACTGATCTGCGACCGAACTTGTTGTCCCTGAACCATTCCATGGATCCAATATTTTCCATCCTGGCTTCGATCCGAGACCTATAAGTGTGTCACTGACGAATGATGGGGCGTAGCCAGCATAATATGGGAACCAAGAGCTAACCCCAGAGCGCTTACCTGAAGGCTTCAGGGATTCTGTCCTCTGAGCCAATCGAGCTTCCAGCTCAAGAAATGGTTCAGATCTAAACGTCGGCATCAGTTCCTTCAATTTTCCATAACTCACACGCACAAATTGATGCGCGAGTTTAGGCGATGCGCGGTCTTAGAGCTACCAACGTGAATATCAGTCATGGATTCTGAACACAGCACCCCTTTGTGCAGTAAGGCTTTGGCCGGCATAGCCCCATAAACCTGAGAAGGATCTGGCTTGCTGATCAGGCTTGTAGCGTGATCTACGACGTCTCAAACACGTCGCTCTGCTGCGTCATAGACTTCCTTATCACGTCTAGCACCGACCGCAATGATCAGCACCTGAATAGCCTTTCCATTAACCCGATAGACAATGCGGGTATCGCCCGTCCGGATCCTCCGACACCCTGCCAAGCTGGCACGCAGCGGTTTTCCGCTCTTGTCTGGCTCCCCTTTGACGATACGTTCCTCTATGACATCAAGGACTCGATTCGCCGCGGCCGCGCCCAGTTGATCTAGGTCTTCCGTGACCTCCGGATGGTAGATTACATCCCAAACCATTTAGCCTCCGCGTTAATCCTTACGGGCGTAACGCGAGCGCATGGCCTCATGCGAGACGGCATCAGCTTCGTCGAAGTTCGCCAGCCGCTCACGGGCCACGGCCTCAATCCTGAGCTCTTCGAGCTCATCTAACAGTTCCTGGTAAGCATCAACGTTGATGATCACTGCGGCGGGCTCGTTGTCCTTGAAGATGACGAGTCGCTCGGTGGTTCTGTTGGAGATGTCTTTCAGCTTCGCGCTGAAACCTCTCACCATCGCCGTTACGGAGATGGCTTGGTCAGCGCGGTCCAATAATGCGGCCATAATTGACCCCTTGTACGTGGTGTTCAGTGGATCTGATAGATCTGCTTAATGCACACATATGTGTGTTTAATTGTGTGCATGATTGTACGTAGTCTAGCTCATATTTCGGGCTAATGAGAAGGTCAGGGCCCGCTTGTGTAGGAATCTTTTGAACGCCGCACCTACCTTCCGTATTTGCACGGTCTTTCGGTGGAAATGACGATCTGCGTCTCGTAGCAGCAAACAGTTTTAGTTCCGCAACCAAAGTCATGGGCCTTGAGGTATGAGGGATGGGGGCGAGCAACATTGTGAGTCTTGCGGAAACGAATAATTCATAACCTATTGAAAAATATGAATTTACCCATCGGATTGCAAATCCGCTTACGCCGGTTCGATTCCGACCTCGGCCTCCACTTTAAAAGCCCCTAAGATCAACGTCTTAGGGGCTTTTTCTTTGCCTGGATTCTGGCCGCACGA
>Ga0247730_1001774_pt1 | contig 11313 bp, 24 predicted proteins | sample UWRJL073202C2_FD_180959 | JGI IMG/M metagenome (GOLD analysis project Ga0247730, IMG submission 180959) | Plant litter microbial communities from Arlington Agricultural Research Station in Wisconsin, United States - UWRJ-L073-202C-2 | ecosystem: Environmental > Terrestrial > Plant litter >...
ATCGATAGCGCAATACGCTTTAGGAGCCGCAACCTCGAAATCGAAGACGGAGCGTTGTCACGGATCACGGCAAACCCAGGCCCGAATTTTGCAGCCCCGTGTCAATGGCCCAGTTGACGGCGCGTTTGTTGACGTTGTAGACGCCTCCCTTCGCCATGTCACCGGCCAGTCCGCCGCCCTTCTTCTTGGATTCGCAACCGGCCTTGGTCGCCCCTGCGGCTCCAGCCCATGCGAGTCCCGAACCCGAGCCCAACGCCTGTTGCTCCTACTGAGACAGTCTCAACCTCGTGACACACGCTAGTGCTGGGATTGATGAAATCCGGGCTGGTCCCCGCGAGAATCGACCCGTCGGCGAGCAGGACTGCAGCTGCGCCGCGGTGTGAGTCGTCCGGAAACCGAGACCAAATTAGCTCCTTGCATGCTTCGACAGTTGCATCTAGCGTCTCGCTGTCCATCGCGTGAGTTTATCCCAGCGTCACGTCACCTGCATTGGTGCCCGGCCGTGGGCGAGCGGGCGAGCGCCGAGTTGGTGCCGACCGAAGTGCGGCCTTGATGCGGAGACTGACGGCGGTAGGCCAGGACACCGCCGGTGTCAGCTGAGGCCCGCCGTAGGCGGATTGACGAGGTCATCTGGTGGAGCGCCGCGGGCTGGTCCCGGGCTGCTGTCCTGGTGTGGTCGACGTCGGTGGTGGGACGCTCGTCGACGAGGTCCTCGTCGCCTCGCTGGCGGGGCGGGGAAACGCTGCCTTGCGCAGCTGCTCGAGCTGGTTTTCCAGCGCGGGGCCGGCCATGCCGTCGCCGCTGGTCGGGCCGACCGGGTGCAACGTGGGACCCAGGACGTCGCGCAGCGCTTCGTGTCGGCCGGCGTGCGCGATCAGTCGTGCCTCGATGAACTGGTCCATGCCGGCGTTGATGCTGTTCCAGTCGATGACCACCCGGCCTCGGTGGTTAGCTGGTGGAAGTAGAGGCGCTGGGTGCGGGTGTTGCCGTCCCGGAACGGGTGCAGGGCTGTCGTCTCGCCCCAGTGGTACGCCAGCCGGTCAGCGACCGTGTCGTGGTCCATGCCGCGCAGGAAGTCGTCTCGCGCGATTGCGCCGAACACGATGTGCGCCTTGGTCGACGATGAACTCAGGGCGGCAGCGCGCCAGGCCGGTGTTGGTGGTGCCGCTGTCGACGGTCCGCAGCTGCCCGGCCCAGTCCCACACGTAGCCAGCCGCACCCAGCACGCTCGACGTCACCAAAGACCCAACACCGCCGCTGAAGAAGCCACTGGCGAAGCCGGCGAGACTGAGGCCAGTGCCGGCCAACGACAAGATGCAACTCTTCTTCGACTTCTCGCGTGAGAACTCGACGTACGAAGTCAGCTCTGCGGTCTCGACCTTCTTGCTGGACACGAAGTCAGCGGCCAGCCATTGCGAGTCAGTCCTTTAAGATCCATTCGGACCACGCCGGGGTCTTGGCCTTGGAGGGCGAGACGAAATCCTGATACGACCTGCTGTCGGTCGAGCCGAATACGGTTGTCCTGACTTTGATCTTCGATTCGTTGTCGAGGCACGAGCGGGGCACTTGCATCTTGTAGTACCCGTTCTTCCCGGTCTTCACATCGACCTTGATGTACGACTCTGTCGTGATCAAAGCATCGCCGTCAACGTCGGCCACGATGCCGCACACCTCTTCGTCGCCTCCCGAGTACAGGTCCACGAACCCACGCGGCTCGCTAACCGTTCCCTCGAGCTCGAAGAAGGGAGTGACAGTGCCGGTGTTGTTCGTGATGCTCTTCTTCGCGATCTCAATCCTCGCGGTCTTCTGGTCGGCGGACCGCAGGTCGGCGAAGTTGATCGTGAACGACACGTACTTGGACCCGTGATTGACTTCGACGCTGGTGACGTCTGTGCGCTTCGCGAACGACTTCTGAGCCGAGGTGCGGTCGCCGCTCACCTTGCCTTTGAACACGACGTCGTTGCGCTTGTCCTTCACCGTGCCAGAATCCGCAGAAGCCGCGGCGGCAGTCCCCAAGGCTAGTGCCAGCGAAGCGGCTGTGATTGTGACGATGCGGACTGCTGATCGCATGTGTTCCCCCGACGAAATCAAATATGACTGGCGTGACAGGTCATCACCATACCCGCAGTGTTAGCCGTCGACCGTCACCTTTTAAGTCGGTACGCGCTGATCAAGCGCGCTGTCTCCTCATCAACGAACGTCCTGTTGAGATCTCCGCTTAGCCATCTTGCAGGTGCTAAAAGCCGCGGTCGCGACGATGGCAACTGACGCAGCGCAAGTCCAGGTCAACTGGTCCGTTAGTGCAAGGACAATCAGCATCACGACGGCCCAACCCACCCACAGCTTAACGTCCGCTAAGGGAGCCACGATGACCTCAATCCTTCAGCCCAGATTTGCCCAAGAGGCGGTTGCCTTGGAAAGTCGCGAAGCCAGTAGCATATCCAGCCGCGGCCCCTGGGATAGATTTGTCCTTCACATCTAAACCTACGGCGGATCCGACTGCAGGTGAGCCAGGTCGTAGTCGCCGGGGATCGGCCGAGCGGATCGCTCGGTGAGCCGCTGGTACGCGACGCGTGTCTCGAGCTCGTGGACGGCGGACGGTTCGGAGATTTCGAACCTGTTGCGCAGTACCTCGGTGCCCGGATACGTGTACCGGTGCGGCACGGGTCAGAGGTTGTGGTCGCTGCGGACCTTCGCGACAGCGGCCGCGACTGCGTCGTCGGGCAAGATGTCGCCGCGCAGCTGGCGGCGTGCGAGGTCGCGGTCGAAGTCGTCGGGCTCGTGGAACGCCATGCGGTGGCCGGCGTCGACGCTAGCGATGACGGCCGAGATTTCGGCGTCGGTGCGGGTCTTGATGGTAGCCATGATGGTTTCCCTTGCCGTTGTCATCGAGCGGCGTTGAAAGCTTTGATCTCCGCGATGATCTGCTCGGTTGTGATCTCCCCGCGTCGATGCGCGCGCAGCATTTCCCGATCGGCTTCGGTGACGTCGAATCCGGCCATCTTGTGACCGGCGACGACCGACGCGATCGACGCGATCGGCGCTTCGGTCTCAGCGTCGGTGCTGGTGGTGGCCATGACAGCTCCCTTCGACGTTGTCTTCATTGTACCTTTACGGGCTCGGATGAGCACTAACTAGGACTGGGATTGCAGCCCGCACGCCGCGGGGAGAGGGCTCGCGGCCCCTCCCCTGCCCAGCTACAGCGACGCGCCGATGACGTCGGCCAGCACGGTCTGGCGGTAGCGGTTCTGGTTGGTGTCGTTGTCTGTCCAGGTCTCGCTCGGGATGGAGCCGGCCACGATGACCGGTCGCCCTTGTGCAGCTTTTCCTGGCCTTTGGCGGCCAGGGTCCTGAACGTTTAACCGCGCACCGAGTGGTGTCGGCGGGGACCTACTCCCCCGCGTCGTTGGGGCTTGCTGCGGTTGGTCAAGACGGCGATCTCGGTCAGGTACTCCAAGAAGGTGGAATCTTCGGCTAGGCGTCACCGTCGAGTGACGTCAGCTATGCACTACGTCGTCACTTCATCCGTTATTGGCGGCGTCGATAGCGGCCTGAAGAGCGGCAGGACTGGGCGATTCGACATCCTTACCGTCAATCCGAACCCACGGGGTTCCCGAGAAGCCATCATCGACGGCAGAATCGTAGGCCTTCTTCAGCCACGGACCGTACGCCTCCGCCGAGATGCATTTGTCCGCTCCATCTACTCCGGCCTCGGCAGCCCAGTCGACGAGGACTGAGTTCTCTGGGCCCAATGTGTTCTCCTCCGGCTGGTTCGCGTAGACCAAGTCGTGGAACTTCTTATAGGCGGTTGCGCCGCCCTCATCAAGTACGCACATGGCAGCGTTGGCGGCCCGACTTGAGAACTCGTTGCGGCTCGCTCGATCCAGGAACGAGATGGGGCGATAGTTGACAACAATCTCGCCCTTCTTGACCAGCTCTTCGAGGAATGGGCCGCTCTGCTCCTCAAATGTCCGACACACGGGGCACTGAAAGTCTTCCGTAACTGTCACTACCACCGCGTCGGACGCCTGCGCGACTCCGCCGGCATCCTGAGACGTGTAGTCGAATCCGAATGTTTTCCTGTCGGAGCTAGCCGGGTAGATGAGAGCGCTCGAGTCGGCGTTATCCTTGCTCGCCTTGCTAACCGCATACCCGCCGATCGCGATCAACACGATCACGACCAATACGATCCCGATTGATATGAAGTTGCGTTGCCTCCGATCAGCACGGTCCCGCTCTTTGCGCATCTGTTCGGCGCGCGCGGCTCGCTGCTGACGTTCGCTACTCACTGCAATCTCCTGTGGTCCGACGGATGGACATAGTTTGCCACGACCATTTGCTGTTCTACGGTGATCAGCGGAACTAGGCCTGGTCAGAAATCTTCAGGCTTGATGCCGAGTTCGGCACGAATCTGCCTTGCCTCTTCCGGAGCAAGCCACTCAGCTGTCATGGGGCCTCGTCTGTTGACGACAACGCCCAGTCGAAGTGTCCATCCAGTAACTCGCGGACGTAGGTCCACGGCGCGTAGTCCTCGATCTTCTCGTGACGGTAGCCGTCGTTGAATACGACGATGAGCCACACCCACCAGTGCTCCTGCCGGAAGAACGGCAGTGTGGTGAATGCAGAGACGTGCGTTGCGACGTACCCAACATGCCGACCGTCACGACTCAGCGAGACGAGGCCATCGCGGAACCGTTCTATGTCCGGCTCCTGGGCCGGTTCCTTGGCCCGCTTCGTCATCACCAAAGCATGCCATCAGAGTCACTCCGCTAGGTGTGAGGCCCGGCGCGTTGGTCAAGCCGGCCAACGTGACACGTCGTTGAAGCATTCTGCCTTCGACCACGCTGACGACAAGTGCTGCCCCTACCCCGCGGTCCACGTGCTCGCCGTCATCGTTTCGTAAGCAACCTTGACACCTGGTGGATTGTGAGAGTGTTCGTCCATGGGGCGCATCAGTGGTCAGGGCTTTACAGACGTTGAGCCGCCCGTGCCGACGGCGGTCGATCCCCACCGGGAATGCGACTTCTGCGGGAGCACTCCCACGACTCACTGGCTCACGTTCGCTACCGCTGAAAGCGGGTCGGGGTGGACTCTCCCCGGGTATCTCGGGGCATGCTCCGGCTGTGCCTCCACGGTCGACTTCAGCGATGCTGATCAGCTGATGAAGCAGGGGGATCAGCCCGCTGATATCGCTGACGTCCTCGCGAAGCACTTCCTGGCACTTACTGAAGCCGAGTAGTCAGTCAGCCAAACCCGCAGACTCGCAATTCACCTAGTGGGGCACCTGAGTCCTCTAGCCTTCTTCTATGCCCGAGCGGATCATGTATGTCCAGTTGAAGACTGGCTACAACACTGACCAGGGCCCGGCGTGGATCACATGGGTCCGGTTCTCAAGGAGCTGGCGTACTGCTTGTTTTCACGGTCGCACCCTGCGTCGGGTCACGGGCACGGCGGGTGCCAATCATGACTCAAATTTCTACGACACCGGTCACCCACACGAAGAGTTCTGGATCTCCGGTCCCAAGCGCGATCGCACCGATGCTAGGTACAGCAATCAGCAGCCTGAGATCGAGCCCGACGCCCGCGAAGCCTACGAAGCTTTCCTGAACGGGAAGCCGCTGCCGGGTCGAGAGAACGGTTAGCCACTCCCGCACACTCCCCATACATCTAGCGGGTTAATCGGCCCCCGATCCGCCTTTCCCGCTGCCACCTCGCTCAAGCCCCCGCGAGTGCCGATCCGGCACTGGCCGCAGAGCGGCCTTCATCCGAAGGCTCACGGTGGTAGGCAGGACACCATCAGGGGCGACACAGCCCCGCTGCGCCCAGCTCGGCCGCAACAGCAGGCCGGCGCCGTGATGTTGGCGGGCCGCCACCGCTCCAATGACACACGGCTCCTGCGTACGCGTGTCCGGGTTTTGCCAGGCTCGCAGAACTCACATTTGGGAAGCACCCGACTAGCGCCGGGGTCATCACGAAGCCACCGCATGTTCCGTACCAGGCATCTCTAAAGGGCAGGCCGGCTCATCTCATGATGAAGTGGAATTATGAGTTCGCTGCGCGCTCGACTGTTCCTAGCTCCGTGGTGGGTACAAGCACTCGTCACAGGAACGATCTTCGGCGCGTACATGGGCGTATTCGCGGTGATCGCGAACGATCACGGAGTGCCGTCGGGGGTTGTTTCCGGGATTATCAGCGGCGTGGTCTTCGGGCTCGGCATGGGATGGTCGGTTAATCGTGAGCGGAACCGATGGCGCGCGGCCGTCGGTCACTGCCTCAGTGATGCGGAATTGAGGCTCGTTCATCGAGCCGCAGTGAAGGGCTCAGTTCCGAACGATCCGCGATTGCGACTGGCCGCGATCCGTTCAGCTAGGCATGCATTGTCTCAGCGGTACAACAAGAGGCTCGAAGCCGCAGCGCTCTTCACGATTCTTCCATTGCTCGTCATCGGGATGAGCGTTTTCGATTCGCCGTGGTGGCTCGTCGCAATGCCGCTCTGGCTATATGGGGGTTATCTCACGTGGGCCGCGCCACGTAAATTACGTGCACGCATCAACGCGCTCTCCTACCAGTCGGACTACTCGCTACATTCTGATTAGGTCGGTCGCCGAGTGTCCCCGAGGCGTCCCGCCGTGCCACCGTGTGTGGGTGAACGCTTCACTTCGTGTTGAGATCTTTCCGGCAGATCGCGACAGGACGGTTCGCTTCTACGCCGGTCTCGGATTCGAGGTCACCGGCCTCAGTGATGGACCACCGGCGTACGCCTCGCTGAGACTTGGCGACGTCCGTATCGGCGTGTGCGAGTCGGATGCCGTCGAACCGATACACCGGGCGATTCCCGCCGGGACCGAGATCGTGATCGAGGTCGATGACATCCACGTGATTCGTGACGGCGCGGTGCAGGCAGGAATCGCGCTCGACGAGGATTTGAAGCAGCGCCCCTGGGGCTTGATCGACTTCAGGGTGTTTGATCCGGATGGGTACTACCTGAGATTCACCACTCGGCGGTGATCAGCGGTTCCGCCCTAGGCCTCCAGGCATGCGACCGCATGAACGCGCAACGGCGAGCGAAACCGTGGATCGGCATGGAGGCGGACGCTAGCACGTCCGCCTCCTCGAGAGCGGCTCCAGCACCGCGGCGCCCTCGGCCCGCGGACATGTCGACCCGAACTCCTCCGGCGGCACTGTGTCGCGTGATCCAACAAGCTGGTGAGACCGCGACATCAACTGTTCTTGTGACGAGGACCCGTGCGGATAGGGGGCTTTCGACTGGACGCACGCACGCGTTCAGTTGGTCGTCCATTCTGACTACGTAACTTCGACCAGATAACAGACTGGCCCGAGCCCTCTCGGCACGTCGAAGACGTCTAAGACTTCGAACCATTGACGGGTGTCTTTGAGGCTGCGTGATGACGTTTGCCAGCCCGGAGGGTCCGACTCGGTGCGCTCGACAGTCGTGACGAACTCGTCGATTGCAACGAGTACGCGACCAACACTGCCCTCGGCGAGTTCTCGGAACTGAGGCTCATCAGCACGGTCGAAATCACTGTTTCGGATCAGGGCGGAGACTTGGGTCCTGTGTCCGCTGAGCGGCTTAGCTTGATCTTGCGGCTCATCGCGATCAACGAAAGCCTGTCGGCGTGAACCCTGAACTCCCTGGTGAGGACGAGACTCCCGCGAAGGGAACACGCGAGGCTTCGTAGCGGGAATCGAGTGAGCAGTCATTCGCCAGCAGCCTGTTGAGATCGCTCCCCTACCTGGCCCAGCTTGCTGACTCGCAGACTGTGGTAATTGCCGAGCAGTCTGGCCCTGTGCCGAGATAACGAATCGAGGCCCATCAAGTCCCCTACAGACGACACGTCGTGTTCGTAGAGTCTTGAACTCGTCGAAGTCGAGGCCGACGAGGCGGTCCAATGACTGAGTGAGCACGAACGCCCTCGCTTGGAGTACACGATCGTGGACGTAGAGAACGATCTTTCAGATTGCGTGCGCGGGGATCGCGTTCCGGCCGTCGATCTCTCATCCCGCCCACCGTGCAAGCCGCCGCTTCTGACTCAGAGCCACGGAGAAATAGGTGCGGTGGATCTCGATCTGACCATCCACTACGACCAGATTTGATGCCTGTGACGATGCTTGAGGAGTTCAAATGTGAAGCGCTAGGCAGTCGGAGTCGTAGCCTGCGCCGATTGAGACCATGCCGGTCGATCCGCGGCGAACCTCGCTCAGCACGCCGCTTGTTCGATCCCCTAGATCATCAGATCGCGCTAGGCCCCGCCATCATGAATCTATGAGTAAGGACGACGACCACCGCTACACCCCTGTGGAGATCATCGACTTGCGCGAGAGGATCAGCATCTTCCAAGCGCTGTCCGATGCCCTCGATCGGTGGCCAGAGGTGTCTCGACTGGTGTTTGAGGCCGAGATGCGATCAGACGTGGTCGAACAAATGGCCCACCTGCTTGGCGTCACCGAGACCGTGGCAGCGGCCGTCGGTGAGATGCAATTAATGCGTGCGTCCAAGGACGGACGTTCGAAGATCCGTCTTCAACTCGATGAGAGCAAAGCACAGTTAGCTCAAGCGCTCGCACAACGCGACGACTAGTCCGCGACACTCGCTGCGTCAGCAGCTTCTCGGCTCCAACGCAGCGATGCTCCCCCACTGGTGGCGGAAAAGGACTTCAGCATTGGGGTAACGATTAGCCGCTACTGGACACTTCTAAACGTGAGCAACAGATCGATCCACACTCCCGGCCGAGTAGAACCTAGCGACGACCATCTTCTCTATGCCATCAACGGCAAAGACGAGCGTGCGTTCGATGAGCTCTACCTACGTACCGCGCCTGCCGTTGCTCGTCTCGCGTGGTCACTCACAAACTCCCGAGATGCTGTAGAGGAACTTGTCCAGGAGACCTTTCTGTTGGTCTGGCGCAAACCTGCCAAAGTTCGACTAGTCAACGAATCAGCACTGCCATGGCTGTTGGTGACCTGCCGCAACCTCGCTCACAACCGCTCTCGCCGAGAACGCAGGACTACACACCTCTTCGATCAGGACGCCATGACGTCCGATGACTCCGCAATCCTCGAACTGCGATGGGTGCTGGACTCCTTGGCCAACCTCCAACAGACCGACCGCAGAGTCTGCGAGTTGGTGCTACTGCAAGGGCTCACGTACCGAGAAGCAGCCGAACGGCTACTAATCAGCGAAGCATCAGTTGGCAAACGGCTGCACAGATCAAGGCAACAACTCAGAAGGGACGTGGATCGATGACTACCCGCAAAGCCCAAGATCGTCCCAGCGACGCCGAGTTTCAGGGCATCGTCGACGCAGCGCAACACGGCATCCATCGCGTCATCAGACGTCGACGAACTGGGCGAAGCAAACCAGCCTTCGCGGCTGGATTGGCTGTACTAGTCGTTACCGGAGGAAGCGCGGCCGTCGCCGCCACTAAGTTGGCCGCGCCAGACGAAGAAGCCCGATCCGACGTTTTCTCTGCCTTTCCAGCAGGGCCGACCGCACCGCCGAAGCCGGGCGACAACGTGTCCATCGGACCCTGGACGATCAACAAGCCGCCGCCAGACCTCACGCCTATCGATCTCGAGGACGGGCGCTCTGGATACCTGCGCACATACGACATGGCGTACGGCAGCCAGAATCCGGCGTTCAAGCGAAAGGTCGGTAGCCATTTCGAGATAGTCCTGCCGGTTTACGCCAAGGATGGACAGAAAGTCATTGGTGAGTTCGTGGCAGGCACCACGAGCGGATGAGGACGCCACCCGATTCGAAAAGTCAGGCGCTGCGATTCCAGCTGATGTCTTGAGATGTCATCAGAAAGTCGACGGGCTGTCGCGAAACGTTAGATACTTCCAGTCTCTCCGGATTTGAGCGAAGGATGGTCATGGCCAGTTCGACCCGCAGGGTGTGCACCGGTGCCGCCCTGGTAGCAGCCGGATGGATCACGCAGTTCTCGTTCATATCGCCTAGCATCGCCAACGATGTCATGGTGCGTCCTCAGCCCTCCCCCATGGCGATGTATCCCACGTTCCCTGCGAGCCCTCTCCCGAGCCCACGTCTTGCTCTTCCGATGCCCGAGGCCGACAGCGGCCAAGCACTTGCGATGCCGGAGTTGTTGTTGCATTGGCCCTGGCTGAACGGAGGCTCCCCAAATCATGGCGCATCGACGGCGCCCCTGCCCGGCGCCAGCGGTCAGTTCACTTCGGATTGCACGGCGTGCGAGACACGCCAGATCCCAGTGGCCATACGGCCGCGATGAGGACATCATTTCGTCGGGTGGTGCTTGCGGGAGCGTTGGTCCCTCTGATGTCGGCGTGCAGCGGTCCTCACGATGCCAGCAGCAACGACACGGACTCAGGTCCTCGGTTCGTCACGGTGATCGGCGAGGGCGACCGCAAGGCTGCTCCGGTCTTGGAAGGTGAGGATCTTGACGGCAAAGCTCTGTCCACGTCTGACTTCTCTGGCAAGGTCATTGTCGTCAACTTGTGGGGTCAATGGTGTGCCCCATGCCGTGCCGAGGCGTCAGTGCTGAAAGTGGTCGCGGACGAGTACGCCTCCAGGAACGTGCAGTTTGTGGGCATCGTCAACAAGTCCGATCCTCAAGCGGCGAAGGCCTTCAACTCCTCGGTCGGCATCACGTACCCGAGTTTCGCCGACCAGGGCGGAGCGTTGGAGCTGTCATTCAGAACGTCGCTACCCACCACCACCATTCCCACAACGTGGGTGTTGGACAGCCAAGGACGAGTCGCAGCACGCATCATTGATCCAGACCTATCCAAGTCCACTCTGTCGAGTGTCCTTGACGAGGTGGTCGAAGATGACCGGCCTGCGAAGTAGCGGTGAGACTGCGTGCGCCAAGGACTTACCAAGATCTCTCCCACCAACTCAGAGACTCGATGATCGTGACGCGAGACTATCCGCGGTGTACCGGACACTTTCATTCATGAGGCCACTTATTGCAGCAACCGTGTGCGCACTAAGCTTCGCGTCTATCGGCGCTTGCGGGGACAGCGGTAGCGCCGAACCACAGGATGATCTCTCAGTCGCAGCACCAGAGGTGCCGGCGTCCGACAGTCCGGTGCTCAGCCCGTCCGAGGACGCGTCGAGCGTGCTCACTACGGAGGATGGGACGTCCGTGCTTGTTCTTGGACCGGCGGACGCTGGGATGGCAGCGCTCGCCTCCGGTGCCCTCAACGTGACGGCGGGATGTTTAGGGCTTGACACCGGTACCGAGCACACGGTCGTTATGTGGCCCTCGGGAACTCGCGTGACTCAGAACCCGACCGGCATCATTCTTGACGGGA
>Ga0247730_1001776_pt1 | contig 11311 bp, 13 predicted proteins | sample UWRJL073202C2_FD_180959 | JGI IMG/M metagenome (GOLD analysis project Ga0247730, IMG submission 180959) | Plant litter microbial communities from Arlington Agricultural Research Station in Wisconsin, United States - UWRJ-L073-202C-2 | ecosystem: Environmental > Terrestrial > Plant litter >...
GTTCTTGTCCTCCTTGCCAGTTTGGATGATACAAAGCCTGTCAATCCAAAGGTATGGACAGCCGCGAGAAAGCGCAGCACTACACGCATGATAAAGAAGCATGCCACTGACAGGTTCGCCTTCTTCAGCTCCAAGGACATGGAAGCAGCGTACATAGGAGAACGCTGGACCGACTTTGATGCCACGCCATGGGTACGAGATGGCTGCGTACGAGACAGATATCGCAGTTGGGAGCTCATCGAACTCCAAGATACGAATTTTGAGCCTTTCAAGACACACCGCCTGACAATCAAGGAGACGGAATTTACAGGCCGTTGCATTGGGGGCAAGATCCAAGGGCTTCGCAACAGTTGGTCGATTAGGACTGAGAAGCGAGGCTTCGAAAATACATCTAGGACTTATACCCAAGCGAAATAAGTCTCGGGCCAAGGAAGGTATGAGGAAACGAACCTTTCCATTCAGAGGTGAACTCCAAATAGAGTCGTTGAGCACTACTAGGTGGTTGGTTATTAATACCTGTTCACATCGTAAATAGCCACAAACAATCGGTCCATATAGTGCTTTTGAGTTTCTCTGGTCCGTAGGCTCGGGAGATGCGCTGCACACGAAGGATTGGACTGTATTAGAAAATTTGCTGCACAGTTGTCCTTAGCTGACAGGCACAAGGTTCTATATCGGAGTTGCCGCCGGCTGCTCGAAGCACTTTCAAGTTGTGCCACACGGTATAACATCTGTATTCACTATCAACGACAAGTAAACACTTTCTAGTGATTGATTTCAGCACTTTATTACGCATCCAAAAGGTGGTTACACGTACAACTCATAAGCCGCCTTGGATTAGAATGTCCTCTGGAGGACCATGGCTCTTCAGCCACTGTCTCTGAGAGAACCGGCCATTGAAATCTAATCGAAGAGTCAACCGCTCAATATGCCGTCGAATATCTCCAGCCCGATCTTCAAAGTTCCCATTCACTTTGGATGTCATATGGACAGTCGTGAAATTAGCCATGCTGGTATTGTAAATCCCAGACTTTGTAGCCTCTGCAGTTGCCTGCTGAGGGGACGCAGATAGCGAGAGATGTTCGTAAAATGAATCTAGAAGTTCTTGGAATGTCTGCCAGACTTCAATATGAATATACATCACAAGAAAAGGAATGTTGTGTACCTGGTTGATCTCTAAGACAGCGACTCGCCGTTCTTGTACCATCTCTCCCACTCCTGCACCGTCCCCTCTTAGATTTCCCTCAAACAGCAAGGCAGGCAATACATCTCCACCCCATCTCTCCACCTGCGCTGCCAGTCTTTCACAGGTGTCGAAAATTGTCTTCAAGATTGGGGTCACTACGGAGTTAGTAAGTAAGCACCCGGCCAGTAGGCGATCCAAGTAGTTAGCATGAATGGCTCGTAGAGTGGAGAAATCGAGACTCTTGAATGATGTAGCTGATGCTAACGACGGGACGCTTTGGAAGGAAGGGGGAACGGAGTCCGGCATTTCCTGGGGCGAAGACAGCAACTTGCGGAAGCGACGATACTCCACGTCCACCACGTCTATCATCATATATCCCGATAACGTATCCAAAAACCAGCCCATATCCCGTACAATCCCCCATCCGCACCGCAGAAGATCTTTGCGAGCTACCAAGTCTTCTGAGGTGCCGCCTTCTCCGTGTCCCGTCCATCTTCGGCGAGCGCGTTGAGCGTTAGACAACGATGACCAGCACCCATGTATTTGAGTTTGCGTCCTGCGCAGCGATGAAAGGTATGAAAAGAGAATGGCATACGATGACAGATCGGAGGATTGTAGGAACAAGTCGAGTGGCCATGAGATATTGTACTTGAGGACTAGCGGAGTGCCGAGCAAGCTGGAGCTGAACAGGCTTGGATCAGCCACTAATGGATTCATGGTCGAAGAGATGTTCGCAGGAAGGGATCCTAACGAGGGTAGCAATGGTCGTAATGGTCCTGAAGGGAGGGTAAAGCGGAGTTTGGTTAGTGCCGCGTCATGTTGCGCTGATGTCCCAAGCGAAGCACGAAGAAGAGCAAGATTGAGATCTTGTTCTCGAATCATAGACGTCTGCCCGGACCGCACTGTTAACCTGGAAAGCTTCAGGCGCTCAATCTCCTGTATAAGCGCAAGCCCAAACTCCCCGTTTCTGAGCAGAAAGTAGTTCGCTCTATAGAAGGATTAGCTGTAAACCACGAAATGTAGTAAGGAGGGACCTACAGAGATTCGGCAGCGTCGTCAACATCTGCCTGTGTTAACACATGCAGCCAAAGCCACTCGCTCACGTTCGTTCGGATAGCAGAGACAACACGATCGAATGCAATAGTGTCCTCTGGTAGTGTGTTATGAATCATCTCCGTGTGCTGCTGGGCCAAAGCTCGTGGGAGCTGAGCTTGCCATTTCTCAGCCTTCACTGTGCCGATAGCTCGTCCAATATACAAGATGGAATCACGGGTTTGTGCTGAAACACACGAAGGCATAGAACCCTCCAAAGGTATGTAGTCCTCAGATACGAGGGGGTCACTTTGGTTGATAGATCCATGGACGATGAGTGCTGTTAACTGAGTTCGCCATACTCGTTGGACAGCGCAGGATAGACGCGAGAAGACGTCAGCTATTTTATTCATTCCTAGTGAATGTGTTAGTTCATCGGTATAAGAGTAATAGATCAGGGTCAGCGTACCCGTATGAGATCGCGACATTAGAACGTCAATAAGAGGACCAGGCAACCATTCTGTTTTGTTTTCCAGTTCCACCATCAAGTCCTGCAACGCTGCCAATGGCGCATCCCAGTCTGCAAACGTTGCACGTATGGATGATAAGGGCACGAAAGATCCACTAGCCACCAAACTTGCGTCTCTCTTCAATACCTTCTCCTCCGTCCGCACAACAAGCGTGTCATATTCATCTTGAAGTATTTGTGTGAGCGTGGCGCAAAGTGCACAGACATATCGAGAAGAGGATTGCGATAGTTGGCTACTCTTCGATTTTATGTTGCGATATCTGAGGGCTATCAGGCCTAGCGCTTCTAAGCATTCTTGCTCTCCAGGATGTAAAAGCGGTGCGAAGGCTGGGTGAAGATGGTGGTCTTTGGGATAGAGCGAGGATTCATGACCAGCAAGGACCAGCAGAACTTCAGCTATCACTACAGAAATCAAAGCTCGTATTGAAGTAAGAGGATGATGAACGTACTTGAGTTTTGGCACAGAAATGGCGCAGATTGTGGTTCATGTCCAAGGTTGCAGCTGGACGCGACGCGCCGAAACCCGATCAGATGGTCGTGGCTGTGCCTCCCACAGGTACTTTACTGCCAAAGCGCGCTCTCGTCCCAACCTCTCCGTGTATCCTCTGGCTCCAGCAGCGTTCGGCACATGACTGAGACGCCTAAGAGTCTCTCTGAACACACATCCAAGTCGCCTAGCTTTGACCTTGACGATGCATTCTCCGATGGAGAGTCGGACAACGGTCGGTACGCTTTCGACCCAGCAACCATACGCGAAGAGCTAGCAAAAGGGATTGCGGAAAACCGCGAAGCAGAGTCTCGCTCCGGTGCCAAAACACCAGAGGACTCTATCTCCACGCTAGACATAGGGCATGCTGTCACCTTGCCTGAGGAGAGCCAGCCATCTTCACCGACGGACGACTTCGAAACAGCCTCACGTTTCAGCGAGATATCTTTAACGACCTCGAATTCCCAGAGCTCTAGCAACGAACAAGAGGTTCAGATCACCATTGAAGAGCCTGAAGATGACGAATCGAATGCTTCAGATGCTGCACACCCGCCAGCCTCGAATGACGGATCCAAACCCTCTGGACATCGCGTTACATTGTCAATAGAGTCCAATACGACTACCATTCCCCAATCCCAGCCGAACACCCCCTCATCGTCCTCGATAGCCCTTCCTCCGTCTCCACACACACCAGTCTCCGCACTCGTCGATGCGGCTAGCATTGCCCTTCCCCCTTCACTTCCATCTACCCCATCCGCCCATACTCACCAAATATCATCCGCTCCGGAACCACAAGGATTGACGGAACCACCTCAGGAATCACGGCATCGTCGTGCTAAATCCACTGGGCCTAGTACTTTCGAGAAATACATGAGCAAGACGAGACCAATATATTTGCCGCCGAAAAGTAAACAAGAAGACAACAAACATATGGCAGACTGGGAAGCTATGATGAAGCAAAGTAGACAAGCAGGTCCGTTAACTAACTTCCGTGGCGAACTTTTGACTCACGCGTAACATTCTTCTAGCTGAGAAGCGCAGAAACGCGTTAACAGAACGGCGATTAGCAAGAGAGAAGGGTATCGAAGATTCCATAAATCTTTGGCAGAAAGAAATCGTGCCGGATTGGAGAGTAGTCAAGAAACATCCACATCTACGCAGACTCTGGTGGAAAGGAATTCCAGTGAAACTTCGGGCTGATCTATGGGAAAGAGCAGTAGGAAATGCACTTGCTCTCAGCAGAGGTAAGCTACAGAACCATGTTACACGTATAGAGCATTCTGCTCACTTGTTAGCATTCAATCTTTCAAATAACAGACAACTATCGGTCATGCAACGCACGAGCCAAAAAGGCAATGAGCTCAGGCCTATTCCCAGCAGAAACACTTTCACTCATCGATACCGACATTGCTAGCACCCTTCCCTCTTTACATATCTTCAACAAGGAAAACGGACCCTTGTACGAGGATCTTAGAGACATGCTTTGTGCTTGGCTCGTTTCTCGGAGCGACGAAGGATTAGGATACACCTATGGTGCAGCGAAGATTGCAGCGATGTTGTTAATCAACATGCCTATTCAGCAAGCGTTCGTGGTGATGAGAAATCTTTTAGAACGACACTGCATGAGGAGTTTCTATGGAGGCTCAGGAGCTCGCGATGATGTAGGTGCAAACACTTTTGTTCTTACTTGCTCGTATTGACCAGCGATCTAGGTTGAAGCTTATTATAGGTGAGTGGTTTGCCACGCTGGCCAAATGCAATAATTGACGAGGTCAGAATTTTCGATACCCTATTGGCAGATGGTATGCCCAAGAGTACGTTGTCTGAACCTTACAACACGAACATTGCTAAATAATCATCCAGTCTACTTCAATTTTAAACAGCACCAGATATCACCTACCGCATATTTGCCAGAGTGGTTGATCCCGCTGTTCATGGACCATCTGCCATTCGAGGCCTGCGCGCGTTTGTGGGATGTAATCATGCTGGAAGGGGACGCCTTCCTCTACCGTGCTGCACTGGCCATTCTCGCCGTACTGGAGCCTAGGCTATTCTTTCCAGATCGTAAAGAGCTCTTAGACTTATTGAAGTAGGTTGCCAATTGGCCGCCATAAATCTCTTAGCTAACGATCAATAGAGGTGAAAACAAAGCAGCAAGAGAGGTAGCAAAACGAGAAGGACAGCCGCTAGACAGTGGTAAGTACGAGATTTACGGGTTAGACGAAGAAACGCTGTGGGACCGCATCGACAGTATGGACGAATGGTGGAGAGAGAGCACATGGAGAAGACTCATACAGAGAGAACTGCCAGACCTTTAGTTCACTGACTGGAGCCAAAGACATGCAGATGATCTAAAATGACATTGCCGGAAGCGAGAATGTGGTACATTGGTGTTTTTACGTCTGTTCGGCTTAGACCTGAGCCGACGAGATATAGAACCACTTGGACACTAGAGGAAATATTAATGAACTGAGTCTCCGAGTTGTCCGTAGGGCACATACCAGAGGGATCGATGGGGGCAGGAACTTGTTTGGTAGCGGGAGGAATGGCGGTATAGGAGGTGTCGTTCCTGCTAACGAATCCAGGAGAGTTCTGGATGGTGATGTTACGGCTGGAGTATGTGGTAAATACAGGACTATTGGGTATTAGATGGAAATAAACGCACATAGACAAGTCATAGCTCTCGGTTTTGGCGGGGGTCTCGCCAGTGATCAAACGGCGCCAGGCTTCGTGGCACTCGTGGATGATCTCTGTAGCGTAACGCTTGTTTTTGGCTTCGCCAGAGAAAGCGAATGTGTTCTCGGGCTTTCCATCAGGGATTTTGTAGATACTATGTATTTGTGTTAGTTTGCATATGGGACTTGAAGAGATTGATAGCATACCGGAACCATTCATTGGTAGCGCGGATGAGACCGGGCTGGTGCCTTTCGACATCCTCAATGTCGTTGATCTTGGATGCGAGGGGATCCTGGATATCGATGACGATGACTTTCCAGTCGGTCTCGCCCTCGTCAAGAAGGGCCATGATGCCAAGAACTTTGACCTGCTTGACCTGGCCAACGTAGCCAACCTGTTCGCCGATCTCGCAGACATCGAGAGGGTCGTTGTCTCCGCGAGCCTTGGTTTCAGTGTGAGAGACAGAGGGGTCTTCCCAGGTCTATAAGATCGGAAAATATCGGAAAACTCGGAGTTGAGAAAATGGTGCAGGCCTCGAGAAAACAGCGAGGGCATACCTGAGGGAAGGCACCGTAGTTCCAGATGTATCCATGGTGGGGGAAGCAGTTGCGGACGAAACGCAGCTTGCCTTTCTTGATATCCTGCTTGATTGGATTGAAAGGCTCCTCCTTGGAGATTTCCATCTTCGCGTTGGTCCAGCGAGGAACTTCGACGATCATGTTCAGGATGCCATTGTTCTGGTCGGCAAAGAGAGGGATGTCGTGGAAGGGTGAGACAACAGCACCGTTTTGCTCGATAAAGGTGCGGTGCTCTGGATGGAAGATGAGCTGGCGAGTTCAGAGGAGGAGATTGCATAGAACATACCCAAAGTATTGGGAGGGTTAATTTGACGCGGCGTGTATTCTGCAGGGAACGATAGTGAGATCGTCGTCGTCGTCGAGCGTGGTGAGCAGCAATGGGAGACTTACGGGACGACATGCTGGAATGGGAAGAAGAAAGGAGCCTGACCTGATGAGATAGTCGATCAAGAGTGGTGGCTGTGGAACTCTGCATGGAAAGGACTTCGGTAACCCGTGTAACGGCTCGACTGAATTTCCCTTACCTTTCCGCTCATTTTCGTTATTGCCTGCACACTATGGCGGCTCAGATGCACATAATTCCTTAACATGCACGTTGCTCTAATGCTGCACCCTGCTCGTGATTCTAAAAGCTCGGCAGTCGGGACTCGCAAGGACTCGCAGGGAGCGGACGGATGAGGTTCACGGACAACCCCGTTGCCAGCCAAATGCAGTGTCGTGGCATTATGTTCAAGCAGGGCTGCAATATTCTCACGTTTATTATATTGTGGACAAGACGCGCTATTGTATATACTATCTGCCATCTTCTAACTGTGTCTGCGGGTATCTACAGTACTTGTCTGAAATCGACGTGACGGTCCATGTTCCTGCGCAAATATACGAGTCAGCATAGACCAGAGAGAGTTTCAAAGAAGCCTACCTTCAAGTGCAGAGAATATTGAATATTCATGAGCAAATATCTTGGATACTGTATGCGTCTCGAGTACTTTTCCTGGCTTTGCGCCTTTTCTCAACACCGGCTCACTTCGCTGGTAGGTGAACGTGAATGGAGGTGTGCCAACGAGGGTAAATACAATCTCTGCCTGATCACCCTCGTGAATATCCTGATACACTCTCTTTCCATGGCCAACCTGAGCTGACGGAAGCGGGTGCACAGAGAATCGCAAGTCGGTCACCGATGCTTTGCATTTCTTCTGCTGGTGAGCAATAGAGGTGATAGCCACCTCGCCAGGCGATTGTTGTGCCAACGAAAATGGTGACACTTTCACTTCCTGAGTATGTGCCTTTCCATTGACGCGATACCCAACACTCCAAGGTGGAGTGCCTTCGAGTTGGAACAAGGCAACATCACCCACACAGAAGTCGTCTCTACGATCGAACGGAACAATGGCTGCTGTCTCTGCCACATCTACCCAAAGAGAAGTCGAAAGAGGGTCCAGCGTTGCATGTTCGCAACTCGATGCATCTGATACCGACTTGATAATGACCTGATGAGCGCCAACGAAGCCAAACTCGTATTCAGGCAGATCTATCTTCCAGTGGTAGTCGTTGGTTTGGACGATCACAGTTTCTGTCTCGCTGCTCATCATGTTCTTGATGGTCATCGTTAGAGTAAATGGAGGAGTTCCCTCGAAGACCACAACACCATCCGATGACAAGTTGTCCAATGGCGTGAACCTCTCGTTGAGACAATATGCCATCCTATTCCTCGTCTTGAATGCAGCAACAGGTCTGACGGATACTTGCTGTTCGAATAACAACCGTTCAGAAGGTGGAATTAACCGTGCCTTATGGTTGGCCAAAGGATATGCTGCATCCCCAACTTGTTTCACTTCGTAGTACAAGCGACCAGGAGAGTTGGTCTGCAGTTGGAAGCGGGTGTGTGGCTGGATACTGTGGAATGTCGGCTGATCGAGCAATTTTGTTCCACCACCATGGGTGCCATACGCAATGTTGTACATAATCTGGAACGGCGGACGACCTGTTGCTAGTCAGAAATATGGTATGGATGAGAGTATAAAGACCACTTACCCAGTAAGTCGAGGTCAACGTGGTCCTGAACACCTTGACAGATAGGCTGAAGAATGTACGATCCATTATAGGATTCATATACTGCTTTTGTCTTTGGAGAAAGTTTTGCGGAAGGTCTTGGCACCCAGTCCACTTCGTAAGTGGCCCCATTGGCAATAACAGATCCAGGGCATTGTGAGTCTGCAACCTGAGGAATGTTTAGTGCCGCGACTGGAACTTATTCAAAGAATACTCACATCCAGAATACGATACAATCCTTTGCTTGTGACGGTGAGATAATCATTGACGCTACTGAGCTTTGCGGTGAGGACTTGGTTCTCGGCGTCTTCACGAACGTATTTGATACGCCAAGGCTACAAAATAAATAAGGTCAAAATGGAAGGTCAATGATCAAGTGATAAGCCATTACCCCATCGCCCGTGAGTCTCAGAGGAAGTTTGGCCTGTTCACTCTCAAGCACTGTTACACGGCGTTTCTCTTCTTCGCCGTAGAAGCGAACAGTAGGCTATGCGCAATTTGTCAGTCAAGGCAAGCATATGTTCTGTCGAGAGATATTTACCTTGATGCGACGAACATCAACAGAAACGGCGGGCACAGCAAGAGGACGTCTGCACTTGTACTTATCTTCTATACTGACTGCGAAATTGTTAGAGTCTGCATTAATATCTCGAAAGTAAAGCTCACTCAGATTGATCTCGAAGGCGCCACCATCCTTGTCGATTTTCGAAGGAACGGGAATCTGCAATGTTTTCTGCGGCGATTCGATATCACTAAATGTCAGAATATCTGAGCCTTTAGGTCCAACGACTTGAACGTCTAAATTCCAAGGCCCAGTACCCTAAAAAAGGTTTCATCAATACATAAAGTTTGAACCAAGTAGACAAGGAATAACTGACCCGAAGTTCAACGTCCACATCCACTGTACCACCTGCGCAGCTACTGATGAGTCGTTTCCCACTGCCTCCTCTCCCTCCCACAAAGTCAGCCGCAGCCAATGGATGTATGACTTGGTCAATGCTAGGACCTTTCAAGTCAACTTTACGGTAGAAATTATCGCTGATTTGCAGGAACGAGAAGGTGTAATGTCCACTCTGCTCAGGCTGGATTGTGAGTTCACCACGGGAGGATGTAAAGGTCTTCGATAGCTCGCGAGGGGGTTCATTATCGCGCTGTACACGGTAGTAGACTTGGAAGGGTGGTGTTCCGTGAAGCACCAGCGTGGCAGAGACGCCAGTATCTCCAGAGCTATATGATCTCCGTCAGTCAACACGAAAATATTTCAGGCAACGGCATGTCCTGACCATTCATGGATCTTCTTCCACTCAATTTCTGCGGTTGGTAGGGGCCTCTCAATGACAAGACATGTTTCGGGGGCTAGAACATCTCCTTCGCAAAACTAGTCTTCTATTAGACCCCCCGATAGTTGAGAAAGAGGCGAGTGCATACCTTGCCGTTTGCTTGCATGATAGTATACTCTCCGGGAGCTGAAGCAGGGATTATTAAACCTGTCTTGGTGTCTTCGGTACGGAAGGTCTTTTGCCACGGTTTAAAGCGTTTATCTCCTTTGCTCTGTGAGCTCGGGGGCAGATATTTGAGAACCATCTCCCAAGGTGCATCCAAGATGTCAGCATCGTTCGTCCCAATAGTGAGGGGAGCTTCCGATCCTATCAATACAGAAGTGGGGTTTCCAGGGCCACAGTTCTTGAAGGATACCGAAGGCTTCCGCAGCACATTGAAGGTTCGCATAGTATCGGTTGCATGACCAGTTGCAGAATCAACCCGTATTGCATTTCCTACCGCGTCCGTGATCTCTTCCAGACCATAGATATGACTGCCAACTTTGTCCAGCATCACAGAAAGTGGAACACGCAGATTCTGCGGTGCAGGTAAATATCCTGGTTGATTGTTATGAGGACTGTCTTCGTTGCCCTGAATCCCTTCGACGAGATAATTTTCGCTCTTCCCATTTATGGTCTTGAACCAACGCAAGCTGAGTGGTGGAACACCTGTGATGTCCAGAGTCATTTGGACTTCAGGCTCCTGCCCTATACAGCGTGTTTCCTGGAACCGTTCCGAGATGAACTGAGCCTGTGGACACGGAGCCACTACCATTTCTGACACGAAGCCAAGCCTAGCTTCAATATTGTGCGAATCAAGGACTCGCTCAAGACGTATTCTTCCTGGTTTAGATAGTCGAATGTGGGCCAGTGATTGTGTTTTCTGAAGTGATGATTGCCGCGAGTAGGGTAGGTCGTCTTCATCGTCGTCGTCGTATTCGTCATATTCATCCGCAACATGATTGGTGGAAGGGCGGGTCAGTTGGAGAGAAGCTTCTCTTGCCTGCTCAATGCCGCGCAGCTCCCGACTCGAAACATCAATCGTTTGAGCTTCTGAAGGCTGGCTTCCAAGAGGTATGAGAGTGTATCGTATTGAAGCGGGTGAGGTGTTGTTGAGAAGAATGGGAATCAATACAGAGTCAGAAGAAGGTGCGAGGCAGAACTTGTAACCTTCGGAATTGAGGTGTGCTGTGCTGATAGGAGACATTCGGACAGTATGTTGACCGAGAAGGTGTGAATCACTTGTTGAATAGTCGGCGCCTATGAGTCCAAAAGTCAATGGTGCCAAGAAGCTGAGATAGCCAGATGAATCTACTAGGAGTTCATTAATAAGTGCATTTTACACGGAAATGCAACGCGCCTGAATGAGGAGATGAGCTTTGCGAGCTGCCACTGACTGCAGCTAGATTCAAATGAAGGCCACCAAACAGGAAACCGTTCAGCATCCATAGCAAC
>Ga0247730_1001778_pt1 | contig 11309 bp, 18 predicted proteins | sample UWRJL073202C2_FD_180959 | JGI IMG/M metagenome (GOLD analysis project Ga0247730, IMG submission 180959) | Plant litter microbial communities from Arlington Agricultural Research Station in Wisconsin, United States - UWRJ-L073-202C-2 | ecosystem: Environmental > Terrestrial > Plant litter >...
AGGATTCGAGCTCAGGACCATGTGCAGCGTGCATACCGCCCACGTCGTGGCCGTGGTGGTCGTAGTTGGACAGAGATGTTGCCATAAGCTTGGATGTTCCCCATCGGAATGCGAAGAGCTCGATAATGAAGATGGAGAATATGCTGAGCATGCATAGTGCTAGTGCGTAAGGCTAGAGAGGCAGATTAGTAAACATGTGGGGGAATTGATGCTGACGGAGACGCACGTATTCTGACCAGCCCTCTGCCAGACAAGGACTGTTCAGTGCTTCCAAGCCAGGTGCGAGCAAGTGGATGAAGGAGGTTGCTATAATGACACCAGATCCAAAGTATTTTGCAAAACTAGTGAACCCCGTTAGAGACCGCTCGATGTCAGGCTATGATACTACTCACTCGAACACTGGACGTGGGACATGCAACCATTTCGATCTTCGTGCAAGGACTGGGAATAGAGCACCCGCCATTGACCCAACCAGAATAACGAAAATCGATGCGATTCGCAGGTTGAGGAAATCGTCATTGCCTCCACCTGCGGTACATTCCTCAGCGAGCTCTGCTGCGTCAGCATCGACTGCTTCTTCTGCGCGTTTGCTGAAGAGGATGGAGAGGGCGGTGGTGAGCATGGCTGGATAGTTGGCGAGGGTAGTGGTGGCGGCGGCGAGAATATATACGAGAGCTAAGAAGGTATATGTACACTTGGAACTGGGAGGGTACTTGAGAAAAAATGAGAGGCACGTTATTGGCGTGGACTGTGAGGGTTCTCATAAACAGATCATTGGCGTCTTCAGGGCCGGCTAAGTGACATTGATGCAGTGTACTCCCCCAGCTACGGCTCTACGGCTACGAGTACTGGAACAGTCGTCATGCATGTAGCAGCTACACGTATAGGTCGAGGCATAATGTGTATAGGCTGTTACAGATATACCTCAGCAGTCATACACGCATGCAACACCCGCAACAAGTTAAACGAGGGTACGGGACTTGCGTGCTTGTTTCGTGCCGTCAAAATACCGCCACAGTTCTGCGGGTTCGTTCCGTTCCGTTCCAGACAACACCGCAGCTCTGCTATACAGCTGAGGCAGCCACGTATCTCACCCATCACCTCTTAGTCTTCTGGGCATTGACAAGAATCGAAATCGATGAATGGATGGAAAGGCCAGTGCAAGCGCGAGAAAATACAATTCGATGATAACTACGTTCATGTGTAGGCAGAATATTGGGACTATCCCTATCAATAGATAGTAAGTGATAAAATGTGTCGAGAAGAAAGAGAATTCGAAGCATCGGAATCGTGCCTTTCGGTACTGGACCTACAAGTATACACGCCATTTGGGTTTTCAAAATCCTGAAGCTACCGAAGCAGATTATTATACCGGGCTAGGATATAAATCATTGAAATAGTTGTTTGAGAATACTCTCAGACCCATAATCACCCTCTCTCGATTCGCCTCCCTAATCATTTCCTTCCGTACAGTATTCCAGTCTTCAAAGTCCTCAATCCCGCCGATCTCAACCATACATCGATCCAACGCTTCAAACAATCGCATTCGCACACCCACATCTGAGCCAGCTTCCATCTGTACCAGGTCTTTCGCAAGACGTCGGAGCAGACTAGCGGACCTGTGTCGATGAAGGAAAGAAGGAATATCCCCGCACATGATCTCCTCAGCCAACGAACGACCAAATGTTGAGGTGCTGCGTTGCATCAGCGCGAAGAGGAGAAGGAAGATGTACGTCCAGTTCATTTCCTCCAAGAACTCAATTTCGGAGTCCTTCATTATATGAAAGAACCTCGAAAGCACCAATGCAGCTTGACTCTGAAACGAGTCCTTATCTACAAGTTCAAGCAGTCAGATTATTATTGGGTGATGAAAAAGGAAGGCGACATACAATGGTCCCTCTCTTCGTCGGGATTGGCTAGGAAGATATCATGTTTGCATGCCAATGAATAACACCCCTCCGCCAATCCTTTATGCAGCCTCCCATAATCCTCTTTGGAGTACGTATATTCGTCCAAACTGTCCAGAGCCACATTCGCACCTCGAATCACCAATTCAGCTTGAAACCGTCCACGGGCAGTTCCAATCGTGCTGTATCCCACTCCCACAGTGCTCAACTCGTACAATACGCGATGTACAGAGTCCACATTGACCTGTTCCATTGACAAGCTTCCCGAGACCACGTATCGGCTAATGTGAATAGCATTCCCCTGAGAGGACATTCCGGCGCTCGTAGGAGAGAGGTTGGAAGGCTGAAGACACTGAAGAAGACATTTCTCCATCTCATCGCTATTCCTCAATACCTCATACACCCATCTCAGCGCCCGATGAACCGAAGTGACTCCCTTCTCACTCACTTCGGACATCGTCTCCTGGTGCAACATCCTCATGTCCAGCTCTGCCCATGACTTCACCACCCCTTCTCCTCTATTGAATAGCCTCCGGATCTGCTGACAGGCAATGCAATATAACCACGCTTGTGCAGACCTAAACGGCACAACCACCCCTTTCTCACTACAATGCGCCGGAGCAAACGTAGTTACGAAAATCAAAACCATAGTGCTGTCGACAATGATAAACACCACCGCTGCGGTGGTACGGTCGCTAACATTCCACAGTTGCTTTTGAAGACCAGCGAAGAAGGAGATGAGAGCGATTTGCAGTAGGACAGGAAGTGCAGATAGAATTTGAGGGACTTTCCAAGCGTGTAAAGCGTCGAGGCGGATCTGTCGTACGCGGACAGCATCCAGTGCGGAAACAGCAATGTCTCGTTGGTACTCACGTATCCATTGCTTGGCTAAGAGACATACAGAGGAGACGGAGAGGGCGAGGACAAGGCTGAGGAAGTAGAAGACGTTGATCTCGACATCTTTCGTAGCTGTCTGGAAATTGTCTGAGACAGAATGGTTGGCCATGGAAGCGGATGTATTGGCTAGTTGTTGCGAGATGATGATCAGTAGTGCATTTGTGGTGTCTGTTGGATCTTGGGCGAGGTGGGTAAAGGATTCGATGCAGAATGCAGTGAGGATAGCGGAGAAAAGTCCTGTCTGTATTCAAAGATGGGCATGTTAGCTCCTTGAAAGTTAGTGTTGCAGTTGGAACGCACGAAGACTAGCATAGTATCCAAATCGTCCGTCCAGCCTTTGCATGTTTCAGCATCGTATTTGTCAATACGACTCTTAAGCTTCACCCAGGGGTCACTCTTGCAAGGATCGAGGTAGTACAGATATGGCGATCCATCCGTCCAAAGCTCAGGTCGCTGTACATGTAAAAGATAAGCAACATAAGACGCAAAGAAACCGAGGAGAACATACCTCCAGTCCTTCGTTGGAACAGGACTTCTGACCACCTGATTTACGCTGTCCTCATCGTAAGCTGCCAGTGCAAATGAATATGTAGCACGTCCGAAGCTTACAGCTTTTGCGCTATCATCTTGCTGCAGTTTCCCCTCTTCAAGCGCACGCAATACTTCTGGTACTTCACCGCCGCCAACTTGAATGTCACTCTAAACACCATTGAGTCAGAGACAGCATATTATAAGTTCAAGATTTTGCTGACCATTGCTATGGAAGGATGGAAGCGATATCAGCTAGCCAAGCGAGATATGTCGCATTATAGTGCATTAACTCCTGAAACAACAAGGCCTCAGGGACTACCATTGAAGCCCAGTCTATACTACATTCAGACTGATAGGCACCTAAGGGCGGCTTGTTGAGCGCAGTAGTAGCTGCTGTGCAATTGAATGCGTCATTTGAGGTAAGGTCATGGTTGTAGGAAGAGAGTAGCACAAACCGAAAGAATAAGCTTGAAGGCATTTCCCAATCTGGAATCCAATGCAACCAGAACGGCTTTGATTCTGAAATGCAGACCTTCGATTCACAGTATTTGTGAGAAATAGATGAAGAAATATGAGTTCACGACTGAAATCAAACAGGTTAGCTGGCAGTTCTTCCACCAATCATGAATTCACGGAGAGCTGAACGGCAGGCCATAGGCCATAATCAATGTCCCGCCGATTACATGGATTGCGTAGAATACCACAACTGCGCCAAGTATTTCCCCTCGGTCGACGAATAAATTCACTGCTCGTTATCATTGCGCACACTATTTCTTCATCTCAGGCATTCGAGATCCCCAGTTGGAGTCAATGCAGTGGCTGTTATTTGTTGTCGTTATAGAGAGTGGTATGTGGGTACACCTTGACCGACATCATCCTGTTGCTGCTGTAAAGATATCTATCAACTCGTAATCAGCGCCCACTGAACCCATAGACGTCAGCAACATGAAAACTATGAAAGTACAGCACTCGCTATCAACACGATCTAACCAAGACTGCTTCCTCATCGGCAAGTGCCACACTTTCACCTGAACGCCAGGCACTGGATCTCTGGGGAAGACTACTTCTACTCGTCTCTCCTCGCCCTCCTCTTCATAAGGTGTAACAAGAACATAATGAATATCCTTCAAATCAAGGTCCTTAAGCCGTTCCATGACCTGCATACATTCAGAATCGACGTGATGGTATTGAGTCGATACTATCGCGTCAAACACAGCAACAGAGTGAGTCTTGGGATTGTAGACACTTGCACAGCTAGGATCGGTAGCAACAAATGTATTTCTTCCACACCCTTCACACAGAATAGGAGAGTCCTGAAGTTCATGAACAAGGAGAGGCGTGAAGGGAGGGTAGCTTGTTAAATTTGAAATCGAACGAAAAAGTGTTGTTGCCGTTGTCTCCCAGTGTGACGAAGAACCTGTTGAATAGCTCGGATGGGGACCTTTCAGGAAGTGCTTGGTCCAAGTCCGGGCATATCGTATAATGAACTTTTTCTGTGCCGTTCGCTATCGGCGGTGGCGGTAGCCTAACGTGCAGAGGATGTACGGCCCACTCTCCTCCATTGATCAACATTTCGTGAGCAGTGAGAAGATGAATTTGCGCTTGAATCGTGTCCATAATCCATATGCGTCTTTGGATAACTGTGGTCAATGACAGATTCGAAGTTGAAGCCAATGTTGTAGACCAAATGAGGAACTCCAGGAAGATGCCAATAACGCGTGATCTCCACAAGCTGATATACTGACAGTCGGTTGATGCTGTTCTTCCACAGGTGTTGCAAGACATGTAAACGCGAGGCATATTGGTAAGCCTCGCGAGGGGTACGTGAGAAGAAGGTTAGGTATCGTTCCAATTGCTGTTCTGTGACACCGTCAGACCATCTCCTGTGGCGTCTAATCGCCAGGCCCAGTAGTACCGTATTAGAGCGGTGAAAGAGAGAGAAGTTAGATGCATACGCGATGATTAGTTCCGCCACCAGGTGTTTTCTGGCAGCACGGTATCTAACTGTATTCCAGCGCGGTCGTCTTCAACATAGGAACACTCCGTGTTCCGTGTTCCGTGAAGATGTGAAATGTTTCCTTCTTTTCGTCGTACCAGATGGTGGGCAGACAGGCTAAGGCAGCGCATGACGAGTACAAAACACAAGAACCCCGGTGTTCCTGTCCAAAAGAGTAAGCCCTGGGACTTGAGCCACATACTAGACAAAGAAAACAGACTTACTGATACCAGATTGACCATTTACATCTACGCCGCCTATCAATCTATCGCCATGTACATATTTCTTGTTGTGGTCCTTGATTTCAAGTAGAAGATGTTGGATGTTTGCCATTGATATGTTAGAGCTTGATGAATGTGTAGAAGCAGGATGGGTTCCGGTGGCAATCATAGCGAGAATGCTTTCGTAGGCAACCAGATACTCCTGCCGGATCATGTAGTCGAAGTCCTTGAATCTGAAAGTCAAAAAGGTCTCTGGAAGGTCCTCGATTGTCGCGCGCAATTCGGGGGCATCTCGAACCACTTCTTCGCTGCTCACTAAGCTGCTGGAAGGTTGTCCCAGCTTTCTTGAAATAAGACCAGATAGAACGACGTGGATATAGTGAGCTGCTGTACTGTCCTGTGTAGTTCCGAGGTCGAGCGCTTTGGCTTATCCTGAAGAATGAACCTTTTCAGATACTCAAGTGTGGAAAGGAATATCAGGAGTATGAAGAGCAGAGCAACGACAAGGGGTAACATGGTAGACGATGTGAGACCCAGTGCGGCATTGCTGAGACGATGGAATACGGTCACGTTACCTTTTCTCTTCTCCTTCTCCTCCCACCAGCTTGCAATCCGACGTTGACAATGGCTGTGAGACCGCAGTCCACCGTCAGAGTCATGAGCGCCGCTAAATCCCGGATGCCTCTCTTCCACACTCCACCATCCCATCATTGAATTGCCACTCTTCTTTAGCAGACGAACACACCCCGTAGGACACACGGGACAAGGGTCATACATTGACCATGATATACTCAAAGAATGTCCTAGAGGAAGAATTCCACGAGTAAAATTGAAGCAAAGAGCCACCGTGACTGGCCGTTGCAGGGACATATGCGACACTTGGAATAGAGAATCGGATACTCATCTCACTTTCGTACGTGCTTCATTTACCCATAGCCACAGAACGATCTGAATGCTGTCTAAAGGTGGGTCTATTTTCCGCTGCTGTCACAGATTTCTGCGCCAAATCGATCCAATCCTTTCTGGAAGCTACGCCGACACCGTCGAAGCCTTTGTCCTCGCCATTTGCCAGCAACTAGTCAATTCCGGCTCACCCGCAGCAGAAATATCGATGGTGAACAACTTCGTTCCGAAACCTTACTATGAATAGCCAATGCGCTTTGCTTTGCCAAGCCCATCCTCTCCCTGCCAATCTCCAAGGGAGGCCTTCCCACATCCTCCTACGACGCAGTGAGAGTGCTCCAGAACGACAGATCATTACATCTCTGCGTCACTTCCTTCTACCTTCCCTTATGTTCTTATTTTCTGGTCTTCTCGTTCATCCGTAGAACATGCCACTGCCACCGCAGTTTGCGTCGTAGTACCTCTGACAGCCTTCTTCGCCGCCATTTTTCTTATGATGCATGGGCGCAGATTGTTCGCACCCTTCCGCTCGCCATGGCAGGCCTGCTTCCCTAGGATTCTGGCACCGGCAAGCATAGGGGAGATTGTTCAATAACCCATGCTAATAGTAACACCATGGCACTGAATAACTTGAGCTCATGCACTTCGAATCTTCTGCAATGCGGCCCGTCAGACTTTGAGAATACTCCGAAAGCCCCCACCATCCTGTGGGCCGGTCAAAGTTTGCCAAGAACCGGATGAATGGCATCAGAGGATGGCGAAAAGTCGCGGCCACCTGTCTACACTCATCTGCTCAATTTGACATGGATATCCATGTTGAAATGGGGGACTTCAGCGTTACACGGCCCGTCTACACTCTGACCACCTGGGACTCGCGATGATACTATTGATTCTCGACATAGTCTGTTGAAATGAGTATCTTGACGCAAGGCTTATATCGGAAAAAAGAAATCTGAGAACGATATAAAAGATGGTCGCGTTCTGTTTCTCTCTCGGCATTCAACCCCCCTTGCCAATATGAAGTTCTTCTCCATTACTATTGCTCTTGGTGCGTTGGCTATCCAATCCGTTGTCGTACGTCGAGTCTCTATCAACACAAAACCCACTCGCTCACTTCAAAGCATTACTTCAGGCTCTTCCTGTCTCCAACAAGATCTTCAAGCGTGCTAGCATCAACGACATTCCCACCATTGGTTATGCTGCGGCATCGTACGTGCACTCTCCTATGCTGGCCTTGAATGTTTCTTGACTCCTCTGCTTGTATTTAGTACTACTGGAGGTTCCGGAGGCCCCACTGTAACAGTGACTACCTTTGACCAGCTCACCGCTGCTGTTCAAGGAAACGCGGCTAAGATTGTCATTGTCAATGGAGCCATCACTGGCAGTGGTCGCGTCCGGATCGGCTCAAACACATCTGTTCTTGGAAACCCTGGCGCAAGTACGTGCATCCCTTTTGTGCTAGAGCTAGACAAGGCGCTCAACGGTTTTCGTTCAATGCAGGCCTTACCGGCATTGGCCTCCAAGTAACGGAGCAGAGCAACGTGATCATCAGAAATTTGGTAATCTCAAAGGTGCTGGCAGCGAATGGGGATGCTATTGGCGTTCAATACGCTAGCAATATATGGCTCGACCATCTTGAACTATACAGCGACAAGGACCACGATAAAGACTACTACGACGGTTTGCTGGTCAGTGTCTCTCAAGTTGTGGACTATGTGTACCCACCACTGAGCTGTTTCTCACCAGGATGTTACGCATGGTACTTCTGGTGTCACTGTCTCCCACACATACCTTCACGATCACTTCAAAGGCTCGCTTGTTGGTGCTGCCGATACCAACACTGAGGTACCCCATTTCCAGTTGCTCAACAAATAATCGTAACCACTAAAATCCTGAATAACTAGGATCTCAATACTCGCGTAACCTACGCCTATAACTACTGGGAAAACATTGGATCTAGGACCCCGTCTTTCCGCTTCGGCCAAGGCCATATCTACAACAACTACTTCCTTAATAACAACGATGGTCAGTGATTCCATTGCTCGAATCTAGCCACATCACACTACTGATCTCAGCGTTGCTCATGTTAAATAGGCATTAATACTCGCGTAGGAGCTCAGCTTCTCGTTGAGAACAACGTTTTCTCCGGTGTGGGAAAGCCGCTGTACTCCACTAGCGAGGGGTACGCTGTTGCGGTTGGAAACGACTTTGGCGGAGGCTCCAACACAGCGCCTAAGGGTACTTTGACCACCGTTCCATACAAATACGACCTGTGGGCGACTTCGAAGGTTGTTGCTAGTGTACAGGCGGATGTCGGTGCTATCTTGAAGTGGTAACTAGGTGTGTTTGAGAGAATTTAAATGATACGCATGTATACCATCTTGCGTTACGTACACTTCACTGATACACTCTCTCTTCCGTCGAGGTAATTCGAATATGCCTTCCGAACACCGAACATACTGGACGCTTGATGCCAGAGTGAAAGAGTAGGTAATCTGTGGTCGGACTGAGGGAGATCTACTTTCGTGACCGAACCTGAGACAGTCACAGCGAAGTCACATTAGTCTCGCAGCTGAAAGTTTCAAGTGTTCTATCCTTTGCCTAATCAAGACGTTCTCCTTTGCTTCCAACTCTCGAACACAATTAACTTGCCAAACTCATCATGTTGGATCTCGGCCCAGAGGAAAATGATATCATTCGATTTCAAATCGAGCATGCTCGCGAGCGTTTATCATCAGACCAAGGCGATCGTGAGACAGCAGCGGAAGTGGAAGGACTCTCTTTCATTTCCTATTTTATGCCCACTCGCTCGCTTTATGCCCGCAAGAGGACGATGCGCGAGCTTCTGACCCGGGATCCAACGTTGCTCCAGCTCATCAAAGACACGATCAGTGGCCCTCCTGAAGCGTGGGATTGGGGCAATGTGCGGCGCTATCGTAAGCTCACTCGCCTCCCATTTTTCTTTATCCCCGCTGACATTTGAGATTATTCTATGCAGCGGCGTTTAAGCAGACTATTACTCCTTCTCATGTCATGAACTATGAAAAAGCGCTCTTTTTGTTTGGTAAGAAGGAAATAATCTGGAATAACATGTCTCAGTTGACTTGGTAGCCGGAAGGGCTAATGCGAATTTTTCCCCCAGATAATGAACATGAGTTGCATATGGACTTCGAGCGATATAGGATGTCTGCCAACGACTCTATCGAAAGACCTCTTCAATCCCTCGACGTCTTTCCTCCCGCATTGTATGTGATGTTCACCTTCGTGCGTCATGCTGACGTGAGTGTCTCGCATTTTGAATCGTCTGCCTTGACTAACCAAACACGGCGTGCGCTCCTAGTACAAGTCTACTGGCCAACAATTCTGGGATACAAGTAAGCCGGACGAACCGACGTCTCGCGGGGAGGGCCAGCTAGAGCGACTACCTATGGAATGGAAAGACGTGCCCATTGATGCCATATACTCCTCCGATAAAGTGCGTGCTTACGAGACTGCCAAAGCGATTGCCTCTGGTGCCTCCGATCCTCCCAAGGAAGTGATCCAACGCGGCTGGTTGACGGAAAAGGACCATGGACCTAAAGCTGCGAAATATCGACTCGAAGGAAACGACGATGCTGCGTATTATGCCAGGACAGGAATTTGGTGTGACCCATACTCGGGTTCAAGCTCAGATGATTCTGCTGGTCAGATCCGATTCTTCGTTCCGGAAGGTGGCGAAAGCGAACACGATGCAGCGCATCGCGCGCAAGCAGAGATACTCAGTCTTCTCTTGAAACATGGTGTGCCGCTTACAGAAGAAGACAAGGTCACCGAATGGGACAACGTGGTGGAAGTCGAATATCAGTGGGATGATTATAACAAGGAATGGAAAGCGGACTTAGGGTTGAACGATACTGGCAAGATTCCGCATGTCATGATTGTCAGCCACAACCTGTTCCTAACCGAACTCTACGAGTCCCTTTGCTACTGGAATAGTTCGGAGCATGTTCAAACTGGCACCGAATACAAGAATACTGGATGGTGCGTCGGATAGGTTTCCTCTGTGCTCTAGTATGTATATGACCACTGACGAGGGTCATAGGACTCGCCATCTCATGCGTCTGACGTGGCCGTATGACAAGACAGACTGGGATAAGTACAGCCACGGAGCAAAATGGTTCGGCTTGAATGTGGAAAAGAAGGACATCAAGGCTCCCTCTGGATCTTCACAAACTCTGGGACGTTACTCCCACGGAAGAGCGCCAGTGCACCGAACTGTGCCGAAGTATTACTAAATATCAGAGTCTGTAGTGAAAGAAGTAAGATTACTCCCAAGTACATAGCAATCTAGTTGTATGCCTGTCTTCGATGTTATTGAAAACGAGGTTCAGTCACTAGAAATTTGGATGTGGTGATGGGAAGATTAACCTTACCGCGCTTAGACGCCAAACTGAGTCGTTGGCCCCCATCACCACGGCCATTTTCCTGGCGAGTAGCATGATTCCTCAAGCAAAACTCCACACCCACGCCCACTTCCACCGAAATCTTGTATCATTTTGTCTTTTCTTTCCGTATCGATGGTACTATGTAGAAGGACATACAGTCATATGCTTCATACCCGTACAACACTGGCAGTACTCGTCTCGACCCGTACCTCCTGCATCATTGGCAGCTGCAGTACAGTTTTGTCTTCGCTCAGAATAGAGGAAATATGCGAAGAGCCTATGTTTGTTGAAACAGGCCTGCCTGGGAAAATAGATCGACAGGCCTCACAATGGATGGAAGGCGCAAAAATATGCGTCACCTGAGCGATTCGAACACTCGCGTGCAAAGCACAACCGCTTGTAATACAATGACGTAGCAGGCGATCCCGTT